>MDTC01028746.1_pt1 | contig 82255 bp, 75 predicted proteins | sample 811181 | NCBI WGS metagenome assembly MDTC01 (sample SAMN05326644, study PRJNA326480) | marine metagenome | isolation source: seawater | place: Pacific Ocean: North | collected 2011
ATTAAAATCAAAACTATTTTCTGAAGTTTTTACATTTTCTTCACTCAAAATATCCCAATTAATATTTTTATATTTTTCATTTATTCTTTTTATAATCAATTCATTAACTTCTAAATCAGCTAAAGTTACAGGATCCTTTTCGTTATTATTCTGGAGAATATTTTTTTTTCCATTCTTATCTTCTAACAAGGTAGAGTAATAAAGCAAAATATCTGCAGCTTCCCAGCTGAAAATTCTTACATCATGGATAAGATTAATAATATCCACTCCAAGGGGCAATATACTCATTAAATGAATAATAATTTTTTATTATCCCATAGAAGTGAAGAACCTGAAAACGGTATTTTATATATGGTCGGAACTCCAATTGGCAATTTAAATGATATTTCCCAAAGAGCATTAAATATTCTCAAGAATGTTTCTATGGTTGCATGTGAAGATACAAGACAAACAAAAAAAATAATGAACAAGTTTAATATTTCAAATAAACTTATAAGTTTTAATAAAAATAATTCTTCATTTAAAATTCCAAAAATTATTAAAGATCTCAAAGAAGGTAAATCAATAGCTATTGTTAGTGATGCTGGCATGCCAGGAATTTGCGACCCTGGAGAAGATATTGCTAGAAGCTTAAAATCCGAAGGAATAGATATAATTTGTATTCCAGGTGCATGTGCTGCCATAACAGCACTCGTTTCAAGTGGATTACCCTCATCAAGTTTTGTATTTGAAGGCTTTCTTCCTAAAAAGCAAATTGATAGAGAGAAAATTATTTTTGAAATCAGTAACAGTGAAAAGACAACAGTAATTTATGAATCACCTAGGCGATTAAAAAAATTATTAAATCAATTACTTGAATTCTGCGGGGGTGAAAGAGAGATTATGGTAGCAAGAGAATTAACAAAGAAATTTGAAGAACATATTGGTAATAATATTAATGATGTTATACGGTACTTAAACGATAAGGAGATTATTGGTGAAATAACAATAGTTGTAAAAGGTATTAAAAAAGGAAATTTAAATATTGATAAATTTACTATAAAAAAAGATCTCCATCTTTTAATAAATGCTGGCATGAGTCTGTCAGCAGCTTCAAAATATTTAGCAAAGAAAAATGGCGTTAAAAAAAGCGAAATTTATAACATGTTTTAAAATATAAAATATAATTTTAATTTATATGAGCTTTTTTATAAAAAAATTAGTCTTCCAAACAATTTTCAATACATCTTTATTTTTGCTCTTATTTATTGGAATTCAAAATAGTACAAACAAAAGTAAAGTAGACTTCTTAATCGACGAAACTATAGATCTTCCAATAAGTTTTATAGTTGGATCAAGTTTTATATTAGGTTCTATTCTGGGAAGCTTTATTAATTTGAATAGGCATAATGAATAAAAAGATTGCTCAAAGAGCTATTAGATTTTCAGGACAAACAATTCTCGAAATGCCCTTAGCAATAAGAAGAGGTGCTGCGATTCTAAATACATTTGTATTTGGAACTTTAAGTACCTTTTGATCCTTGTTACAGGATCTTTTGGCAATATTTAAATCAAAAAATATTTCTATAGTTTTTCTATTCAAATCATCAGTCGGTAAGAATTCCCATTCTGGAAAATCTTTTAACAATTTAATCTCTAACTCAATTTTCTTATCAACAATCATATAAACAACTCTTGGGAAATCAACTTCTGATATAGAAACTGAAGATAATTCTTTTCGAGAAGAACTATCCATTTCATATTCCATAGGAGGAATTTCAAAAAAAGAATCAATTTGATCAAAATTTAAATCAGTTAAATTATTATTTAAAACTTTGGGATTATTAGAAGTTTTGTTTGGATCTTTGTTAAGAAAATTTATTTTTTGTAAATCATTAGTTTCCTTTTCATTAATTCCAGATTTTTCTTTAAAGGATTTACTTTTGATAAATAACTCCTTAAAGTCTATCTCTCCAAGAATTTTTTTCAGATTTCTTATAATTGTAGAATTAGTACAAGAATATTTTTGCGCCAAAAAATCAATATCTGTTCCAGATCTAAAACTTTTCAATATTTCTTCTTTTTGTATTTCAGTAAGTCTTTTAGTCAATTTAAAAAATAGATTATCATTCAATTTTATGTGATTTCTTATTGAAAGAGAATAAAAGATAAAGAATTTACAAATTATGATTAAAAAAATAATTTAATTAGATTGTATAGGTATATAGGGTTAGATATAATAAAAAAATGCTTCCTTAGCTCAGCTGGATAGAGCAACTGCCTTCTAAGCAGTGGGCCGCAGGTTCGAATCCTGCAGGAAGCGTTAGATTTTAATGATTTAGTTAAATTTATTCATAAACACATGTTCCAACACCTACTTGCCAAAAATTTATACCACTATCTTTAAGTTGACTTTTAGAAACTACATTTCTAGTATCAAAGAGCCAAGAGGGTTTTCGCATCAATTCAGAAAAAGCTAAAAAGTCTAATTCTTTATATTCTTCCCAAGAGGTCAAGATAACAATTGCATCTGCATCTCTAACACATTCATTTAGATCTTCGGTAAAACTCCATCCGCCCTCAATATTAGAAAATGTATCAGCTTGCTCTAAACATAATTCCCTTTCTATTTGATCAGGAGAAACTTGGGGATCAGTAATCATTAGGTTTGCGCCATTTTCAATGAGATGCTTACTAATAGAAATACTTGGAGATTCTCTAGTATCGTTTGTATTGGCTTTAAAAGAAAATCCAAACAAAGCAATTTTTTTATTCGTAACTGACCCAAATAATTTATTTACTATCAAGGAAGCTATTCTTTCTTTTTGCCAATTATTAATAATTAGGACGTGCTCCCAATAAATTGCAACTTGATCTAGACCATAATATCTTGATAGATAAACAAGATTTAAGATATCTTTTTGAAAACAACTTCCTCCAAATCCTGGGCCAGAAGCCAAAAACTTCTCTCCAATCCTCTTATCGGAACCAATGGCATAAGCCACTTCATTAATCTCCGCCCCTGTTTCTTCACATAATGCAGAAATCGCATTGATTGAACTTAATCTTTGAGCTAAAAATGCATTTGCTGTGAGTTTAGATAATTCACTACTCCAAATATTTGTAAATAGAATTTTTTCAGCTGGTATCCATTCTTCATAGATACTACTCAAACTCTGCATTGCGACTACATCTTCTCCCCCAATTAAAACTCTGTCAGGATTCTCCAAATCATTAATTGCAGTGCCCTCTGCCAAGAATTCTGGACTGGATAATACAGAAAAGCTTTTTTCTTTTAATTTTTTATTACTATTGTTCTCAGATTCAATTAAAATTTTTTGAATTAGCTCTGCTGTTTTTACGGGCACAGTACTCTTTTCAACAACAATTGTATGTCCGCTGGAAAACTTTGCTACTTGCCTAGCACTTGACTCAACCCACTTTAAATCACTTGCATATCCTGCTCCAAAACCACTAACTTTTGTAGGAGTATTTACTGATATAAAAATCATATCAGCTTCTTTTATTGAAGTTTCAATTTCGGAACTAAAAAATAAATTTTTGTTCCGATTTTCTGAAATTAAATCTTTTAATCCCGGTTCATATATAGGTAAATTATCAAGATTAGGGTCATTCCATGCGTTTATTCTTTTTTTATCTATATCTACCAAAGTTACTTTTATATCTTTACATTTAGATGCTATGACAGCCATAGTAGGTCCACCTACATATCCAGCACCGATACAACAAATTTTTTTGATTAAGTTTGAAATTTTGAAAAAAATTTTACTTTATTATACATAAAGGTATAATTAGAAGAGTAATAAAATCACAATTATAAATTATTGATTACATTTATAAATTTTCAAAGACTTAGAATTAAATAAGATCAAAATATATGAAAAATATAGCTAATAAATTAAACCCAGGTTTAACAGCCTTCAGGATAGGGCTATTACTCTTAGCTTCAGCGCCATTATTTTCAGCCATTTTTTTTCTTTTTAGTTTAATAATTAGTTTGTCAAAAGAAAAACTAAAGATTTTTCAAGATAAATGGAATTATTTATTTATAGCTGGTGGATTTTTAATGGTTTTAAATGCTTTGATACATCAGTTAAAATATAAAGATTTATCCATTTCAACATTAACCTGGTATCCATCATCTTCTTTAATAGGTTTATTTAATTGGATACCTTTATTCTTCTGTTTTTGTGGATTTCAAACTTATTTAAATACTTTTGAAAAAAGAAAAATAACATCAAAAATTTTAATTATTGGATCTTTTCCAGTTTTGGTTTCTGGCTTTGGTCAGTACTGGTTTGATTGGTACGGCCCAATAGAAGCTTTTAATGGACTTATAGTTTGGTACCAAACAGATAAGTCTGATGCGCTAACTGGTCTATTTAACAACCCAAACTATACAGCTTGCTGGCTAAATATTATTTGGCCATTTTCAATAGTTTTTTTAATTGAAAAAACAAAACCTTTTTTAGCAAAAGCTTCATCTTTGATATTTATTCTTTCAATAGGATTAGCAGTGGGTTTAACTGCCTCAAGGAGCGGGATTGGTGGATTATTATTAAATATTCCACTAGTTTTAAGTCCTATTAACTCAGGTGTTATTTTTACTCTATTTTCATTATCAATAGGTTTAATTTTGATAAATATATTGAATATTTTTCCAGAAAATATAAATCAAATTTTTAATTCAATTTTTCCTGCAAATTTTGATATTTTCAGCCATTTTTTTATTTCTGTAGATAAAGTTTATACTCGAGATACTATTTTCTCATTCGCAATAGAAATGATATCCAAAAGTCCTATTTTAGGATTAGGAGCTGCTTCTTTCCCTACATATTACTTCATAAAAAATAATATATATATTGGTCATGCTCATAATTTAATCTTAGATATTGCCTTTGGATATGGAGTAATTGTTGCAATTTTAGTTTTTATCAATATTTTTTTAATATGTTTTTTTAGTTTCAGAAAAATATATTTAAAAAATACTAAAAGTAAATTTAATATTTATTTTGAAAGATCATGGTGGGCCTCATTCTTTGTTTTACTCTGTTCTCAAATGTTTGACGTTCAATATTACGATGGGAGAATCAGTATAGCTTTTTGGATATTATTATCAGGCTTAAAATGCATCCTTGAGGAAAAGCCTAAAAATATGATTTATACCAATGAGCAAAATTAGAAATGCCTTCATCAAAAGAAAACATTGGTTTATATCCTGTCCAAGAGTTTAATTTTTCAATATTCGCCCAAGTCTCTTCAACATCACCTGGTTGTATGGGTAAAAAATTCTTATTGGCTTTAAATCCAAGTTTTTGTTCTAGCTTTTCAATAAATTCAATCAAAGATATTGGTTTATTACTTCCTACATTAAATATCATATGCGGAGCAAATGAATTTGAAGGGTCAGGTTCATTAAAATTGAATTCCTTATTCACTACTGCAGGTTTATAACAGCATCCCTCAATAGCATTTACAACATCATCAATATATGTGAAGTCTCGATACATCTTGCCATAATTAAATACATCTATTGGTTTTTTATTTAAAATTGCATCTGCGAATATTAAAGGTGCCATATCTGGTCTGCCCCATGGGCCATAAACTGTAAAGAATCTTAAGCCTGTTGAAGGAATTTTAAACAAATGACTATAAGAATGAGCCATTACTTCATTAGCTTTTTTTGAAGCCGCATATAAGCTTATAGGATGATCAACACAATGATTTTCTTTAAAGGGTACTTTTCTATTCCCTCCATAAACAGAACTGCTAGAGGCATATATAAAATTCTCAATTTTATTTTTTCTACACAATTCAAGAATATTTCCAAATCCAACTAAATTAGAATTGACATAATCCTTAGGGTTTTTAATTGAATATCTCACTCCTGCTTGAGCTGCTAAATTAATTACAATTTTTGGGGAATAAACTTCAGAGATTTCATTTAATTTCTCATAATTTTCTATAGAAAAATTATAGAAATGCCACTCTCCTGAACTTTTTGATAGATGTTTTTCTATTTCGCGAAGCCTAGATTTCTTCAGATTTGGATCATAATAATTATTTAAATTATCAATTCCAATTACTTTCTCTCCCTTTTTTATTAATCTAATTGACAATGCTGAACCAATAAATCCTGCAGCCCCAGTTATTAGAAAAGTTTTTGGACTATTAGACATAAATAATTAACTATAACCTTTAGTGTTATTTTTTTGCCATTTCCATCCATCCCTGCACATATCTTCTAAGCTCCTTTTTGGTTGCCAATTGAGATGGTTTAATGCTTTTTTATTATTCGCTATGAGGGAAGAAACGTCTCCCTCTCTTCTATTAATAATTTGATATGGAATTTGACATTTATTGACTTTTTCAAAAGTTTTTAATAACTCCAGAACACTTGTACCCTTACTTGTACCTAAATTTAAATTAATTATCTGGGATTTATTAAATGTTAAATAATTCATGGCAGCTAAGTGACCCTCAGCTAAGTCCATAACATGAATATAATCTCTTATTCCAGTTCCATCATTTGTTGGCCAATCCCCACCAAAGATATTAAATATCTTATCTTTTCTTGAAGCAGCTCTTATTAAAAGAGGGAATATATTATTTGGTAGGCCCTTTGGATTCTCACCAATTAGTCCTGAAGAGTGGGCGCCAATTGGATTGAAATATCTTAGACAAGCAATCTTCCATCTATTTGGAGCACTGTAGAATATTTGATTCAAAAAATTTTCAACAGCTACTTTAGTTTTTGAATAAGTATTTATAGGATTTATCTTGGAATTTTCATCGACCAAACAGTCCTCCGAAAATCCGTAAATAGAAGCACTGCTACTGAATACAATTTGAAAGCATTTATGCCTTTGCATAGTTTTTAATAAATTAATTGAACCATAGACATTTACGTCCCAATAATCTATTGGATTTGCTAGGGATTCTCTTATAGACTTTAAACCCGCTAGATGAATAACTGAACTTATTGGAGTTTTATTCTTTTTTTCATCAATAAATAATGCATCAAGTGCAATATCATTTCTTATATCCCCCTTTACAAATTTAATTTTTTTAGAAATTTCTGACTTACTGTATTCACAAATCTCGGATATCTTATCAATTGTCACTTCAGAGCTATTAATCAATGAATCAAATATTATAATTCGGTATCCATTCTTTAAAAGTGACAGGCTTACATGAGAGCCTATAAAGCCGTTACCACCAGTGATTAATATAGAACCCATTTCATAAATTTTTATATGAGCTTTAAAACACTTAACTAATTAATTCTACAATAACCTAATAAATTAATTGACTTGAAACTGGAAAAGGAAATTTATCCCTACCTTTTAACTCTGCAAGTTCTAAAACTACGTTCAGACCAGTGACCTCTTTATTTTGAGACAATATCAATTCATGTAAACATTGAACAGTTCCTCCAGTAGCAATAATATCATCCACAATCGCAAAAGAATTATATTGTTGAATGGCCTTTTTTTGTAAAGATAATGAATTAGTGCCATATTCAAGACTATACTCTTTAGAAATTAATTCTCCAGGTAATTTACCCGGTTTTCTTGCCAAAACCATTGGTTTAGATAAATAAAATGAGATCATTGATCCAAATAAAAAACCTCTTGCATCAACAGCTACAATTGCATCTGCATTTTTACAAAATTCAATATTCGCCATTTTTTTTATTAATTCAGAGAGCAAATTCGGATCACTAAAAATAGGTGATAAATCTCTAAAAATTATGCCTTTTTTTGGAAAGTCCTTATATGAGTCAACACTTTCTTTTAGAGATTGGTTTTTCATTTATTTAACTTTTAGATTATTAAAAAATTTTATTATGATTCATTGTCATATTTTCACCATGAAAAAAATATTTATATAAAGGAATAGGAATCCTAGTAATATTATATTTTTTAGTAAATCTCTCAACCAACTCTTTATCTTCGTGAAGCCTGTAATTTGGATCGTATAGACCTATTTCTATAAGTTGTTCCCTTCTAAACATAATTCCACAACCAATTGGCTTCTTTTCTGAATTCTCTAAAGTTGTTATATTTTCAAGTTTATCCACAATATAATAATCACATTTAACAGCATCAATATATTTATTCCTTTTTAAGAAGGAAGATAATATAAATGTATATTCAGGCAAAATAAAATCATCAGCGTCCAAACGAACTATAAATTGACCAGAAGATTGAAGAATACCAGTATTTAAAGCCGAAGGTAACCCTAAATTTTTAGAGTGCTTAATAATTTTTACTTTTCTCGAAAATTTTTTTAATATTTCAGAAGTTTGATCTGTAGAGCAGTCATCTACTACTACAATTTCTAAATTATTACTTAAAATTTTATTCTGTAGAGCAGATCTTATCGCTCTTTCAACATAAAGCTCGCAATTAAAAACTGGAATTAATAAGGAAATATCAAAGTTATTCATAATTAGTATCTTTCAAATTAAAGTCATTTAAATCAATAAATTTATTTGATAAATGAGACTTATGTTTGACTATATTTTTTGAATTTATTGTTGTAATTATCTCATCCAAAGATGCATCAATTTTATATTCAAGCTCTTTAAAAATATTTTTTAAATATTGCAAGTCTTCTATTGTATCGACTGTTAGATTATCACCTGATAATATCTTTTTAAAATCAATGTCAAATTTTTTATTTATCTGGCCTAATTCCTTTTGGAAATAGTAGGTCATATACTCAGTATTATCTTTATTGATAACATTTTTGCTCAAGTACTTTAAAAACTTTAGGCTCAAAACTTCTGCCCTGGTCCCAACAGGTATTGATTGAGTAAAAGTATAATCTGAGATATTGATCTCATGATCTATTATCATTTTTTTCAGAACTTTTGGATCAGTAAGAGGATTATCTCCAGTAATTCGAACAATATTTTCACAATTATTAAACATCATGCAAGAATTTATTAATCTATCTAATACATTTTTTTCTGAGCCTCTAAAAAACTTTATATTATGAGTATTTGTTATATCTTCAAGAATATCATCCTCTTTTAATTTTGTAGTTGCAAGGACAATTCTATTTGGATCAAACTCAGTAGACAGTCTCGAGATTAGTAAATCCAGCAAATTTATATCCTTGAAAATATTTAATAAAGCCTTTTTGGGCAACCTTTTTGAGGATGTTCTTGCAACTATACATAAAAAAGTTTTCATAATAAATCCTCAGGTAAAAAAGTATGACCCACTTCTAAATCCTTATTTATAATCTTTCCCAGTAAATAGTCCAACTCAAAAAGGGAAAACTTACCTTTATTGCTTCTTTTAAATGTGATATTTTCCAAAGTCAATCTATCTCCCATCTTGATATTGATCGATGCACATGCATATTTTTTCATCGATTGTCTATACTCAACTTCATTTTTTGATAATTCAAAAAACTCTGATTTCGAAGTTAGTTTTTTTGCTTGTTGAATAGCAAATAAAAATTCGTCAACTTCATTTGGATTTAAAGAAGAATAATAATCTGGTTTTTGTTCTTCTCTTTTAATAGTTATATGTTTTTCAATAAAATCAGCTCCATAACTAATAGCCATACATGAAGGTAAATACCGCAAAACTTGAGATGAAGCATCTGCATGATCTGCAAATCCCACTTTTAAAGAAAAATTTTTTTTAAGATAAGAAATTTTCCATAAGTCCATATCTTTTATATCAGTAGGATAAGCTTGAAATCCATGAATTAAATTTATGTTTATATCTTTATAGTTATTTTTAATAAAGTTTACTGTTTTAGAGATCTCATCGAATTTTGATCCGCCTGTTCCTAAGTATATATTTTTAGTATGCTTAAGAATCTTTTCTAGAAGCTTAAGATTTGATAAATCAGAAGTTGGTAATTTATAAGAGTCAAAGAACTTAAATTCTGAACATAAGCTTAAACTTGATAGATCATATGGTTCTGCAATAAAATTAATCTTGCAAAAACTTTTTTTATTATCTGAAATATACTTAAATATCTTTCTCCAATTTAATGGACTAATCTCAATATCTTTTAAAGGTGAATTCTCTTCATCATATATATTTACTAATTTTTCCAGACTAAAAACTTGGAATTTTATATATTGGAACCCTTTTTTTGAAAATTCATCCAATATCTTTATTACCTCTAGAGGATCTCCTCCATGAGCCGATGCAATTTCTCCTATCGCGTAAAATTTAGATCCATTCATATGTATCTTTAAATGTGCATGACCTACATATATTTATATCATTGGCATTACCTTCAGCATGTTTCAATCTGACTTTAGAAATATCGTCACCATTCCATATATCAACTAAAGATTTAACCTCTATTTTTGGTAAATTAAATTGGGGCGGCATTACAGCTCTACTCATATCCTTGAACGCTTTTTTTTCTTTCTTTATAGACTCTTGAATATAATATTTATCATAATTAATATCTTTAAAACACTTATCGGATACATACCCAATTGTGTACATACTACCCCAATCATAACAACACATTGATACTCTCCCATCATAAGTTACCATTATCCTCTGAAAAGGTTGTTCACATGGCAATCTTCTTTTTGATACTTTTATTTCCCCATTACTTAACTTCATAAAAGGAATGTTTTCTGAAAAATCTAAATTTTTTATTTTTTTATCATATTTTTTTTTATCCTCATTTGAAAGTTGATCAATAGACTGACCTCTTTCAGAATATTGATTTACTACAACTTCATCAACGCAATCTGAAAATAAATCAATAAAACTTTCTTGTTCATCATAAGTATCAGGAGTAAGTATCATTTGAATTTTTGTCCATGGAAATGGAGCATATAAATTTTTTTTTACCAAATTGAAATTTCTAATATTTTTGTAAACATCATCAAATTTATTAACCCTAAATCTACCAATACGATTTTTTTCATAGGTTTCTTTTGTTCCACCATCAAATGAATAAATTATTTGATCTAAACCAGACTCTATTAATTTCTCTGCCATATCTTTATTTAATTGCGTAGCGTTTGTATTTATGATGGTGTCAAGAATCCCTTTTTTTTTGGCATAATTTATTATTTGAGTAATATTTGGATGTAATAAAGGTTCTCCTCTCCAATTGAATTTTATAGATGGTATTCCAATATCCGCCGCTTGATCAATCAAATTAAAAGCCAATTCTTTAGGCATTATTTTATCTGGCGTGACATAAGTTTGTCTGAAACAATAAGGACAAGCTAAGTCGCAAATTGCTGCTAATTCTAGATCTAATGAAAGGGGTCTTTTGGGAGCTGGTTCCTGACAATTATCCTTTAACTTTTTAATATGATCTTTTGGCTGATTAATCCAACCTTCTCTATAATTAACAAAATCTTTTTTTATCAATTCTGCTGCCTGTTTATCTGAGTAACCTTTTTCTAGATAATAATTTAAAACCTTATTATTTAAAGTATTTGATATGTAATGATCCATCCTAGAAATACCTTTAGATGCCTTCAATCCTGAAAGTATTGAAGACCCCTTTAAGGTGGACTCTTTATTAGTTGAAATCATCTTTAGAAACTTTAAAATCTTCTAAGACATCTTTTTTTAAAGTTTGTCCAATAATTGAATCTATTAACATTGGAGAAATACCATCACCTGGCCTTTTAGCTATTAAATCTATCTTTTTAATTATATCTCCTTTTAAGAGATTCTTTGAATAGTGTAATGATCTTCGTGCATTCTTAATAGCTTTTTGTTGATTTTTTATATTAGATGATGCATCTTGACTTTTTCCATATAAAACTCGAATTTTTTTTAACTTATTTATAAAACTCTTAAGATCATAAATATCAAAAGCATGATAATGATCATTACCAGGCTTCCTCTTATCGTAAGTAAAATGCTTTTCAAGAACTGTTGCTCCTAATAGAACTGATAATATCTGCGCATCATGTTCTTTAGTAGGAATAGTATGATCAGAATATCCTATGTCGTTACCAAATTCCTTTTTTAATTTCTCCATAAAAGAAATTTCTGCATTTTCTTCTAGTGTTGGATAATTAAGTACACAATGCAAAGGAATTGCTTTAGTAGCACCATTTTCCAACAAAATATTTTTTGCGTCAATAATTTCATTTAAAGTACTTGCGCCACATGAAAATATTACCGGTTTTTTAAAGGATGCAATCTTCTTAAGTAAATTAAGATTTGTGATATCGGCAGATGCTATTTTATGAATATTTACCAATGGATTAATTGATTCAGCAATAATTTCATCAAATGCAGTAAGCATAAAATCTATATTTTTATCTTTGCAATATTCTGCCAATAAAGTAAATTCTTTCTTTGCAAATTTATCGAATTTAGAGAAAAGTTCGTATTGAGACTTAGTTTTTTCTTTTGTAATATCCCAATAATAAGGACTATTTTTAGATGCCAAAGTAGAAGCCTTATATGCTTGAAATTTAACGCATGAAGCACCTCCTTGTGCAGCTTGATCAATCATTAATTTTGCTAAGTCAATATTACAATCATGATTTACTCCAACCTCAGCTATTACATATGGATTTAAGAATTGTCTAGAACTAAATAAATTATTATTTTCTTCCATTAATTTTTTTTATTTAATAATAAATATAATTACAAAAATCTCTTAATAAAATAATTAGTATAATTTCTAAATATATTTAAAACTTTATAGCAACTTTTTTTTCTAAATAAAAACCAATTATAAATATAATAAATGCCAAAGAATAAGAAACATAAATATTAAAAATAAAAAGAGAAAGAGCTAATGCAAGAGTAGCTATAAGATAAATGCTCGAAACTGTTGAATGATTTAAGCCTGCTTGATGAAGTCTTTGATAAAGATGGAATTTGTGGGGTTTAAATATATTTCTACCCTTTATTAGCATTCTCAATCTACAAGAAAAAGCATCTGCTAAAAGAGGGAACAAGATAAGAAAAATTTCAGAAAATTTAGTTATAGTATCAGATCTTAATAAAATAGCGGCATACAAAAAGCCCAAAAATGTACTTCCGACTTCTCCCATAAAGACCTTAGCAGGACTCCAATTAAAGAATAAAAAACCTAGAAGAGAAAATGATATTGGTAGATATGAAATATCATATCTAATTGAAATTGTAAGGATAATGATAAGCATGCAGCCACAAACTAATCCATCAATACCATCCATAAAATTAATAGTATTAATTACGCCTACAAAAATTATTAAATAACATATAGTTAAAATTAAAGACAAAAAACCCATATTTAAATCTATAAAAGAATTATTATCTAAAATTAAAAAAAAAGAAGCAATAGATGTTTGAAAAATCAATCGAAATTTTGTAGATAATCCCATAAAATCATCCATTAAACTTATTATTCCCAAAGGCAAAGCTAATAAATATAAAAATTTTTTATTTAATAAAAATATTAAAATTGATAAAAACAAAAAAACTATACCCCCTGCTTTAGGTTTAGGTAAATAATGCGAACCCCTTTTTTTGGGTAAATCAATAAAATATTTAGTCAGTAAAGGAATAATTAGTTTGGTTAAGTATAAAGAAAGGAAAAATGATATAAAAGAATATATAATTTGGAAAGGTAGAGTTAAATACATTTTTAAAAGAGTATCTATATCTGACATTTTAAATTTTTATTTATTTCAACATTTTATTGTATATTTTCAAATGCGTATTAATAACATCTTTAATATTAAATCTTTTCTCAGCCAATTTTCTTGACTCTTCACCCATTTTCTTCATTAAATTAGGATTATTTATTAAATAATTTATAGCTTTTTTTAATTCAACTGAATTCCTTGGAGGAATTAAGATGCCTGTGATTTGATCTATTACAGCATCTCTGCATCCAGGATGATCAGTTGTAATAATAGGTTTTCCACAACCTGCTGCTTCAATTAATATTTTTGGTATCCCCTCTCCATAAAAAGATGGAAGTACTACAATTGAGGCTGAATTAATTAGTTCCACCATATCTTTTTTCATCCCCAAATAAGTTATGTAGCCATCTTTTGATAATTTATTAATCACTTCTGGTTTAATACAATCATCATTTCCATCATCAAATTTTCCAGCAATTTGAAATTCTGCATTTTTAACTTCTTTTGCTGCGTTTACAAATTCAAAAAATCCTTTTGATTTTAATAATCTAGAAGCAAATAATACAACAATTTTTTTTGAATTATTAATTTTCATTGGCCTAAAATAATTAAGGTCAATCCCAGAACCAGGAATTAGACTAAATTTATCATTTTTCAAATTTGATATAGTTGATATCTTCTTTAAATCATCATTATTTTGAAAAATAACATGTGTATTTCTTTTATTAAAAACAAATCTAAAAAATAAAATACTTAAAATTTTTACTGAAAAAGACTTAATTGATTTTGAAGTAAATGCATGTCCAAGTCCTGCTACTGCATATACACACGATACAGGTTTCAAAAAGATTCTTGAAATCCCAAACATTAAAATAGGTTTTATAGTTATGGCATGAATAAGATCTGGTCGAATTTTTTTTATTAAAGAAAATAATTGCCGAATATTTAACCAGATTACAATAGGATTTAATGAGGATCTATTTAAATTCCAATTATGAAATATTATGCCTTTATCTTTTAAAAAACTTTGTAAATCAGTACCTTTTGCAATTAAATGTACTTCAAATCCTTTCTTTTTAGCTTCTAAAGCAATAGGAATCCTATGAGAAACAAAAGCCCAATCTACATTTGTTATAAAAACTAAAACTATATTTTTTTTCATAAAAACTTCAAAGTTTTCTAGAATGAGAATAAATTATTTTTTTATTAAGCAAAGAAAAAAATCTAAAAAAGTTTATAAAAGCACTTTTCCAAATAAGCCAATAACCTTTTCTATTTATCCTATAATAAAAAAACAAAGAACAAAATTGTAATGCTATTGAAAAAATAATTAAATTTTTAGAAATTGAAATTATTGAATAAAAAGTAAAAATATCAATTATTAACTGTGGCAATAAATATCTATAAACATAAATATAATCAAAAACAAACTTACTTTTAATATATTTTGAAAAAGGTAATAAAATAACTACTGAAATTGGAGAAAATAAAACATACCTAAATCCTCTTGATTTAAAGTCATAATGGGAAGCCATCATATAGTCTAGATACCAAACTTGATATCCTAAATTTCTAATTCTCACATACATATCTCTTTCTTCTTCTCCTATCATTCTGATATCCAAAAAACCTGATTTTTTTAATATATAAGTCCTAGCCAAATAAGATCCTTGCAAATAATCAGATTGAAAGCTGGCTTTATCTTTTTTGACTTTATATTTTGTTAAATCATTTTTATCCTTATATTCAAATTTATAACCATGTACAATTGCAACATTTTTATTTTCCAATAAAAAACTATAGCTTTTTTGTATCCAATTCTTATCGAGAGTCATATCCCCATCAAGGAATTGAACGAATTCAGAATTAATATATTTAAGACCAACAAATCTTGCTAAAGAAGCGGAGTAATGATTTGACTTCAACTTAATTATTTGAACGAATCTAAAATTTTCCTCAACTATTTTTATAGATTCATCACTACTAGAACTATCAACATAAATTACTTTTTTAAATTGTTCTCTATCAATTGATTCAAAGCATCTTTTAAGATTTTGTGCTTCATTTCTTCCAATAACTACTAATGAAATCATTTTTTAAAACAATACATAGAAAACAAATCTAATTCACTTAAAGAATTAAATTTTGGTTTAAAGGAAAAATCATTAATAGCCTTTGAATAATTTAAAGATAATTTTTCTAGAGAATTAGGTTTTTTATCAGATATAATTATTTCTGATTTTTTATTCACAATAATACTTGCGAGCTCTAACATTGAATAAGTAGCTTCAGATGAAATATTATAAATTCCTCTAATATCAAATTCAATAATATTATTTAATGCAAAAAGAAAATCTTCATAATGCAAAAAATCTCTTACTGATTTACCTGAGTTATAAACAGTTATTGATCGATTTTTCAAATAAGAATGTATCATAGTTGGCAGTACTCCTTTAAGGTTATTAGCTGAATATACAATTGGGAGTCTTAAAATTGTTAATGGCAGATTTTTGTCAGAAAGATAAAATTGTATTAGTTTTTCAATAGATGATTTAGTTGAAGAATATAGGTCATAGGGCTTCAATATATCATTTTCCATAGAACGTGGATTATTGTATTTACTTCCATAAACTGCCCCAGAAGAAAGTAATATAACTTTTGAAATAACTTTATCAAGTTTAGTTAATACCTTTAAAGGTCTTAAAATATTTGATTCAACTAAGTTAGTTATTGAACCATCAAAAAGGCCTGTAGCAATTATCAAAATATATTTTTGATTACCATGGATTGGATTGCTAATTTCTCTATTAAGTTTGATAATTTGATAGTTTTTTTTTTCTAAAAAGTAATTAGAAATTGATTTCCCCAAAAATCCACTACTCCCATCAATTATTAATCTTCTTTTTGAATTATTAATCATTGGTTAGCAAGAACTTTATATCATCCTCTTGAAGTTTTTCTGCATTTTTTGAGGTAAATTCTTCTTTTTTCATTTTTTTCCATGAAGAAGGATATTTATATGTTTCAGCAATATTTTCTGGAACAATAACATATAAATCTGGATTTATTTCATAAGTTAAGTGATTTTCATTCTTAGAAACCAATACTTCATGAATCTTTTCACCTGGTCTTCTTCCAAGTATTTTTTTAAAACTTTTTGAATTTCCAAAAATTTTAATCATTGAATCAGCTAAATACTCTATAGAGGTAGATTTCATTCGCATTACAAAAATTTCTCCTCCTTTTGATACTTCAATTGCATTAAATATTAAATTAATTGCATCATTAGTTTTCATTAAATATCTTGTCATTTTTGGGTTTGTTAAAGTCAGGAAATTCTGCTCTTCTAACTGTTTTTTAAATAAAGGTATTACACTTCCATTTGTTCCAACTACATTTCCCCCTCTGATACAAACAAATCTAGTAGATGATTGATAATTATGAAAAGAGTTTACAACTAATTTTTCTGCACAAGCTTTTGTAATTCCATAAATATTATGAGGCTCTACTGCTTTGTCTGTAGATACATCAACCATTACTTTGACTTTATTTGCAATACAAGCTTGAATAACATTATGCGTTCCTAACACATTAGTTTGTACAGACTCCCAAGAATTTTCCTCACATACAGGAACATGTTTTAAAGCTGCTAAGTGAAATAATATATCTATTTCCTTAGTTAAATTAACCATAATTTGAAAATCACGAACGTCACCAATTTTGAATATTATTTTCTCAGAATGAAAATGCCTTTTCATTTCAACTTGCTTATGCTCATTCCTCGAAACAATTATAATATTTCTTATTTTATCGTTTTGTAATAATCTCTTTGTTAGTACCATTCCCCAGGAACCTGTTCCACCTGTAATTAATACATTTCCCTCAATATCATTATTCATTTAACTAAACAAAAAGTAAATCTAATTATTCATATATTATCATCTCAAATTTATAAAAATTCTATTAATTAATTCTCATATATTTTTTATACAAAGCCTTAATTGAAATATCTCTTATATTTTTACTTTTTATAAGCGGATCATAATTTTTATTATCAAGCTCTGATAAAACATGAGAGGAATGAGGCTCAAATGGTAATTGTTGATTTGAGGAAAACTTTAAAGGTAGATTTTTATTTAAGAAGTCAATAATAGGAATTTTTCTTCTATTTAATTTACATTTTAAATCCTTTGAAATTGATAAACAATAATGAATAAATTTTGGATCTAAATATGGTAAGCAATATACTAATTTCATATTTAATTTATATTTTTGTAATTCTCTTGAGGATAGTATTGAAAGAAAGAACAATGATACTGTGGAAATTTCATCATATTCATTTAAAAAAATATTAATTATTTTTTCATGCATATAATACATATCATTTTTTTTAAAGGGTTTATCAGTTGACAATAAGGAATTAATTAAACAAGCTGATAATTTTTTTTCATTTAAAGAAATTAGCAATTTATAAATCCTATAATAAAATCTAGATTTATTTCTAATTGGTTTGAACAATTTTTTAAGAAAAGAAAAAATTTCTAATTTTGCAAATAATCTGACTATTTTTAAACTATATATTTGAATTAACAAATGATGGGGTAAGCCCCCAAGAACAGTATCCGCTCCTTGGCCATCAAATACAATACTACCATCAGGTATCTCTCTAAAAATTGAATCTATCGTAAATAAAATAGGTTCATAAATTAGCTCTTTAAGATTATAAGTTTGCTTTATTATAAATTTTTTTACTACTTTTGGATCTTCTTTCCTTGGAACAACTTCATATAGTTCAGAATCTAATATGAAGGCTAATTTTTTAGCCCTTTTAAAGTCATCTTTCAAATTCCCTGAATTAAAAAATATTGATTTTATTTTTAATTTAGGTTTATGTTTACGCATTAAATAAAGCAAAAGAGAAGAATCTGCTCCGCCGCTAAATAATAAATTAACATCTTTATATTTATAATTATCATCTATTAATTTTCCAAGGGAATCTATAATTCCTTCGCCCTTACAATTTATTTTTTTTTCTAATATGAAATCTTGATTTTCATAACTAAATTTAAATCCAACTGGTACGATATAAATTTCCTTGAATATAGTATTTGGTGGAATTATTAATCCACTAGATTGATAAAAATTGATTGATTTATTGCTAATTTCATAATCTCCATAAATGGCTAATTTCTCATGGGAATCTGCTAAATAAATAATTTCTTTATGCAATTTAAAAAAAATCTTTTTTTGTATATCAAATGGATGTTTTTTTAAACAATTACTAGAAATAACTTTGATTGGATATTTTTTTTTATAGATAGCAAAAAATAAACTATTTTTATTTAAGACTTCCATTATAAAAACTATAAATTTTCTTTTTTAATAAATAATGATATTTTGTCAATTATGTAATCAATTTCAGTAAATTGCAGAGACGGATGTAATGGCAAAGATAATGTTTTTTTATAAAAAGACTGAGATTTTTTCAATTCATAACTTGTTTTAAAAAGATCAAGTAAATGACATGGATAGTAATGTACGCCTGTTTCTATATTATATTCAGCTAGAAACTCTCTTAAATTATCTCTTTCTCCTTTATTAAGTATGATCGGGAAAATATGAGGAACGTGCTCATCTGATATCTCAACAATATCTAAATAAGGCGATAAAAAACTTAATTTTTCAGAATAGTAATTAGCTAAGCTTTTTCTTTTTTCAAAATTATTATGCATAATTTTGAATTGAGAAATACCTATTGCAGCATGAACATTTGACATATGTGCTCTCCAACCTTTTATAGAAACTTTTGGATCCCATGTTCTTTTATTCTTAAACCTATTTTTATAATCATTTTTTACTCCAAGGCTTCTTTTTGATTTAATTACCTCTTTCAGATTTTCATCATCAGTTACAATACAACCTCCCTCTCCACAAGTAATATTTTTAATTCCATCAAAACTAAAACACACAATATCTCCAAAAGATCCTATTAACTTCCCAGAATATTTTGATCCAAAGGCATGTGCAGCATCCTCAATAACTCTAATATTATTTTCTTTTGCCAAATAATAAAGTCCTTCTATATCAAAAGAATTTCCTGCATAGTGAACTGGAATAATAGCTTTTGTATTTTGGTTTATAAGACTTTTTACACTCTCCAAACAAATTTGGCCATTATCTTTTATATCGCAAGCAATAGGTTTAACTCCAGCAGAAACTATAGCTTGGAAAGTGGATAGATAAGTTATAGATGGGGCTATTATTTCATCTGTCGATTTCAATTCAAGGCTTTCTAAAGCTAAATGCAAAGCTGTTGTTCCACTATTAACAGTTATCACCTCTCTACCTAAATAGTTTTTCAACTTTGTTTCAAATTTATACACAAATTCACCCATCCCTAAATAGGAAGAACTTAAAGCATCATTAACAAAATCAATTGCATCTGAGCCCAAATAACATTTAGAAAGTCTTATTTTTTTATCAATTTTCATTTTCTAATGAATAAAAGTATTTTCCTGATTTTACATCCTCTGTAATTGCATTAAGATCTCTTGGGGTATCCATACACTTCCAATATCCATTAAATTTAAAAGTATACAAATTATTTTTTTCAACTAATCTTTCAAGTGGTCTTTGTTCAAGCATCTCGTTTTTATCTTTATCAATATAATCAAAAAACTCTTGTTCAAAAATAAAATATCCACCATTAATCCAGGAATTTTCTACTGCAGGTTTTTCTTTAAATGAGGATACTAATCCGTACTTATTAGATATTACTTCGCCAAACCTCGCATTTGGATGCACACTTGTTACAGTTCCAATACCTTCGTGAGACTTATGAAATTTCAAAAGTTCAGTCAAGTTGACATCTGAAATTCCATCTCCATAGGTAAGAAAAAAAGGTTTATCTTTATTTAAAACGTCTTTTATCCTTAGCAATCTTTCACCTGTCATAGAATTGAGTCCAGTATCAATTAACTTAAATTCTGCCTCAGGAAATAAGTTTGAATGTGACTTATCAATTATTGAAATCTTATCTCCAGAAATTGATATATTATTATTATAAAAATTCATGTTTATAAAGTATTCTTTAATAACATTCTGTTTATATCCGAGACAAATAATAAATTCTTTAAAACCAAAATAATAAAAGTGATTTATTATTTGCAAAAGTATTGGGTATTTACCAATTTGCACCATAGGCTTTGGCACTTCGGATGTTAGGTTTCCCAGTCTAGAGCCTAGACCGCCTGCCAAAATGACTACTTGCATCAGGTTGGTTTAAAAAAAGGGATATTATCTGTAATATCCTCTTTGTTTGTAAGATTTGCAATATTCATAATTTTAGAATTTGGCTTAACTAATGAAGTAAAAGAAAGCCATTGCTTAGGCATTATTGTAATTCTTTTAAGATCATTTTTACAAATTATGATTTCCTTAAACTCTTTAAATTCATTATCAGCCAAATAAAAAAGTACTTGCCCCTCAATAACAATTAAATTTAAGACCATATTTTGATGTTTCTTCCAACCTTTATAAAATCCATAATTCACTGTTGAGAAATATACTTCTTTTATACCAAATGATCCCTTATCATTAAACTTCATACCATGCAAAACTGAACCCCTTTCGTCATCAAATTTCTTTAATTTACTTATTTTATAATCAATCATCTATGATCGTATTTGTTCATCTATAATATTTTTAAGTTTAGTTTTATCATTCATATATTGTCTATACCAATTAATTGTCATTTTTACAGATTGGTAAGAATCAAATCTTGCTTTAAAACCTAATCTAAGAAGTGATTTTGCACAATCTAATTGCAAGAGACTAGATTCAGAGTTTTCATTATCGTTTATTTTAAATTTAACTTCAGGCAGAATATCTTTAACTTGGTAACAAATTGACTCCACTGAACGTGATTCCTGATTTGAAGGGCCAAAGTTAAAAGCTTCTCCATGAAAACTACTATCATTATCAAGTGAAGCTCCAAGTTTTAAATATCCATAAAGAGGATCTAAAACATGTTGCCAAGGCCTCGTAGCTTTTGGAGAACGAATTATTAGAATTTCTTTTGATTTAATTGATTTAATCAAATCTGGAATTAACCTATCCTTTGACCAATCTCCTCCACCAATAACATTGCCCGCTCTTCCGATCGCAATATTAACTCCATTATTTGAATAATCATATGTATTTAAATAAGATTTAATTCCTAATTCTGCCATTGCTTTGGAGGCACTATAAGGATCTTTACCACCTAATTGATCAGTCTCCCTATAACCCCATATCCATTCTTTATTTTCATATACCTTATCACTTGTTATTAGAACAATATTAATTCTTTTTTTTGTATTCTTTAATGCATCCAATATTAAACAAGTACCAATTGTATTGGTTTTAAAAGTATTAATTGGATTTAATATACTTTCTCTTACTAAAGCTTGAGCTGCAAAATGAAAAATATAATCTGGTGATATTTTTTTTATTAAAGAATTTAAATCGTATGTGCAAATATCACCAATATATTCCTTATCTACCAACTCTTCTTTCTTATTAAAGCCAAATGAACTTTCATCTATTTTATATGAAGAGAATCCAAAAACCTCGCAATTAAATTTTTTTAGAATTCTACATAGCCATCTACCCTTAAAACCTGAATGGCCAGTAACTAATACTTTTTTATATTTAAAAACTTGCTCTAAATGATTAAACATGATCAATTAAAAATATGTAGATTGATTCTTAGAAATTAAAAGAATTGAACTACCTCCAAAAAAATTGGCAATTCGATATCTTAATTTATCATTTAAAAAATTTCTCAATAAATCTCTTGAACAATAAAATACAGGTATTTTGGAAGATTGAATTAAAGCCATATTATTATCTAAACAAATTTTCCTTAGAATCTTAGACCATTGGGATATTTTAAAATAAAAAAATTCTGTAATAAAATTACCTCTTTCACCATGCCTATGGGGTATTAAAAAATAAAATGGACTTTTATTAAATTTTGAAGCTTTTTTATTTTTTTTATTTTTAATAGTTTTATATCTATTTAAAAGTGAGAAAATTTTAAAAAATAAAGAAGGGTAATAATTTAATGTAGTAAATAATCTCCAAGTATCTGAAGGAACAATATTCATCCAGAAGCCATTAGGATTTAAGATATTTTTTACTTGCCTTGCATGATTATCTAAATCTTTAATATGTTCTAGTACATGAAGACTAAAAACTAAGTCAAATTTTTTTTCAAGAAAAGTCAAATTATTTCCATCATAATTTAAAACTATTTTAGATTTGTTTTTATAAAAACTACCTTCAACTTCAAGGCCTAAGAATTCTAAATTTGGATATTCCTTTGAAAGTTTTCCAATAACATAACCATCACCAGAACCAATTTCCAAAATAGAACCATTTTGCAAATTATTCATATCAATAAAATTTCTCAAAATATGAATAGCATATTTAATTTCAATATCCCGAATTTTATGAAGCCATTGCTCGGCGTTCAAAATTACCATGATAAAATCCGCTTAACTAAACCTCTACATCTAATTAAACCCAAAAACATTACAATAAAAAACCAAATTTTATATTTAACATAGTTTTGTAATTTTTTATTTGGATATAATATAGGTCTTGGGTTACTTTGCCTTAGTCTAATAAATTTATAACAACTAGAATAATTTTTTAAATTTCTGGAAATCTCCACAGACTTTGAATTATCCTCTTCTATTGAAACTGAACTTAGTAATAAATCTTGTCTTATCAAGTAACTTTCTGGGTTTAAGAATTTATTATCAATATCTAATGATACCAATCTTCCTAATGTATTATCTCGAGAATGTTTAATTTTTTTTGAATAAAAAAAGAAATTACCTAAGCCATGATAAATTGGCTTGTTTTTCCATTTTTCGAATGCTTGAATAGTATGCGTGTGGCTACCTAATATACCACTAAATCCAAGATCAATTAGATCTCTTGTTAATTGTACATGTAATGGTAAAGGCCAATACTCATATTCATATCCATAGTGAGCATAAAGTAAAATCCTAGGACTTTTAAAGTGATAATTTATATGTTCATATAAGTTTTTTAAAGCCTTATATTCAAATTCAACGCAACTATATCCATAAGTATTTTTTGTTATAACTTGTTCATGAGACCAACCGCATCCTGCAACAATTAATTCATTACCATCCATATCATTTCCAAGATAAATATAAGCTCCAGAAATATCTGAACTATCTTTAATTCCAAAATATGGAATAGATCTTTCTTCTAATAAATTTATAAGTCTAGCTAATGCGAAGTTTCCAAAATCCAATATATGATTATTAGCTAAAGAAACGATAATATTAAATTTTGATAAGTAATCTAATAGTGAAATATCTAATGATAGTGGCACTGATTTATTTTTTTGAACGAATCTATTATGAAAATTTATTGAGCCTTCTAGATTTAGGATTAGTGGTGTATTGGAATCAGAAAAATTATTAAATATCTTATCAAGTTTTTTATAATTTATATTTGTATCTGAGAATAAGTCTCCGCCTATATTAATTTTTTTAAGTATTTTTGGCATTTTAACTTAATTTTTAAATTCTTGTCTTTACTCAAGTATAATTTAGAATTAATCACAAATAGATGGATAACAATCCACTAGTAAGCATATTAGTAAATTATTGGGAAAGTATAGATTATCTAGATGAATGTATTGAATCTATACAAAATCAAACTTACAAAAATTGGGAAATAATTTTTATAGATAATAATTCAAAAAAATCTCCAAAAAAGATATTAAACAAAATAAAAAAAAATAAATTAATTTATCATAAACTTAAAAATTACAAACCTCTAGGCCAGGCAAGAAATGTTGGATTAAAGAAATGCTCCGGAGAATTAATTGCCTTCATAGATACTGATGATTTATGGCATAGAAATAAACTATATTTACAAGTAAATCAATTTATTAAAGATAAAAATATAGGTATGGTAATTTGCGATTCAAAGATCATAATTAATAATAAAATTATCAAGAGGAAAACTGATCTATTCTATGAGAAAAAATCACCCGTTGAGAATTTGATTCATAATAACTTTATAGTGATGTCATCTGCAATAATAAAAAAAGACCTAATTGAAGAAAATCAAATAACCTTTCAGAATAATTTCGAAGTCCTTGAAGATACACTATTTTTCTTTCAGATTCTTTGTAAAAGTAAACTTAAATATATCAAGAAGTTCTTATGCAGTTGGAGATATAGGAAGAATAGCCATACTTTTAAGAATACTGAAAAATTATATTATGAAAAGTTATTTTTTAAAGAGAAATATCTCCTAAATAAAGAATATGAAAATGTAATTTCAAAAAATGCAATTTTGAATTATGATATTAACTTAAAAATATTAGAAGCAACAACCCACATATATAAAAATAATTTAATAGATTGTAGAAATACTTTAAAGCCATATATTAAAAAAAGTTGCAAATTAGTTTTAATTTATTTAATGTCTTTTGTACCAAAAAAAACATTATTTTTTTTATATAGAAATATTTTTAAAAGGCCACTAATCTAAATATGTTTTCCTTGAGGAAACAATAGAAAAATAAATAAATCTTCTTTTACCATTTGTATTGCCTTTAGCAGAATGTATTGCATTATGATCGTTTTTAAATAAGACTAATCTATTTTTTTTCTGTGATATATTTCTAACCTTTTCTAGATCACAATCTTTAATATAAAGAGATTTATCCCACTTTAAAGTTGAACTATTATTTTTCCAAAAAGTCAAGTTAGAATATTTCTCACTTATCGCGTCGTCTAAATATATGAGTCCAACCAATATTTTATTTCTTTGATCCAAATGTGGAGCTTCATTATAGCTTCCATTTGTGAAATTTATAGAAAAAGTTATCTTATATTTATCTCCAAAAACTATTCTCCTTAGGTATCTAGAGGTTATTTTTATAAATTCAAATTTGTATAAATAATTTCTTATATATTTAGAGATTATTTTTTCTAATAATGAATTACTCAAACCTTTTTCTGTTTGATTTACATTAATTCTTTCCAATATATGATCAATTTTATCTTTACTAATGGCAGCACCGCATTTATTAAGCTCTGAAAAATAAAATAAGATATTTTTTCTTGAAAAAATAAAATTCTTAATTTGACTTATGCAGGGATTATTATTTTCGTTGATTAGGTAATTTTTTTTTTTAAAAATAATACTTTTTCTAATCCCTTTTTGTGAATAATTATTATCCCATTGAAAATTATCAAAACTTTTTAAAAGTTTTGTTAAATGAGAATCATCGAAAAAATCATCAACGATTGCAAAAACTGGTTTATTTTTCATAATTAAAATGATTTATTTAAAAGATAATAAAAAACGTTAGTAACACTTATTAATATCATTATATTCGCTACACTCATATCAATTATTATACTTATTAAAAATATGAATAATTCTGAAATTTAAATATTAATGTTCAAATTTTTTAAATTAAAAAAAAATTTTTTTGAAAATATACTTAATATTCCACAACTTCAAAGAAAATTAATATTACTTTTCTTTGATATACTTTTAATCCCTACAGCGTTATACCTTACTTATTGGTTAAAAATATCAAATCAAATCTTAAATAAGTTATCCCACTATACTTGGATTCCAATTACATTATTTTTATTTAGTATCCCTCTTTACTTAATAACTGGCCAATACCGAAGTTTAACTAGATATTTTTCAAGTCAAGTAGTTTATTTTATTGCTTTGAGAAATTTATTTCTCTTATCCTTAACAATAATTACTGGTTATTTTATAAATCTACAACAACCTAAATTTAGTACTTGGTTATTAATTTGGATACTTATTACAATAATGGGTTCGACAATAAGACTTTTAATAAGGGACATAATTTCTTCGTTTAAAGAAAAGCCAAGTTCAACAAAAAAAATAGCTATTTATGGGGCTGGACAAACAGGAGCCTTATTAGCGGACAACTTAAAACTAAAAAACTTTGACATAAAGTTTTTTATAGATGATGATAAAAATTTATGGGGAAGAACTATAAATGGATTAAAAGTTTTTCCTTTATCTCACTTAACAAACTCAAGAAAAGAAATTGACCAGATATTAATAGCTATTCCATCCCTAAAAAAAGAAAAGCTAAAATTTTTAATAAACTGGATATCAAATCAAAATGTAAAGGCTTATAAAGTTCCTTCACTTGAAGACATTACTAAAGGAAGAACAAATATATTAGATTTGAAACCTATATCTGTTGAGCAAATTCTTGGGAGAGAGATAGCTCCACCAGATATTGATCTTATAAAGTCAGCAATCTTTAAAAAAACAATTTTGATTACTGGAGGCGGAGGTTCTATAGGTTCTGAATTATTTAAACAAATAATCTTATATAATCCTTTAAAAGTTGTTGTTTTAGATAACAATGAGAATCATATACATAAGCTACATTTATACATTAAAGAGCTTGAAAAAAGAGCCAGTTATAAATTAGTTTTAGCCTCTGCATGTGATAAAAAAATAATTAATAAAATCTTTTCAACTTATAAGTTTGATTTAGTCTTTCACGCAGCAGCATATAAGCATGTACCAATAGTAGAAGAGAATCAAATCTCGGGTCTTAAAAATAATATTTTTTCAACAAAGTTAATTGCAGAAACTTCTATCAAATATGGTGTTAAGAATGTACTTTTAATTTCTTCTGATAAAGCAGTGAGGCCATCAAATTTAATGGGAGTATCAAAAAGAATCTCTGAATTAATATTTAAGGCTTGTGATTTAAACAGAGCTAGTAAAAAAACAATTTTTTCAATGGTAAGATTTGGAAATGTATTAGAGTCTTCTGGATCAGTAGTCCCACTATTTAGAGCACAAATTGCAAAAGGTGGGCCTATTACTTTGACGCATAGAAATATAACAAGATATTTTATGACTATCAAAGAAGCCGCTCAACTATTACTCCAATCAACGGCCATATCAAATGGAGGTGAAATATTTTTACTTGAAATGGGAGAGCCTGTAAGAATTGAAGAATTAGCCAAGCAAATGATAACTCTTTCTGGCCTTCAGTTAAAGAATAAAAAAAATCCTAATGGTGATATAGAAATCAAAACTACCGGTTTAAGATCAGGAGAAAAATTATATGAAGAGCTTTTAGTAGATAATAATTCAGAACCCACTATCCATCCTCTAATTTATAAAGCAAAAGAACAGATAATTAACAAAAAAATATTTGAAGAAAATTTCGAAATTCTTGAAAAAGGATTGAATGAAAATGATTTAGAAAGTGTACTAAAAATAATCAAATTAATTGTTCCTGAATGGAAGGAAGCTAAAATTTAATAAGGTTTCAAGTAAAATTAAAAAGATTAACTAAATAAAAAAAGATTTTAATTTCAATTTTTTTTAATGGTTTTAATTTTCAGAAGAAAATTAAACTATTTATAAATTAAAGATTATTTAATATCACAAAATCTACTCTAAAAAGTTTTTTTCTTTTACTAAAAGATAGATTAAATGTAATTTAAATCTATAAAAATCAAGATGTTCTTTGGTTTTATTACAGTGAGACTATCTTCTTCAAGATTAAAAGAGAAAGCAATTTTGAATTTTGGGAAATTTACTGTACTTGGTCATGCTATAGAAAGGCTAAAATTAAATTCAATAATTCCAATTGTCTGTACCACTGAGAACTCAAAAGATGATGTAATAGTTAAAATATCAAGTGATCATAATTGTAAATACTTTAGAGGTTCTGAAAAAAACAAAATAAAAAGATGGTTAGATTGTGCCAATAATTATGGTATTGAATATTTTCATACTGTTGAATGTGATGACCCATTTTTTTGTGGAGATATGATAAAAGAGAGTATTACATTATTAAAAAATGAAAGCTTAGACTTCATTTATCCAAATAAGAGATCATTTAGGGGGTTGGGGGAATTGGGATATTCAATAAATACTAACTTCCTTGAAAAGTTAGTTTGCATTAATGATTATCATAAGGATACTGAAATGGTAGAAATTTATTTTGATCAAAGTAAATCTACAAAAAGTAAACAATATAAATCAAGATACAAAGATATTGGTAAGTATAGATTGACCCTAGATTATGAAGAAGATTATTGGCTTCTGAAGAGTATTATAAATATTTTGGGACAGAATCCCTCAAGAGATGAAATAGAAAAGTTATTTAAAAATAATCCTGATTTACATAAGATTAATTATTTTAGAAACGCAGATTGGGAAGAAAAACAAAATATTCAAACCAAAAACCAACTTAAAGATATTAATTAAATTTCTAAAATTAGTTTATGAGGATGTAAGGTATAAGAATTAAGTAAATTCTCTTAAAAGTAATTTTACTAGACTATTATCGATTTAAATGTTGTATTAGGTTTGAAATTTAACATGAAAGATATTAAAAATGTTTTTGGGAAATACAATGGTAAAGAATTAGAATATATTTCGAGAGTATTAAGTACCGAGTCTCAAAGTTCGACTCAAGATAATAATTATCCATCAATAAGTAGATTGGAAGAAAGTTTTTGTAATCTAACTGGAAGTAAATACGCTATATCCGTTAATTCAGCAACTTCTGGACTTCACGCTAGTCTAATTGGATGTGGAATCAAACCTGGAGACGAGGTTATTCAACCGGGATTAACCGTAGTAATGAACTCATTTGTAACATTAATATCAGGGGGAATTCCAGTATTTTGTGATATTGATAAGGATACATGGAATATCACTGCAGACAATATTCGCCCATTAATAACATCTCGCACAAAAGCGATAATGCCAGTTTCTCTATTTGGGGTTCCAGTTGATTTAGATCCTATTATGGATTTAGCTAGCGAATATAATATAACTGTTATCGATGACTCGGCAGAAACGGTTTGTGGGCAATACAAAGGCGAATGGGCCGGAACTAAAGCTGATTGTTCTATTTATAGTTTTGAAAATAAAAAACATATCTCATCTGGTAGCGAGGGAGGAATAGTCATAACAAATGATGATAAATATGCAGAAAAAATTAGAAAATTTTGTGGATTAGGTTATAAAAACCTGACAGCATCTGCAGGTAGGACGAATCTCGCTTCAAGCGAATTCCAAAGACCAAATTATATAAGACATGATTCTATTGGACTTAATTATAGAATGAATCAGGTTACAGCGGCAGTGGCACTGGCTCAAATAGAAAGAGTTGAACATTTAGTAGAGAGAAGAATTTCTGTTGGGAACATGTTTAATCAAGCTGTTAGTGGATGTAACTGGATGATTCCTCAGAAAAAAAGTAATGAATCAAATCACACATATTATACTTTCGGCGTTATTTACAATGGTTTTGAAGAAAAAGGAGTTAAGTGGGAAGATTTCTATAATAGATATAGAGAAATGGGTGGTGATGGTTTTTACGGTGCTTGGGTTAATCCATATCTTGAAGAGGCGTTAAAAGGAAAGATTTATGGTAATCAAAAATTGGAAGAGGGCTTATGTCCTGTTGCAGAGAATTGCCAAAAAAAAATAATGCTTTTTAAAACTAATTATAGAGATTTAGGAGAGGCAAGAAAAAATGCCAAAATACTTGAAAATTTAATTAGGGATATTAATTTATCCTAAAATGGTTAATTAAATTTAACATCTTTAAGAAAAGCATATAAAAAATACGAATGATAAATCAAACGATATGAATATATACCAAGAAACTTTAATTAATAAAAAGATTGAAAAGAGATCTATTAAATATTTAGAAAAAGTAGAAGATGTTATTAAAGGATATTTTAAGAAAGAAAAAAATAAGACGACTTTTTTAAATTTCTTTTATGCAAGTAACTTATTTGATAAATGTGTTTATAGAAATAAAATTTTTAGAGATATTATTTATAATAAAAAACTACCTCACAATAAGAAAATTTTTACAAAACAAATAATTATTAAATTTTTAAATAAGAGTTTTATTTATATATTAATTCCTTTAAAAATTACTTTAGATTGTTTTAATTATATATTTCTAAAACTCATATTAAATATTTTTTTTAATTACCAAACAAAAAAACATACTGAAGAAAATCAAATTTACATAGTCTATCCTGATGATGAAAATAATAATTCATTAAATAGTAGATACTTTAAAATTGATGAGGATTCAAGTGTAAGAATTTCATTAGGTTATCCTCAAAATTTTCTAAATTTTTTTAATAGGATTAGGTTAATTAAGGTTGAAAATAGAATTTTTCCAATTGAATCCTTTATTAAATTCAATTACTTTTTAAAAATATTTTTTGTTTCAATATTTATTTATTTAAGAACAACTTTTTCTATTTTTTTATACATTTGGAAAAAAATAAAACATAAAAAATTTAATAAATTTTTTCACATCATAAATAAAAGATTATCTTTATATACTTTTTTATTTCTTGGAGATTGTTTTAGAAGACAATTAATCATTTATTGTTTAAGAGAAATAATTGAAAAAAATAGATATCAAAAAATATCTTTTCCTATTGAAGGAGCATATTGGGAAAATGCATTTCTAGGTTGGGATAAATTAAAAAGTAAACAATTTAATCCTTTTTTAAATTCATTCCCTAAAATATTCGACTCAAGGTTAAAAACACATACAAAAAAAAATATTGTAAAAGAGCTTCCTTTTATTAAATTTAAATATGATTTTTATGGAAAGATTGATGAAATACTTAATAATTTAAATGAGAAAAAAAACATAAAAAGAAATGTTATTCCAATAAAAGCGGAAGATTCTTTTTTGATAATTTTAAATGGAATTTACGAAATAGATCTTGATTTATTACATGACTTTGAAAAAATTCGTAAATTGAATGCAGACATAAAAATATTTTTAAGACCTCATCCTGACTCCAAAATAAAGGCACTTCAGAAAAGAATTAAAACATTTTCCATTAAGAAGTTTATAAAAAAAGAGATTAATCCAGTAGATATCTTAATAGCCAGTATTCACTCTAGCTTCACATTAGAACTGGATATTAATTATAAAAATCGTGGCTATGCGAAATCAAACTTCAATCATCCTATCAAACCGTATGTAGATCCATATTTCATTAAAAGATTTGAATTATATAATGATATTTCAGAAATTATTGAATTTTAAAACTCTATATCCAATTATATAATTCTTCACCTATTAAATTTTTGCTTGGCTTTTCCAAATTACCAATACCAATAAATCCCTTTTTGTAATTTTGATATACCTTCATAAGATAATTAACTAAAGCAGTGGAACTTACTGGATTTTCTCCAATTGCGACCTCTGCGGCTAAAACGATACCTTCCACATTTCTATTTAACAGATTAAAAATATCAGAAACCTCCGCTCTAGAGGGCATCGAATTTGTCATCATACTATCCAGAATATTAGTAGCTATATTAACTGGACATCCTTTTTTTGTAGCACATTCTATAATTTTAGAAGTGGCAATAGGTATTAATGGAATACTTGTTTCTCTACTTAGATCTCCTCTATCAATTAAAATTTCGTCTGAAATATCAATTATTTCATCAATATTAGAAACTCCATTAGCTGTTTCAATTTTTGAGATTAACTTACAATTTCTTCCAATAAAGTTTTTTACGTACTCTGCCTGATTAGCATTTGAAACAAATGAAGCAAACACTGTATTGCATCCATTGTCTAAGGCATACCTAATGGATTTCTTATCAAATTCAGTTAATATTGGCAAGTATATTGACTTTCCAATAATATCTACACCTTTGTTCTTAGAGAGAATTCCAGATGTTAAAACTTTTGCCTTATAAAAATTCCCTTTACACTTATCTAAAACCTTTACACTTAATCCATTAAAATCTAACCTAATTATATCTCCTATATCAATTTGATTAAAAGCTTCTTGATGTGTAAGAGTAATAAAACTATCCTGAAGATTTAAATTATTTTCATCAAAGAAAATATTTATAACTTCCTTTTCTTGCAATTCAGGCTTATTAAATTCTTTTGTTCTTATCTGGGGACCTTGAGTGTCTATACATGGGACTATATTGCAAGATCTCAATTCATTGAAATATTTTATTAGAGAATGATCACTAGAATGAGATAAGTTAACTCTAAATCTTTTTGCTCCAGCTTCTTTTAACTGATTAAGTATTTTAGTATCTATAGAGGATGGACCAATAGTAACTGTAATTTGCAAAACCTAATTTAGAAATTATTTAATTTTATTTCCCCATGATTGTACTACAAAATAATATTCATCCAAGATATTAATTGGAACATCCTTTTGATTTATAGGCTTATTTATGTCATTTTTTAAAAAGTACCAATCTCCAGACGATAGTATTTCTCTCGCAATCTTTCTAAGATTCATATATATTTTCTCAAAACTTGAATTAGGTATAACTTTACTACTGACAAATTTAAAAATTATATTATTTGATTTGAAATAAATAAATTCGTATTTTTTGCCAGGGTAAAATATTTGGCTATAATTATACTCTTTAAATTTTAATTTATAGTCTTCCCTATTCTGATTACAGAAAAAATATATCATATCAAGGAATTCTGAAGGAGAAAAGCTACTTTTACTTAGTTGATTCCTTTTGGACTTATCAATATTTTCAGAATAAAATCCCATAAGTGATTGATGTTTTTCTAAAGTCTTTGTAAATTCATTTTCTTGATTCATAAAGCCTGTCCCATGATCACTAATTAATGCAATCAGATGATTTTCCTGAGGAACATTACTAAAACTTTTTTCCAAGATGCTGCCAACAGCATTATCTAAAGAAACAATTTGAGAAAGATAAACTTCTTTAGAAGATTCTATTTTTTTACTTTTTGTAATCTTTGGAGAAGTTTCATATCCAAGTCCTAAATTAAAAGATTTTTTCTCTAAATAATTTAATGATCCATATGGCAATATTTTATTATAAATAGGATGATGAGTATCCATAATATCTATCCAATGTAGAGAGCTATCTTCTCCAGCTAAATCTAAAGATTTAAAAGTTTGAAGAAGGGTATTATACAAATCACCATCTCTTAAGCATGAAAAACAATTATTAAAAAAAGCATGTGATCCTTGATGAGTACGAAGCCTCCAATTTGAGCCGCATCTATATCTTTCACTAAATAAATACTTTAATTTATTATGAGTCTTATTATTATTCTTATAAATCACAGAATTCAAAAAAAAGAAAGGTTTCATTGAAGGATGAAAAATCTTATGCCTTTCAAATAATTCTCCTGATAGCATTGATACAGCTGCAGGTTGTGTCCAATTACTTATAGTAGAACTAATCTTAGGAGTTACAAAAAATTCACTATTAATTAATTTCGCCAAGTTAGGAAATAATTTTTTGTTTTTCGATATTAGCTTCACGGTGGATTTTGAAATATTATCAATTGAAAAAACTATAATCCTTTTTGATTTTGCACTATTTTGACTAGAAAAATTTAATTTTCTATATAAAATGATTGAGTTTTTATAATTAAAGGTGACCTTATTTTTTGAATTGTTTCTATAATAAATAATATTACCGATAATTTGTTTATCTAATATTTTATCTTTATCAGTGCTTTTATTAATCTTTGATAATTTATACAGATTTTTTTTAACAAGATTATATGAATCATTAATATATTTTTTTGATATTTTATTAATAAGAATTTTACAAGTCAATAAATATATTTTTTCTATAAATAATAAAGACCTAAATGATTCTATTGGTATTACAGTAAAAACAAATTTTTGACCTGGATCTATAATAAGACTTTTTGTATAGTTATCTGCTTTAAAAGATTCAATTTCTCCATTACAATAAGTGTAATAACATAATTTATTAGACTCAGAACTTATTATTCCTTTTGAGTTATATCCATTAATTTTGCTTTCTAATTTTTCAATTAAAATTGGTTTTCTAATATAATTATCTACACTTTTTTTTGTAAATGTATCATTTAATTTCGTAAACACCGCTAAAATTATATAAGCAAATTTGATTATCATTATCCGAACGCTTCTCACTTTTAGTCTAATATTATCACATACGTTTATTTAATAAAAACTAAAAAAAAACATCTCTAGATGATGAAAATAATTCTTGAAAATTGAAATATTTTTGTTATCTTAAAATATATATCTCCTGAAGTTGCCGCTAAAATCAAGAAATTCTCCATATATATTACTTTTTTATCTTCTTAGATATGTTTCAAAAAAAACTAAAAGAAGAGTATATGTTCTACTCTTAACTTCTCTTATTTGCGGTTTTTTTGAAATCATAAATATAATTTTTTTTAACCCTCTGATATCTAATTTTGCGGGAAATACTGAGAATACTAACTTTATAATTAATTTTTTTATTAAGTTCTCATTAATATCAAATAGCCCAAATCCCATCCTGCTCTCTTCTGCTATTTGCTTTTCTACAAGTATTTTGCTTTCTGCCTTTTTTAGATTACTAAATCTCAAATTAATGGTTAATCTTACCTCATCAATTGGTAATCAAATAAGTAGGATTGCATTTTCTAAAACCATAAATCAACCCTATTCTGTGTTTCTTTATCGAAATAGTAGCGAAGTTTTATCTGTTCTTACAAAACAACTTCATCTCACAATTTCATCTTTAAATCGATTAGCAATATTCATAACTGCATGTGCTATTTGCTCTTCAATATTTATAGGACTATTAATTACAAGCTTTACAATATCTTTAATAGCAATTTCATTTTTTGCACTTTATTATTTAATTATCTTTTATTTTTCTAAAAATAAGCTATTAATTAATTCAAAAATAATAAAATCATCAAGTGCAAATCATTACAAGAAAATACAAGAATCATTAGGAAACATAAGAGATATTAAAGTCTATGGTATTCATGAAACTCAAGTTGATGAGTTTAGCAAAATTGATAAAGGGTTAAGAAAAGCAGAGGCTAGCAATGTTTTCTTAGTAGGATTTCCAAGATTCACAATTGAAGCTGCTGGATTATTTCTGCTTATAATTTTTGGATTAATCTTATTAATAAATGGTTTTTCAAAATCTTATCTTATTGGTGTAATTGGAACATTAGCTTTAGCATCACAAAGATTATTACCCTCATTACAACAAATATATACCTCTTTTTCAGTTATCAAAGGTAACAGTTTCCCCATTCAAGAGGTGATTAATTATCTTGATCAAGAAATTGAAATTAAATCTTATAGTGGAATAAAAGAAGCTCTTTCTTTTGAAAAAAATATTGTTTTAAAAGATATAGTTTTTTTTCATAAAAAATCTAATAATATTTTTGATAAATTAAGCTTAACAATTAACAAAAGCGATCATATTGGATTAGTTGGTAATACTGGTTCAGGCAAAAGTACTTTATTGGATATCATAATGATGCTTTTAGTTCCGAAAAGTGGTGAGTTTCTGATCGATGGAGAGAATATAATAAATAATCCTGAAAATCACAAAAGATGGCGTAGGAATATTTCATACATACCCCAATCAATTTTTTTAAATGATTCCACTATAGAAGAAAATATTACACTACAAAAAAACAAAGAAAATATGGATTATCAACTATTGGATGAAGTAATACAAATTGCACAATTAAAAGTTTTTATTAATACACTTCCTAAAGGTCTACAAACTTATGTTGGTGAAGCTGGCATTAGGCTTAGTGGTGGCCAAAGACAAAGAATAGGAATCGCAAGAGCATTATATAGGCAATCTAAATTATTAATATTAGATGAGGCAACAAGTGCGCTTGATAAGAATACTGAAAATGCCTTTCTAAAGGCGCTTCACTCTTATAGAAAGGGACTTACTACCATTTCTGTTGCTCATAAATTAGAGACATTAAAGACATGCTCTAATTGGTTTATTTTAAAAAATGGAGTTGTTCGGAAAATATCATCTTACGATCAACTTATTACAGATTCTTGATTAAATAATCTCGACAAACTAGCTTTATTTACTTAAATCAAAGCTCACTTAAAAAGAAAAAATTGTGAATATTAAACTCCAAAAATAGTTTTTTTTGTTTTAAAAAATATATTATAAAATAACAAACATTAACTCAAAAAGTGAAAACTATATTTAATGGAGAAAATAATCATAATTTGCTTGAAATTTTTAGATTGCTTTACTTTAAAAATCATAAAAAAAGTAAAGAAACAATAAATTCAAAAATTTTAAATTATCATTCAAATGAATTTAAAATCAGTTTTTTTACTGCCGGTAGATGCGCATTATATAAAATATTATCTTCTTTGAATTACAACAAAACTTTCAAAGTAGCGATACAGGCTTTTACTTGTTCTGTAATTCCAAAAGCAATTCTTGATGCAGGAGGCCTACCTATATATGTTGATATTGAAATTGATTCTCTATCTATGGACCTTAAAGAAATTAAAAAGAAAATAAAAGAAATAGATGTAGTCGTTTTACAGTACACCTTTGGAATAACACCTAAATACCTAAGTAATATAGCTTATCTATGTAAAAAAAATTCAAAAATTTTCATTTTGGATAAAGCCCATTGTATGCCTGAAAAAGTTAGCGAAGAAGTTAAATTTTTAGAATCGCATGCTTATGGTATTTTTTATTCAACTGATCATACTAAAGCTTTAAATGCCGTTAGAGGAGGAATATGTTTAACAAAAAAAAACCTCATTCCTTCTCATTTAATTTCCAAGAAAATAGATCCAAGAATACCCTTTTTATATGAATCAATATTTTACAAGGAATCACTTTATATCTTTGCAAGAATTTTTTCTTCATTGATGAAAATTTTTGCAATTTCTTATATGCCAAAAGATGATTCTGATACAAGAATTTTAAGCAATGAAATCTTTGTTTCAAGTTGGTACACGTTAGTTTTAGAACAATTAAATAATTCTGAAATAAGGAATTATGAAGTCACTAAATTTTCAGATAAATTAAGAAAATTAATTAAAAAAAATAAAAGTTGTATTTCATTAATCAAGAATTCAAGTGCAACTAGTCTTTTGCGATTTCCTATATTATTTAATAGTAAAAAAGATAAACTAAAATTCCTTAATTCTCTCTCTGAAAATCAAATAAAAATAAGTGATTGGTTTGGGGGAGTACTTACATGTTCCAAAAAAGATTATAAAAATTATTATTATAAATTTGGTGATTGTCCAGTTGCAGAAAATATTGCTTATAGAGTGCTAGGTATCCCATGTAATAGAAGATTTCGTGATAAAACTTTTTTAAAAAAATTAACTAAAGTATTAAAAACTATTTAATCTTATTACCAAATTGTTCTGCCGCCATCCATTACTAAATTATGTCCAGTCATATAAGATGAGGCTTTAGAACAAAGAAATTGGATAGCATTTTTATATTCGTCCCGATTAGCCATTCTTCCCATAGGAATTAATTCGGAAACTTTAGAAACAAATTTTGCATCCTGCTCATTAAAGATCCCTCCAGGAGATAAAGCGTTACATCTTACATTTTTATTTGCCCAATAAGTTGCAAGATATTTAGTAAGTCCAATCATGCCGCTTTTTATTACTGAATAAGTTATTGGTTTTACATTCTGTTGTTCTTCTTCTAATCCGTCGGATCTGTATATTCTTTGATCTGGGGAAATTATAGATAAATCGGATGCAATATTTAAAATTACTCCTCCTTTTTGATTAGCCATACTTGTACCAAACACCTTGCTGCACAAAAAAGCTCCTTTCAATCCAACATTTATTTGTTTATCCCATTCTAGAACTGAAAAATTTTCTAGTCTATTTTTGTTAGTTTTAGAATTGATATTTTTTCCTACTTTTGGATCAATAGCAGCATTATTTATAAGAATATCAATATTGATATTTTTCTTTTTCAAATTTTTTAATAAGCTTTCTACACTATCTTCATTACTAACATCCAATAGTTCAAAAGTACATTTAGTTCCTTTAAAAGAATCTTTTACTTTCTCAATATTATCACTCGATAAATCAGCTATGACAACATGAGCTCCTATTTCTAAAAGAGCATGGGCATGTTGAACACCCAATAATCCGGCTCCACCAGTGACTAATGCAAAAGATTGATCTAATCTAAATTTCCTTTCAAATCCATCCATTTTCATTTATTATTTATAAATATTTTTATTAACTTTTAATGATAAGTATATATCCAGAAAGATAAGATTATCAACTTGATTTACAGTGTAAAAATTGATTAGTGGGATTTATCAATTTAATATATCTCGCTTGCTAAGAATTTCATGAAATTTAAATTGTGTTTCATTGTATCGATAGGTTCTTTGCCTCTGTTGGTCTCAAAACAAAAAGATCCTTTATAAGAGATTTTTTTAAGTGTTTTTAAAATCAATAAAAAGTCGACAGTACCTGTACCTAAGAGAACATTTGAATTATTGCGTTTATCCTTCAAATGAATATGCTTTATAAATCTTGAGAGAATTAGTATTTCCTTATTTACTGTAGAGATATTAGTTTTATTACCTGTATCGAACACACACCCTAAAGAATCCATATTTATTCTATCTAAATATCGAAATAGTTTTTCAGCATCAAGATTAGATTCAATCAAAACTACTATATCAAGGGTTTTACATTCATTAATTAATGCCATTAAAGTATCAACTACTTCATTGAAACTAAAAAAATTTAGATCACTTTTTTCAAGAAGGGGTAATACAAAATATTTAATGCCAATATTCTTTAATCTTCTAGAAAAATTTATAGCATAATCTAATACTTCATTAGATTTAAAATTATTATTAAAAAGTGAATTTTCAATCGTATAGTCTAAGCAAGCTGAATATGCTTCTAATTTATTACTAAGAATTGCCTTGCGAATTAAATTATTTCCTTCAGTACTCCATATTGGATTATTTGGGTTATGAACTCTTTCAGCAAGAATCTCTACAAAATCCAAATTACAATTAGAAGCTATACTAAACTCCTTTTCCCAATTATATTTAGGAAAACATTGCAGATCGTCATTCCAAGGTTGTGTTAATCTACCTTGAAAACACCCAAATTTTAAAGTGTTGACTTCTTTCATATCCAATTTACTTTTTACTAGATGATAATTCTATCTGTTTTTCTTCAGCAAATAAATAAAAGGGATTTATATTTAAGAACAATATGGGGTGATTCTTTATTATTTCTAATTTATTAGTTATTTCCTCACAAAATAAATCAACTCCTTTAAAATAATAAGAAGTAAGAAGTTTAAACTTAGGATTTTTAATGTTAGTAAAATATTTAAAATCTATATTATAAGAAAATTCTTTTTCTAATATTTCCACAAATTTAGAATTTGAATTATGTTTGAGAGCGGCATTTTTATTAATCACATTTCTATAACTTATAATTTCATCAAAATTTCCCATAGATTATATTTTTATCTATATTCATCATCTCCAATTGAGACAGGTAAATGTTGCCTTAATTTCTTTGCAATAGGTATCTCATCTTTTATGACCCTTTTAACTCCATCCCCCATCGAGGCAGTTATTTTCTTAGCTGAAGAAATTAAATTTTTAATTGCTGAAGGTTCTACTGAAGCTGCTTGATCTGAACCATACATAGCCCTATCAAGAGTTATGTGCCTTTCCAAAGAAGATATTCCTAAAGCTACTGCAGCCAAAGAAACTACAATACCAACCTCATGACCACTATATCCAACGTTACATTTATAAATATTTTTCAAGGTTTCTATACATTTCAAATTTGCATCTTCATCATTCATTGGATAAGTTGATACGGCATGCATTAATTCAAAAGGACAATTGTGTCTTTTAAAAATCGATATTGCTTCATCAATGTAACTAAGTTCAGACATACCAGTTGAGATAAAAGTATGTTTTTTTTCAGAAGCTATTTCATCCAACAATTTATGATGCCTAATCATAGGAGATGCAACTTTATTATATTTCTTATTAAATCTCCTTAAAAATATTTGACTATTAACGTCCCATGCTGATGCAAACCATTCAATAGACTTAAACTTGCAATAGCTGTCAATAGTTTCATATTCAGAAATTCCAAACTCTAGGGCAGCTTTTTGATCTCTTTGAGTATTTCCCCATGGACTAATTCTTGGAGAGGAGAGGAATTCTTTTGTATAAACCAAATCAATATCTCTTTTTTGAAATTTAACAGCATCAAACCCAGCATCTTTTGCAACGTCAATTAATTCCTTGCATATATTTATATCACCATTATGATTTATTCCTATTTCTGCAATAAAAAATGGAACTTTATTCATAAAACACTCTTCAAATCCTCATTACTCATACTATCAAAATCAAGTATTATTTCAAAAAATTTTCTAATAAAACCATTGCCTCCCTCTAAATCTAAAACGAAGTCAACTGCTTTCTTTACTAATTTATGAGAATCACTTGGAGCAAAACTAAATTCCGAAATTAAGATAGATTCCAAATCGTTAATATCATTCCCTAAATATACTAATCCTTTTAAGAATTTTGCACTTCCATTAAGATCACTAGAAAATTGTTCTAAAAGAAATTTTTTCTTATCATCTATGCCTGATATGCATTCAATTTCAAGTTTTTGGCATCTCTTTTGAACCACCTTATTTTTCTCCTTACTCAAAACCAAAAATTTAACCTCCCAATTTTTATTCTTAATAAATTTTCTTGCTAAATCAAAAGCCAAACCATCTGATCTATCACATCTTACTGATTCAATTCCTTCTTCACTTAAATAAACCTTATTATTAGTGAAAATGCCATCAAAATCAAAAACGATAGTTTTTATCTGATCAAATCTAGGATATCCTTTCATTACCGTTATTTTAGTTTCTCATAATCTCTATCAACTAGATCGCATATTAAATGTCCAATGAACAAATGACTTTCCTGAATTGTAGTTGTATCTTCAGAATTAATTATTAAATTAAAATCGGAAATATCCTTACATAGACCTCCATCATTGCCTAAAAATGCAACTGAGATCATACCAATTTCTTTTGCAACTTCTAAGGCTCTTATTATATTTTGACTTTTACCGGATGCGGACATAACTAATAAAAGATCATGCTTATTAGCGAGACCTCTAAGCTGTCTAGAAAAAACATCTGAAAAGTTAAAGTCATTAGATATTGCAGTTATCAAAGCAACTTCTGAAGAAAGAGAAATAGAACTTAAAGGTTTCCTATTACTTATTTTAAATCTTCCTAATAATTCAGCAGAGAGATGAGAAGCCATTGCAGCACTTCCACCATTACCACACCAATATAATTTCCCTTGTGATTTAAAAGTTTGACTAATTAGAATGTAGACTTTCTTGATAAAATCTATTTGTTCTTTTTCAAAGGATAACGACAAATTAAGCCTATTCCTAGCTAATTTATATTTTTGTTCTACTGTTTCCATATAAATTTATCTTTAGATCAATTTATTTCAAGATTTTCATTATAAAATTTAAGCTGACTAAAGTTTAGATAATAAATTTATTGATACAAAGATAAACTCTAAAAGTAACTATTTTAAAAAATCTTCTTAATTAAATTTATTAAAAATCTTTTTAATCCATAATATCTCAGAATCTAAGAAAGCTTATTATTACTTGATAAAAAATCAATTAAATTATAAATACTAATTTTATGATTAAAGAACTGATTTAATATCTTTTTCCTATAAATCTGAACTTCTTTCGAAAACCACCATTTATCAATAGTTTCAAAATTACTGTTTATCCAGCAAGATGCTTTAATTGGGTCTTCAAAAATAAGCGAATTATCTAAACATTTCTTGAAAAGTGGTAGAAGTTTATCATTTATATCTTTAAAATCATTACCTAAAATCAAAATCGTTGGGATATTAATTTCTAATGCTTCTAACCATGAAGTCGAATTGCCATCAGTAATAAAAAGATAACTTCCTTTTCTTAAGTTTTCAATTAAAGAACTTTTGGTTCTATCAAAAAATTCAATATATGAAAAAAAGTTTTCTATAAATTTTTTTAATTTATAAGGACCATTTAAATAACCTCTTAAAGCAATTTTTTTTTTGTAAGTAACATCTAAATTATTTATAAATTTGATTAAATTAAGATATTTGGAATCAAAACCATCACTTGTTGGATAGGAATATAGCCTAAAATCTATTTTTTTCCATTCGTTTAAAGCAATTAAGATTTTATTAGTTTTAAAATTTTTAGCGCTTGCGCTTAAATATTCTCCTTGCGTTTGATTTTTATTTACAAAACAACCATAATTATTTAAAACTAATGCATTAATTCTATTTTTATTAGGGTATATAATATTTTCTTTCCAACCCCATGAAAAGAAATAATCAGCAGTATTTAATTGATATTCTTCTTCATCATTTATTATAGAAAAACCATAACCACCTCCATGTTGGATTATTGAATATTTTGAGTTTTTGCAGATATTTTTAATGATAAATATATTGAAAATTTCATCTGTTAAGATATTTGAGGAAGTAATGATGTTATTTGGTGAAACTATTGGGAATACATTTTTGCATCTCTCAATTGACAGTTTTAGTCCATGATATAAAGACGCTGGTATGTAATTTGACAGTAATTTCTTGATAATTAGAATTACCTTTGCTTCAAATTCCAGTTCAGAAATATCATTATTAATATCATTATTAGATTTTATATCTAATGATTTTACTAAATGCTTTAGTCTTATTCTATAAAATTCATGAGAAATAGTTTTTTTATGAAGTGAGTATATCCATTTATTAATATCAAATATTCTAAATTTTAGTTTTCTCCATATATCAGGATCACATATTAAATTTGATTTTGGAGATTTTATATTTTTAAGAATCCTTAACAATATTTCTATAGTTATTGATTTAAAAAAATAATTAATTAATTTACCAATCTTTATGTGATTAATAATAGTAAATCTTTTTTTTTGAAAAGTATTCCATTCAATATCATCTTCTTTTACTAATTTCAACAGTTTAAGGATATCAAGTTTCAGATTATCAATAACATCATAATTTGTTATGAAGTTTGCAAAATAATCTGACATGTCAATTGGTCTTTTATTTTCTTCATTTATTTTTTTAATACCCTTAATTCTATATTTATTTGATCTTGACAGTACCTCAAACTCTTTAACTGATCTAAAAACTAATAAGGTAAATGATTTCAACCAAACACCGATAAGAAGTTCTAATTTTCTCTTATTAAGATTTTTAAAATTAATAATACTTCTATGATTTTCCGAACATAAGATGTCATCTAATAATATTTCATATATTTTTCTTATACTCTTGTAGTCTTTATGTAATATTTCTTTTTCTGCCCAGCCTGCATTTGGAATTTTTGCATAAAGTTTTTTCTCAGATTTAAAATAATTTCCAATTTGTATTAAACTTTTGAATTTCTCATCTTCATCAGAGTATTTATAGTTATTTCCTATGATTAATTCTTTTTTATTCCAATTCTTAATAGAGTTTCTAGCCATTAAGAAACCTTAAAAAACTAACAATAGACAATTTTATCATTTTATAACACTAATAAACAATATATTTTTACTTATCATATTATGATTATTTCTAAAAAATTAACTAAAAATGAATTAAATTATTAGTGTTGAATTAAGTTTCCTAAGAATTAATATGAATGATTATTTTTCTTTGGATTTTATTCCACAAGAGACGAATAGGATTATTCTTAAAAAAATTGATTTGCCTGAATATTTTGATGATTTTCATAATTATTCTTTGCAAGAGGAATTATATAAGCATTTAGAGTTTAGTCCTTTCTTAGCTAAGGAAGATACAAGAAAATATTTGGATAAGCTTAATAAAAGAATTCTTACAGGTAAGGCAGATTATAGATACTTAATTTTTAAAGAAAATAATGAATTTGTAGGACTTTTTGGTTTTAATTCTTATGATAACTATAGAAGAAGTATTGAATTTGGCTATGGTGTTTCACCTTCAATGCAAAGGAGAGGGATTTTTAAAGAAGTTTCTAAACATTTGATCAAATCATTATTTATAGATTTTAATATCCATAGAATTTATTCCATAACGGCTGTTAAAAATAATCCCTCTTCAAAAGGTTTAGAGAAAATTGGTTTTCAAAGAGAGGGAATTTTGAGGGACTTTTACAAAAAAAATGACAATTATTTTGATGCAGCATTATATTCTTTAATAAATAATAATTAATGCCTGAAGAAATTTAAAAATGAGTATTTATTCTTTATTGAAGAGTAAATTTTTTTATAAAAAAATTGTCTTTGAATTTTTAATAAGGAAAGGATTATTTAAAAGCAAAAAATCATTCATTAAATTCCAAAGAGTATAAAACTTTTTTAATTAAATCCCATGACTGATTTTTATATTTTTTTAAAAACTCAGAAAAATCTGATGATGCCTCATTATTAGCACAATCAGAAATAACTCTAATTACAATCCAATCTATCTTTTCTTGAAAGCAAACTTGCGCAAATGCAGCTCCTTCCATTTCTACAGCGTATAGTTCAGGAAAATCTTTATTCAATTGATTAATTTGTTTTTTACTAGAAATAAAAGAATCCCCTGTAGCTAAAAGACCTTTATAAACCTCACCAAAAATCCCCAAGTTGTCGTTCTTCTTTTCTTTTTTTAAATATAAAAAAATATTTTTGATAATTGCATAATTTGCTGAAAGTTTTATTCTCCCCAAAACTGGTACCACATACTTTTCAAACATAGGCCTTGCATCAATATCATGCTGTATAAGTGATTCTGCTAAAACAATGTCCCATTGCTTTAAGTTATTTTTCAAGGCTCCAGCTACTCCAGTAAATATCATTAAATCAATATCTTTGTTATTATATTTCGTCGCTAATAATCTTATAGTTGATCTTGCTGCGCTTACCTTTCCCCATCCACTCCAACCAATTGTGAGCAAAAATTTTTTACCATTTACAATTTTCCAAATTCCAGAATATAAAGTTAAATCACCAAATCTTTTTATTTCAACATTTGATAAATTATCAACAGCTAATCCTATCTCTTCAGGCATTGCTCCTAATATTCCAACATGAATAGAATTATTATTTGAAAAATCCAATTTAATTTTGATGATATGTTTATACTTTAATTTATTAATCCATTAAATAGCTTTATTAGATAAAAAAAAATTTATGTTTCAAATTTAAAATCTATTTTTTTTTTGATCTTACAATAAGCTTCAATTGTTAAAAAATATACATACCCGATTACATATCCAATTAGTAAAACATATGGCATCAATAAAAATCTGAATCAATTAGCAATATCATCATAAAAGGTTATAAATTCGTTTGGAGAGTGAGCAAATAAATTTATAAAAATTTTGAGCTTAAATACTACTACTTGAAACTATAAATATTGATAAAAAATATAGTCTTAGAAACAATTAAGTAATTTTAAATCATTAGTAATAAGTATAAATTCAAATAGGATAATGGTTTAGTAGAGAATTAATATTTATCAAATTTAAATCATCTTTTCCAAAAAAAGATTTCAATTATATTGATTTTTAATAACATTAAAATATAGTATTTAAATAGAAAATTACTAAATTCTAAGATGTACTATTGTAGGAAGGAATAATTTTGAATAGATTTTTGAAAAATTATAAAATAGCAAAAATACTAAGCATAATGTCTTTCAGCCTTCTCCAGGCAAATTCTAATTCAATTCCATTATGTGAAATTAATGATTGCATAGAAAATAAAAATAATAATGAAAATCTCTCTTTAGAATATTATTATCAGAAATACCAGACATCAGAAAAAAATGATTTTGAAAACAATGCGATAATTAAGAATCTTAACGCTTTTATGGAACAAACCGCCAAATATATTTCATTAAATGATAGTGAAGAAAATGAAAGACCAGATTTGGGGGGGTTAGAAATTATTTCTAATATGCAATCAAAAATTGGTGATGTTTTTTATGCTGAGGGAGATGTAATCATAAAAAAAAATAATATTATTTTAAGAGCGGATAAACTATCATATGATTTATCTTCAAAGGTTTTTCAAATAAATGGTAATATTTATCTTGTTGCAAATGATCAATTTCTTGAAGCATCAGAAGTAATTTATAACTTGAATATTAAATCTGGATATTTAAAGGAAGTATATGGAAGCATAAATTTTGATACTTTAGCTGATATAAAATTAGATAATGATTCAGAAGCAAATATATCTGAAAAAGTTTTAGATAATAAAAAAATTAACAAGGTTTTTCTAAATGAATCCAGCAATTTGAAGTTAGATAATATAAATCTCAAACGAGAAAATGGAAATTTTTTAAAGAAAATTTCATCTCAAAAGTTAAATGTAGATTTAAACAAGATGCAACAATGGAGATTCCAAACTGAGAAAATTGAGATTCAAAATGAAGTATGGAAATCTGATTTTTTAATATTAACTAATGATCCATTTAATAAGCCTCAATTAGTTATAAATAATAGTGGATTTAGGACTTCTAATGATAATGGAGAAATTATAGTAAAGTCCAAGTGGAGTTCAGTTGTACTAGATGATTTTCTAAAAATTCCAGTAGGACCAAGAAGATATAAACTTAATTCTGAGAACAGATATAAATGGGACATAGGTTATGATAAAAACTCGAAAGATGGTCTTTTTATAAGTCGAAACTTTGATAGGATCTATTTTGGAGATAATAAAACTACTCTTGACTTAAAAAAGTACTTTTTTATCCAAAGATCATTATTTGGTAAAACAAACGTTTTTAGTAATAAAAATGATGTTGTTCTTGGCACCAAAGTAGAACAAGACGCAAAATTATTAGATTATTTAGGTTTAGGGGCTAATTTAAATTCAAAGTTTTTTGGTTTTGACTTTAATAGCAACATAGAATTTAATTCATTAGATTTTGAAAAGTTTAAAAAAATAATTTCAGTAAAATCTAATCTTTCAAAGATTTTATATGAAGAAAATAAAAATGATATGCAGAAAAAAACTACTTTATATTTTTATGGAACATATAGAGATAAAGTATGGAATGGATCATTAGGTGAGATTGATATTTTAGGAGCTTATGGAAGCGTTATTGAAAAGAAGAATAATTGGATTGATAATAATATAAATAAATCTTCCACAATAGCTTTAGGTTATGGAAACTTTAAATCAGGAAAAAGATTAGAAAGTACTAAAGTTATTGACCGCCAAAGATTAAATTTATTTCTTGAGAGGAACCATACTTATCCCATATGGGAAAAAAGCAAAGAAAAATATATTAATAATAAATTCAGATATACTCCAAAAGTTATTCGAGAAGGTTTATTTATAAATATGCAAACAAAAGCTGATTTTTACAGGTACAGTGACAATAATTTCCAAAATTTGCTTACTTTTAGATTAGGACCTGAAATTACATTAGGTAATTTAAAAAGAAAATATTTAGACTATTCTCAATTAAGTATTTATCCTAAGGTCACATATGCAAAAGGGGAGAGCCCATTTGATTTTGATCAAGCCGTAGATAATCATTTGATTGAAATTAATTATAAGCAACACTTATTTGGGCCAATTATTGCAAAAATTAGTACAGAATACAATTTAGATATTAATTCAAAAAAATATAAAGAATTATCTAATTTTAAATATGAAATAGGATGGAACAGGAGGGCTTATAATCTATCTGCTTATTATAACCAAGATGCAAAAACTGGCGGTATAAGTTTTAAGATTCATAGTTTTAATTTTAATGGAATAGGCGAAAGATTTAAAACTAAATAAACCAAGCAAAATCCCTAAAAGTTCAATAATTATTTCTAAAAAATATTACAATTATCTTTTTTTTTAATATTTTATTTGTCAAACTCTAATAGCATTATTAAGCTTAAATATTATTGGTATAATTAATTTTTAATTATGCAATTAAGTAATTTAAAAACATAAAACAAATATAAAAAAATAAGTTTTAATAATGTATGAACAAGGTGACTGGATCAGTTTATGTGGTGATCATAGAAAACATCAAAAAATTGAGGGGAAAACAAAAAATAATCTTGCTATACTTCTTGCATACTATAAAGGTTCAGAATATTTAGAAGAACAACTATACTCCATCTTTAATCAATCATATAAAAATTATGAGTTGTATATTTCAGATGATTCTTCAGATCTGAAAACTATATTAAATCAAATTAAAATCAAAGATGAATTTAAATCTAAAATTTTTATCAAAAATAGAGTTAAGAATTTAGGACATTCTAGTAACTTCCTGACTTCTCTTAGAGAAATTCCCAATAATTATGATTATTATGCTTTTTCCGACCAAGATGATATTTGGGATTCTTTAAAGATAGAGAAATCTCTTAATCGCTTGATAAAATTAAATAACAATTTTCCTACCCTATACGGCTCAAGAACAGAATTTGTTGATTCTACTGGTAAAAATTCTTTAGGAAAATCTGAAATTTTCTTGAAAAAACCTTCTTTTCAAAATGCTTTAGTTCAAAATATCTCTGGAGGCAACACTATGATTTTCAACCGTAAAGCATGCATTATTATAAGAGAAACTTCTAAGGATAATTATATTGTCGCTCATGATTGGTGGTGTTACTTGATTATATCTGGAACAGGGGGACAAGTGATTCATGATAATAAAATTTCTATTAAATATAGGCAACATCAAAATAATTCCATTGGAAGAAACAATTCCATTAATGGAAGAATAAAAAGAATTTTAGGATTATTTCAGGGAGTTTTTAAAAACAATATTCAAGTTAATCTAGAGGTATTGATTAAGAATAAAAAACTTTTAACTAATGAAAATCTGAAATCTTTAGATTATTTTATTAAGTCAAAAAATACAAATTTTCTTAAAAGATTTTATTATCTTAGAAAAGCTGGTATTTATAGACAAACTTTTCTTGGAAATATTGGATTAATCATTGCAGGAATTTTTAATAAAATCTAAAAATGGCAATTATAGTAACTGGAGGTTGCGGCTTTATTGGCTCAAATTTAATTGAAAAATTATTAATTGAAAAAAATGATGAAATTATTAATATTGACAAATTAACCTATGCGGGAGATTCTAATGATTTACATGAATTCAAAGAAAACAAACGGTACCATTTTATAAAAGGTGATATTTGTGATAAAGAATTGATACTAAAAATACTTTTTAAATTTAAACCAAGTTTTGTAATTAACTGTGCTGCAGAAACACATGTGGATAGATCTATCATTAATAGGGAGCCTTTTATTAAGTCAAATATATTAGGAACATTCAATTTACTTGAATGTATAAAATCGTACTATGAAAGTTTAGAGAAAAGAAAAGCTGATAATTTTAGATTTCTCCAAATATCCACAGATGAAGTATTTGGATCACTTAATGAAAATGATAATTCATTTACAGAGTTGAATGCTTATAAACCAAGTAGTCCATATAGCGCATCCAAAGCTGCGGGAGATCATTTGGTTTATGCATATTTTAAAACCTTCAAATTACCAAACATTATCATAAATAGTTCAAATAATTATGGGCCCTTTCAATATGAGGAGAAATTAATTCCTCTTTCCATTACAAATGCACTCCAAGGTAAAAATATAAATTTATATGGTAATGGGCTTAATAAAAGAGATTGGCTCTACGTAAATGATCATTGTGAGGCAATAATAAAAGTATTAGAAAATGGAGAAATTGGAAACAGTTACAATGTTGGAGGTGATTGTGAATTAACAAATATTGAAGTTGTCAGAAAAATTTGTATTTATTTAGATCAACTAAAACCAATTAGTGAAAAAAATAAAAATGATAGTTATTTAAAACTTATAAAATATATTGATGATCGACCAGGGCATGATTATAGATATAGCATTAATTTTTCAAAAATAAATAATAAATTAAATTGGTTCCCAAGAGAATCCTTTGATAGTGGAATAATAAAAACTATAAATTGGTATTTATTAAATCTAGAGAGGAAAAAAAATCTTAAGAATTAGTATGAAAATATTAATTTTTGGCTCTAATGGACAACTTGGAAAAGAGTTGGCTCTTGGATTAACTAACCAATATGAAGTTTATTCCTTTGATAAAAAACAAGTAAATATCAATAATCATGAAAGTGTATCAGAGATAATTAGACAAATAAATCCAAAAATAATAATTAATTGCGCGAGTTATACCTCAGTTGATAAAGCAGAAAGAAATAAAAATGAAGCGTTTAAGACTAATCATTTATCTGTAAAAAAAATTGCTAAAGAAGCAAAAAAACATGGAATTTTATTTATACATTTCTCTACTGATTATGTATTCGATGGAAAAATAAAAGGGAGCTATCTTGAGAATGATATTACAAATCCCTTAAATATTTATGGCAAATCAAAGTTGGAAGGTGAAAAAGAAATTATTTTAATAAATGGAAATTACATAATACTTAGAACATCTTGGGTTATTGGTAAATATGGAGTGAATTTTGCAAAAAAAATAATAAAATCTATTCAAAATAAAAATGATGTAAAAGTAGTTAATGACTGTTTTGGAAGCCCTACATCAACAAAATTAATATTAAAAGTTATACGTAAAATAATTATTGATTTTAAAAATAAAAAAAATTGGGATTCAGGCATTTATCATCTATCTAGTAAAGGGTTTACATCTTGGTATGAAATGGCAACCTTAATATTAGAATTAATAAATATTAAAAGCAGTTTGATGAATAATAATAAAATTGTTCCTATTTCAATTGCAAGTTTGTATAAACTTGCAGATCGTCCAAAGAATTCAAGTTTAAATACTACAAAAATACAAAAATCATTAAACTTTACTCTCCCTTATTGGAAAGATGATTTTTCAGAAGCCATAAAAGAAATTATAAAAGATCATCCCTTATGAAAAGTAGAAAAGGAATAATTATGGCAGGAGGAAAGGGTACGCGTCTTTACCCCGCGACAAAAGCTATTTCAAAACATTTGATGCCAATATTTGATAAGCCTATGATCTACTACCCTTTATCAACACTCATGCTTTGTGGAATCAAAGATATTTTAATAATATCAACCCCAAGAGATTTACCTATTTTTAAAGAACTTTTGAGTGACGGTAGTCAATTTGGTATAAATCTATGTTATAAAGTCCAAAATGAACCAAAAGGAATTGCACAAGCTTTTCATATATCCAAAGATTTTTTAAAAGGTAACAAATCAGTTCTCATACTTGGAGATAATATATTCCACGGCAATTCACTTCAACTCAAATTAAGCAAAGCTAATAAACAAAATAAAGGTGCAACAATCTTTTCTTATAATGTTAAAGATCCAAGTAGTTTCGCAGCTTTAATTTTTAACGAAAAAAATGAAATTATAGGTATTGAAGAAAAGCCTAAATATCCAAAGACTGATTTAGCAGTGCCAGGACTTTATTTTTATGATGAATATGCATCTGAATATGCATCTACTATAATATGCTCAAAAAATGGAGAGTATGGAATTACTGACTTAAATAATATCTATTTAAGAAAGGGCAATTTAAATGTTGAAGAACTCAGAAGAGGTTTTACTTGGATTGACGCTGGCACGCATCAAAGCTATTTGGAGGCAAATCAATTTATTTATTCAATAGAAAATCGTCAAGGATTAAAAATATCCTGTCCAGAAGAAATTGCTTTTAAGAAAAAGTGGATCTCCGTTAAAGATTTATACAATCAAGCTAAAAAATTAAGTTCAAGCTCCTATGGAAATTATTTGATGAAAATAGTTAAAGAAAACAAATAAAATTTTTGATGAAAATTAAACCAACTTCAATTAAAGATTTAATTCTAATTAATCCTAAAGTACATACTGATGAAAGAGGTTACTTTTGTGAACAATTTAATAAATTTAATCTTAAAGAATATGCTGATATTGATTTTAATATTGCACAAATAAATCATTCTTATTCTTATTCTGGTGTTTTAAGAGGAATTCATTATCAAAAATATCCTAATTGCCAAAAAAAATTGATTATCGTAATGCGCGGCACAATTTATGATGTTGCAGTTGACCTAAGGAAGGATTCAAAAACCTATAAAAAATATTTTGGAGAGATATTATCTGAAACAAATAATTTACAGATGTATATCCCAGAAGGTTTTGGCCATGCATTTTTAACACTATCAAAAGAAGCACATATTGTTTATGCGGTAGATAAACCATATTCACCTAAAGATGAGATAACTTTGAGATATGACGATAACTTACTTAATATAAATTGGAAAGAGATTCATAAAAAATATATACCTAATGTGAAAATAAAAACATCCAAAAAAGATTCAAACCCTTTAGAATTCAAGAATTTTTAATAAGGGATATTACGTTAAAAGTAATTAATAAATTAATATTTAAAGCTTGATATAATAAAGTTTGTCAACAAAAAAATAAATGTGTGGAATAGCAGGAGCATTAATTACAGATAAATCAACACAAAATATTGATTTAGGAAATTTATTACCAGAAATGATAAAAAATTTAGAGCATAGGGGCCCTAATTCAAAAGATTTTATAATTAGTAGTAATATCGGCTTAGGGCATACAAGATTAGCAGTATTAGATCTTACCGAAGCAGGGAACCAACCAATGAATACCCCTGACAATGACATTTTATTAGTTTTCAATGGAGAAATTTATAATTTCAAAGAACTGAAAAATAATTTAAAAAAAAATGGCTTTAAATTCAAAAGTAGTTCAGATACAGAAGTAATTCTTTATGGATATCGTTTTTGGGGAAAAGATTTATTTCACAAATTACAAGGAATGTTTGCTATTGCTATATGGGATAAAAGAAAAGAAGAATTGATTCTTGCTAGAGATCAAATTGGGAAAAAACCTTTATTTTATTCTTGGAATAATGGAAACTTACTTTTTTCTTCAGAGATTAAAGGTATCCTAGCATTTAATCAATTTAATAGACAGCCAAACTTAGAAGCAATCCATCATTATCTAACTTTTCAATATATCCCTGCACCTCTTTCTGCTTTTGAAGGGATAAATAAAGTTCCTCAAGCATCTTTTATTACAATTTCTAATAATGGTGAAATTAGGCAAAATAAATATTGGTCATTAAAAGCCCCCACTGGTCAAAAGAAAAGAAACTTAAAAGATTTACAAGAGGAACTACTAATTAAGCTTGAAGATGCTACAAAATTAAGGATGATATCAGACGTACCTATTGGAGCTTTTTTATCTGGAGGAGTAGATTCATCAGCCATAGTTGCTTTAATGGCAAAGTTATCTGATAAAAAAATTAAAACTTTTAATATAGGTTTTAATGAAGAAGATTATGATGAAAGAAATTACGCAAGAGAAGTTGCAAAAAGATATGACACTGATCATACTGAAATGGTCGTCACACCAAAAGCATTAGATATTATTGATAAAATAGTTTGGCACTATAATGAACCATTTGCTGATCCTTCTGCTATAGCCACTTTTTATGTTTCAGAAATAGCTAAAAAAGATGTAACTGTTGTCCTGAATGGCGATGGCGGAGATGAAAATTTTCTTGGTTACCCAAGATATGAAAGATGTTTAACATATCAAAAATTAGGAAGAATTCCTCCCTTGATAAAAAAAATAAATTCAAAAATTGGGAGAAAAATTCCTGAAAATTTAAATAAATATAAGCTCTCAAGAGTTTTAAGAAATTTACTTATTAATTTAGGGACTAAAAATTCAACGTTATATGCACCATCTATAATTTATTTCTCTGATCAAGATAAGGATTTTGCATATGACGAAAAAATGCTTCAATTTTTAAATAGTTCATCAATAGATACACTAGATCAATACTTCAATCAATCAAGTAATTTATTAGAAGGGGCGGCTTGGACCGATATACATACTTATCTTCCAGATGATCTTTTAGTCAAGGTAGATATAGCGAGTATGGCTTTTGGTTTAGAGGCAAGATCTCCTTTTTTAGATCATAGGCTAATGGAATGGGCAGCAAACATACATCCATCGCAGAAAATGTTTAATTCTATGCCAAAATACCTTCTTAAAAAAGCCATGGAACCTTATCTCTCAAAAAATATTCTCTATAGACCCAAAATGGGGTTTGGAGTTCCTATAGATTACTGGTTAAGAAACGAATTAAAAGACTTTGCTTACGATACCTTACTGAGTGATAAAGCTAAAAATAGAAAATTAATCAATCCTAAATATATAGAAAATTTGCTTGAAGAACATATTTATAAAAATAGGCCTCACCATACGCGTATCTGGGCATTACTAATGCTTGAAATGTGGTTCAAAGTATGGATAGATTAGGAAATAAATAATTTATACATTGTTTTTAAGATTTATTGATTTAAAACTTATGTGGGGTTTATATTACTCTTTGTGAAATCATGACGACAATCTTAAATTAAATATAAATGCATCAAAAGTTACTTGAAACATGGATAGAGTTTTGTAAAGAAAATAGTTTCGACGAAGTTTGCTTAATCATTCCTTTTAACATAAGTCAAAAAGAAATTGACTATTTAAATAAATTCCGATTTATTAGTGAAGTTTTAATTCAAAACAAAAATATATTTAAAAATATAAAATATAAAGATTATAAATTCAAAGTAACAAGCTATATTAATCTTTTTAAAAGATTTAAAAGGATAAATTCTAAATATATAATTTATACTGGTTCACTTTATAATTTAAATTTTCTTATAAAACTAGTATTATTACGATCAAAAAAAATTGGTTTTTTCGCCTTTGACGGCTCTAAAGTAAAGTATATTAATATTTTTTTAACAAGAAATAATTTTTATACACCATATAAATTTGCTAAGAATGTTCTTTACTATCTTCATCCCAAAAACCCTTTTAGGAGAATCCTATCATATCTTTATAATTCTAAATTAAAATTTTGGTCAGCTTTATTAAATAAAATTTTATATGAAAAGTATGCATATATTAAAAAGAAAAAAACTCATCTCCAATGGTATATTTCTGCTTTACCAAGAGATAATAAACTAAGAAATTTTGCAGCATCTATTTATAGAAAATACACATATTTCAGACAAGTACTTTCTAGTTTAATTAATTATCTTCCAAAAAAAGATTTTAAATTGAAAAAAGAAATTGAACAAAAAAAAGAAATTAATAAAAATTCAAATCACAACTTAAACTTCCAACTAGATTCTAATTTCCAAAGAGATTACTCAATTAAAGCTGATCATTTTCTGGATTACGAATTTTTATTTAAGGAATTACTTGATAGAGCCGAAATTCAAAACTCAACTTACAAAATAAAACCCTTAAAAAATAAAATAATGCATATAAGCCCAAGCTTAACTGCAGGTGGTGCTGAGAGACAGATAGTAAATACTCTTTTAGGTCTTAATAAAAGTAATGAGTTTAGTAAAGTTTTTTATGTCGGAGAATATTTGGATCATGGGGGTTATAATGATTTTTTTAGAAAAGAATTAATTAAAAATAATATAAAGGTTTATCAAAGGAGTCATATTAAAAAATCATTTAGAAAAAAAATATCTTCTTTTCCAAAAGATATTTATGAAAGTTTTATGAAATTCACATTCTTAGATGAAAATATACGTGTTATTGAAGATATTATAGATAATTTAAATGTAATCCAATCGCAGAGACCAAGTATCCTACATTGCTGGTTAGATGAAACAAGTATTAAGGCTGCTATAGCGGGGGTTTTAGCTGGGGTTCCGAAAATAATAATGTCAGGTAGGAACTTCAATCCATCAAATTTTACTTTTTATCGGAATTTTTTTTATGGAGCCTATAAATCTCTTGCTTTACTTCCAAGAGTTAGCCTTGTAAATAATAGTAATGCTGGTGCTTTAGATTATAAAGATTGGCTTGGATTGAAAAATCTAGAAATCAATATTATAAGAAATGGTTTTAATAAAGAATCAGTAATTGATATATCAAAAGCAGAGAAAAATAAATTTAAGAAAACTTTTGGTTTTAAGGAAGAAATAATAATAGGTTCAATGATTAGACTTTCGGAGGAAAAACAACCAATATTATGGTTAAAAACAGCTAAAGAATTAATTAGAAGAAATTCAAATTTAAAATTTATAATATTTGGAGAAGGTCCTATGAGGAGGGAGATGGTAGATTATATCAAGTCTAATAATTTAAAAAATCATATTAAGCTCCCTGGTAATGAAAAAAATATTTCGTTAGTACTTTCGATTATTGATATTTTCATGCTTACATCCAGGCTTGAAGGAACCCCAAATGTAATTTTAGAAGCTCAATACGCCGGATTACCAGTAGTTTCTACAGATGCAGGAGGTAGTAAAGAATGTTTTTATGTAAATAAATCGGGTATTCTAGCTCCTAATTTTTCACCATCTACAATTGCAAATTGCGTTGAAGAATTCATAAATTCAAAAGAAAAAAGGCTTTTAGCCAAAAAAGAGGGTCCTAAATTCGTTAATTATCACTATGGTATGGAAAGGATGATAGCAGAAACCATTAATTTATATAAAAAATAATCATGAAAAGAAATACCATTAGATCAGGTTTAAAAAACATAATAATCTTTAAAAGTTTATTATTAGATATAACTTCAAGGAATATTCAAGCAAGATATCTGGGAACTTTTCTTGGAATCATATGGGTTGTCTTTCTACCTCTAATAATGCTATCAATATATGCAGTTGTATTTGGTGGGATATTTAATACAAGATGGACTCCAGACGGAGATATCAAAGAATTTGTCTTAATGTTGTTTTGTGGATTGCAAATTCATACATTTATTTCTGAAACTATCAGTCAATCAACATACTGTATTTTGCAAAATGCGCACTATGTAAAAAAGATTGTATTTCCCATTGAACTTATTCCAATAAGCATAACTAGTGCAAGTGCTTTTAACTTGATAATTAGTGGATTAATTATTATTATCTTTTTAATAATTGATAAAGCTCTTCCAATTACGATATTCTTAATTCCTTTTGTAGTTCTTCCTTTAATTCTTCTTACAAGTGGTTTGGCATGGTTATTTAGCTCAGCTGGTGTTTTCATAAGGGACCTAAATCAATTAGTAGGGATAATCATGTCAATATTATTATTTTTATCTCCAATTTTTTATCCTATTTCATCAGTACCAGTTAATGCTCAGAAAATTATAAAACTGAACCCTTTGACTTTCCCTATAGAGCAAGCTAGGAATGTAATTATTAAAGGTGAACTAATAAATCTCAATGGCTGGTTGATTTATACATTATTCTCATCATTAATCTTTTTATTTGGATTATTCTGTTTCCAGAAAACAAGGAAATATTTCTCTGATTTGATTTAAAAATGCAAATACAATTAAAAAAGATTTCCAAATTTTACAAAGTTTATAAAAATCAAAATGATATATTAACTCAATTAATATTGAACAAATTTGAAAAATTTAAATCGGTAAAATCTAAACTCTATAAAGAAAGTTGGGCACTTAAAGATATAGACTTAGAGATAAATAAAGGTGAATCAATAGGGATTATTGGTAAAAATGGTTCTGGGAAGAGTACGCTTCTTCAAATAATAGCTGGCACTATATCACCTTCAAATGGGTTTGTTAAAACTGATGGAAGGATTACATCTTTAATTGAACTGGGCAGTGGCTTTAATCTTGAATTTACTGGTAAAGAAAATATATTTCTAAATGGTCTTATTCTAGGATTTTCTAGGAAAGAGGTTCAAGAAAAATATGATGAAATACTATCTTTTGCTGATATTGGTGATTATGTAAATTTACCAGTAAAGACATATAGTACTGGTATGTTAATGCGTTTAGCTTTTTCTGTTCAAACAAGTTTCGAGCCAGATATTTTAATAGTAGATGAAGCTTTATCAGTAGGTGATATTTTTTTCCAAGCAAAATGCGTTAACAGAATGAAAAACCTGCGAGATCAAGGCGCTACTTTATTATTTGTAAGCCACTCAATGTCCAGTGTTAGAGAGATTTGTGATAAGGCTCTTTTATTAGATAATGGGCGAATGAGAAATTATGGTAAAACGAAAAGTATTACTGATGAGTTTTTACTTTTAGATAAACTTAGGCATAAAGATAAGAGAGAATGTAAACCCCAAATAGATAAAAAATTTCTAGCTAATGAAAGCACCGATCAGATAGAAATGTCAAAAATTAAAGAAGTTACAAAATTAGAAAATATTTATTCTTTCTTTGATAATCAAAACTTTAAAAAAAATGGATCTATGGAAAGATACTCTAAAAATCTAACCGAAATTAAAGATATCAAAGTTTTTGATGAAAACTTAAATTTAATAAGCAATATTTTTGAATTTAATCAACTAATAAAAATAAGAGTCTTAATTGAATTATTTGAAAATCTAAATAATATAAATTTAACTGTGAAAATTCGCACAAAAATGGGAGTCGATCTTATACACTGCGATACTTTTAGGTTGAATAAAAAAACATATTCCTTTAAAAAAGGAGAATATATTTTTGGATGTGATATGAAAATGCCTCTTCAACATGGAGATTATTTTATAGCTCTAGTAATTTCAGAAATTAAGGGTGGAACAACTACTGGAGGTTCTGATCTTATTGAGGTAATCAATAGTGCATATTTTTTTACAATGAATCCAAAAAGGGAGGGAATGATTGGGGGTTACGTAGGACTATTAGCAGATATGAAAATAAACCCTACTTAGAATTTACAAAAAATATTTTATAAACACATGAATAATTTTGATAGCAATAATTTTATTCCTTTTGGTAAACCAGAATTTACTCAAGAAGAAATAAATTCAATTTCAAATATTTTAAAAACTGGCTGGATAGGTATGGGTGATGAAACCCTAAGATTTGAAGAAGAACTATCTAAATATCTTGGAGCTAATGAGGTTGTTACTGTAAATTCTTGTACATCTGCTCTATTTTTATCTTTATTAGTGGAAGGAGTTGGTAAAAATGATGAGGTTATTGTACCAAGTTTGACCTGGTGTGCATCTGTAAATGCAATTTTATACTTAGGAGCAACCCCTGTATTTTGTGACATTGATGAGAAAAATATGTGCGCAGACATTAACTCAATTCAGGAAAAGATTACCAATAAGACAAAAGCTATAATTGTTGTTCACTATGGCGGATTTTCTATAGATATAGAGTTCCTAAAAAGATTGTTACCAAAAAAGATATCAATAATTGAAGACGCCGCCCATGCATTTGGCGGAAGTTACCCTAATGGCAAAAAAGTTGGCACTTCAAAAAATAGTGTTTGTTTTAGTTTTTATGCAAATAAAAACCTCTCAACAGGAGAGGGAGGGGCAATTGCTTTATTTGATGAAAATAAAGCTAACAAATTAAGGAAACTTAGAAATAATGGACTTGAAAAAGATGCTTGGAAGAGATATTTAAATATTAATAAATTCTCCTTAAGTTCTATTGATGAACTGGGTTATAAAATGAACTTTACTGATCTGCAGGCCTCTATAGGGAGAGTTCAATTAAGAAGAATGAATGATATGAATAAACAAAGATCTAAATTAATAAATTACTATATTAATCAATTAGAAAAGGTAAATAAAAAAATACTGTTTCAAGAAAAAATTACATCAAAATCGCATGCAAAACATTTATTTGTTATGAGAGTTAATAAAGAATGGTCAGGCTTAAAAAGAGATGAATTCTTAAAGGAATTGAGGTCCAAAAATATCGGTGCAACTATCCACTATAAACCATTACATTTATATAGTCTTTACAAAGAATTTGATAAGAAAGATCTAAAAATAACAAACAAAATATATTCGGAAATACTAACTCTTCCCATTAGTGCTTCATTGAAAATTTTTCAAATTGATATAATCATCAACGAGATAAAAAATATAATAAAAAAAAATAAATAAAAAAATTTTAAATATACAAGATGGAATCTCAAATAAAAAAAATAAAATACGGCTTTTACGATAGATTAAATTCGAAATTTCCCTCCCAAATTTTAATGGATATTACTGAGGTTTGTAATTTAAGTTGTATTCATTGCCCTCATCCATCATTTAGAAAATCAGAACATTATCAAGGTAGATTTTTAGATCCAAAATTAAACGAAAAAATGATAAATGAGGTAAATAAATATGGTAGAGGAGTTACTCAATATATAAGGTATGCAAGTAATGGAGAGCCACTATTGCATCCTCAATCATACTCAATGATTCAAAACGCAGTAGAAAAATCTGGTGTGCCTGTGACATTAACAACTAATGGCAAGCTTATGGATGAAAAAAGAACTAAAAAGCTATTAGATGCAGGATTACATTTGATTGATATAAGTATTGATGCATTTAAGCCTGAAACATATTCCAAAATCAGAGTTAATGGAGATCTTAAAACAACCCAATCAAATGTTCTTAGACTAATAAATCTTTCTAAGGAATCTAAAAACAAAACAAAAGTAGTTGTAAGCTTTGTTGAACAAGAACTAAATTCCTCTGAAACATCTGACTTTGAAAATTTTTGGAACGATAATGGCGCTGATTACGTCGTAATTAGAAGATTACATTCATGCTCAGGAGCAAAAACTGATCTTGCTCATAAAAGAAGAAAAAATAATTCATCTTATGAAAGAAGACCTTGTTTATACCCATGGGAAAGAATAGTTATCAATGCTAGAGGAGATTTAGCATTTTGCCCATCAGATTGGGTTCATGGCTCATTATGTGGAAGTTATTATGAGAATACAATTTCTGAAACTTGGAAAAGCGAATTTTACAAAAATCTTAGAAAAGCACATTTAGAGAATAATTTTAACAAACATAGTTTTTGTGGCCAATGTCCTGATTGGAAACAAACAAGATGGCCGAATAAGGGAAGGAGTTATGCAAACATGATTGAGGATTTAATAGATTCTGATCATAAAATATAAATCTTGACCTCTAAAATAAAAGCAGGAATAATTCAATCTTCATATTTACCATGGAGAGGTTTTTTTGATTTTATTTCTTCTGTAGACGTATTTATTTTTCATGATGATATCCAATACACAAAAAATGATTGGAGAAATAGAAATAAAATAAAAGCTGAAGATGATATTAAGTGGTTAACAATGCCAGTAAAAAAAGATAAAGTTAACAAAACAATAACAAATACTTTTCTTGTTAATGAAAAATACTGGAAAAAGAAACACTTAAGAGTTATTGGTTATTATTATAGAAATTGTTCTCATAAAGAAATTTTAAATCAATTTATATCGGATTCATTAGATATTGAGCATAAAACAATTAGCGAGTTGAATATTTATTTAATTAAAAGGATTTGTAAATACCTTAAAATAGACACCACCTTTTTAAATTCAAATGAGTTAAAAGTAGAAGGACAAAAAACTGAAAAAATAATAAACCTATTAAAGAAAATTAAAGCAGATATATATCTCAGTGGTCCAAGTGCAGATAGTTATTTAGATAAAGAATTATTTGTTAGTAATAATATCAACTTAGAATATAAATCATACAAATATAAAGAATATCCTCAATTAGGAAGTTCCTTTATAAATAATTTATCAATAATTGACTTGATTGCTAATTGTGGAGAAAAATCAATAGATTTTATTAAATCACAAGAGGAAAATATTAAAGTTATCTAAAAAAGAATTATTCTCAAAAAAACTTGCTAATTAAAAAAGCTTTTTTATTAATTTTAATTTTCAACTCATTAGAAATTAAGTTCGAGTGTTTCTTATTTAATCCTTTTTGAATTATAGAACTATCAAAGTTAAATTTTTTTATCTCTAAAAAGTTTATCAGATTGTTCATTACCATATCTGGATTATCAACTAAGTCCTCATACTTAATAGAAATTAATTGTTCTTTGTGATCATTCATTTGCTTTATTATTCCCTTATTTACTTTTTCCCAATACTCAATAAACATTTCTCCATCGCCCCCAGGATAATAAGATTTATCATTCTTAGATAGATTATCTAGTTTTGGTAATAACCACATGCAAGGTAATTCTTCATTTGGAAGGAACACTTGAATATTCTTATGTTCCTCCATTAACGAAATCCAACTAGCTACATTAGCTTCACAATCTCTAACTATATGAATTATTTTTGCGTCTGGGAATATACTTAGGACATATTTTAATTTATTTGATAAGTGTGGACACTTATTAATGATTCTTGTTTTGGAAGAATCAGTGGATAATAAATTTGAATAATAATTTCTCATACTCTTTTTTACATCTTCATTAGCATCTTTTTCATTCATCTCTAGACAACAGTTATAGCCATTAATACCACTTTTATATCTTTTATTATGAACATTTCCAAAACCAGAAATGATGGCTTGGCCATATTTCACCCACCCATCATGATCTTCTCCATCGGGATATCCATTAGTTCTAAAAAGTGAAGGATGTGTTGATAAAATATTAAACAATATAGTTGTTCCAGCTCTTCCACAACCAACAATAAAAATAGGTTTTTTAATTTCAGGTAAATTATTATGATTATTCATTAAAATTTTTTTATATTTCTTTAAAAAATCGTTAATTTTTTTCTGATAATTCATAAATTTCATAATTTCTTAGTAAAAAAAATACACAAAAAGAATTTTAAATATAAAATAATATCTTAATTTAAGGATAACTTTTATATGAAAATTTCTGAAATAACTTTGCGATAATCCTCCACCATATTTTCAAATGAATCATTATTGAAATTAATTTTCGATTTAATATAATTTGTTTTTACTCTCTTTAAAATTTGTTTTGATAAAGCTAAGATATCGTTACTTTTGAAAAATAAAATTTCACTATATTCTTTTGTAATTTCTTCAACATATGGAATCCTACTAGCAATTAAAGGTATTTTAAAAAAGATTGATTCTAGTATTACTCTAGGACAACTTTCTAATTTTGAAGTAAATAAAAAAGTATCTGATGCCAAATAGTAATTAGCTATATTCTGAGTTGGATTAATAAATTTAATTATTATTGAATTATTGAATAAAAATTTTATTGAATATAATTTCATAATAAAACCATAAAGAGAATTCGATTTTCCTACAAAAACAACTCTGATTGGAGATACTTTATGTTTTGAAACTTCTAATAATGCCTTTAAAATTAAAAGCTGGTTTTTTCTTTGACATAAAGTTCCTACAGAAAGAAAAACATGTTCTTTGGCACAAAAATTTAAATTATCTCTTATTTCCGAAATATTGTCTTTATTAGCTTTATAAAATCTCCTTTTATCTAATTTATTTCTTATTAACTTAAAGTTATTTTTTTTATTTAAGTAATTCCATTTTTTTAAAGTATTTTTTGAAACAAATATGTATTTTTGAGGAAGTCCTAAAGATTCTAATGCTTTTACCTTTAAAACATAAGGTAAATACTTAAAAAGTAATTTCCAATCTTCACTTTCTCTTGGATTTAAAATGCTTGGTAATCCAGCTTTTTCTGCGGCAATTAGTACAAAATAATTAACAAATGTATTAACAAAAACCAAATCTGGTTCTTCAAATTTTATAAGAGCTGCAATATTATTTATTTCTTCTTCAAATCTTTCATTCTCAAAAACCTTTTTTATAGGATTATCTAGAATTTCAACATTAATTTTGTTCTTTTTATATTTTTGTTTTAAGGGACCATCTTTAAAAGATATTACTTTTGCATTGATATTAGTATTTTTTTCTAATCCATTAACTAATTCAAATAAACTTATAGATGCTCCTTCTAGAGAAAGATTGTGAGAAAAAAATAATACTCTTATTTTTTTTCCCTTTAGTTTAAATTTACCCTTTAAAAGTGATGATTTTGCACGAGGTTTAAACTTTATCTTTCTAGATTTTAGAATCAACTCAAGACGTCTGACAATAAAATATATTTCAGAAAAAGGTTTTAAATACATATTTAATAATTATTAGATGATAACTTCCTATATAAATAATGCATCAAAATCAGGATTATAAGTAAAATTATTTAAAGAAATCAGTTTGCTTATCATTTTCGAAGCGACTATTTGGGGAGATAAATATTTTTCTGCATAATTTCTACTTTTCAGACCGACCTCATTAAGAATTTCATTATTGTTTAGAACTGAAAATAGAATTTTTTTTATTTCTTCTGGTGTTCCTGCGTTAAATCCTGGGAGTGGTTCATTTAAATCTGGAAAAACATTTCCCTTGCCTAAGTTTGTCATTACAGGTCTTCCAATTGCATATGAGTCATAAGTTACCATGCCTGGCATAGCAGTATAAAAATTATCACACACAATATCCGCTGTCTCTAAAGTTTTATACAAGGTTGATAATTTTGTCTCTTTATGCCAGATTACAAATTTTTTAATATTTAATTCACTTATAAGTTTTTTGGCTTTCTCAATATCTGGACCTTTTTTATAAAGATGCAGTTTACATATGCCTCCTGAAGATATAAATTTTTCCAAACCTCTCAGAAGAATATCTGTGCCTTTAATATTCCCATCCGTGTCATTAATATCTTGATAATTTTTTTCTAATTCATGAATATCTGGTGTGAAGGTTATTCTTGAAGGGCAAATAAGATTAATTTCTTGATTTTTAGGCTGCCTAACATAATTCAACTTAATTGTATTAGAGATAGGGATAAAAAATAGTTTTCTATTATCTACTAAGCTATTAAGTAATTTCGCATTTTTTTCCAAAGAATTGCCTTGCGTATGATAAACCATATCAGCTTTATTAATAGAATTTCTCTGATTAATTATTAGTGATAAAAATTGCCTAATCCTATTTTGAGAATCTTCATTTTCAAATGCTTGATTAAAATCATAGTCACCTAGATACTCTATTAAACTTCTATAAGTTGAATAAAAACTTAAATCAGAACCAGTAAGAAAAGCTATGTATCTAGTCCAAGAAAATCTACTTAAGGAAACACTTACTCCATTAAAGATAATCAAATCATATTTATTTTGCATTAGATTAATGATATTTTTAACTTTTCTATTGTTTAAAATAATGTCATAATCACTACAATATTGTGAAAAATCTATAATCCACTCAGGATAGTTCGATTCATATTCGGGAAACATATTTTCAGGACGATTTAATTGCTCACCACTTGTTATTACTATTTGAACTTTATAGCCTAAAGATTTATATCCAAGAGCTAATAATAAAAGATAATTATTTACATTACCTATTAAAAGTATTTGGTTAACTTTATTAATTGATTTATTGTATTTATATTTTAAAAATTTTCTGTAACTAATTTTATTTTTAGAATTAGATCTTAGTGAATAAATTAAATAAGCTCTTGAAATAGATAAGGTATTTTTATAATTTATGTATAAATATCTAAAGTATCTATCTCTATCTCGAATAATTTTTAATAATTTAACGAAAGGTTTTTTATAAATTAAAAATAATAACTTTTTTAGTTTAAAAATTAAAAATATTTTATTTAATACCATTATGTGAATAACCTAAACATAGGTAATTGAAATTAAGAATTAGTTATTAAAAATTGAATATATGAAAGGGGCTTTTTCATTGCCTTGACTAAAGAAAAACAAGGTAAACATCAAAACTAGAGTAATAATAAAAGGTGTTATTAAAAACTTCTTTTTAGATATTAAAAAAGAAATTATTTCTTTGAGCATTATTAAGATTTATTATTTATATACCATTATATATATAACAACAAATTTGAAAGTTCAAAATAGATATTTTTTAATACTAGGAATTACCTTAAATTAAAGAGATCAGTTAAATTTTTTTTATAAAAAGTTGCCATGTAGTCAGTACCATAATCGGTATAGTGAACTGAATCATAAAATGACCATTTTGGAAATTCATCTGGATCTGGAGTTAAAACTTTAAAACCACTATTTCTAAATAAAGTGGAATAAACCTCATCAAATTTATTCAAAATATATGCAGAATCTCTACCATTTAGTATTGAACCATCATAAGAATATAAAAACTGTCTTCCATCTTTACCTAACCAATAATCTCTATATTGATTTTCATAATTTATTCCTAGAGAGTTAGGTTCAATTATGAAAACAACTCTTGAAGAATTTATTGAATATTTTGAAAGAAGCATATTCAAATTATCAATTTCAATCCTAAGATAATTGCCATATTCAGAAAAATTATTTTGATCATCCCACTTTAATATTTTTGGTAGTTGATTTGATCTATTTATATTTGATGGAGCAAAGCAACATCCATCCAATATTGAGTGTTCATAGTTAGAGAGTTTTATATTAAAGAACTTATCCCTTAAGTATTTTTTATAGATATTTTTAACTAAAAAAAATGTATTTGTTCCAAATGGCTTTTTATATGAAAACTCATCTTTATTTTGTATAAGCTTGTTTCTAAAGAAATCGCTTAAAGTATTAAAGTTAGTAGCAATTACATATAATTTAGGTCTTTTTATTGAGATCTTCTTGTTATCAATAGAATAAAGAACATTATTAATTGTTTGAATACAACCTCTAAGACTTCTACCTGACTTACCAAAATTAACTGACTTAATACCAGAAAGCATCGTAAATTTTTCCGTAGTTCTTATCCCTTCATCTACCTGAGAAGATTCCGTTGTAGAACCCCCACAAAATAAAATATAATTATCGTTTTCATTTAAAGAATCAATATTACTTGGTATGATTGAACCAAATTTATCTGTCCTAAAATTTATATTTTCAACTAAAAGATTTTCTTTCAAAGAAATAATAGTTTTATAAAACTTGGAATCTAAATTTGTATTCTCAAAAATTTTATTTGCATTATTTTGTTGAATATCATCACTTGAATCACTTTTTTTTAGTAAATTAAGAAAAAGAAAGGAAAATTCAGTTATAAAAAAAGTAAAAATCAATAAAAAAAAGTAATAGAAAATTTGATTTTTAGATATCTTAAAAATCTTCATTGTATTTTTCTAAGATTTCTTAAAACAAGCAGTAAAGTATCCAGGTGAAAATTCAAGATTAATAACATTTTTCTCATAACCTCTTTTTTCCATATCTTTTTCAATTTTATCTAATTCTGCAAAATTAAATTTTGATAATGACTTATATTTATTAATACTTGTGCTTTTCAAAGTAAATCCAAGTGGCTCCATCCAATTCATTATTTCAGAAAGTGTATGTTGAGTTTCATGAGGATGTAAAACTTGATCTCTAAACCAAGAATATTGATGGTCAGGATTATCTAATTCTTTTGACATGTGGCTAAATAGTTTATAAGCAGATTCATCCCCATGCCATCTTGCATAACTTTGAAGAAAATTTAACATTGGTTTTCTTGCATATAAATGATAAAGTCCTACATATAAAAAACCTCCATCCCTAACAAAAGAACTTATCTTCTGCATAGCATCTTTACAATTTTTTGTGTGGTGCAAAACTCCTAAACTAATCACCAGATCATATTTTTTTTGGTCTTCATATTCAAAAATATCACTTCTCACATAATCTGGTGAAACTTTTAATTTAGATGAGACTAATTTCGCAGTTTCAATTGCTTTTTCAGTAAAGTCAACTGATTTTACATTTTTTTTATAGAGATATGAAAGTGTATTAGTTAACCACCCAGTACCACATCCAAATTCGATAACATTTTTTATCTTTTTCCTTAAATTAATTTTATATCTACTTTTTAATAAATGATCTAGATCTGCATACTCCAAAATTTGATTTGTATTGCGTATATTATTACAATAAAAACTTATATCGTCTGTGTAGTTAAAAGGTATGTTTTTATAAAATTCAATAACTTTTTCCATTATCTAAAAAAGAGTATAAATAAATGGAGCTACAACAGAGCCTTGACTAGCTACTAATACTACTGCCAAAGCAACTAGAAGTATAGCGAAAGGTAGTAACCATTTTTTCTTTCTCTTAAAAGAGTATTTAACAATATCAAATAAAGTATTAATGAGTTTCATAGTAAGTTTAAAATTGTTCGTTAAAATCACTTTTTATTTCATTCATCCTAGAGTAATAAGTTAACTTTTTCGATTTTAGATTAAGTATTTTTACTATTAATCTCCTTACGATAGAAGAAGGAAATAATATTACATAAAAGAAAATTCCAAGAATTAAAGTTGTATTAACTTTTGCAAGTAATTTTCCAATCTTCAACCAAATCTGTAAAGGCCCTCTCAATATATATGGATTTAAAATACTAAAGAAAATTACAAATATACTAAGGATAAGAGGAAATATTTTAAAACTAGAATGCAATAGATAAGGTAAAACCGTGAAAACAAATGTGAATAAAAATGCAAAAATTAATCCTGAATTTCTAAGCTTATTTTTATTAAACAAATTCATAAAATTTTAAAATTAATCATCTATAGTATAAGGCTTTGGAAAATCATGCTTAATCAAGGGATCTATATTTTTTTTATCAATAACAAAATTTCCAAGTACAAGTATATCAATATTAGTGTTTATAAAACACAAAAAAGCGTCTTCCGGCGTACATACTATTGGTTCTCCTCTTACGTTAAAAGAAGTATTTATTAAAACTGGACAACCTGTGATTTCATAAAATTCTTTTAATAATTTATAGAATTTACTATTTCTATCCTCTGATACTGTTTGAACTCTACAACTATTATCGACATGTGTGATAGCTGGTAATGTAGATCTTAAATCATTAACTTTATTCAATCCTCTAGAGTTTGACTTCTTATTTAAAAGAAAATTTTTTGATAAATTTCTAGTAATCAGCATATATTGGGATTCATATTCAATACCAAAATATTCCTTTTGAAATCCTTCAAGAATGACTGGCGCAAATGGTCTAAATGATTCTCTATTTTTTATTTTTAAGTTCATAGTTTTCTGCATATCAGGAATTCTTGGATCACCCAAAATAGATCTATTCCCTAAAGCTCTTGGCCCAAACTCCATTCTCTCTTGAAACCACCCAACCACATTAGCTTTGGCTAATTTACCTGCCACAAAAGGGTAAAGATCAACATCGCTGAAATTTTGGTACTTTACATCGTACTCTTTTAAAAAAGATTCAATGGTGTTTTCGGTAAATTTTGGTCCTAAATATGCAGACTTCATAGAGTCCTGATTTAATACATTTCTTACATTATTCTTATGCAAATAATTAAAACCTAGAGCAGCTCCTAAAGATGAACCTGCATCCCCTGCAGCTGGCTGAATCCATATATTTTTAAATTTTGTACGGTCAAGTATTTTTCCATTTGCTACACAATTCAACGCTACTCCTCCTGATAAGCAAATCGAATCTAACTTTGTTGAATCATATAAATTATTAGCTATTTTTATAATCAGATCTTCAGTAACTTTTTGAATTGAAGAAGCCAAATCCATATAAAATTGAGTAATGGGTTCTTCTGGCAATCTTTCTTTATTTTTAAATAGTTTTCTAAATTCATTAGAAATCATTCTTAGACCTCTATGAAATTTAAAATATTTCATATGTAATTTATAAGAACCATCATCTTTAATATCTATTAAATTATCTAAAATCAAATTTACGTATTTTGGCTCTCCATAAGGGGCCAAGCCCATTAATTTATACTCACCAGAATTAACTTTAAAACCACAATAGTATGTAAATGATGAATAAAGCATACCTAAAGAATTTGGGAAATTTATTTCCCAAAGTGGATCAATTTTATTATTTTTGCCAATCCAAGCAGATGTTGTAACAAATTCTCCAACAGCATCTAAACAAAGTATTGCCGATTCCTTGAAGGGAGAGGGATAAAAAGCTGAGCAAGCATGGGATAAGTGATGTTCTGAAAAAAACAATTTTGTATCATTGAAGTCTGAGTCAAGCTCTGAAATTTGATCACTTAAATTTTTTCTAGTGAATATTTTATTAGAAATCCATGTTTTCATAGAGGGCAAAAAAGAAGAGAATCCTCTGGGAGCGGTTGTGAAATATGTTTCTAAAAGTCGCATGAAAACCCAAATTGGTTTCTCATAGTAAACATAAGCTTCTATCTCTTCTCCAGAATCCCTTGCAAGATTAATACAGTAATCTAATGCGCATATGGGAAATCTTGAATCATACTTTTTCCTAGTGAATCTCTCTTCACTTGCAGCACCTAATATATCCCCATTGCTAGAAATTACGGCGGCAGCACTGTCATGGAAATAACAAGAAATTCCTATAACTGCCATTTATATAAAATTTGGTATATCATAATAAAATACATTATTACAAATCAAAGTTCAATATTAATTTATTAATTTAAATAGAATCGCTAAGGATGAAAAAAGTAGAAAGAACTATAACTTCAAATAAAATCCAAGATAAATTACTTATTTCCTTTCCATTATGGTTTCCTCTTTTATATATTCTAATTAATTTTAATTTCCCTGCCGCAACATTTTTTCTTTTTATCGCTTCAATTTTTATTCTTAGGGAGACACATTTTGGATCTACTTGGCTTTTCTTTTTTGATAGAGATAATTGGAAATGGTTAAGAGAAAATTCATACAACCTTTTTTTCATACCAATTTATAGTTTAGTTTTGGTATTTTTTGTATGGACTATAGTTCCTAGTGCAGTCATAATTTTTCATTATCTAGCATCAGGTTGGCATGTTACAAGGCAGAGTGTGGGTATTCAAAAAGTTTATGGTTTAGTTTCTAAAACTTGGATTTCATTAACTTACTTTGTTTCTGCTATTTGTTTGTTTATTGGTCTTTCAAAACCAGGGATTATAGACTCATCGATTCTAAGCAAGAGTAACTTCAACCTGATATTAATAGTTGCTTTAATAATATATTTTTCTTTTATATACCTCTTCCGAAATTCAGATAATTCTTTTTTAATGACTAATATAATGACATTTTTTACAGGAATATCAATATTTTTACCGTTGCTATTTTTTAAAAACTTAGCAATAGGAACAACAGTTGGAGTTGGCATGCATTGGATTCAATATTTAGCAATTATGTGGTCAAATTATATTAGAAAGTCAAAAGATAAATCTACTGCTGTTGGGAATGAAAAATATCCAAAATCTCTTATAAGCAGACTATCTTTTATTCTTTTATATGGATTAATAATGACATTTTTGACAGTAAAAGGTATGCCTCAAGTAAGTTCCGATTCGAATGATTACTCTACACTTTATCTAATACCAATAATTTTTCAGCTTTATCATTTTTATATCGATGGTTTCATATGGAGATTTTCTGACCCTCACATCAAAAAACAAATAGGCACATATATGTTTAATTGAATTTACTTAAAATTTAAACTTTATACTATAATCTAAAAAATATTTTAATTTAATGGGCAGTTTTTTTAAAAAATTAGTTAATTTTATATCAAATTCTACAATTTTTAATTTTAAAAGAGTAACCAATAAAATTAAAAATAACTTTTCAAATAAAAGTTTAAAAAAATTTTTATTATTTTTTTTATTAGTACCATTTACTTATTTTTTATCATTAAAATCTACTGGCATATTCTTTCTCCTTTTAGTATTTGTTTTAATACTTTCCTTCTCTCAAGTAACAGAAAAAATAGTCACATTTTTATTTTTTTTATTTAATAAAACACATAATCTTAAGTGGCTGAATAATATATTTCTCATCTTTCTTTCAGTTTTTGCTAGTGCATTCGTCGTTGAAACTTACTTAATGTTTTTAGAACCTGGTAAATTTTCAAAATTAATAAGTAATACTGAAGCGATAAATGAATATAGAGAACAATTTTTAATAGACATTCCAACAAATAAGGTAACCTCTACTAATTCAATTATTAATGAAAAATTTCAACTCCCTGAAAGTATTAAAGAGCAAATAAAATTTAATAAATCACTGGTAAGTTTACCTCCAAAATGGCAAAGGAAATTTTTAAATACTCCTAATACTTCTTGGTCTTATAGTTGGCATGGAAATATGTATAAATTAGATGAAAATAATTTCAGGAGAGAAATTGGACCTTTTCCTTTGAAAAATGAAAATACTTACAGAATAATTGCTGTAGGTGACAGTTTAACCTATGGTGAAGGAGTTGCAAAAATTTGGAGATACACAGAACAATTAGAAAGGGCTCTTCAAGATGATTTTAATGTGGAAGTAATAAATATAGGAATCAATGGAGATCAAAGTGAGGGAATTAAAAATACAATTCAAAAATGGGGTCCAAAACTTAAACCAGATCTTATCATCTACGCATTCGTTATTAATGATTTTTTACCTCAAGGGACTGGTCAATACCAGAGAGATCTTGGTTTACCACTACCAAAAAACCTTAAAAATTACTTTATAAAAAGAACAAGAACAGCGAAAGTTATAGATCAAGGTTATTCAAAAATGCTCATTAGATATGGATTGGGATTAGACTTTTATGATGATATTCTCTATGGCTCTAAAAACTATAAATTAAGATTTAGAAAAGATGTCTACGAAATGAACGAATTCGCAAAAAATAATCTAGGGATACCCCCAATAGTCGCTTTGCCAACAGATACATGGGCTGGTTTAGGAGGCAGAGGTCACAGTATTAATATTTCTGCAGAAAAAATAATGTCTGAAGAGGGACTTTCAGTAATTTCAATAAATCCATTTTATGAGAAATACGATGGGAAAGCATTCGGAATAAGTAAATTTGAAGGTCATCCGGATGAGGAGGCTCATTCCATATTTGCTTCTATGTTTTATGAATATATAATTAACAACATAGACTTAGCAAAATATAAGAGGTAATTTTATTTATAATTGAAATGTCAGATAATCAAATAAATAACTTCAAATAAATGAGCAAAACTTCTTTAGATAAAAATTGGCAAGATGAAATAAAAAAAGGAAAAAGATTTAAATTTGGTAAAAACTGGAAAAATTTTTTAAAAAAAGTAAACAGCAAAAATATTAATGAGTCAAAAGCTCGACTATCAGAATGGTTAGGATCAGATTTATCTAATTTAAAATTTATTGATGTTGGATCAGGAAGTGGTCTATCCTCATTGTCTGCTGTTAAATTGGGGTCTGATGTTCTATCATTTGACTATGATTCTGATTCGGTTGAATGCACACAATTATTAAAAAAATTGAAAGCATCTAAGAATGGGAATTGGGAAATAATGCAAGGTTCAATTTTAGATAAAACATTTCTAAATAATCTTGGTAGATTCGATATTGTTTATTCTTGGGGAGTTTTACATCATACTGGGTCAATGTGGGAAGCGATTACTAATGCATGCAATCTAGTCAACGAAAATGGAAAAATATTTATATCTATTTATAACGAACAGGATAATGGGATTTCTCATAAATGGCTGAAAGTGAAGAAGAAATACAATTATCTTTTTGAGCCTTTTAAATCTTTATATTTAATATTTATTTTATTAGTTATAGAAAAACGATCCTTTATTAGCCACTTAAGGAATAATAGTATCAAAGATTATATAAGTTACAGGTTAAACTACAATAAATCGCGGGGGATGAGTTATTTCTCTGATGTTATTGATTGGATCGGAGGTTATCCATACGAATTTGCAAAAGGTGAAAAAATAATCTCATTTATTGAAGCTAGAGGTTTTTCTCTTATAAAATCAAATATTCTGAGTGCAGCTAATTATGGATGCAATGAATTTCTTTTTAGAAAGAAGAGTGGTTCCTGATTTTTTAGATAAATATTATGTCTGTAAATTATTGAAAAATAATAAATGCTTAAATTTATAACCAGAAATTTTAAACGAATAATGAACAAATCTTATGATTTGTTATACGAAAATAATGAGAATTTTTATTTTTTAAAAAAAGACCTAACTTCGAAAAAAAACCACTTTATTAAAAAATTAAAATTCGAAAATGATTTTAATTCCATTAGGTATTCTGTTTCTAAAAAATTGTTATCGATTAGTGAAGTAAATTCCTTAAAACAAGAAGTCCAAAAATTAAAAAAAAATCAAAATTTATCTCTTTTAGAAGATAAAAATGATTTTAGGAATATTTCGTATTTTTTTAATAATGGAAACTCAAAATCTTTTTCTGGGTATATAGATAATGATTCCGAAATTTATAATTTGTTAAATTCAATAGATCAAAGAGTTCTTAATATAAAAGGCATTAAAAAATTTGTACGCTGTCAATATGTAAGCACCTTTAATTATCCATTTAATAAATCTGATGATATAAAACCGGTTCCATTTTGTTTCCACATAGATAGATTGAGATTTTTTAGAGTCATGATTTATTTAACTGATGTTCTTAAATCTGCTGATGGTCCATTTCAAATAATACCTTTAAACAAAAAAGGATTAAAAAAATTCTCCAATATACATAATAATTTTTTAAAAACTAATACTTCTATTTACTCTTATCCCCACAGGATTTTCACAGATCTTTTTATTAAATCAATTAAAGGGAAAATGGGCACAACAATTTTTTTTGACGGTCTTCACCCACATAAAGGTGGAATTTTCAAAGCTAAACAACCAAGGCAGGCTTTTTTGATTGATTATGAATATCAAGAGCAATATTTAATGAGAAAAGCAAATAATATCAAATTTTGAAACTATATTTTTTTATGAGAAATTCTTTTTTCAAATCGGAACCTTATTCACATATTTTATTGTCATAAATATATTTGTAAACTTGTTCAGAGGCAATTTTATGACCAAATGCATTCCAATGACCATCATTTTTAAAGTTTAAACTTCTTGGAACTAATTTTTTATTTTTAACATATTCCATTTGATTGATTAAATCAATTTTAAGAGAATCTGTTATGTTGCTGACTCTATTGACCATTTCTTGATTATTCCATAAGTGATTCATAAAAACTATTAATTTTGAATTATCCTTTTCCACTTCTTGTTTGAAAAGTTCAAATGCAAATTGAGTGTAAATATATGATTGTTCAAAAATACTAGATAAAGATCCACTTCTCATAAATGGAACATCTAAGGGCATTAATTTATCAAATTGATCAGTCTCTTCTTGAGTTAAATATTTATTTAAAGAGTCAAGGTCTCTAGTGTATTTAGGATAAATAAGTTTTAATACCTCTAATCTTTTTTTATAAACTGGCCTTAGATCTAATGTATTTTTAATATTTTTTCTTTCAGCATTAGAGTAAATCAAATTAATAATTTGAGAATAGTCTCTTAAGGATTCAACCAAATTTGAATTTTTCTTTTTCTGAAGTTCCTCTCTTATTTCATTAATAAGTGGTTTTGGGAAAATAATTGAATCATCTTTATCAGAAATCGCACTTAATTTTAAATCTTTATTAATACCCTTAATGAATAATCTGGGAAGAAAATCAGGATGCCAATTATTTCTTATAGCACTTAATAAAAAAGAGTTATCAGCAAAGTCATTATAAGAAAAGACTAAAATCACTAAATCAGGTTTAAGATTTCTAGCTACTTGCGTGTAAAAAGGCAACTGATTAATTTGCCCAGTCCCTGAATAACCGAATTGGACAACATCAATATTTTTATTTAAATAAGTAGAATTTAACTTTTTTTCTAATATTGGGCCAATATGATTTTTGTTGTTAACCTGTGCTGCTTCAACAAATGAGTCACCAATAATAGCGATTCTGCAAATTGATTCTGAAGCTCCTCTTAGAGGTTCTTCGTCTATAAAACCAAGACTATTTGCTTTGTTTTTTGTGGCATAATCAAGAGAATTTGTATGCCTAATTTCAGCTTTGGGTCTGAAATAAAATCCAATTTCTTTAGAATGTATATTGTCCCAATATATCCATTTCTGATTGACTCCTTTAGAATTAATTCTTGCCCAAAACTCACTACATAAAAGAACTAAAATTATTGGTCCAAAAATTGAAAAAATAATAAACTTAATATTTTTCATTTTTAAAATTTAACAAAAAATATCATTGATGCAGCCAAGCGGATTCTAAAAGCTGCCACCTGCATGCTTTGCAGTAGCTAAAAGCCATGCAAATAGTAAAGATTACAGTTTTCATAAAAATATTTTAACATGGCTGAGTTCAGTAATAAGTGCAGTTTTATCTGAGCTTTTATAAGTAGGTAAATCTATTGATATGAAGGGCTTTTAGTAAATTAATTGTACTTCGTAATAAAAAATTTATATATTTAGTGACTATAATTCTTAAGGGTCTTAATACTTAAAGTATGAGTTGTAAAATTCACTTTTTAAATCATGCATCTTTGGTTATTGAATATGAAGACTTTTTTCTAATATTAGATCCTTGGCCAAGTGATGAATTTTCTTTTGAAAGTTGGAAGCCACACCCTCCTTGTTTTTTGAATGACGATATTCTTTCTGCCTTTATTAATGGTTCTAAAGAAAAAGCTGGTATTATAATTTCACATGCTCATGATGATCATTGCGATGATTATTTTTTGAAAAAAATTTCAGCTTCTACAAATATTTTTCTACCTAATTATAAATCTAAAGGTTCATTCAAAAGAATAAAATCAAATAATCTTGAAAATATTAAAGAGATTAATCATTTAAACTTTTTAGATTTTGGTCCCTTTAGTTTATCAAGTTATATTATTCACGACAAAAGCGAGGACGATGCGGTAATTTTAATAAAAACAGATAAATATCTTTTTGTGCATGCTAATGATAATTCCACTGCATTTCCTGAAGATTTAAATAATTTTATTAAAGAAAATTCAAAGGATCGTATTCTATATTTTGCATCTCAAACAGGAATAGCAAATGGATTTCCTTATTGTTACCCCCAAATTCTTAACCTTGATGAAAAAAAAGAAATAAATAATATAGCTTTAAACAAAATAAAGAGAACAATACAAATCGCTATTAACAATGCAAATATTGTAGGTGCTGATTACTTCATTACATATGCTGCCTTTACAATATCAATGTCACTACTTAGTCGATATAAAACGAATATAAATCAGTTTTTTCCTTCGCCCAAAAATATAAGAAAATTAAATTTGGAATGGGGTTTAACTTCACTTCTTGATTTTGTACCAGGAGATACTCTAGATGTAAATACACAGAAGATAGATAGACCATTCTGGTTGAGAAATACGACTATAGAAGAAATTGCATATCAAATCAAGAATAAGAGGTTAAATGATATTGATTCATTCAATGAAGAAATAATTGAATTAACAAGTTATTTTTCTGATATTTCTGCGGAAAGACTTATCTATTATATAAAAAACTTTTTAATGGGTTTTTATAAATATACTTGTAAATTAGATAATAATTGGAAGAATGAAATTCTAAATAAAATCTTAGAAATAAATATTGATAAAATTGGTAAAGCAACTATTGATCTATCCAATGGTAATTTCATTAAATTAAAAAATGATAGTCAGCCAAATAAAAGAATTTTAATAAATAAGGATATATGTCTATTATTAATTTCAGGTCATTTTAATTTTGAATCTTTGTATATTGGACATTTTGCTTTATTTGAAAGATTTCCTCCTCATAAATATAATTTTGAGCTTATGCATCAATTGAGTGTTTATGGATATATTTACCAGAAAAGACTAGTTCCAAAAGATCTTAAATTTAGTAAAAAATTACAAAATAATTCTACATTAAACTACAAATCGGTAAGTCACATTTAAAGATAAACCTAATCTATTTAAGATTTTTTACCCATTTTTTTTCCATGCCTTCAAAAGGCAAGTCAAAACCAATTTTTGATTGATTCTCTCTTGATATCATCGAAAGTTAAAGTTTTTATTTCTGCAACAAATAAAAAATTTTATAAGTTCATTTTAGGGTGCAGAATTGACAAAACAAACGTAGGCAAGTAAGAACAAAAGTTATTCTTCTACGTAAAGGCCCTTTAAACCCCTTGATATAAATAGAAAAATAAGTGGAGCCAAGCGGATTTGAACCGCTGACCCCCTGCATGCCATGCAGGTGCTCTACCAGCTGAGCTATGGCCCCAAGACAAGTTTTTTCTAGTTATAACAATCGATTTGAGTAAGACTCCCCTGAAAAAGTTTCAAAGTTGTCATAGTCATATATTGCCAGTTGCTTTAGCAACCAATTCTGAGCAATATTTTGCTTAAGATTGATTTACAAAAGGTAATGGTCAACTGGAAAGATTGGTGGATCCAAATTCTGCACAAAAACATTAGATTGTTTAATAGCAAAGGATGACGTATTTGAGGCATGAAGTCTGGCAAACTAAAAAAGCTACAAATAACTCACAGGATCGATGATGTTTTACAACATGAAAACCCTTGAGAATTAATCTTAACATCTATCGAATTTGTACAAGAAAATTCTCTAGACATACAAACATCAATTAAAATTGCAAGATTGTATTTAGGAAAGAAAAGTATCTTTAGCCGAAGCTTATGAACTACTTCGAGAATGGTGAAAGAAACACTAAAACAAGAACTTAAGGAGGATTGCTCCAGAAGAAGCTTATAAAGCAACTAAAAGTTATAGAAGAGAATGAACATTAAAAGACTTACATAACATAGCGAGTGTGCTATTGGTGGTACTAAAAATCTATTTAAATGATCAACATTAATTATAAATTTATAAGCAAATTACTTTAAAGATACTAACAACTTTTGTAGATTTTCATAAAAAAAAATTCCATTTTTTTTTAAAAACATGACTTATGATGTTTAAAATAGGGATATGAATTCAAAATTACAATGTCCAATTTGTTCCAAAAATAATACGGAAGTTTTTAATAATAGTACCTTCTTTTATAGATCATTTACTTACAATAAACCAACAGACAAAATTAGTAATTATTTATGCAGAAGTTGTGGATTAATCTGGCAAAATCCACAACCAACAAATAATCAACTCTCTGAGCATTATGCCAATCAATATAGGCAAGCATCTTCTGTAGTTTCTCATTTAAAAAAAAACCTTTATTTACCGATTCAACTAAATGAATCACAAAATAGTTTTTTAAGAGCTCAATCTTTTTTAGATATATTCAAAGAATTGAATCTTTCCTTTCCCACAAAAGGTAAGATCTTAGACATTGGAGGTTATCAAGGTCTCTTTGCTTGGGCTCTTTCATCATTTACTGGTCTTAAAGCAAAAATAATTGACTACAATCCCTCTGGATTAAAATTCGCATCCTCATTTCTAGGCATTGAAAAGCAGGAAGTTAGTGAGGATATATTAGTTACTCTTTCAGAAAATGCTAAAAATTCATTCTCAATAATTTCGATGGTACACTCACTAGAGCATATGAGAGCCCCAAAAGAAGTTATTAAATTATCTGTAGAACTTCTTAAAGATGAAGGTTATTTATATATTGAAGTGCCAAATTCGCTTGGAAGTGGATTAAATGATCCAACGCATCTTTATACATTTAATAAAAATTCCCTAAATTTAATTCTTCACTCTAATAACTTAGAGATCATCTATTTAGAATCTGGATCACTATCTCATAAAGCAGATCCAGAATTTTCAAATAAAAATGTAATTATTAGAGCATTAGCTCAGAAAACAAAAATTGAAGCTAAGAAATTAAAAAATACACAAAACGTCAACTATAAAAAATTAATTCGTAAGTCACTATACCTGTCTTCCCTTAATACCATTTTCTTAGTTATTCAAAAATTTTTTAAAGAATTCTTTATTCTTACTTATAAAATCCTAGGTTGGCTAATTTATGATTTCGTCCCTTTTGGCAGGCAATTTTTTCATAATTTAAGAAATTTCTTTCGTAGATAGTTTTAAATTTTCAAGAGATATCATTTGATAAAAACGATCTACTTATTAAAAATATATAAATCTTTAATTAATTATCGAATTAATTTAAATGAGGAAAATTAAATTTATAAAAAATCATATTTTTCTCCAAACTGCCAAAAGTTTTCCTTGAAAAACAACTTGATCTGAATTTAAGATAATTGGCTCGTATGCTGGATTAGCTGCCTCTAAATAGATTTTTTCTCCCCTTCTAGAAAAATATTTTAAAGTAGTACCCATCCCTGGGACCATTGCACTGACTATATTTCCGTTCTTAAGAGAATATGCATCTGTGATTGGCTCCATCAAAACCATATCACCATGTGCAATATATGCATCAATCATTGAGTCACCATTTACTGTAAGAGCGAAAACATTTTTTTTCTTAAAAACTTCCGAAATATCGAGATTTTCATTAACATCTGAAAAACTCTCAATTAAGCCTCCAGCCGCAACAGATCCAAGGATTGGTATCCCTTCAAATATTTCATTTACAATTTGAAGTGTTCTAGCTTTTCCTTCTTGCCAAGAAATATATCCTTTATCTTGTAGGTGCTTTAATCGACTTTGAATTGGTGCAGGAGATTTAAGACCCATTGCTTTCATCATCTGCCTTATTGAAGGACTATGTTGATAGTCTTTAACATATTTTTTAATCCATCCATAAAGCTCATTTTGAGCTTCTGTAAGATTATTACTTTCAAAAGTCGACATGAAACATATGTACTCTAATACATTTGTACCTCTTCAAAAAGAAGAATGCAAGATATTTAAATAAGAATGCAAGATAAGAGGGCTTGTTGAGCATGCATTCTATTTTCTGCTTGTTCAAAAATTCTACTATTTTGGTTTTCAACTGCCTCGTCTGTAATCTCTTTAGATCTATAGGCTGGGAGACAATGAAGAATAATTGCATCTTTATCAGCTTTATTAATTAAATTCTTATCAATCGTAAAACCAAAAAAATCTTTATCCTTTTTTTCTTTTTTATTTTCTTCACCCATAGATGACCAGACATCTGTGTATAAAACATTTGCCCCTTTTACTGCTGTAACAGGATCATTAGTGATTTTTAGTAGATTTTTATTCTTATATATATTTTTTGCTTTATCGACGACAAGATCATTAGGTTCATAACCCTTAGGGCATGCAATTCTGACTTCAACACCTAACAAAGCTCCACACAAAATTAGTGAGTTCGCAACATTATTACCATCTCCGATAAAAGTTAAAACCACATTTTCAAAATCAACAAATTCCTCTTGCATTGTCAAATAATCAGCCAAAGCTTGGCAAGGATGCTCTAAATCTGTAAGCGCATTAATAACTGGCTTAGAAGACCATTTTGCATACTCCTCCAAATCTGATTGTTCAAAGGTTCTTATCGCGAGAACATCACAATATCTACTTAGCACTCTTGCAGTATCTTTAATTGGCTCACCTCTACATATTTGTGATGTAGTGGGATTGAGGTCAATAGTAGTTCCCCCAAGCCTATTCATGGCAACTTGAAAACTAACTCTTGTCCGAGTTGAAGACTTATCAAAAATTAAACCTAAAACTTTATCCTCAAACTTAAGATTGAGTTCTTTATTCTTAAAAGATCTGGCGAGCTCAAGAACTATCATTAGTTCTTCAGTTGACATATCTAAGCTTGATAAAAAGTTTTTATTAATAAGATTTTTGGGTTTTATCATCAATCCTTTTTTAAGATTTAATTCAACTATGCAGGCATCTTACTTTCTGCAAGCAAGGATTTTAAATCTTCCCCTTCAATAACTTCTTCTTTAAGTATTTTTTGAGAAATCGACTCAAGCAGAGGCAAATTGTTCCTCAAAATATTAAGTGCTGTTTCATGGGCATCATCAACTAAATCTCTAACCTCTTTGTCTATTGCCTGTGCAGTAGCATCACTTACAGATCTTCTGGGATTATTTCCATTTCCTAAAAACTGACCACCTCCTTGTTTGTCATAAGCAAGAGGACCAAGAATATCACTCATTCCAAATGTACCTACCATTTG
>MDTC01073266.1_pt1 | contig 82090 bp, 58 predicted proteins | sample 811181 | NCBI WGS metagenome assembly MDTC01 (sample SAMN05326644, study PRJNA326480) | marine metagenome | isolation source: seawater | place: Pacific Ocean: North | collected 2011
CTTTTCAGCCTGGCCCCAAAGGTAACGTTCGCGTCGGGGTTCAGTTTGAAATCGATCATAACGGCATCCTTGAAGTACTTTCTCGCAATACAGCAACGGACGAAGATCACATCCTTAAGATTGAAAGTTCTGCGGTCGACGTCGACGACAGTAGCGTCGAACGAATGGTCAGCGAATCAATCGATCATGCCTTCGATGACATGAACGAAAGAATCTGGACGGAGGCCCGCATGAAAAGTGAGGAATTACTGCCTGCTGTCGAAAGCGCTCTAGAACTTGTAGGATCAAAGCTCCCCGAAGACGAGTTAGCCGAAATTCACGAAGCTGCTGCTCTAGTTAAAGGCATTCTTACGAGCGACCTAAAAGACGTTCCGGCACTGAAACAGGCTAATGACACGCTCGACGAGGCGACCCAAACCCTTGCAGCCCTGCTCGTCGAGGCAGCATTTAAATAAAGGCATTAGAAAAGGTCATGCATACCGTCTACTGTAAGGCAGGGAAACCTATCGTTTCATTTCCGGCCTGCCTTTCCTTAAAAGCCTGAACCTCCGCTTACACGCCAATGAAGGAACTTCTCAATCGACTATCCGAAAACCCGGCCGATTGGGAACTGCGCGTATTGATTGTGAGGCGGTATTACGAAGCGAGGGATTTCGATGCGGCCGTCAGCATCCTCGCCAAAGCCCCAAAAATCCCTAGCGAAGAAACCTCGGTCTTATTAGCTGCGACCGTCTTTTCCAAGACGAGCCCTTCGCACAGCCTTACCCTCCTCGACCAGTTTAGCGCCGTCCATGGAACCAGCCCCGAGATCGAAAAGCTCAAAGTTCGCATCAGTCACTTTCATCACCCGCGCGCCCCTGTTTCTCAAGATAGCAGTCGCGAACGCTTAGCACCTGTTCCCCCGCGAGAAGAATCGAACCCAACTCCCACGAAAAAGGAGATTGGAGTAGGAACAGCTGATTCGGACCTTCAGTCTCACACCCCGATTCCGCCCCCGGAAAAAACTCAGGGAGGAAAGCCCATCCTCCCGGTTCCTCCGGAAGCTCGGCCAGCTGAAGATCTTCAGGATTTTCAGCCGGCACCGAAGCAGGCGAAGAAAAAAAAGAAGGGTCTGATTCACCGTCTTCTCAAGGCTGCCATTCCACCGGAGGCAGAACAGGCCCAAGAAGCCAACAAAATAGAACATCCTGCCACAATTGGTGAAGAAACTTCAGAAGCGAGCCCCGAAGCCAGCGGAAAGAAAAAATTTCCTGATGAATCACCTGAGAGAGACAAGGAAGAAGCTCAAGATTTATCCCTTTCCGGAAAATTTGGTGGAGAGGAATCAGTCTCGAAGGAGCCCACTGAGCAAAAAGCCCCTAAATTACGCAAGACGGTAGAAAGCGAATCCGAAATCGAAACAGAAACCGGGCTCCATATTCTGGTGTCAAAAGGGAAATCTGTCCACGCTGCTGAGAAAGAGGACGACCGGGAGGAACGGATCCAAGCGCTCATTGCAGCAGTAGTTGTCCATGTCATTTTCCTGCTGATTTTTGCCTTTGCTGCCGTTAGCGCCCCCCCACCAACACCACCACAGATCATTGCTTCAGCACCAGCCGAGGAACAAGATGAACTCGATGCGACTGCAATGGAGCGAAAGGAAGCCAAAGAAACGGCCGCGCAGGCTGTCGCCACTCCCACCATTGCAGCCTCCGCTTTTTCTGATTTCGCGCTGCCTGACAACCTGAATATTGAAATCGATGTCAACATGTCTGCCATGTCCGACAGCGATGCCAAATTCACCAATTCGATGCCGGGTTTTGGCGGTATAAAAGGCATCCCAGCTTCCATGCGCTCGCGATGCACCGCCACTCAACGAATGAGCCGGCTTCGAGAGAACGGCGGTGACGAAAAAGCCGAAGAAGCGGTCGTAAAGGGTCTGATTTTTCTCGCCAGTCAACAGGACGTTAAGACCGGCGCCATCGGTCAGGAGTATACTGTCGGGATGACAGGTCTTTCTCTGCTCGCTTTCTTGGGTCACTGCGAAACGCCTGAATCATTAAAATTCGGAGATACCGTCGTCAAAGCCACTCTCTTCCTGATGAATAGGTCTATGGAAAATAACGGCCAAATGACTAATGGGGAACTAGGAGATCCAGCCACTTACGAACATGCAATTGCGACCTACGCTCTTTGTGAATTGCACACTATGACTAAAGCGTCTGGACGGGAAATCCCCCGCCTTGGATCGGTCATCCGCAAAGCAGTCGGGATTATAGTCAACGCTCAACAGCAGGATGGCGGCTGGCCCTACGGGTTCACCGGCGAGGGGCTTGAAGACCTTTCTGTATCGGGTTGGCAAATTCAGGCTCTCAAGGCAGCCCACAATACCGGCGAACGTGTCCCTGGAGTTGAACAAGCACTCAACAAAGCGATCAAGGATTACATCCCTCGTATCCAGGACGGTCAGGGCGCTTTCAAATATAATCCAGAGGATCCGGCTGGTCGCGATTCCCTCACCAGCGCTGCGCTTTTGGCGATGAAGATGTGGGGTGGCGATGACGAAGCGGAATACTTCAAGGGGCTCCGCTACCTAACAAACCGTTACCTTAATCCATCTCCTGGCGGCAACTACTACACGCCTTACTACAACACTCAGCTATTTTTTTTGGAGGGTGGTGAAGTATGGGAAAACTACAACACCAAGTTTCAGCCTCAACTTCTTGCTGCTCAAAATTCTGACGGTTCCTGGCTGGGCACTGGACCGCGCAGAGACGACCGTATCATGAACACCGCGTGGGCCGTTCTCATGCTCGAAGTCTATTACCGCTACCTGCCCACCACCGATCGAGTGGAAATGAGGACCGGTGGGTAGTCATTGGCATACTTGGAAACAGGAAGAAAAAAGAGGTTTGACCTTGTATCTAAGATTTTATTCCTGATAACCTCCAAAAAGGAATCACGGGTGAAACCGTGACTGGTAACAGGTCACGCTGTATGGACTCCCCCACCGATAGCACAGACGATTGGTATCTCAACCAACTGGAAGCTAACCCAGAGGACTGGCACCTCCGTTGCCTCGTTTCTCAACGGCTTTACGAATGCAGAAAATATGCCGAGGCGGCTACTCTGATGTCTGACGCTCCGGATATCCCCGCGGAGGAAGAGAACATCATTTTTGCAGCGACGATTCTAGGGGCTAAAGATCCCCTTACAGGCATCGCTATTCTCAAGGGTTTTCAAGCGGCCGGCGGAAGCTCTCCAGCTATCGACAAACTGCAGCAGCAGCTCAAGGATTTAAATAACGACCAGACTGCTGACTATCCGGCGACGCCCGAAACCAAAGCGGTTAAGGTCATGCCAAATCCTCGTAAACTGGCACAAACAGATGTGATCAACGAAACGTCCAAACCCACCTCTGAGATTGCGACCGCTCCTCCCCCTAAAGCTGATTTAAAGACTTCACATCCAACGCACAAATCGGCTAGCGAAGTGGGAGACCTCGGCCATGAAGGCGCATATTGTCACGCTGTTGTTGTCGAGGATAACGAAGATTGTGAACGCGCCTTGATTGTTAGCGGAGGGGAAGCCATACAGGTCGCGGAGCGTGAGTCTCAAACCAGAGCAAAAATGAGTGCTGTGGCTGTTGCGGCTATGGTTCACGTCTTGCTGATTCTTGTTCTCATGTTTGTCTTTGTAGCTGTGCCGGCGCCAACGCCGCCACAAATTACGGTCGCTTCGGTTCCTAACGACGAAGAAATCGCAATCGAGAATCAAACCCTTGTTCAGAACACACAAAAGACGGCTAGCGCTGCCCCGCCTACTCAGCCTGTCATTACCAGTAACGCATTCTCAAATATCATTGTGCCAGATAATTTCGACATGAACACCGACCTTTCCATGGTCGCCATGTCAGACAACGACATTGGATTCGGCATCTCCATGAGCGGGTTTGGAAGCCCCTCAAATGTGGGAGCCATTCCCGCTGGGATGCGTTCTCGATGCTCAGCATCGGAACGCATGCGCCTACTCCGAGAGATGGGTGGAGAAGATCGTGCGGAGCGCGCTGTCCGGGATGGGCTTAAATTTCTTACTTCCCAACAAAACCCAGAAACAGGAGCTATCGGAGAAACCTTCACTGCAGGAATGACCGGCCTTTCGCTTCTTGCCTACCTCGGTCATTGCGAGACTCCCGCATCTCCCAAATTCGGTGATGCGGTTGTCAAAGCCGCCATGTATCTCATCGAAAAGTCCCTAAAGAATAGTGGGCTGATGACCAACGGTGAAAATGGCAACCACCAAGCCTATGAACATGCCATCGCCACCTACGCTCTTGCTGAGCTTTTCACCATGACAAGAGAAAGTGGTCGCGAAATACCTAGGCTCGAATCCGTCATCAAAAAATCGGCAGGTATCATCATAAGCTACCAGCGGGGAAATGGTGCGTGGCCTTACTTGGCTCAAGAAAGCGGGCACGACGACCTCTCTGTCTCAGGCTGGAATGTCCAGGCGCTCAAGGCTGCCTACAACACTGACATCAAGATTTCAGGCATTGAACGGGCTCTTGACAGAGCCACTGAAGAATATCTGCCAGCGATTCAGGACTCAAAAGGAGCGTTCAAGTATCGGCCGGAAGACAGTGAAGGGAAACAATCACTTACCGGCGCTGCCCTGCTTGGCATGCAGATCTGGAAAGGTTACGGAAGCGCTTCCTACAAGAAAGGCTACAGCTACCTGAAAGGTAGGCTCAATAATCCAGCGCTGACTGAAGGTGGCCACGGCCTCTATCAGCCCTATTACAACACTCAGGTGTTTTTCATGGAGGGTGGAAAAGACTGGGAACACTACAACGGAATATTCCAGCCAAAGCTACTCGATGCGCAAAACGAAGATGGATCTTGGCTGGGCGACGGTAATCGGGAAGATTATCGCATCATGAACACCGCCTGGGCAATTCTCATGCTGGAGGTTTACTACCGCTACCTTCCCACCACCGACAAAATTGACCTGATGTCTGGTGAATAGTGCCCTAGGCGCTGCGATCCCTCAAGAGAAAGTCGCGAATATTTAAGGCACAGTGGCGAAAGAGGCTCTTTCAAAGCAGATCCAACGAGCGTAGTCTATCGTATGTCTGGTGAAGTGATTGCAAAAAACTACCAAATTACACAACTGGCTGAGGTTGAACCTACTCCCTGCGCTTGTGGTGAGGCAAGACGTGCTTTCATAAACGATAAAAATTCCGTCGCGTCGATGCACATTGTTGACATCAAGCAAGATAGCGAACTTCATTTTCATAAGAAGATGACAGAACTCTACTACGTCCTCGAAGGCAAAGGCCACATCGAGCTTGATGGAGAAGTTCACTCTTTGTCCCCAGGGACCGCAATTCTCATTAAGCCAGGCTGCCTTCACCGTGCGGTAGGACCTAGTCTAAAAATCCTTAACGTTCCTGTTCCTAAATTCGACCCTGAAGACGAATACCACGCCTGACCTACTACCTACTGTCATCATGGAGTTCAGCCCAATAGAAGAAATCATCGCCGACATTAAGGCCGGTAAACTTGTCATCATCGTGGATGACAAAGACCGCGAGAACGAAGGCGATCTTGTCTGCGCAGCGGAGAAAATCACTCCTGATATGATCAACTTTATGGCCACCAATGGCCGTGGCTTGATCTGCGCCCCGATCCTCCCGGAAGCCACCGAACGCCTCGGACTCCCCTTAATGGTTCGACGAAATACCGAATCACATGGTACCAACTTCACTGTCGCCGTTGACGCGGCTTCCGGTATCACCACCGGTATCAGTTCAGCTGACCGGGCTAGAACTGTGCAAATTCTGGCCAACCCACTTGCGGAGCCCGGCGATCTCGTTCGACCGGGACATATTCTTCCACTGCAGGCCATGCAGGAGGGAGTGCTTCGCCGAGCCGGTCACACCGAAGCTGCTGTCGATCTTGCTCGCCTCGCAGAACTACAAGCTGCTGGCGTCATCTGCGAGATTCTAAATGAAGACGGCACCATGGCCCGACTGCCCCAGCTAACAGAGTTCGCCGAAAAACACTCTCTGAAAATTGGAACGATCGCCTCTCTTATCCAATTTCGCCGACGGGAGGAAAAGCTGGTCCAACGGATCGAAACGATAAAAATGCCGACTGACTTTGGCACTTTTGATCTTGTTCACTACGCCAGCCGGATCAATTCTTCCGAAGAACATCTAGCACTTGTTAAAGGTGATATTGACCCCGCTGAACCGACGCTCGTGCGCGTGCACAGCGAGTGCCTTACCGGGGATGTTTTCGGGTCTCGTCGCTGCGACTGCGGGAGCCAGTTACACAGTGCACTTTCCCAGATCGAAAAAGCCGGGAAAGGCGTTCTTGTCTACATGCGTCAGGAAGGCCGCGGCATCGGACTCGCCAACAAAGTACGTGCCTACAAACTGCAGGAAGAGGGCCTCGATACGGTTGAGGCCAATGAGCGGCTCGGCTTCGGGTCCGACCTTCGCGATTACGGAATGGGCGCTCAGATCCTTCACGATCTTGGAGTTCGCCAAATCCGACTCATGACCAACAACCCGAGAAAGGTCGTCGGTCTCGATGGGCACCAGCTTGAAATCGTCGAAAAAGTCCCCATCAAGGTCACGCCGAATCCACACAACGAAGAGTATCTCAAGACCAAGCGAGACAAGCTCGGGCACATTCTTTAAGCTTACTAAACCATGACGAAAACCGCTCCAGAAGCCCCTGTGACTACCAGCCAAGCCGGCTTTGTCTCTATCATCGCCAGCCGCTACAACGGTAAATATACCGACGCACTCGTCGAATCGGCCAGCGAAACGCTCGCAAACCTGGCTCCGGATCTTGGTGTCAACATTACCCGCGTCCCGGGGGCCTTTGAAATCCCGATTGTGGTTGAAGCTGCTGCCTGCAGAGATGTCCAACCACTCGCTATCATAGCTCTCGGTGTGATCATTCGCGGTTCTACTGCCCACGCCGACCTCATCGCACAGTCGATCACTCAGTCCCTTCAGGAAACCGGTGTTTCTCATTTAATTCCCGTCATCCACGAAGTTTTGCTCGTCGAAAATTCCGAGCAGGCAGAGGCGAGGTCAATCGGCGATGAATTGAATCGTGGCCGCGAAGCGGCTGAGGCAGCCATTTCAATGATCGAGGTTATGGGTGACTTCATCTAACTTTGCATGTGCGAAACGATTGTATTTCTTGATCGCGACACGACGGATCGCGGGGACATTGATCTCTCCGAGATAGAGTCTCTTGGTAAACTTGTCTACCACGGCACGACCCACCCCTCAGAGGTTAACGAACGTATTGCTGGAGCTGATATAATACTTACTAACAAGGTTGTTATTAAGGGCGAGGAGATGGACGCGGCTTCGAATCTGAAGTTAATCCAAATTGTCGCCACAGGCGTGAATAATGTAGACCTCGACGCTGCCCGTCAGCGCGGACTCGCCGTGTGCAACGTGAGCGGATACAGCACCGAATCGGTCGTCCAACATGTCTTCGCTTCCCTTCTGAATCTGGAAACCAACGCACACCGCTTTGCCGCAGAAAAACACCTCTGGCCCGATTCACCAATCTTCACTCGACTCGATTATCCAATTAATGAACTCTGCGGTAAAACTCTTGGTATCGTTGGTCTTGGAGCAATTGGAAAGGCCGTGGCACGGGTAGGCACTGCTTTCGGCATGAATATTGTTGCACTGGCTCGCAAAGGCGTCAGCACCGGGGCAATCACACGGCTTCCGAAGAAAGATTTTTTCGCTGTTTCAGATGTGGTCACTCTTCACTGCCCGCTCACTCCCCAGACGCTTCACTTCATTAATTCTGAAACGCTTGGGATGATGAAAAGTTCAGCCATTTTAATCAATACCGGACGCGGTGATCTCATCAATGAGCCCCATCTCGTAACAGCGCTGAAAAATGGAACTATTCGAGCAGCAGCAGTCGACGTCGTAACGCCCGAGCCACCTCCAGCTGACCATCCTCTCATTGCGGCTGCTCTCAACAATCTCTTCGTTACGCCACACACCGCTTGGAGTTCGATTGAAGCGCGGCAGCGACTAGTGGACAAGATCGTAGATAATATCGAAGCTTTCCGCCGAAGCGAAAAGCTGAATCGAATTATCTAGTCGCCGAAACGTGAGTGACCCGAAACTCTCACTCCTCAACTGGAACCGGCAGCGCAGCTTCCGAATGGGGCGCTGCGGTTGACTCTTCAATTGGCACAATCGCTTCGCTGTCTCCCTTATCAGGCAATGACAGACTGTTGATTATCCCGTCGATTAACCCATCTAGCTCAGACAAGGCACCCTCATTACCGATGGCCTTCTGTAATTGATCCGAAATCATTTTCGCGACGTCTTCTTCGCCCTTAATTAACCCTTGGAGTGACTCTATAGTTTCGGTTGAAGTACCCAATAGGGAACTCAGTTCTTCGGAGGCAAACTCAACAGGAAAACGCTTCAGCTTTATCGAAGGTTTCATCCACGGCCCTTCACCTTCAATTATCACTTCCTTACCCTCCAGAGGCATACCGATCACAACGTTTGGATCCATTCTGGCTGTCGCTGCGAATTTCGTGGTCCCTCGCTTCAGGTTGACGAGACCGTCCACCGAAACTTTAGCACCCACCTGCGTGACAGCCAGATCGTTGGTCAAAAGGATTCCCGACTCAATGATGTAGGTTCCCGAAAGCGCGTCACCCGTTCTTGCGCCGAAAGCAGGAACCACCTTCCCTAGAAAGTCTTGAATTTCCCCGACAACCGGAAATCCCATTAGCTTTGCTTCAGTGACTGAAATCGAACCCCCACCTCGAACATCAGAAATATCGTTCGTGCCCGAACCATGAAACTCTAAAACAAGATCTCCGTTCATTGCACGACCTTCCGCTCCAAGCCATTCTCCGATAGAGCCCAATGGCGCATTGTCCAACCTAAATGAGTCGATGCTGAACGGATAGCCCTCGTCAATGAGGCTCACTTTACCGCTCATGTTCAAATCTCCTCCCAGCAACCGGGCGGTGGTATCTTTGACAATCAAGGAACCACCCGAGACTTCAATCTCGCCCTTTATCTGCGACACTGGAAGATCCCTTGAAGCATTCGTATACACCAATCCAAGCGAATGATTATAGAAAATTTCCAAATTCGAGTTAGCGAGATCCTCGAGCAAAATTGACCCACTCAATTGAACTTGAGGCGCATCCCGAAAGTTAATTGACGTAAATTTTTCTGCGAATTCTGCATCGAAGGCCGACAGCATCGATACAAGGTTCACATTGGACTCAAACTTATCAAAACTCAGCACATCGTCCTCCAGATTGAGCGACGCCGTTCCGATCAAGTCGCCCTCGCCATGCCCGAACTGGAACGAATAAAAATCCAACATTTGCGAAGGAGCATCAAAACCGAAGGAAGCGTTCGCTCGTGTCATTGGAACCCCACACCAGAGAAAATCCGAACCTCTGAGAGAACCCTCAATCGCAAGTGACTTAACACCACCATCTGAAGAGAATTTCACATCAAGCACCGGAGGATTTCCGTTAGCCTGTACCTCAAGCCATTCCCCAAACTCCTCGAACAAAACAGAATCAAATGGAAGAACAAAGGTCTCATTTGAAGCCGCATTGCCAACTGCCTCATAAGACGCATCTGATTTAGGCAAAGCCAAACTGCCTGAAGCCCTCACGACTAAGCCTCCAATTCGGCCTGAAAAACGCTCCACATCGACCTTTCCTGAGGAGGCCATAATTTCGGCGCTAATTTCCTCTAGTTGGGCCACCGGATTACCCCCTTTAAAAAAGGCGACGCTGGAGTCAAGAAGAGAAAATTCAACGGCACTCACAGCGGTTTGATCCTTAATCAGCCCTATAATATCGATATTAATTCCCAGATTAGAAAACTTCACCTGAGGAACTTGCCGCGCTTCACTCTCGAAAAAGGTAACTCCATTCAGGACCATTCCGCGGGGGAACTGATATTCACCGTCTTCGTAATCAAGGTATATACCACGCTCTTCCAGGTAGACCTGTGCTTTAGAAATGACTTCAGGGGCGAATCCCGCAAATCTCGACCAGCCGAGATACCCAGCCACGGCGACTACAAGAACGACTAATAGCGTTAGGATAAAGAATAAAGTCGCAAATACAGACCAGCACCCTGCCTTCTCTTTCTCAGCCGGTTTCTCGGTCTTCAGCTGAGGTGGAGCAGCCACCACCACTATCTCACCGAGTTCCTTATCGATAGGCGGTCTCTTTTTTTTGGCTACCCTCGGAGTCCTATTATCATCGTCAGACTGGAACCTTCCTGGCAACTTTTTATCCCCCGCCTTATCTCCAACACTCTGACCAAAAGACTGGGCTTTTTTATTCGATGCTCTTTTCTTCTTAGTCGCTTTTTTTTTGGATCTCGGTTTGGCAGTTGTCAGAGAGAACTCATCCCCGTCTTCTTCCCAAGGCATAGACTCTTTAGCACACAGCTTGCCTTCTTTTTCTTTTTTGCTCGGGTCTTTCGAGCCTCCATCGTCCGGACCCTTTCCACCCTTCTCATCAGCATTCTTGTTGGAGCCTTTTTCACCGAACAGTTTGGCAAGATCTTCAATTGGCGCGGACTTGCGGATCAGAGGTTTGATATCCAGCACGCTCTCGTCATCAGCATCTTCGGTTTCCTGAGAAAGCTTTTTATCTTCAGGTGGCCCCTCATGCCTTTTATCTAGCCTCTCTTTTTCGCTTGCGTCATCCGAGCTTGCGATTTTTTCACCAGACTTAGAGTCTTTTCCAACTCGCTCATTGAACTTTCTCTTCTCAACTTCTTTGGAATCGCTTTGGGAACTTCTGCTCTCAGATTTCTTATTCACAACTTCCGCGTCTTTTGCCTCTTCAGCGGCGTCACGCTCCTCTAGAGAAGTAGGCTGATTTTCCTTATCCCGTCGCTCATCATTATCGCCGTCAACCCACCAACGATCGGTCATATCAAGCTGGTCCCCAGAATCAGGATCAATTGGAACCTCCTCCTTCTTGGAAAGGTTGGCTTCTCCCAGTCCTCTGTCGTCATCTCCGTGACCCTCGCTTCGATTACCACTTGCCTTGTCACTCATCAGTCTGTTAAACACCCCGGGTGGTTTCACTTTCGACCCATCAACATGATTCGCAAACACATCCTAATCTTTCAGTTCATCACCCTACTTGGACTCATAGAATTTTCACAGGCACAGGATTCAGTCAATTTTCCAACAATTGGCGAGATCCTGAAATTTGATAAGTCGTTAGATGCTCTTCTCGATCCCAGCGCTGAAATCGAAGTACTCTCCTCTGGATTTCTCTGGTCAGAAGGGCCCGTTTGGGTCCCTGAATCGAACCATTTGCACGGCGGTTATCTTCTCTTCTCCGACATACCTAACAATCGAGTTGTCCGATGGGACGAAGGCAAAGGGGCTAAGACATGGCTAACTCCTTCCGGCTATACCGGAGTCGATACCTACGGTAGTGAACCCGGTTGTAACGGACTTTTACTGGATACTTTAGGACAACTTATTTCCTGCGAACATGGAGACCGACGCCTCTCTCTGCTTACCAAAGGAGGCGGTAAACGCACGCTTATCGATAACTACCGAGGCAAAAGACTTAATAGCCCCAATGATGTCTGCCTCGGCGCTGATGGCAAAACGCTATACTTTACCGACCCACCCTACGGCCTGCCGAAGCGCTGGGACGATCCCCGACGCGAACTTAACTTCTGCGGCGTTTTCTGTCTCTCTCCCGCAGGTGAGATCACACTCCTTACGACCGAAATGACTCGCCCTAACGGAATCGCCTTCAGCCCTGATTTCAAAACCCTTTACGTTGCACAATCTGATCCTGCCGCGGCCGTCTGGAAATCATTCCCTGTCAACGAAGATGGAACGATCGGCAAAGGGACGATCTTCCATGATGCAACCGAAGCTTTTGAAAAAGGACTTCCAGGCCTCCCTGATGGATTAAAAGTAGACAACAAAGGCAATGTCTGGGCGACAGGTCCGGGCGGAGTCTATATTTTTTCGCCCTCCGGAACACTACTCGGACGTATTTCAACAGGTGAAAGAACTGCCAACTGTGCCTGGGGAAACGATGGGACGGTTCTCTACCTCACAGCAGACACCTACCTTTGCCGTATACAGACGAAAGCAATGGGAGCCGGATGGTAAAGCAAGAATTCTATGGCTATCTGGAAGTGCAACATCAATCCCCGTGGTCGTATTCTTCGCGGGTTACTTGGACTCACCACCCTCGCTGGTGGTATCTATCTACTCTTGGAGACTAGCAGCGCCTTCTGGTCCACCGGTCTTTGCACGCTTGGAGCCTTTGCTATTTTCGAAGGAGTCAAAGGCTGGTGCGCACTTCGTGCCATGGGTGTAAAATTGCCGTTTTAGTATTTGCAGAAACCGACGCTCTCCGCTTGCGGGAGTCGTGGGCTTCTGGCAACTTCGTCTATGCCCCGCGTTCGTTACCTCTCTTTGGTATCAGTCTTGCTGGTAACTCAGCAACTCCCTGCTATTGAACAAAAGATCACAAAGGGTCTCACCACTAAAGCAGCAGTGGACGAAGGTCTGCTCATTCATCCTCTCTCCGCCACCTTAGACCTTCAGGGGCGACTCTTTGTCAGTGACGCAGATGGAATCAAACGTTTGGAAGACTCAAACCTTGATGGAATTTTTGATACCTCGATTTTAATTACTGATGAATTGAAAGGCGTGCAGGGACTCACCTGGTTGGATGACTCACTCTACATCCTCTCACCACCTTCTCTTTGGAAGTATACCGACAGTAATGGCGACGCCATCATCGACTCAAGCGAAGAACTCGCTACCGGCTTCGGAGTATCATCGGAGAATCGCAGTGCCCACGGACCGTTTCTACACCCCAATGGTCGTATTTATTGGACTCAACCAAGAGCGCGCTTCAAGATTCCTGACAGTGATACTAATCAAATTATACATTCTGGCGAAAGTGCTCGCATCTGGTTTTGCCAAATAACGGGAGGCGATCTTGATTACTTCGCAGGCGGCGGCATGGATGTGCCAGCAGAGCTAGATTTCACCGACCGAGGGGAAATTGTTGGAGCTTGCAATGGCTTTTACGGACGCCCTCGAGGCGATGCCCTTGTACACTGGATTTATCGGGGTGTTTACCCCCGCGAGGACCAGTCACGGTCCCTCGCTGAGCACGCTCGCAGCGGTGACCTGCTCCACGGGATTCATACCTTCAGAAACGATGGATTAAGTGGCGTCCTTCGCTATCGCAGCGGCCTACTCAGTGAAGAATGGACCGACCAGTGGTTCACGACCCACTTCGATCCACCGCGCCTCACCCGAACACGCCTGAAAGATAGCGCCTCCTCTTATGAAGCGGTGGAGAGCAAAACGGTTTTTGCACTCGAAAGCAAAACCTCTCGCTTCACCGACCTAGTTGAAGATCACAACGGTGACTTACTTATCATTGACCAAGGAAACGCGGTGACTGTTGGAGAGGAGGACCCGACTAGAGCTCTCTCTTTTTTCGGCGGAACCATCCATCGCATCTCAAGGGAAGGGATCCCATTTCAACCAACCGCTTACCTCAACTGGGACATACTCACCGCTGAAGAAGTCGCTAACTTACTTTTCGCCGAAGAACACTGGGTCCGATCCAAAGCCGTCACCGAGCTTGCCGTTAGAGGTGCACCCGCGATCCCCGAGTTACGCGATATCCTGCTCCGCTCCGGCGTTCCTGAAAACGTTCGCCAAAACGCAGTTTGGGCACTCACCCGAATGAAGTTCTCAGAATCAATCGATCTAATTTATGACGCCTTGACCGATCCAAGCCCTAACGTCCGTCAAGCTGCCTGCAACGCTATGAGCGTGACACGAACGTGGCAGCAGGTTGCAGCGAATCAGCCAGCCGAACGAAACATCGAGTTGGAGAGAAACAGAACTATTTCCGGCGCCCTCGCTAACATCGTGCGTTCCGATGAGCCCAGCGTTGCACGCAGTGCTGCTGTCGCGTTGGGTCGAATGGCAGAATTCAGGTCAATCGGAGCCATTTTAGGGCGTCTTGGAAGAACACCAGATGACCAATTCCTCGAACACTCTCTTATCAACGCCCTCATAGAAATAGATGATTACACAACCACTCACGCAGCTCTCGACTCTGAAAATCCAGGGGTCCTTAACGGCGTCGTGTGGGCGCTTCACGAAATGCCTTCTTCCCAAATTGAAATTTTCGATGTCCTCCCGCTGATCGAAATACAGGACAAGCGACTCCGCAGGTCACTTGTTACGATTGCTGGGGAGCATCCAAATTGGGACGCTGGTCTCGCCAACCGATTCTTTGAATGGTCCGACGATTTGAACGATCAACAAATCACCACTCTCGAGAATTTTGTTCCCCGCCTGGCAGCCTCACCCCCAATCCAAGACTTTCTATCATCACTCGCCAAATCCGATACGCCGGAAAAACGTTCACTGGCGTTGCGCCTAATTCATCTCTCCACTTTGACTAATCTGAAGCCCGAGTGGCTCAAATTAGTTAGGTCAACGCTCCATCCTCATGCCACCGAGGAGGATTTGGAGAATGCCCTAGGGATTGCAGTCCATCACCCCAACTTGAATCTTAGACCCATGCTTGAGACACTGCGCGATTCTAGCAATTTGACTCCGCTACTTCAGACCCGCGCACGCGAAATCCTTGAGGTGCTTGAGGAACCCAATACTCTGAAAATTCCTCCCGCTTCTAGACCGCTTGTACCCTCTGCTGGAGAAAAGGCTCTCTCTCCTCCAGAGTAGTCCACCGGAAGGAAAACCCCGTTTGCGAATCGTAGCAGCGCGGCTTACAGATCCCGCGTTGCACTTTTTCCTTGAGAATGAGCAGCTTGAATCCTAATCCACTCTCACTGTGAGCACTCTGGAAAAAACTGTCTCGGCCGAAGTCGCCGGCGAAATCGACCGCCGGCGCACGTTTGCCATTATTTCTCATCCTGATGCGGGTAAAACGACACTAACCGAAAAACTGCTTCTTTATGGCGGCGCCATCCATCTGGCAGGCAGCGTTACTGCCCGGAAAAATCAGAACGCAACCGCGAGCGACTGGATGGAAATGGAGAAGGAGCGGGGTATTTCGGTGTCGTCGACGGTTCTTCAATTCGAATACGACAGCGCGTGCGTCAACCTGCTCGACACCCCGGGACACCACGACTTCTCTGAGGATACTTACCGCGTGCTCTCGGCGGTCGACTCGGCTGTCATGGTTATCGACGCCGGTAAAGGTATTGAGGCGCAAACACTGAAACTCTTTGAGGTCTGCCGAAAGCGCGGAGTCCCTATTTTTGTCTTCATCAACAAGATGGATCGACCAACGCGTCCCCCATTGGAACTCATCGATGAACTCGAACGAGTTCTCGGCCTACCTCCAGTTCCGCTTAATTGGCCACTGGGAGATGGACCCCGCTTTAGGGGTATTTTTGATCGAGAGAAAAATGAAGTAAACCTGTTTGAACGCACTCCTCACGGCGCCTTCAAAGCCCCGCTCTCCGTGGCTGGCATTGAGGATGAAACTGTTCAGGAAGCGCTCGATTCAGAAATCTACGAGACTGCCGTTCAAGAGATCGACCTGCTCGACGGCGTGACCGAAGAACTCGACATGGAGAAAGTTCTCAACGGCAAGCAGATGCCCATTTTCTTCGGAAGCGCAATGAACAACTTTGGTGTGGAACTGATGCTGCAACGTTTTCTCGAACTGGCTCCAAAGCCAGCAGCGCGTGAATCAAAAGGCGAATCAGTCTGCCCTCACCACGACGCTTTTTCCGGCTTTGTTTTCAAGATTCAAGCCAACATGAACCCTCGTCATCGCGACCGAGCAGTTTTCATCCGCATTGTTTCGGGAGTTTTCGAACGTGACATGCAAGTCATCGATGTTCGCACTGGAAAAAAAGTTCGTCTCGGAAACGCCCAAAAGCTGTTTGGTCAGGATCGAGAAACTCTCGACCACGCCTACGCCGGCGACATTCTTGCTCTTGTCGGTAATTACGATTTTCTCATCGGCGATACTGTCACTAGTAACAACAACTTACTCTACGATGAGATGCCTAGGTTTAAGCCAGAGTGCTTTTCCTACCTTTTCAACAACGACACCGCCAATATCAAACGCTACCGAGCCGGACTGGAGCAACTACTTAAAGAAGGTGTTGCCCAGGCTTATGATGTTCACGGCAGCGCCCAACGAGTTCCTCTTCTCGGAGCCGTGGGCCCGCTTCAATTCGAAGTCTTCAAGGCCAGGCTTGAAAACGAGTACAAAGTCGATTGCCGCCTCGAAAGCTCTCCCTGGAGCGTCGCCCAATGGGTTCGCCCCGAAGTTCCCGACCCAGACGCCAACACTCGTGATGCTCCGGGCGTAATACTCCCCTCAGGCTGCTCTCTGGCCCGAGATGAAGAGAACCATTGGATCGTCCTTTTACCCGCAGCCTACCTCGTCAGTATTCTCCACGACCGTAACGAAGCTTTCGAGTTTAGTGACTCCCCTTTCCCTACGATTCTCTAACCGTTCCTGACATGACCTCAGTTATCATTGCCGCTCTTGCCCTCCTCGGCATCGGCTTTGGAACATTTCATATTTCGGTGCGAAAGAAACGTCGACGTGAGTTTCTTCTCTCACAGGAAATTCCAGAGGAGTGGCGCGAGATCCTCCGAAAGGATTTTCCGCGCTATCGTGCTATGCCGGACGATGTTCGGAAATCACTCGATGGTCACCTTCAAGTGCTCATGGCGGAGAAGCATTTTGAACCCTGTGGCGGCCTCGACCTCGTCGACACTTCAATGAAGCTCCTTATCTCTGCCCAGGCCGCCCTCCTTCTTGTTCGCCTCAGGAAGCACCGCTTCTATCGTAAGTTGAAATCAATTCTCGTATATCCGACCGCATTCCACGACAGCGGTCGCCGTCGATTTGACCTCAGTGAAGAAAAGGACGATTCTAGAACGTTGGGCGAATCGTGGTCTACCGGCTCTGTCATTCTTTCTTGGGAAAGCGTCCTCGCCGGCGCCCGCAATGCTGATGACGGCATGAACGTCACCATCCACGAGTTTGCACACCAATTAGACCAAGACGACGGCGTGGCTGATGGGGTCCCCATTCTAAAGGATAAAACGGCCTACCGCACCTGGGCTGAGATATTCCTTCGAAACTACGAGGAACTCACCAAAGAGGTCGGAAGCGGAAAGGGTCATCGCTCCCTGATCGACCCCTACGGAGCAACCAACCACGCAGAGTTCTTCGCTGTCGCGTCAGAGACCTTTTACGAAGAATCCCACCAACTAAAAAAAGAACAACCGGACCTCTACGGTGAACTCGAAGCATTCTACGGTGTTGATCCTGCGACTTGGAGTGCAGTCTAACCAGTCACTCGTTCAGCGCCATCTTGCTCCGCTCTGAGAGTTTGACGATTGGGTAGCGATACACCTGACCATTTGCCAGTTTCAAAACGGCAACGCCATCTTCAACGCGGAGTAAAGTCGCCGTGATCGTCTTGCCGTCCGTATTTGTCCATTCGCGCGGTTGAGCGAGCTCAGGTAGACTACTTTCAGTCATTTCAGTGCCTCTTCTACCATCGACGTTGGCCACGAACCCAGACTCACCTTCTTTGGGCATATAACCCTTCTCGCCCGTCTTGCCATCGATAGTCGCTCCCTCGGCAATCCAAAGCTGAACCATGGCAGTTTCTTCGGGAGTCAGCCTTTCACCTTTTCCTTGGGGCGGCATAGCATCCCTGTGATCTCCAGGACGAAACAATGTCACAAACAAATAGCTAGCATCCCAGTCACCGGGAATGACGAGATTGTTTTTGGCTAAGCGATCGGCGAAATGCTTCGGGTCATCTACCTTAAAACCACCCTTCACCGTGCCGGAGTTACTATGACAATCTGAGCACTTATCGGCTAGGATAGGCATGATATCCTTCTCATATTCCAAAGCCACAAGACTGACCGGCACATGAGCAAAGAGGATGATGGGAAGAAAAACCTTCACGACTAAAACATACTCCCACAACCGCAAAAGTCACTCCGACTCAAACACTTTATCGCGGGAAGTTTATCGCAGCGAAGCCAGCAACCTTTCGGCTTCACTCCATCGAACACAGGCGGGCTCTCTGCGGCATAGTAATTGACTTAAAGAGAGTCGATAAAACCAACGGTCAGAGACCGCAGCGCCCAGTCCGAAAAAAAAGCCCATCAGGTTCACTGCAATTCGAGGAAATATTTCCAAATTTCATTGAGATTAGAGGAGTAATTATGACCGTTAACGCTTAAAGTCTTCATCTCTTCTTTATTTCAAAATTGACATAGTTTCGAACCACAAACGTGTGAAATTTATCCTGGGAACTCTAACTCAATCTTTTTCCGTGGCTCTTTTGCTCTTCGACTCGCGCGCTATTGCGCGAAAATCCAATTCGACAGGTCTTTTCGCAACTGCTTATCATCTAAACTGCGGGTTTTTTACTCTACATTCCACCCCCCCAAGAACCCAATAAATTATGGCTAGTACGTCACCTCATCCTCCATCCGAACTCGGCAGCTCCGATAAGGAAGTCATCGAAGAACTCAAGGCGGCCTACGCGGCAATGAAGCAACAGCTGGATCTTGTCATCGTCGGACAAGACGAGGTCATTGAACAGTTGCTGGTCTCCATCTTCTGTCGCTCCCATGCCCTGTTGGTCGGAGTCCCCGGGCTCGCCAAAACACTACTCGTCTCGACTCTTTCCGAAGTTCTCGACCTGAGTTTTAAAAGGATTCAGTTCACCCCGGATCTCATGCCAGCGGATATAACCGGAACCGAAATCCTCCAAGAAGATCATGGCACTGGAAAGCGCGTCTTTAAATTCGTCAAAGGCCCTGTCTTTGCCAACATGATTCTTGCTGACGAAATCAACCGGACGCCGCCGAAGACGCAGGCCGCTCTTCTAGAAGCGATGCAGGAGCACCATGTCACGATTGGTGAGGAAACCTACCCTCTGCCCGAACCTTTCTTTGTCCTCGCAACCCAGAACCCCATTGAACAGGAGGGAACTTACCCACTCCCAGAAGCACAACTCGACCGCTTCATGTTCAACATCCGTGTGAACTACCCAACAGCCGAGGAAGAGGAGGCAATTATTAAGCGAGTCACGGGCACCTACAAAGCAAATATCGAGAAGCAAATCACTGGCGAAACGGTTCTCAAACTTCAAGATGTCGTTCGCCGCGTTCCCGCTGCTGATCACGTGGTTTCCTACGCCGCCCAGATCGCTCGTGCCTCCAGACCGAAGGAAGAAGGAGCTCCGGACTTCGTCAAGGAAATGGTCGCGTGGGGCGCCGGTCCAAGAGCGGGGATCTACCTTGTTCTTGCTGCTAAGGCACGAGCTATTATTCAGGGCCGCTATCACACGACCACGGAAGACGTGCGAGCAGTGGCGCATCCTGTGTTGCGCCACCGGGTGCTTACCACTTTCAACGCAGAAGCCGCGGGAGTCACCAGCGACGAAATCGTGACGATGCTGGTCGATCAGTTCCAGCCCAGCGCCGACCTTGATGTCTGATCTTATGCCGGAAAGTGCCACACCTGCCTTCACCGACCTGCTGCCAACCGAGATCATCAACATGATCTCGAGGCTGGAATTCCTTGCGCGCAGCGCGAAGGAAGGAACCATCAATGGCCGTCACTCAAGTCCTCACAAAGGTTTCTCAGTCGAGTTTGCTGAACATCGCCAATACGTCGCGGGCGACGATCTACGCAACCTCGACTGGAGGGTCTACGGAAAAAGCGATCGCTACTATATCAAGCAATTCATCGAAGAAACCAACATGCGAGTGACCATTCTTCTTGATGCTTCAGGTTCGATGGCATACTCGGGAGAGGCTTCCTCTTCGCTCGGCGGAAGCGAGCATCTTTCCAAGTATGAATATGGCCGATATCTTGCCGCCGCCCTTACCTACTTACTAATTCGCCAGCAGGACGCCGTAGGTCTCGTCACTTTTGCTAACAGCATCAAGCGATACCTTCGGCCGACGGCGAAGCCGAGTCAGGTCCGTGCCATCCTTGAGGAATTATCTAACACACAACCAAGTGAAGACACCCGCTGCGCTGACACGTTTCACGAAATCGCCGAACGAATTCCCTCGCGCGGTCTTGTCATCATCATTAGTGATCTTTTTGATGACGCCGAAGCAATCAAGAACGCCCTCCATCACTTCCGCTACAAGAATCACGAACTTGTCCTCTTCCACCTCATGGCAGAAGAGGAACTCACTTTCCCTTTTGAGAAGTTTGACGATTTTCGCTGTCTCGAGGTAGATGGGCGCAAGCTCAACATCGATCCCTCAACAATCCGCGCTTCGTATCTCGACCGCGTCCGCGAACAACTCAAGGCGATGGAACTCGCCTGTGGCCAGATGCAGGCCGACTACGTCCCGATCAATACTAAGACCGGTGTAGCCGAGGCCTTGTTTTCCTATTTCTCGCAAAGAAAGTCCTGACCTTTGTTATTCCTCAATACAGCGCTGGTAATCGGTTCCCTCGCGATTGCGATACCAATTATCATTCACCTGCTCAATCGACGCTCGAAGAAGATCGTTGACTGGGGAGCGATGAACTTTCTCTTCGAATCTCTCGCGATCAGAAATCGCCGAATCCAGCTAGAAGAGGCCCTACTCATGGCAACACGTTGCCTCCTCGTCGGTTTACTGGCTCTTGCCTTGGCCCGCCCTTTCATTCCACCGGGCACAACGATTCCTTGGATCGCTATCCTGCCCCTAATGCTTCTCGGTGTGATTGGAGTCGGAGTGGCAGTTGTGCTTCACGGTGAGAAGAAATGGCAACGTTGGATTGGCGGAATCTCCATTATCCTGTTGCTCTCCTGCATCGGGTTAATCGCTTTTGAAAAGTATCTCAACCTCTCGCGTTTCACTCCTGGCGCGCGGCAGGACATCGCTCTGATTATCGACGGCTCGACATCCATGTCCATCATGACCGATGGAGAGACCAACTTCGAACGAGCTGTCGAAGAAGCCCGAACCTTGATCACCCGCGCCCCGCGCGGACATGCCTTCAGCCTAATTCTCGGAGGGCCTTCCCCAACCTCCATCATTCTCGACCCGACGACCGATCGCGCGGCGCTAGATTTAGCGCTGGATGATCTCGCACCGATCGACGGCGCCATGGCCACTTATCAGGCATTTACGCTCGCATCACTCAGCCTTGCTCGTGGCGATAACCCAGCAAAACAAGTCGTCATCCTGACTGATGAACAAGATATTGGCTGGGAAATCGGTAAGGCCGGCGAATGGAGCTTCCTCCGGGACACATTCAAAAGTCTCACAACCGAACCACAAATCCTGATACGCAAGCTCCCTCTCCCTGATTATATTCGAAATCTAGCCGTGACCGATGTGGCGCTTGCCCGGGATATTGTAGGAGTGGATCGCCCTGTCGAAATTTCTGTTACGGTTCGTAATACCGGCAATGAAGCCGTTACTCCCGCCTCACTCATTCTTTCAGTCGGCGGCAACCAAACCTATCGCGACCAATCCATTGCTCAGTTGCAGCCAGGCGAACGCCAGACCGTCACTTTCTCCCACCAGTTCTCCACTTCCGGCGCCCACTCCGTTTCAGCACAGCTCGAAATCGACGACGATATCACGACGGACAATTTCGGCTACTACGCCACTAATGTCGCAGACCGACTCAAAGTTATGATTGTGGACGGGCGTCCTTCCGGCCGCGCCCTCGAAAGAGCCTCAACCTTCGCCGCCATCGCTCTCGCACCTTCTTCGCTGACGCTCGATCCCAGCCTAAAATCTAACAACGAAGCTGTCGCGGACGAAGCCTCCGACAACTTTGACATGTTTTACGACCCCACTCTTGATTTGATCGATTTTCTCATCGAACCAATTGTTGTTAATGCTCCTGACATCAGGACTTTGTCCGAGTTCGAAACCTACGATGCAGTCATTCTCGTAGACGTCCCCCGACTTCCTCAACAAACGGCCAAAGCGCTTTCTTCCTACGTCGAAAGCGGTGGCGGCCTTTTGGTCGCTGCTGGAAATAAAAGTCAGGCTGACTTCTACAATCAGTGGAACCTCGGCGACGGTCTACCCGTCCTCCCGGCTCTCCTAGCCAAACACCCCACCTTCGCCAGTGACGGCGACTATTACCAGCCATCGCCAGGAAGCTTGACCCACCCAGCGCTGCGCAAGGTAGCTGAACCAGGCAAGAGTGACTTTCTCGATACCTTTATCACAAGCTATCGTGGACAGGAGATCCCTGAGTCGCTCAATCGAATCAGCTCTGTCGGTGCACGGTTGAATAATGGAGCGATCCTGTTGTCGGACCGGAAACTTGGAAATGGAAAGGTTGTTCTTACCAGCATCCCGCTTGATCTGAGTTCCGGTAACCTTGTCACCCGTCAGGCATTCCTTCCCTACCTTCACGAACTAGTTTACTACCTTGCTAATCCGTCAGCTTATGAGCTCAATCTTGACCCAGGTTGGGAAATCAACATCAACCTTGCCGGTCAGCGTGGTCAGGCTATCGGCCAAGGACTGACTGCTAAATATTATGAAAACTACTTTGACCAAGAACCGCTCCTAGTTCGCACGGATAACTCCGTCAATTTCGACTGGAAGAGCAGCACCCCGGCGGGCGGTATCCCAGTCGATAAGTTCCGCGTCGAGTGGAAAGGCAGCATCCAATTCCCTGAGACCAATCGCTACACTTTTGTCACCGAGCTTGACGGTAAACTCAGCGTCACGATTAACAATAAGCCAATAGGCGATTTTATATCTCCGGGAAGCCGAAAGCAAAGTGGCTTTAAGTTTGAGGCTGACAAGTGGTATGAATTCAGCGCCAGCTACCAAGAAGAAAGCGGCAATGCCAAGGTGTCTCTTATGTGGGAATCTGACTCCATGGCGAGACAGATTATTCCTTCGCGAGCCCTCCGCACTTTTTCACAGCAAGAGAACGAAGTCGGAAGGCAGTCCTCCCTCACCACCTATCAAGTTAACGGCCCCGGCGGCCGCCCCCGCACCGCGCAACTCGCCTCAGTAGGGTCAGGATCTGTGCTTAAGCTTCAAGGTGAAATCTCTTCCGGCCTTTACCATCTCATTGTCCCAGAAGAACAGCGTCTTTACTTCTCTCACTTCCTTTCACAGGAAGGTAAAGAAATTCCTTTTACCGTGCGGCGTAATGAAAACGAGAGTCGGCTCGAGAAGCTAACTGAAGCCGACTACACCTTCATCGGTAAATTTGTCACCCTAGCGCAACCACAGACACTTGAAGAACTGGTCGGCTTCCTAAACGGAAATCAATTCGGGCAGGAACTGTGGCGCTACCTCGCCATGGGCGCTCTTATTTTCCTACTCATCGAAGTCACTCTCTCTCGATGGATTTCCCAGAGCCGTCGCATGGGCGAGGACATAGCGATCCAATTTGAATCAAAGGACGCTCCGTCCGGCAAGTTCCACGAACAACTCCTGAAAATGGGCAAGACAGGCTAGCAAACCTACGATTTGAACCCAGAAGACTACAGTCGAGACGATTTGGTAAATTCACTTGGAGTGGCAGCGCTCTGCGGCATTCTTGTTGTGAGTGTCATACTCTGGTTTGTGATTCATTCGTCACTGAGACGCTTTCCTCACTTCTTCTGGAGAATTGCAGGAGCCGCACTTGCCGGCCTTGCCTGCTGGTCAATATTTCAAATTCTTGGCCAAACCATCGCCCTGGCAACCTCGTGGCCGCTGCTTGGCCTTTCTATCGCAGGAGGTGTCGCTACTGAATGGATCGTAGGCCTCTACCATTTCGAGCGAAGCCTCGTTGCCCCGGCCCGAGGCCGCCTCCTTCTTGGGCTGCGCTTTTCGGCTCTCATTGTTCTCCTCCTTATTCTCGCCCAACCCGTACGTTCGTTTCTAGAGTCCCGCGAAATCGACCGCGAGGTCGCTATTATTGTCGATGAATCTGATTCCATGCTTCTGTCTGACCGCAGACTCAACGCCTCCGAACGTATGGATCGTGCTGCGCTGACTGGTCTTCCGGAGCTCAAGGCTCGCCCGCCACTCAGGCAAATAGGAAACCTCGTCCAGTCGATCGAATCCCAGCTCACCGATGAAACACGGGCTTTCGACGCCGCGCCCAATCCACAAGCGGCTGTTGAAAGTCGAATCGAGCAACTGACTGGATTACTTGAAGCTCTAGAAGCAAAAAACATCGAGCTTACGAGACTGCTCGAATCTACTCGGACTATTCCGTTTCCCGCTGAGGTCACTGACCAGCTTACTGATTACCACAAGCGCAGTCACGACAGCATAAGCAAAACCCTTGCCTCCGCGAAACAAGCCCTCGAATCCGGCGATGCTCCCGAGCTGCTTGAGCAGATCGAAGTAGCCCGAAAAGAACTTGATTCTATTCGCAGAACGCTTCCCGCAACGACTCTGAAAGCGGACGAACACCACTACCGCTCACTCTCAGAAGAAGCACGTTCGCGGATCAACCAAACCGCCAACACCACCCGTCTTGAACTGACGAGGCGTATCCTTGAGTCTACTATCAGAGCTGACAAGGACGCGTCCCAACCCGGTCAAATTGATGACCCAACGCTCTTGGACCTGCTCAGCGATGACTATAACCTACGATTCTATCGTTACGCTCAAGATGTCGCTCCCTTCAACAATCTTTCGGATGAATCTGCCTTCACTGGTCAACTCAACACGGATCCGACTCGGACGCAGACAGATCTAACTCGAGCCCTAGAACACGTTCTCGATACCACCACCCCTGAATCACTCGCCGGCATCCTTTTGCTTTCGGATGGGCGCCACAACAGCCAGACACTTCCCGAAGACAGCCTGCGACAACTGGCGATACAGAACATACCTCTTTGCGCTGTTCCCGTTGGCAGCCGCCTCGGACCAATTGACCTTTCCATTCTTGACCTCAAGGCCCCTGAATCAATCTACCTTGATGATCGCGTCGTCATTGGAGCCGAAATCAAAGCCGACGGATTACTCGGTCAATCCATTGAGGCGGAACTGCTTTGCAATGGGGCTGTCGTAGACACGCGGACCCTCGATATATCTGACGTCAATTTCCGATCCGAGATTCGCTTCGCTCATCGCCCCGAAGAAAAAGGGATCCTCGATTACCAGATATTCCTAAAGCCAACCGAGGAAGAACTTTTCGAGAACAACAACTCATGGGACTTCAAAGTAGCGGTGACTGACGACCGCACTAACGTTCTTCTCGTTGATGGCTACCCGCGCTGGGAATTTCGATACCTTCGCAATCTTTTCTACGGCCGCGATAAGTCAGTGCACCTTCAGTATGTATTGCTGAACCCCGACGAAATTTACAGCGCGTCTGAGAGCGCGCCGGTCTATGCGAGTGCTTCCCGACCGTTCGGACAAGCAAAGGCAACGAAGCTGCCGCGCGCGCCCGAAGACTGGCGCCTCTTTGATGTCATTATTCTCGGGGATATTAAACCCGACGCCCTCAGTTCCCGCGACTGGCAATCAATCAATGAAGCGGTGACACGAAGGGGCACGATGCTGGTCTGCATTGCTGGAGCACGCTATATGCCTCATGCTCACGACAACGAAACCCTTCAGACACTTCTGCCGGTCAACTACACAGCTGACACCGAAGGACGCTTCGAATCACCAGAGCCGTTTTTTAAGATCGAACTTACTGCCGCCGGGCAAGCTCATTCGGTCACGTCACAGTCAAGCAGTCGCGCCCTCAACTCTGAGCGATGGGCCTCTTTTCAACCCCAGCAGTGGCGTTTCGTTTCGGACGGAGTCAAAGAAACCGCGGAGGTGCTCGCTTCTGCACTAGCGACTGGAACCATTGGAACGATTGATGATGTCACACCGGACGGTTCACCCGGATCCGTCGAAGCAGCGATCGAAAGGCTGGCCAATCGGAAGACGATCGAACAGAGTAACGCCGTCATCTCGACCATTCGTGCTGGGCTCGGCAAAGTACTATTCCTTAATACTGATGAAACTTGGCGGTTCCGCTACGGCGTTGGCGATACTTACCATCACCGCTTCTGGGGGCAGGTCATGCGGTGGGGAGCCGGTCCAAATTTGCGTTCAGGCAACGATTTTGTAAGGCTCGGCTCAGACAGACTCAGCTATACCCCTAAAGATCCAATTACCGTTACTGCCAAGTTGCTCGACGCCGAACGCCGACCGATGACAGATGCAAAAATCGAAGTCGAAGTCTGGAAAGATGGCGAGCGTCTCAATCAGCAACGCATGAGCTACCAAAGTGATTCTTCCGGCCTCTATGAATCGAGTCTTAGCCTCACTCGCGAAGGGAGCTACGAACTCCGCCTCGCTGGTGACGACGTCGAGCAATCACTTGCGAGAAACCCGGGCGGCCCCGAAAATATATCTACAGAATTGCTCGTCGTTTCCACCCGCAACCCGGTCGAACTGGCAGAACTAACTGCTGACCGTGACTTTCTAAACCATGCGACCCAGCTAACGGGAGGTCGTCTTGCTGAACTCCATGACCTTGACTCTCTGCTCTCAGCCTTCGGCGCTCCCAAAGAAGTTCTAACCGAACAGCGAAACGTCACCCTTTGGGACACGTGGCCGATGTTACTAGCATTTTTAGGCTTTTTAACTTTAGAATGGACCCTGCGCCGACGCAGTGGCCTCGTATAAAAACAAAACGACACTCATGAGCACGCTAGAAGCCGCTTTCAGTCAGTTGCCTGATCCGATCCAGAACAGCCTCGGATCGATGATCCGGAGAGTTCGACGCCTGCTCTTCATTCGTGGCCTCTGCGCGACTCTGACCGTAGCTCTGGGCAGCCTGCTCGCGATTATGCTAATCGATGCGAGCGTCACTCTCTTCTCAATGACCTCACGCTGGGCGCTCAGCCTGAGTGGTCTGAGTATAACTTTAGTCGCTGCCTGGTGGTTCCTTTTCCGTCCTCTCTCACGACGATTCACGCTGACCCAGATGGCAAGAATTATCGAAATCCGTCATCCGGAGCTACAGGAACGAATCTCAACCGCAGTGGAACTGCTTTCCTCTAATGATCCGGAATCAATCAAAGGGTCCGAAGAGCTTATCGAAGCCGTGGTTGACTCTGCCATTGTCGATGTTGAAGCAGTTGATCCGAAAATGGAATTTAAGTCGGCTCGCACCGCGAAGCTTGCGAGCATTACCCTCGCCCTCGCATTCCTCATCGGTCTCGCTCTCGTGATCTGGCCTTCACAGTCATGGATACTTCTACAACGCGCCGTCGCTCCCTTTCTCGATATCGGCAACGCCTATGCGGACTCACTCGAGGTCGATCCGGGCGATCTGCGCGTCGCTAAAGGGGAAGCCGTCACGATAACATTAACCACGACGCATAAGAAGCTGAAGCGCGCCGAAATTCGCCGCCTTCTTGAAGATGGAACAGAATCGGTGGAACGCCTCTCTCTTGGTTCAGAGTCTAAAAACGGCAAAAAGAAATTTTCGATTAAGTTTAACGAGGTTGAAGAAGATTTTACCTATCGTATCCGAGCTGGATCAGCCCTGACACAATACTACAAAGTGACCACGGTCGCTCCCCCAGCAATCAACCAATTTAAGGTCGACTATGATTTCCCAGACTACACCAACCTAAAGTCAAAGTCGGTGACCACCGCTACTGGCGAAATCCGAGCGGTTACCCACACGCGAATCACTCTCACCGCGACCCCTAACAAAAAAATCGATCAGTCTCGTCTCTTGATAAACGAGCGCACCGATCTTGGATCACCCGAGGTGGTCGACGGAAATTTACAATGGCAGTTCGAACTTAAGGGCGGCATGAACGGCAACTGGCAGATCGATCTCACCGACACCGACGGGTTTACCAACCAGCAACTCACCTACCCCCTTGAAGTTCTTCCAGATAAGTCGCCATCAGTCATCGTCACATTTCCGATCGAAAAAGAACTGCGACTTCGCCCAACGGAAGTTCTTCCTGTGGTGAGCGAGATCGTTGAAGATTTTGGATTTAAGGATGCCTCTTTCCTCATCACTCCGGTCGGTGGCGATCAGCCAGAGGAGATTGTAATCCATCTTCCCAAAGTCACCGAAATAGCCGAAACCTATATTTCCGATACCCTTCTTGATCTCAGCCATATCAAATTAAACGGAAACCAGCAGCGAATCGGAGTGCAGGTCCTTGTCCGTGACAATCGCCCAAAAAGCTATGACGGACCGGGCCTTGGCCTGAGCATACCTTTTTTCATTACACTGGATGCCGATGCCAAGCCTCTAGCGCAGCAGGTGGTCGAAGCCAAAAAGAAAGCCATCGAAGAACAACTCCAGAAAGCCAAACTGGAACTTGAACGGGCGCGCATCAAAATGCAGCAGACCGAGATGGAACTTAATCGAACCGACGATGTCTCTCAGCAGGCCATGCGTTCTCTCAATGATTTCTCTGAGCACACGGAAAAGGCAAGGGAAGAACTCGACAAGGTCGCCGCCGCGCTCGACCGGTCTTTCTTGCAGGAACAGTCAGACAAGGCGGAGAAGATCGCCAATGAACATATCTCGAAGGCACGCGAAGAATCGGATCTTATCCCGATCACTGACAGTAAAGAGGAGAGGATTACGAAGTCTCAGGATGCGAAAAAAGAAATCCAAGAAGCCATCAATGGAATCGCCGAAATAGCCGAGGCGATGCGGGAAGCGAACAAAGAGTTTGAAATGATTTCCCAACTCAATGAACTCGCCAACAAGCAGCAGGATCTTGCGAATCGCGCCGAAGCAATGTCGGCGGAACAATCACATCGCGAGGCGGCCATCAGCGAAGCCACCAAGGAATTCACCGAGCAACAACTCGCCGAACTAGCTAAGCAGCAGATGGATCAGTTCCGCAATCAACAGGGGCAGGTCCAAGAACAGCTCGGCAAAATGCTGAAGCAGAATCCGGAAGCTTTCGAAGCGGTGTTGGGAGTTCAACAGAAACGCGCGGAGCAACTAGCTGACGCCACTAAGGCACTCGCACAGGAGCAGCAAGAACTCAAGTCGCTCAACGAGGAAGCCACGCGGAGCCAGGAAAACAAGCAAGACGCTCTCCGCGAGCAATTAATCGCCCACCTCCAGAAGGAGCAGACAAAGCTCGTATCACAGATGCAGGAGCAATCGAATGTCACTAAGGACGCGGGAGAGTCTCAGCAGGCCAATGCATCAGATCCAGACTCGTCATCATCTCAGCAGCAGAAAAGTGCCCCTTCTGGGGAACTTACTGAAGCTTCTACTCAGGCCATCGAGACAGCGAAAAATCTGGGACAGCAGGATCTGGAATCTGCCGCTGAATCAGCAAACAAAGCTAGTGATAGCCTAACTGCCGCTGCCGAAACGGCGAAGCCCTCGGCTTTTGATGTCAATACATCTGACACAGCAGATTCATCCAATGCCACCGAATCCGGCGGTGGCAGTCAACCAGAAGCATCTGATTCGCCCGAACCTTCTCTCGGTGATCTTGCTCAGAGCCAGGAAGCTCTCGCCGAACAGATTGAGATGGTACGGGATGGAGACCTACAACAAGCCCTAAGTGCCATCGAGGCTCAGATACAAACTGATGCCAGAGCGCTCAGTTCAGAGACTCAAGCCTTAGGAGCGACCCTCGCCAAAGTCGAACAATTTAGAGCCAAAAACGCCGCGGACCGCGCTCAGCGAGCCCTCGATCTGGGCGATCACAAAGCGGGTGATGCAGCTCAACACCTAAGCAACGCGGGACACATGCAGAAACAGGAGGAAGCTAATGGCCAACTTGAAATCGGTGAACTTTCCCTACCCGCCCGACAAACCATGCAACGCGCCGCGATCGAGCAGCAGACGGCCACCCAAGCACTCACCCGGGCATCCGAAGCCCTCAACGATTCCGCCGCATCATTACAGCAAACCGAGAAAGGAATGGAGCCATCGGACCAAGGCAATCAAATAGCTGACGGAGGAGAGATGGCGGAAGGATTCAACGAAGTCACCGAGTCGGCTCAATCACAGGATGCGCAGCAGGCTGCTCAGCAATCTCAGCAAGCGGCCGACTCACTCCAGCAACTGGCCCGCAACGCCATGAAAAAGCTCGGTTCCGAGGGGCAGAGTCCTAGCATAGCTCCCTCCGATCAGCCCAATCCCAATCCAGAGATGGCTGGCGAACCAGATGGCTCCCTCAATTTGAACGAGTCTGGGCTAAAAGCCACAGACGCTGATGGGCGAGGCATTCCGCCTGAACTTGAAGCTATGGGAATCAGCGCCGAAGACTGGTCTCGATTTAAGGGAGCATTATCGGGCGGAAACGCCGCTGGTATTGAGACTGAATTACCAGCTGAGTATCGCGAGCTTGTCGGGCGATATTTTCAAGTGATCGCCAAGGAGGCTGGAAAAGAATGAGACCGTTCATCGCTATTCTTATCACTTGCGCACTACTCACTGCTCATCAAGTAAGATCGCAGAACGACTCGCTCTCCAATGCCGTCTTCTCGAAACACCATAAAAGCGTCGAGGCAGCGGTTGATCGTGCCCTTCGCTACCTTGCTTCCAATCAGTCGACGGAAGGGACGTTCAATGATTCATACGGCCGGTCTGTCGGCGTGGTTTCCCTCGTTGGCATGTCATTTTTATCTGCAGGCCACACGCCTGGGAGCGGGGAATTTGCCGATAATCTCCAGCGATGCCTTAACTACGTAATCGACAGTCAGCGGCCAACCGGCCTTCTGGACAAGGGAGATTCAGGGCACGGTCTCATGTATGCCCATACCATTGCTACACTCTTCCTCTCGGAATGCAGCGGTATGGTCGATCCCGAGACCCAAGCACGGCTCAGCCCTGTGTTGGCGCGTGCCACCGAACTAATCTTGCAGGCACAAGCGGTTCCCAAGGCGGAGAAACACCAGGGCGGGTGGCGCTACAAGCCCGATTCCCGAGATGCCGATCTTTCATGCAGCGGTTGGGCGCTTATGGCCCTTCGTTCTGCCAAGCTCAACGGAGCACCAATTCCCGACCAAGCAATCAAGGACGCTGTGAAATATGTCCTTTCCAACCACGACAAGGAAGAGGGTCGCTTCGGCTACACTGATCCCTGGGGCCATTCAGAAACGCTCACCGGCTGCGGATTACTTTGCCTCGAACTCTGTGGCTATCACGGCACAGAATCCACCTTCCGCGCTGGGGATTTCATCCTCAAGCACCGCCAACAAATCGTGAGTAACGCCCACGAATATTACGCCAACTACTATAACGCCCAAGCCATGTTCCAACTGGGCGGACGCTTCTGGGCACAGTATGCGGACTGGATGTATGGAGAATACGTCCCCAAACAGCAATCCAACGGTTCGTGGTCCAACGGTCGCAACGGCGGGACCTATGGTACCTCCATGATGGTGCTTTCCTTTACAGTCCCCTATCGTCAGCTTCCCATTTACCAACGTGATGAAACCGTTGACGAAGCGCCGTGAGGGCGGACTCTTTTCAGAATGGACTTCCGTTGGTTAGGCAGAGTTTCTTATGAGGAGGGACTCGCGCTGCAAAATAAGCTGGTCGATCAGCGCCTCGAGGGTGTGGCGCCCGATACTATTCTGCTCTTGGAGCATGAACCGGTCTACACAATTGGCCGAACAAGGGACCGCTCCTCCCTAATTAGCCCGGAAAGCCTGCCCTACCCAGTTTTCGAGACCAACCGAGGTGGACAAGCCACCTTTCACGGCCCCGGTCAGTTGGTTGGGTATCTCATACTCGACCTGAATGCTTATGGCAAAGATCTGCATACTTATCTTCGTGAGATTGAATCAATCCTGATTGATTTTGCCGCAGAATTTGCTATCTGTTGTAGGCGGAAAGAGGGGCTCACCGGAGTCTGGATTGATGACCGAAAGCTGGCCTCGATTGGCGTTGGAGTTCGAAAATGGATATCTATGCATGGATTCGGTCTCAATGTCTCACGCGATCTCCATGGCTATGAAGCCATCGTTCCTTGTGGCATATCAAATGTGACCATGACTTCCCTCGAAACAGAATCGAACTCAGAGGTTCCCATAGAAGAAGCAGCACGTCGCATCGAACCTTTTATCCGGGCGGGACTCGACACCCTTCGCACCTAATGACAGACTGATCAAAGTCATCTCCTTTCGTTTCCTATCACCCCATGTATCTGGTTGCCGTCAATCTGGAAAGTCCCCGCGAAATGGCTGTAGCGCTGGCCAAAGAAGGGCGCAGGATTCGCATCGGACGAAAACCCGAAAGCCTTCCGGAAGAGCCGGTAGATGTTCTCAGGATCACCTGGAATGACCGCCTCGTGAGCCGCAATCATTGCGATGCTGTGCGCAGTGGAGAAAAAATCGAACTAGCCCGACTTCCTGCTCTAACCGGTCGGAGCACACCAAACGCGCTTTACACAAACGTGGCACCTCGCAACCGCGACTTAATTCCGGAGCCGGTCTCACTGGACTTTGGGTGCTCAGCTATCATCGGGACAAAGGGTAATACTGCCATTTACTGGCTGAAATCTCTTGGTGACCTCGATGCAGAAATCGAAAAATATCGTTTGTCTCTTGAGTCTGAAAAAGAGGCTTTCGAAGAAGAATCAATCACCGAGCAGGACTACGATGAAGTCGAGCAACTTGATGAATACAGTCTCCGGCTGCAACTCAAGCTTCTTCAGCGTGAACTTCCCGAGCAAGTTCTTTCTGGTTGGTCTGACGAAACCGACCTTTTCACGAGAGCCTCCGTTTTTCTTGAAAACGCGCTCCCCGGACAAAAGGGCGTCAGCGCTACTTTTGTGGCCCTAGACTCACGGGAAGGTAATCTGAAAATCGAAGTGCTTAATCCCGATCCTCTAGCTCGCGCAGATTTTCGTCCCAGTCGTACTCTGCTGAACCAGCTCAAGCTCGAAAACCCAAAGTCGACCGATATTAAAATTTGGTCCTCTAAAGAGCATTCCAAAGTGTTCAGTGCTGAAAGTCTCGGTGACCAGATCGATTGGGTTTGTATATTGCCGGTTGCCAGTCTCGACGAAGCCGCTGAGATCTATCGAGATGAGCGCCGTCGGCCCGTCTACCTCTACGTTGAAACCCGCCAGGCATCCGAGACTACTGCTGCCGCTTTTGTCCCGTTCCTAAGACTGATCAGTTCCCTCGTGGCCAGCCTCCTGTCAGCGCGAGCAGATCAAAAGTTACAGGACCAAATGGCGACCTACTTTTCGCCAGGTCTCCGCAAGCTGATGCAGCGTCTTGATCAAACTGTGCTGGAACCTGCCATGGTTGACGTAACCGTCATGTTTGCCGACCGACGTGGTCACAGCCGCATGCTTGAACTGGCCCGCAGTGACTACGAAATTCTAGATCGCCTCAACGAAAATCAAGGCGTTGTGGGACTTATCACTGAAGAAGTCTTCAACAGCCGAGGCGTGGTGACTGACTTTGCCGGAGATGGCGCTCTTGGACTCTGGGGTTGGCCCAATATTGATGAAGAGGAAACTCAGCATGCCCTTGAAGCAGTTGAGGCTGCCGAAGCTATAATGAAACGGCTGGCCGATCGTGTCGAATACGAGGAGGAACTCGAACGAGACATGTCCGCTGTTCGAATCGGTATCAGCACTGGTCGCATCGCAGTCGGAAAAACCGGTCCAACCCAGCAATGGCACATCAGCGTGTTCGGCAGCGTTGCTAACCTCGGGGCACGGTTGGAACGCATTGCAAAGGAGTTCCGAATCCCGATTCTCGTCTCTGATGAAACCTATCTTCGAATTAAAGGTATTGGTGAGCGACGTTTCCGGCGCCTATGCCAGATCCGACCCGCCGGCTTTGAGGAGAGCTATTCTATTCACGAGCTAATTCTTCCAAAATCACAGGGCGGTTCGGGAATCGCTGACCACGAAGTCGAAATTTACGAAAAAGCACTTAAGCTTTTTCACCAAAGAAAGTGGGACGAAGCTCGGGGCTTGCTAATGACTCTTCCAGATGATGACCCACCCACTGCTTGGTTAATCGACAAAACCGACAGTTTTTGCCAAAATCCTCCTAACGCAGATTGGGGTGGAGAAATTCAAAGCTTTTCGAAGTAAAACACCACCGTGGCTGAAGAAGAAAATATCAAAATCAAGGACTACTTGGTGCATACGCCCCCTCTGGGACAAGGGGCCTATGGTAAGGTTTTTCGTGCTACTTACAGGGGAATCTCGGACCGGGCGCTCAAAATCTTCCGACCCGGCGCAGTCGACCTTTCCGCTATGGCTCGCGAGCTAGAGAAACTCTCTCAGGTCGCTGAGCACCAGGGTATCGTAACTCTCCACGACTTCGACCTACTTCACGAGCCGCCCTATTATGCGATGGGCCTGCACGCTGACCAGGATCTTGAGGGTAGTTGGGAAACGCGGACGCTCGAAAGAATCGTGGGTCATGTTGACCACCGTGAAGGCTGGCGAATCACGCGCGATATTGCTGACGCTCTGGCTTACCTGCACCAGCACCAGATTATCCACTGCGACATCAAGCCGTCAAATATCCTCCTGACAGATGAGACCCCACATCATACCAAAATCTGCGACTTTGGGCAAAGCCGCGGCCTCGTCGCCGAAGGATATGAGCCGGTCGGCACCCCGCTATACGCAAGCCCGGAACAACTGCGTGCCCCCCGAAACTCAGCTGAAGGAAAGGGCTTCCGATGGGACGTCTACAGCTTTGGTGTCCTGACCTTCAAGCTCCTAACCGGCGAACTTCCACGTCTCCAAGCTCTTTCCCAAGTCGAACGGGCCAGCTTTGACCCTGACGCCACCCTCGTAGAAGCCAGCCTCGAGGCAACAATGGCAGAAACGGGGAATGCAATCGACGGGGAGCAGCTTGCCACGCTAACCGAAGCCGTCGAAGACATCACTTGGCCAGCTGACTTTTATGTCCCCAGTGATCGTAAAGAACTGATCGAACAATGCCTCAAACTCAACCCGAACGAGCGTCCCGCCGACATGCGTGAAGTATGGAGCCGAATTCAACACCTTGACCAGCAGGCTGTTGTCAGGAAAGCCCGTCGCCTCAACACTATTTTCGCAACTCTATTGGTCGTTGCGATCTGGGCTTCGGGATTCGCTTTCGTCCAGGCACAAAGAGCTAAGACCGCCACAGAGTCAGCGAGAATTGCGATGCAGGATGCCGAACAAAACGCCGGCGCCGCGATGGATCTTTTCTCGGTTTTCATTGAAGAGCTTAACAACGGGGAAATCACCACTGATGAGGCTGATCGTCTTTATGCAATCGTAGCCGATAATGCTTCGACCTTCATTGAGAACCGGGTCAAGAATAACCAGGACTCGGAGATGCTGCACTTCTCTGCACAAACCGCCTACACTCGCGCGATCGACGCAAGTAGACGCGAAGAACTCGATGAAGCTCTTCGGGAGTTCACTGCTGCCTATGAGATTCACTCCGAACTCTCGGGAGATGCCAGTGCCACTGAGACACTCAACGCAGATTTCCCTTCTCTCACAGCACGGGCGCTTATGGGGATGGGTCGAATAAACGAAAATTCAGGGAGATATCCCGAGGCGATTCTGGCCTATAATGAAGCCAAGGAATGGCGGCTCAAAGCAAAAGAGGGCGCGTATAATGCCGGCTTCAAGAATGACATAAACCTTTCGATCACCTATCGTTCTCTTAGTCGCGCCTACACTCTGAATAAAGAGGAGCAACTGGCCATCGAAGTCCTCGATGAACTGCATGCCATTCTTGAAGAGAGAATTTCTGACCCAAACGAGGAAAATATCAATGGCCTTATTGTTGAGGCTATCAGGACGCTGGATGTAAAAGGCGAGACTGAATATGAGTTCGACAACCTCGATGCGGCCTCCGCTACCTTCCAGCGTCTAATGGAGTTAGCTGAATCACTTGAAAGCGCTCCGCCGACGGTAGCGGAAAAGGGAAGAGAATCCTACATTTCAGCCATTAATGCCCTCGGTCGAATCCAACTCGAGCAAAAGCAGCCTGAAGCTGCACTGGTATTGTTTCGGGAGGAGATCAAGTTGAGAGAGGAGCGGTCCAGCCTTCGTCCCTACGATCCAGAGATAAAAGTCTCCCTTGCCGAAGCCTATCACCTCGCTGCCAAGACTCTTGAGCTCGAAAATGAATCGTCCCGCTCGCTAGCCATTTTTTATCTAGAGCAAGCCACTTCCCTGATCAATCGACTACCGTCCGAAGTTCGTTATCGCACCGATGTCCAGGCCAGCCTGATTGAATACACCGAGTTTCTCGGGTCTATCCGCGAAATGGAAGAGTAGCACTCACCCACTCCTCAGCCTCACCTGCCCAACCGAGCCTAAGCAAATTTGCTTTAATTTCTGCAGAGTCAGGCTCAACGATTCCTTCCTTCGAAATCTGCTCCTCATCAGCAGGATAGCTAGGAAAGACCAGACAGGCTAACGCCCAGCACCCCCATGCTCGCCATGAACGAAGTTCCTTTCTAGGTTCGACCATCCGCGTTGAGAGATGCTGAAAGTGACGGCGTGGATTCCCGATGAATTGATCTTTCGAACGCGACTCCATGACCCATCGCACAGCTTTGTAGGGAAGCGGCCAATCATTCAACACCGGCGCATGTTCCTCAAGGTCTGCTGCGAAGGCACGATTCATCATAAGGAGAGACTGGGCAGGAAACCCCTGTTGCCAGAGGGCCTGTCCGCACTCCAACGCCCGCAGATAGAACAAATGGCCACGATCATTACCAAACTCTTTCAAAGCAGAAGCCCGCAGTGGCTCATCGACACGGGGCAGATAAGGGCAATAAGGTAAGATAAGAGCTCCTGAGTCCCTCATCATTTCACAAGTAGAAACTCACCAAAGGACGAGGGCACATGAAAATCCGGTCTCTCTGTCTGCGGATCTACCCAAGAGATCCAATCTTCCTGCACGCCATTCCCCATCATTGAAAACTCTGCCCTGTAAACACCTATAATTAATTTTTCACGCCTGACTAAATTATGGTCGGCCAAAACCTGAAGAGAAAGCCTACCTTCAACGAAATATCCACCATCCCCGCGGCGCGCTGAAATTTTGAGCGACGGAAAGTCCCAGTGATCATCAATTTCCCGGTAATGGCGAGCTCTGAAATCGAAAACCCAGCCCCGGGGATCCATTTCGATTCCGTAGTAGTAATCCTTTAGCTCATGATCGGTTGCAAAGAATAATTCAACTCGATCCGAACCTAGAACTGAATCGTCGCGATCTTTGCCTTCGCATAGCACTATATCGTCATCCACAGCTTGGAATTGAAATCCAAGCCACTCATCATTCCACACTGCCCTAAAAGACGTGGATGGACACTCACGATCTACCCAGGGCAGACTGAAGTCAGTGAGCGCTTCACCCTCGCTACAGTCGAGGGTTCCTGAATGTTTCACCTGATAAGTTTTCATTTATCGGAATTTCACCACTTCTCTTACTTGGTTCAAATCCGTTATCACGGCATCAGCAAGGGAAGCTGCCACTTCAAACGGTACATCTCCGATGCGAAAACTGCGCTCATCCCCCGCGAAGAGTCCTGTCATAAATCCAACTTCACGGGCCGGGAGTATGTCCTTCTGCAAGTCATTACCCACATAGAAAACGCGTCCCGGGTCAATTCCCCTTGCTTCACAAGATTCTGCCAACCGCTCGTAAAGGACCCTCGAAGGCTTTCCCTCCCTGAGCTGAAACGACCATTCTAAAAAACTAGCGTCAAATCCTAGAGCTTTTAATGAAGTTCCAGCCAAACTCTCAAAAATCGGCTGAGTATAGAACTGAGCATTTGAAACGATCCCAGCCGGGATCTTGGCCTTACGAAGCCACTGCATCACTTCAAGAACGTGCGGCATCAACCAAACCGGATTTACACCGCACTCATAGTTGATAGCTATAGACTCGAGGTCAGCTAGCTCGACGCCATCTATCCCGGCCCGATCAATTATGTCTCGCCAGACCTCTCGAATCTCGACTTCCGGAAAGTTTATTCCTTCACCACGACGCTTTGCCTGATGAGCTCTCAGAGTCTCATCATAGAAGGACGCAATCAACCCGCAGTCGATTGCCTTTGCCCTTTCCCCGAGAAGAGCAATAGCGCGTTCTATGGACTCAATAGATACTGCATCATCGGCGAGACTGATATCCCCAGCCGCCGAGATCAAGAGCGTTCCATAGATATCAAAAGCCACCAGCTCTATCCCATCCAACTCAGGAAGCTTCGGAGAAACCCCTGTAGAAATTGGAGTCAGGGGGGCCAGTAAGCAAGAGGGTTTGGCAGCGGTTATCATATGACTAATTACGCAACAGATTGAGACTCGCTGGATTGAGGAACTGCTTCAACACCTTGCTGGTCGCAAGGTGTTTTACCTTGCTGGTCGGTGAACTCACAACCTTATCATAGAGGGATTCGAGTCGGTTCCCATAACGGTCCAGTGAATAGACTGTCTCAACGACTTTGCGCGCTGCCCTGATCTCCGAACCAGAACATAACGACAAGGTCGGCACTCTCATCTGATCGAGAAGGGAAGGATCCTTCTTTACCTTGCGAAGCACCGTCATCTGCAACTCTTCGTTCAAAACACCAAAATCAATTCGACCATTGCCGACCCACGCTTTCCAAGTTTGCTTCACCGCGTTCCTCGGCATACGAAAATCATACGCCAAGTAACTGCGGCGCAACATCGATTCGATCTCCGAGTGGAGGATCTTCTCGTCCAACCACTCCATGGGAAAACCAATACGGGGGTAAAGATTGCCAAGCCTTAAACCATTACTCGAAAAATCCCGCGTAATATCCGGTAAATCCCTGCCAAAGACACACCGGTTCGCAATCCATGGTTCAAGAAAGGCGAGCCCAAAGCCCTCAGAAACACTTGTCGTCACAATAAAGTCAGACCAACCAACCAAATCAGAAAACTCATACTGACCAATATCCGCCATACCAAGCGTCACCGGGACTTCTAACTCCTGCACCGCCGATAGCCAGAAATCGTGAACTTTCTTCCACTCTGGGTTCTCCGGGCTAAGCGTGGTAGCGAAGTCGATTCGATCTCCAAAAATCAGAGCAAGCAGCAGGAGTTCACCTAGGTTTTTGCGACGAATCCCGCGGGTCGGGTAGAGCGCAAAAAGCCGATCTTGAGAAAAGGGCCGTTTCTCCGAGGTCGGGGTCACATTCAACGGAGTAATCGCGTTCGGAATGACATGTAAATTCGTTTCAGGAACGCCGGCAGCCTTAAGATAATCATGATCGCGGAAGTTTATGGTTGCGTAGTGAATCTGCTTGGCCGTCGGATAGAGGGTCGTTTCAAAACTTTCCTCTGAATCAAAAAAGGAACGCTGTGCCGAATAGTTTCCTGGCCTTCCATCTTCGGCAAAGTCATGAAGTTGCAGAACGATGCGCGCCTCCTCTTTTGCCAACTCACGTATCACCGTTGGAATGAGAACATTCTTAGCCAGCGTCGGATTGTGGAAATGCCACACATCTGGCTGTCCACCAAAGTGCCTCTCCGCCTCTGCTTTAAGTGCTTCGGCGAGATTCTCCGCAATCACTGCATTACCTGTTTTGCGATAATTTAGGGCAGGAATGACTCGAACTGATTCGCTGCTCGCTTCTGGACGTGGTTCTTCTCCCGAAAGAATCAATAGTTCGCACCCTCGTTCCTTCAGCGCCTCCCTCGCTGATTCGATCACTCGGGTCACCCCCCCCCGACGAAGGTGGTAGTGAACAATCGCTACTCTAAGAAGTTTTTCAGTCCCGGCCATGTCGTTCACGGTATTCAGGGAGATTGACCATCGGGGGACGCTCCTCCTCAATGATCTCGCGGTTCAGCATCTCGTAACAACGCCCTTCCGCCTGCAGTTGCCGAAACATCCCATTCACTTCCGGTAATTCCGAAACGATGTCGTAATGACGCAATCGATTCAGAAAAGCCTGAAGAATACCAAAGGACATTTTCCCAAGGTCGATCGTGGACTGATTACGATGAACCCTTCGATCGAGGTCGGTCTGGGCGAACGCATCCAATCCATGAGTCCGGAAAACGTCGATCAAATGCGACGTTTCTACTCCGTAGCCAATGGGAAAAGGAAGCGTCTCAAGGAGACCACGCCTGACGGCATATTCACCCGAAAGCGGCTGCATTAGTGCAGTCAACTCCGGAAAGAAGATCGAAAATAGAGGTCGAACCAAGATCTCGGTAACACGGCCTCCTCCAGAGGGCCGGAGCCCCTCTGACAGGGCAAGAGGGCGATCATAGAAAGCCTTCACGTATTGGACCTCAGGGCGATAAAGCAAGGGGGCGACCAAACCTGTGACAAACTTGGGGTGGATGTTTTTGATGTCGGCATCCACATAACAAATAACATCTCCCTTCAGTTGATGAATTGCCTTCCAGAGATTCTCACCTTTACCCGCTTTGAATCCATGCTCAGGAAGAATCTCCGCTGAGAGATAGGTATCAGCCCCGTAGGAAGCCGCAATTTCAATCGTATTATCTGTCGAACCAGAATCGATGACAGCAATTTCATCGACGAATGGGTAGCGGTCCATCAACTCGCTTTTAAAAACGATGATCTCCTTCCCAATCGTTTTTTCCTCGTTCAGAGTGGGTATGCAGAGACTGATAGAGATGCCCGCTCTCTCTTTTGCACGTATGAGTTCCTGCATGTCCCAGAACTCGCTATGATGAAAGGTGTTCGTCTTTAGCCAGCGGGCTACTGTTTTATCCACTTCGAGCATCGGTTTACCCTTCAAATTCAAAACCTGATGCATCCATAAACTGCAGCACGGAAACTATCTGTGCCAACCCGTCAAAGATTGGCTCAAGATGAATCATCTCATCCGGCGCATGTCGGTTTTCTCCTTTCGTAATCCCAAGAGTAAGTGATGGAATTTTCTGATCTAACAAGGCCGATAACTCTGAGATACTGGGCTCTACATTGGGACGTATGCCAAGGCAGCTTAGGGTATTGCGTGCCTCTTCTACAAGTGGATGATCAGTTCCTAGATTTCCCGGTTGGCGATGAGCAATCATCTCCACGTTAATCTCTCCAACGTAGCCGACTTCCTTTTGGCCTACCAGCGATTTGACTTCGGTTTCAACCCGTTCGACGAGATCAGCATCTTCGCTCCTAATTTCAAATCGCACCATAGCCCTACCGGGAGGTACATTGTAGCCCGAACCAGCTTCTATCGAACCAATTAGAATTTTAGTTTCGGGAAACTCATCTCGATTCAACTCCAACAACTCTCTAACCAATTCATTAAGGCAGGCAATGGCGCCCGATGAGTGCTCGTCAGGACTGCTGAAGCTGCCCTTACTGTCCACCGAAATGACGCCACGAGCCATGCCCAGACATGAATAGCTCAGCCGACCCAGATTCATTCCCTCTAGACACAACGCTGCACCGATCTCACGATCGGTATGCTCCAGAAAGAAACGCATTCCCGCTAAATCTCCCCGGCCAAAACTCCGAGTTGTTCCGAGGAGAATCAGGTTGGATTTAAGTTGAATCTTCAGCGCTTCAAGCACCAACGGCAGCGTTGCTAGGACAGCTACACCCAGCCCGTTATCGGCAATCCCACGCCCACTCATCCTACCTACCCCAACGTTAACGGTATGATCCTCAGATTCGCCCCAAATCTTATCAACGTGGGCTGCCACGAGGAGGTTTCTTTTTACATCTGTTCCCGGAAGAACTGCGGCCACATTCCCGGCCTGATCGCGTGAAATATCATTAAGCCAACCTTCGCTAAATCGATCACTGAGAAACTGCGTCACGGCACGCTCCAAACCGGTCGGAGAAGGTATCTCTCCGGCCATAATGATGTTAGCGAACAAAATTTCGCGCAACTTACTGAGCGATTGACGATTATCCAGAATCTGATCTGTCGTTTTCTGTGCCGGTTCCTTTGTCATCTAGGGCTATGAGCAACCTAAAGAGATCACAATCGTAGAAAAGCAATTTTACTGAGAATTCTGGCATCGATGCTGTGGTGGCAATGATTCAACTTCTCCCTACCTGGTGAACATCAGCTTTGTATCAGCTCAATTCTCCTGCACCGATGGTGTTTCACTCGAAGCATAAAAATGTGAGGAGTCCCTCACTCAGATTGGCCATAAGTGTTTCTGGTTCAGTGAAGTCAGTGACCTTCCCGTAAAAACTTTGATGTCGATCCACTAGCCTTCTTTGGGCGCCCTGTAATTCAGGTAACCAATGATCAAATCTGGAATGTGCCAATTATCGCACCTGCGATCAAAGAAACCATGGCATCAACCACGCTCTGCCTTCGGGAATCGATTGAGTCGTTCTGCCAACGCTTCGAAATCGATTTACTCATTCCTCAGAATGCGTCGACCAATCCCATGACCCATCCTCTGGGAATTGCTCTGACTGAGTTTATCGATTAGACGGGATTCCCCACCGTGGCACATCATCACGATTTCCACTGGGAGCGCGAGCGCTTCACAGGCGCCGGGGGCCTCCCTTACGCGGCTCATTCCCTCATTACCCTAAATAAGCCCGAAGGGTTTGACAAAAACGAATAATGAAAGGCCTCAAAGTGACCTGAATACCTTTATTCTAGTCATCACGATACCGGCATAAGAATCGGTCAATCCTATTATTCGACCGAGTCTATCTTAAAATCCACTGTTTCCCCTGCGGCATTAACCGGATTGAACTCCTCAAGGTAGATTTCTGCGGAATAGAACGTAACGGGCTTTCCCGAATAAGGGGTCGCCGTAAGAACGCCTCGTCCTGCGAGAGGGAACCGAAGCTTAGCTTTGGGATACCGGAGTTTCATCAGTGGCATCTCCGGCCTTTCAGAATCGAACTCCCAGACCCGAACCTTCAGCAGCCAACTTTCCTCTTCTTCAATGCAGGCGAATTCCATCTCGTATCTCAATTCAGCTTTCAACTCAAAGCCGATCGAATCAACAACATCTCCGCGCCGGACAACCTCTACTCGGTTCCACGCCGGAACCAATCGAATTTGAAATCCATTACTCCCGTACAACCCCACCCCAAAACGGGACTGTATTCTCTCCCGTCCCTCGGCTTTTCCTACCCCCCTTGATTGTCGCTATTTTCTCCCTAATCTCCGGCCCGAATTCCAACCAACTTTGAACGAGTGGCTCCGCGGCCGCTTCGAGTATTTCAGCCTCAGCATCTACCGTCCACATACCTTCCTTTATTTTCGTGCCTGCAGGTGTCTCTCCATTTATTGAATTCTTTATATCCACCGCAGCGATCGGCCTCAATTCTCTCACCTCTTGAGAACTTTGAAAATTCTCCCTTGAAGATATTGACGCTGCAACAAACACGAGAGTGACAACTAAGCCCAACGATTGCTTCATTCCCTGCGAATTGATTCCAACAATTCAGCACGCAGAACAAAGCGCGCTGCTATCCAGCAAAAGACCAGCCCCCCTAGAAGAACCGATCCATTGATGCCTAGCAGCAATCCCAAGGGAAGCCCGTCGACTCCCTTCGAAAGCTGAGGATAGACAGCAACCATGGCCGCAACAAATCCAAGAACCACTCCAAAGACGTGGAGGAACCAATGCTCAGCCAGCACCATTTTCGCCAACATTTCACGCGTAAATCCAATGGCCTGCATCACGCCCAATTGACTGCGCCGTTCAAGAACATTTCGGCCAACAACGATCGCCAATCCAACTGTACCGAGGAAAATACCAAGACCACCCAAGGTTGAGAAAATACTCAGATACGTGTTCTGAACCGCGTTAAACTCATTCAAACGGTCAGCAGCTGGGCGCATCTCCAAACCAAGGTCACCAAACATACGACTCATGTGATTAGCCACGGTTTCTAACGATTCGGCCGCCTCCCCATCAATTAGGAAAAACTGGTAGCCACCCGCATCAGGAAAGAATTTAATGAAGTTTTTCTCCGAGATAATGAGATTTCCCTGCAAGATTGATGTATCGAGAAATCCTGTGATTCTCACCGCAAAAGTCTGCCCTGACACTGTCTCATAAGTAACCAAATCCCCCAACCCTTTCTGCAGCGCATACGTTGCAGTATTCTGATCGACAATTCCAGGAATCACTAGAACCCCTTCTTTATTCACCTCCGGGCCGCCGGACAACAGCGACCAACCCTCGCCGTTTTCAGCCTCCTCTTCCTTGGTGAAAGAAAACGGCCGAAGCTCTGCCAAACGAGCTTCATCCGTCGCCATGAGTCTTGGCCGCTGGGCTCGGTTCAAGTTAAGACAGCTCGCATCCTCTCCTTCACTGATCCGGAAAGGATAGACCGAAAACTCTACTGAGAAATCATCCATGCCAAACTTTTCGCGGCCCGCATGGCCATTAAGATCCTCGTAGATCGGCAGTGTAGCTTCGCCCATGAAGGCAAACCCTCCAGTTCCAGATGTTCTCCGTTCGGCACCCCGGCTTCCTTCGAGTCGGAAAGAATTGATTGCAGTAACCATGAAAACCCCCGCTGCCATCAGGCCAACGATAGCTAGGCTGCGCCCTCGACGTCTAACCGCATGCTGCCGCCCAAGAGCGTTGATAGAAGACAGCACCGATGATGGTTTCAGAAAACGTCGGATCAAAACCGAACAGGCCGACACACCGGCAGCGGTAAACAGAAAGCCAGCCCCGAAGAATAAGCCTTGTTCTGACATCGTTCCAGCATCCTTGGGTAGAATGAGGCAGCCCAATCCTAGTAATAAGGAGCCGACAAAACAGATACCATCCCACGACCGTCCTGCTTGCGTTGCCACGACACCATCACTCCCAGAGATTAAATGACCCGGATGCACTGCCGAAACTCGCCGACTGGCCAACCAAACCGCAGTCAAAGCAACAATCACGGTGATTCCAAAAGCATTGGCGAGAGACTCTGGACGGAGATAGTAAACAAACTCAATTCCCGCTGCGGCTTCTTCCCAGACTCCTGACATACCATAGAGAGCCAGACAGGTGTATACATAGCCTCCCAGCAATCCCAAAGCAGCACCAAACAACGAAAGAATGAGCGCCTCAGTGAGGAAGTGCAACCTGACTTTTTTCTTCGTAAATCCGAGCGCAAGCATCAATCCAATCTGGGAGGAGCGCTGCTCAATTCCAAAAGCGAAGACAAGCCCGGTAAGGACTAAAGCTGACACAATGAGAAAGAAGCTCATACTGGCAAAGAGCGCGCCAAAATCGAACGAGTTAGCCACGGCCAATTCCGCTTCCGCCTGAAGGTCTCGGAAAGCTATTCCAAGATCTTCCACGTGAAGTGACTGGCGCAATTGATCATCAAGTTTCGCTTCGCTACCCGCGTCGCGAAAGCGGACCGCAGTCACACTGCCGAAGCGATTCGACCACATCTCCTTCGCCGCAGACAATGAAACAAAAGCTTTCGGAGTCGCGCGATACTGATCCCAGTATTCATCGTCCTTGTCGCGAATCCTGCTCCGATCTATCGGTATACCAGGCTCCCAGTCATCAAGATTATCCACGTCGAAGATCCCTGGAAATGCAGGAGTCCAGCTGTCGTCCCAACCAGATTCACTAAGCGGAGAGATCTTACTCACAACGAATGATTTTTCCTGCTCAATCAGGGCTCGACCCGATCCTACTACATTGTAGACCAGCGTGACTTTATCACCGAGAGCAGCTCCGAGATCCTCTGCCACCCAATCGGACAAAATGATCCCATCATCTGGCAACGAGTCTTCTACGATTCCGTTCAGTCTTGGCGCCACCCCAGTCACCATCGAATAGGGTGTTGAACTGTCACCACTCTTGATATCAGTGGCCAGATAGGTCAGCACTGGTGCCACCTTTGAAGCCCTCTCCTGAAGCGAGTTAACAATCACATCATCAAAAAAGACACGTGAACTCACCAACTGCTTCGTGCCGTCACCGTCCACTTCTGAGACCGACAGCTGAAGGTCTTCAAGATTCCAACTGGCTTGAACCGCATCGGCAAAAGCTACGGGGTCGCTACCCGCTGCGGCTGCAAGGATGTTAGCCCGACCCGGCTGCTCCAGAATAGACTCCAGTCGCGACATTCTCACAAATAAAGTCGATGGCGGCACCTGCTCTGCACGAAGTGAGAACAGGCCAAATTGATCAGCATCAAGGACACTCGTGACCCTAGCGGTGAAAGGAGTGGTCTGCTCTGACTCCCCTGAAAGGGGCGCATCGCGAGAGAGGGCTGCCGGCAGCTCGATTCGAAGAATCAGCGTATCATCAATTCCTGCGTCAATCCGGTTAGCGAGAGGCTGATTAATGCCGATCCAATTTTCTTGGTCAAAACCTTCCGGAGTTTCGCCAGAATTGGACATCTCCCAAAATCGTTCATCAACGCCAAGGATCTGAACTTTATTCACTCGCTGGCCACTGGCTCTATTCGACGCAGTTGCCTCAATCTGAAGAATCGGAGCCACGATACCATTCCACCCTTCGCTACCCATGACGCGGTCGGCGAGGCTAGCAGAAACAAAGCGCTCTCCCCCTAGCATGACCAACCCCAGTCTTGAAAGGCGCGCTTCGGCATTGCGTCGGAGACTCTCCTTCACTGAGTCTCCAACGACAAAAGAACCACTGAGGGTGGCAGATGTCAGCGCTACACCAGCAAGAACCGAGAGATTAATCCCTCGGTAATAACAAAGCGAGCTGAGCATCACTTTAAACCAACTCATGACACCGACTCGATCTTCCCCCGCCTGAGTGTCATGACATTACCCACCGACTCTGCGATATTGCGATCATGTGTCACCACAATGAGCGCGAGGCCTTCTGAGTTATTCAATTCGCCGAGTAACGAAATTAGGTTCGCTGCGTTGTCTTCATCCAGGGCACCTGTCGGCTCGTCTGCGAGGAGCAGTTTAGGAGAATTAATGAGCGCCCTCACTACCGCTACGCGCTGACGCTCTCCCCCAGAAAGTTGAGACGGTTGGCTGTCTAACTTATCGGCTAGCCCGACCCGATCAAACAAGTCTCGAGCACGTGCCGAAGCTGCTGCGGCATCGGTGCGGGGATGAGCTAGGGTTGGAACCAGAACGTTTTCGAGGGCAGTGCACTGGGGAAGAAGGTGATGCATCTGAAAAATAAAACCAATCTTCTGTGAACGAACTCTAGCTAAGGCCTTTTCATCGAACCCCGAAACAGCAGTGCCGCTAACAGTAACATCACCTTCTGAGGGAACATCCAGCGTGCCCATTATATTGAGCAACGTACTTTTCCCGCAGCCGCTTGGCCCGATAATCGCAGATCGTTCACCGGCGGAAACCGTCAGATCCAACCCGTCAAGAATCTTCCTCTCCGAAGCGGATTCATACCACTTCGTCACCTTTTCTAGTTTGAGAATTTCTTCGCTCATGAAGTATCGCTATTGTTTAATCCAGCGTTTGGATTTGAATTCAAATCGTGGCAGCGAGCCTGGCTCTACCAAGCGCACGGGTATTCTGAGGGTAAATGCATCCGCTAATTCACGAGCCACGCGATCGGCTAAATCGCTCGGAGCGCCCACTTTTGCTTCGATAGTGACTTCCAGCTCGGCCATTGACTGCCGCGTCGTCTGAACAATCTGAAATTCTACGACCTCGGGAAAGCCACGGATAATTTTTTCAATGGCAGTCGGGTAAACGTTCACTCCCCGGATCACTGCCATATCATCGACTCTGCCAAGGACGCCGCCTTCGAGGCAGAACATCGGCTCCCTTGAACCCGAGGGTTGGAAGAAAGTTTTCTCCACAAGGTCCCCTGTGCGATAACGCAACAGTGGGCAGGCGGTGCGAGTGAGGGTGGTGATCACCAGCTCACCCTTTTCTCCAGGACCCACTTCCTCGTGAGTCTCACGATCAATCACTTCGACAAAATACGCCTCTTCAATTACGAAAAGACTTAGAGGCTTATCAGGATGTCCGTAGGTCACCGGCCCCACCTCAGTCATTCCGTGATGATCAAACACTTCAGCGCCCTTCCACAGATCGGAAATTTGATCTCTAACTCCCGGAAGGCTCCCGCCAGGCTCACCAGCCACGATGATCTTTTTGAGGCGGTAGGCCCCAACCTCATCCCCTTCATGCTCGGCATACAGTTCCCCAAGTCTGAGGGCATATGTTGGGGTGCAGCAAATGACATCCGCATCGTGAGCTACCATGGCTTGCAGTCGGGCCATACTACTCAAGCCACCCCCCGGGATAGAAAGATTACCCCTCCGAGTCGCCGATTCAAAAGCCGTCCAGAACCCAAGAAACGGCCCGAAAGAAAAAGCGAAGAAGATCACCTCATCAACTCCAACACTTGCCGCTTCATAAACGCGGTCCCAACAATCCAACATCGCAGACCAGCTGTCCGCTGTGTCGAGTGAAGGCAAAGGACCACGCGTAGTACCACTGCTATGGCAAAAGCGGGAATAGTCCTCAATGGGAAAGGTGAGATTGGAGCCATAGGGAGGAAACTCCTCACGATCCCATACGAGGTCCATTTTGGTGGTAAACGGCATGTCACGGGCGAAGGTCTTCAATGACTCGACGTCGGAATTGAGCCCCGCCTTACCAAGGCGAGATTGATAGAATTCGTTCCCCCTACGCAAATGTTTAATCAGGTCGCGCAGCTTCTCGAGCTGGGCGGCTTCTGTCAAAGGTCGGTCAGTCATCTCCTGACACGTTACTAGAAATTACTCCTCATCTTCAAGCGATGAGAACACAAAAGACAGAGCGCGGATCAGGACTCTTTCTCGCTGGACTCAGATTTAGCGGCAACTTTTTTACCGTGATCAGCCGGAGCCGGGTCAGGCTTAAACTTCACCACAAAGTAACCTCCGATCGCAGCCATGAATATCCCCAAGACAAACTGCCAGCGCAATCCAGCCCACCCACCCGCGGGCGGGTGAAGAATCATCGACACAATCGCGTTCACAATAGGCGCCCCCGCGAAGACAATCGACATGACAATGGCCGGGGCACTCTTATTACCTTGAGCGAAGAGGGCGCCGAGTGATAGCAGGACAAAGAAGGCACCGACTGCCCCCAAGATACCAGCAATCAATGAGAGCCAAAGTCCCTTCCCGGGGAAATTCCAGTCGGATCCACGAATGACAAGAATCGCCAGCGGCGCCAATACGGCAGTTAGGAAGTAAGCCACGCCAACAAAGAGGAATGCTTTGTAACGACCATTCGCGGGGTCGCTCATTCCTACTTGTCCCATGTGAAGAAAAATTCCGTAGAGCCCCCAAGTGAAGACGGTTCCGAGTGCAAAAATAAGCCAGGCGTAACTTCCCATGATAAATTGGTTGTAGATAATTAGAGAAAGGTGAGAAAAGGCGGCAGATGTCTACCGTTCGGCAGCCTCAGGGATAGTTCCTTCGGGCGCCTCACAAAGTTTTTCGTGCCATTCGCGAGGGATCGCAACAGCTTTCATACGGCGCAATTCCGAGTCAAAAGAAACGCACACGACGGTAAAACGACCTGTGGCAGCAATTTTGCGCTCCTTCGCGCTGTCAGGATCTTTCCAAAAATTAAAGTAATACTTCACCGTCTTGTTGCGAATTTCTTCGACAAGCAATTCAATTTCGACTTCCTCTTCGAAGTTTAAAGGCAACCGAAAATCAGCCGAAGCATGAACCCGCGGCCAGCCCACCTGCGGGCCTTCACCGACTCCACCGTCTTTAAAGGGATGCACCGAGAACCCCATTGAGCGGTAGAAAGCATGTTCTGCCACTTCCATAAAACGGTAGAAATTCGAAAAATGCATAATCCCGGCCACATCCGTGTCCGCAAACTCAACTCGGCGGCGAAAGGTGAATCGATGAGTCATATCCCCAACATGGCGTACCCCGCCCAAAAGCGAAAGAGTAAGGAGAACAAATTCTCAGTAACCTAAGTGGCTTCCAACTCCGCAAGACGATCAGCCATCTCAGAAGCTTGGAGCGTTCCGACCGTCTCTTCCAAATCCCCTGCGATGACTTGATCGAGATTGTATAAAGTCATGTTGACCCGATGGTCAGTCACCCGGTTTTGGGGAAAGTTGTAAGTGCGAATCTTTTCTTCACGGCCGCCTGAGCCAATAAGGTTTTTGCGATGCGCAGAATACTTTTCATGCTCTTCGCGAATCTTCGCCTCTAGCAGTTTGGCCCGCAGAATCTGAAGCGCTTTCTCCTTGTTCTTGCCCTGACTCCGTCCGTCTTGGCATTTCACTTGGATACCCGTTGGCAAGTGAGTCACCTGAACCGCAGAGTCGGTCGTGTTGACATGCTGCCCACCGGGTCCGCCCGCGCGCGTTGCCTGAATCTGAAGATCCTCAGTCCGAAGTTCAACGTCAACTTCTTCGGCTTCAGGGAGCACCGCCACGGTTGCCGTGGAGGTGTGAATCCGACCCTGTGTCTCCGTGTTCGGTACTCGCTGAACACGGTGCACGCCACTCTCATATTTGAGGAAACGAAACACTTCCTCGCCACTTACCTTGAAAACCACTTCTTTAAATCCCCCCACATCAGACGCACTTGCTTCTACCGATTCAGTCTTCCAGCCTCGCGTTTCTGCATAGCGCTGATACATGCGGTATAGGTCTCCAGCAAAAAGCGAGGCCTCGTCCCCCCCAGTACCCGCGCGGATCTCCACGATCGCATCGCGATCCTCGGTCGGATCATGTGGAAGCAGCGCATACTGCACCTTACCCTCAAGATCCTCGATCAGCTTCTCGAGATCCGGAATTTCCTCAGCGGCCATCTCCGCCATCTCAGCGTCATCACCTCTAGCCAACTCCCGATTCTGCTCAAGATTCTCCTTAGACTTTCCGAGTAATTCCCAGTCCAACAGCAGCGCCTTTTCACGGTTATACTCACGCGTCAACTCTCCCGCTTGACGAGGATCATCGAAAAATCCCTCCTGAGCCATGACCGACTCGAGTTCGGGGATTCGTAAGCGTTTTTTTTCAATGAGGGCAGAATAATCCACGGGAGGTTACGTTTCGACGTTTCGGGGGCAATGGGCAACAAAAAACGGCGACAATACCAAGCAGGCATTATCACCGTTCGAAAAGTGAGGGAATTCAGCGATCCTCCGCTCAGACGTCGGAAAGCTTGGGCTTCTTCCGGCGGCCGCCGGCATCACCAAAGCGCTTCTGGAATTTATCCACCCGACCAGCAGTGTCGACAAAACGCTGTTCACCGGTGAAAAACGGGTGACACTCGGAGCAGATACCCACATGAAGATCACTCACCGTGGAGCGCGTCTGGAAAACATGTCCACAAGTGCACTGGATCGTCGATTCTTTATATTCAGGATGGAGTTCCGCTTTCATGGTCGTAGGAAAAAATGGAAGGGGCGGACGTTAGTAGCGATAAACACGTCAATCAAGCGGAAATTTAGGCGTTGCGCGCCTCTTTTTAGTGCCTATCTGCGCCTCACTTCTCAAGCCTCAGTTCGGTTTCAAGAATTAAACCGCCAGCCCAACCCTAATTTTGTCAAATGGGCAGCCCCACACTTCAAATAATTTAGCGACCGCGGACGCCCCTGATCGCCACGGATAGAATATACAGGACGTGATGCTTAATTATAAATTCCGTAAATCAGAGATACGTCATCACCCGCTCGCGAGAACGATCTTTTCAAGCGGACCAATCATGCTAAGGCTATTCTATGATTTCCCGCTTGTTTTTCGTTGCCTTGCTCGCCACACCGGTTCCCCTGATGGCTGCCGAGATGCCAAACTTCGTCTTTATCGTTTCTGAGGACAACTCTAAGCACTACCTAAAGCTGTTCGACGAAGGCGGCGCCGAAACTCCCCACATCGCCTCATTGGCAAAGAACGGGATAAAGTTCACTCGTGCCTTTTCCAACGCCCCAGTGTGCTCAACAGCGCGTACTACTCTCGCAACTGGCTGCTACGGGCCACGCATTGGGACTCAGTTTCATCGCCGCTCAAAAATGGCCGAGATGCCACAGAGTATTCGCATGTTTCAAGCTTACCTTCGCGACGCTGGTTATTACACCACCAACCAGGCAAAAAAGGATTACAACGCCATCGAGAGCAAGGGTACGTGGGACGCATCTTCTTCGAAAGCGACCTGGCGGAATCGTCCTAGCGCGTCGCAGCCATTCTTTCACATGCAGAGTCACCCAGAGTCTCATGAAAGCCGATTACACTTCAGTGAGGAGTCCTACCAGAAAAATGAGACCGATCACGCCCCGTCTCAAGTGCACCTTCAACCTTACTTTCCAGACACTCCTTTGTTCCGATACACCCGAGCCCGCTACCTTGACTGCATGCAAATCATAGACAGCATTGTCGAAGCAACGGTCGCCAAATTGGAGGAAGACGGAGTCCTCGAAGACACCTTCATCTTCTACTTCGGCGATCACGGCGGCGTAATGCCACGCGGAAAGGGTTATGCCTATGAGTCAGGCTTGCACGTGCCTCTCGTGGTTCGTATTCCAGAAAATTTTAAGCACCTTATCGATGCTAAAAGGGGAACCGAAAACCCTGGTTTCGTGAGCTTTATTGACTTCGGCCCTACCGTTCTCAACCTCGCTGGGCTTGAAGTTCCGGTCAACATGGACGGCATTCCGTTTCTTGGTAAGGGAACCGCTCTCGAAGAAGTGTCCCAGCGCGATACCACATTCGGCTACGCCGACCGCTTCGACGAAAAGTATGAACAAATCAGAACCCTAAGGATCGGTAACTGGAAATACATGCGCAGCTTTCAGCCCTATTACCCCGATGGGATGCAGAACAATTATCGCTACAAGCAACTCGCTTTCCGCGAGTGGCGAGAACTCTTCAATAAGGGCGAACTCGACGAAGCGCAGATTCAATTCTTTCAGCCAAAACCAGCCGAGTTACTCTTTGACCTCTCAACCGATCCCCACGAAATCAAGAATCTCGCTGATGATCTAATTCACCAGCCACGGCTCGTGGCGATGCGCGAACAACTCACCAAAACTTTGAAGAGTCTGCCCGATCTGAGCATGTATCCGGAAAACGTCCTTTACGATTCAGCAATGAACAATCCGGTCAAATATGGACAGGAACATCAAGAACAGATTGGAAAGCTTATCGACACGGCCAATTTGATGCTTGAGCCTTTTCACGAAGCTCAGGCCGATCTTTCCGAGGCACTCGCTTCCGAAGACCCCTATCAACGCTACTGGGCAGCCACGGCCTGCGCCTACTTTGGCGAGGAAGCGAACGAATTAGCTGAACTTGCCCTGCCTTTGCTTGATGATGAAAACTGCATGGTTCGCGTAAGGGCAGCCGAGTTCCTCGGTGGCATCGGCAGAGTGGACCCGCGAGCCACCATTATCAGCGTCGTCAATTCGACAGACCATCCAGTAGAGCAGTTGATCGCCCTTAATTCCGCCGCCTACTTTCACGAAAACATCAAAACAGCTTTCCCTTTCGACGCGAGTGATTTCGATGGTGTCACGGGAGAGCCAGCGCGTCGCATCCAGTACTTCGCCAACGACTGGTTAAATAATCCAAAAGGCTCTAGGTCAAAACAAAAGAAGAAGTGACCCGCCGGAAAAAGGTTGGGCTAATGCCTCACATAAGTCACTCATGACCGACTCCAACTCAGTGTCCCCCTAAAATAAAAACGCCTCAACGAAGGACTGCCAGACCGTAGACCGAGGCACCTTAATGCGGCGGCTTATCACTGCCTCAAAGCCGGCCAGTTCGAGCTTACTCAACGTTTTTCGAGCCAAAATCTTAGGGAGTCTGGTGCAGAGCCTCGCTCTCATGCAGTTCACTTGTCGACTGTAGGTATCACCTGCCTCGAGAAACTCCTCACACTTACTGGCCCAACGCTTAAAGACAGGCTCCCCTATCGCAGCAGCGACCGGTTTCCCAGGAGTCCACCCGGCCTCAATCATTTCGGCCCTTGGAAGATAACAGCGTCCTGCGGGAAGATCCTCATGAAGATCCCGCAGGATATTTACCAGTTGAAGAGCCTGACCGAGCTTTCTGCCACTTATTAGCATCTCCTCTGCTAGTTCGGGTGCTGCAAAATTCCGGCCGAGATTGGTGAATCCTACTTTGGTCCAGAACTCACCAACACAACCGGCGACCCAGTAAGTATAGCGCAAAAGGTCCTCGCTTTTTTCGCAAACAACAATGCCTTTTTCCTCCAAGCAGGTGGCATCCCATGTCTGGCCGTGAATGATCGTCAGGATCACCTCGCTGAGATGCTCGCGGTTCGCAGGGTCGATGGATTGATACCACGAAAACAGATCAGCCTGACGCTTCAGTAATGCCGCTTCACCGGGATGCTCCAAGCTCAAGGCAACTCTTTCCAAACCCTCCACTGACGTAGCCGAACCCTCGATCAATAGTCGGATGGAATTCAAAAGTTCCAACCGTTCACTAGACTCTATTCCTGAGGCATCTGCGACCGTGTCAGATAGACGGGCCAGCAGGTAGCCGAGCGAAACGGTCTCCCGCATTCCGGCAGGGAGCAAACGCATGCTCAAATAAAAGGAACGCGAGACCGACTTCAGCAGCGCGTTATGATCTTCTAAGGGCATACCGCTTATCCCAACGTATCTGCCGCCTCGCGGATAATTCTTTCAGTGGTGGCCCAATTGATGCATGGATCAGTAACGGACTGCCCCCATGTCATCTGCGAACGGTCGTCGAGAATTTTCTGATTTCCTTCAACGATATTACTTTCCAACATCGCGCCCACCACCCATCGGTTGCCATCATTACGCTGCCTCATAATCTCCTCGAAGACACCCGGCATTTTTTCGTAATCCTTGCAACAGTTGGCGTGACTCGCATCGGTGACAATTGCTGGGGAAACCCCTCCAGCTTCGAGGCTGGCAATTGCCTCGTTTACAGATACTTCGTCGAAGTTGGGACCTCCATCGCCACCACGCAGCACGGTGTGGCAACTTGCATTGCCCCTCGTACTGACCATCGAAGCGACTCCCTCAGGGCTGATACCAAAGAATGTCTGCGGAGCAATCGCAGCCTTCAGTGCATTCACCACCGCGGTCATGCCACCATAGGTTGTATTCTTGAATCCAACCGGCATAGACAATCCGGATGCCATCTGACGATGAGTCTGCGATTCGACTGTTCTCGCTCCAATGGCAGCCCAACAGATCAGATCAGCGATATATTGCGGCGTGATCGGATCGAGAAATTCCGTCGCAGTAGGCAGTCCAATATCGAGAACATCCCTTAGCAATTTTCGAGCGGTGCGCAATCCCTCAGGCAAATTGGCTGTCCCATCGAGATCAGGATCCATGATCAAACCCTTCCAACCTACCGAAGTCCGTGGCTTCTCGAAGTAAACACGCATTACAATTTCAATCCGGTCCTTCACCTCTTCGCCCAAGCCCGCCAACTTCTCAGCATACTCAATTCCCTGATTGGGATCGTGAATGGAGCAAGGCCCCACAATCACGATAAAACGATCTGATTTTCCCTGGAGAATATCTTCGATCCGCTTTCGAGATTCCGTTACTGTCGACGCCTGCTGATTCGTACGGGGTTGTTCATGAGTCAACAGCGCCGGCGCCGGAAGCGGGACGTTGAATACGACATTTAAATCTGTGGCCTGAGCCGTCATAGTTCAAAACGAGTCGTGGTTGACCCACTCAGTGTCAAGGAAGCGCTTTGCTGTCAATCAGATCGACCAAATTTCCACCTCTTCTCCAACTTTTGCTGTCGCTTCAGGTTCCAACCTTACAAGACAGTTAGACTTACTCAGACCAAAAATAGCATGGGATTGCTGGGTCCCCGACAACCTAACCTCGTGATTCTGCACAATTCCCCTCAAGTAATGAGGTCGATCCCCAGGATTGGTCATAATTTCGGCAGCAATCGCCGTTTTACGGCTCTCTATCACATCATCCAAACGATGGCCCAACAATCGTTGAACCACAGGCTCCACAAAAAGGGAAAAAGTAACGAACGCTGAGACTGGATTACCAGGCAGCCCGAAGACTATCGTTCCGTCCTCGTGCCGGCCAAACACGAACGGTTTGCCGGGCTTCACCCTCACTCGCCAAAAATCTGTAACCACTCCGAGATCCGAAAGGACCTCTCTGACAAAGTCACGCTCACCGACGGACACGCCTCCCGCGATAACCAAGATATCGGCAGTCGATAGAGCCTGCCCTATCTTTCCCCGGAGTTCTTCAATTTGATCGACGGCATGAGAAGTCGCCGCGACCCCCCCCGCCCGCGTCACGGCCGTCTGCAGCAAAGGTCCATTGCTGTTGTATATCTCTCCCGGCGACAAAGGCATTCCGGGTTCGACCAACTCATCACCTGTGGTCACGATCTGAACCAGAGGACGCGAATGCACCGGAATCTCGGAAATTCCCTGAGAAGCCAGCAATCCGATCCGAGCCGGAGTCACTATCGTCCCTGAGTCGATCAAGCGCTGCCCCGCGCAAACATCTCCTCCTCGTCGCCTTATATTTTCGCCCTCGACGACGCCTTCAATGATGGTGATTTTTTCACCATCTCGCACGACGTCCTCCTGCATGATTACCGCGTCAGCACCTGCCGGTATAGGGGCGCCCGTAAAGATGCGTATCGCTCCACCGCTTGCTAGTTCGAACCCCTGGTCGAGCCCCGCTGCCTGAGTTTCATCTCCTACCTTGAGAACATTTCCACTCGCCGCTTCTGAGGCTTTCACGGCGTAGCCGTCCATACTGGAATTATCGAACGGAGGCGAGTCCACCGCCCCAACGATATCCTGTGCCAAAAGCTGATCAAGGCCCAGCTCAAGCGGTAACCAAATCACCGGCCCAGGTTGGGCCTGCTCTAGGATTCGGAGCCGCGCTTCAGATTCTTCCAACATAGGCCTAAATCAAAGAATTAACTGCGACCGGTGTCAAACACGCAGACCAACATCCTGGATATCGGGCGGCACGTCCTCGAACGGGATCGCGTCAATAGCCCGGCTTTCAATCCCTCCCCTTTGGAGAGGCTGTATTTATCGCTCATTTTCCAACGGGATCCGTCCATTTCTTGGTTGGGCCAGCATCGAAGTCAAGGCGGCCGTAAATGATAGCTCAATCCGCTAGCCGGGCGACTCTTTTCGATCTCACTAGGTGAGATCACTACTGGGCCGTTTCTTAAGGTTCAACTTTTTCAGAAAGCGTCCAACTCAACCAGTCTGTCACAGGATTTCCCCGACTCCTAACCAGACCTATCAGCGTGCTCCACCCGTGATAGCTGACAAAGGCTCTAAATTTCCCGACTCAGGACAAGAGGTCGGCAAGAGAAGTGTGATGTGCAGGCATAAAAATGATGGATGCGACCACCTGCCTGTCGAGGAAACAGCCTATTCGGTTTTCGGAAGACTCAGTGGCGCCCTACGAAAATTCGTCGTAGATTCCGTCCTTCCCGACGTCATCCATGTTCACCCTGCTGAAAACTGACTCCGAAACGGCGGCCCGTCGCGGCCGACTCGAGCTCGCTCATGGAGAGGTTGAGACGCCCGCTTTCATGCCGGTCGGGACTCGGGGGACTGTAAAGTCCGTTCATCCGCAAGAGTTGACGGACCCTGCTCTTGATTGCCGAATTGTTCTGGGAAACACCTACCACCTTTATCTGCGCCCCGGGACCGAAGCGCTCGACGAGTTCGGTGGCCTCCACAATTTCATGCAATGGGATCGCCCCATTTTGACCGATTCGGGCGGCTACCAGGTTTTCTCCCTTTCGAAACTTCGGAAAATCACAGAGGAAGGAGTCCGATTTCAGAGCCATATCGACGGCAGCCCACTGTTTTTGACCCCCGAGTCCGTGCTGGAGATTCAGCGCTCCATCGGCAGCGACATCTGCATGATTCTCGACGAGTGCCCACCTTATCCCTGCAAGCGCGACTATGCCGAGAATTCTCTCACCCTAACCCAGAAATGGGCCGTTAAAGCGCGGGAATGGATCGAGGCCAACCGCCCACCGGGTCAGCGCTACTTCGGCATTGTCCAGGGGGCCTGCTACCCCGAGCTTCGAGAAAAGGCAGCCCTTGATCTCGTTAATCTCGACTTCGATGGATACGCAATCGGTGGACTCTCGGTTGGAGAACCCCTGCCCGACATGCTTAAAGCAGTCGATGTTGCCGCGCCCATTCTGCCGGAAACCAAGCCACGCTACGCCATGGGACTCGGCCAGCCCGATCAGTTACTTGAGTTAGTTTCCCGTGGCGTAGACATGTTCGATTGTGTCCTCCCGACCCGTGTTGCCCGCAACGGCACCGCCTACACGCCCGAGGGAACCATCAACCTTAAGAATGCCAAGTGGGAAAAAAGCCGTGAACCGCTTGCCACCGAAGGCAAAACGCATCCTCTATGCGAGGGATTCTCGAAGGGATATCTTCGTCACCTCATCAAAAACGACGAAATCCTCGGCCTCAGGCTACTGACGCTCCATAATGTCACGTTTTATCTCCACTTGATGAAACGGGTTCGTGGTGCTATAGAGGCCGGCACGTTCGCCGAATTTAAGGCAGATTTTATTACCCGATACCGCGGTAAAAAGATCGTTCCATGAATACAAGGCGTCTTTTTGTTTAAACAGATCAAATTTAAAGAAAAGTTATGATAGCTCATCTCCTTATCCTCGCCCAAGAAGCCGCACCTGCCGCACCCGCTGGAGCAGAAGGCGCCCCTGCCGGCGGCGGCCTCGGCATGTTTGTTCCCATGATTCTGATCATGGTGATGTTTTACTTCATTCTGATCCGCCCCCAGCGTAAGCAGCAGAAGGCCCAAGAGGAGATGCGCAAAACACTCGGCAAGGGCGATAAGGTCGTCTCCGTCGGCGGAATTCACGGTCTCGTGACCGGAATGGCCGATAAGACCGTATCCGTGAAGGTTTCTGACGGTATCAGCTTGAAGTTCGACCGCTCTGCGATCGCTTCTGTCGATCCAAAGGGAGGTAAAGAACACGATATTTCCGACGAAGCTGAGGTCGAAGCGGCAGAGGAAGAAGACAGCTGATCCCATTTGCGAAAGCTCCCCGTAAATCACCCGTCACCACCCCACTTCCGTTGTTTTAATCCCGCAAACCCATGCCAGATCAAGAAGGCCAGGCAACCACAACAACCGACGCAGCCGCCGACGTGACGGCAGAAACTATTTCTGCTTCAGAATCGACGGTCCCCGGCATCCAGGAAACCCCCGATCCAGCGCCCGAAGAAACTGCAGTGGAAACAGTCCAGTCCGCGGTCGAAACACTCAGTGAAGCAGCCTCCACCGGCATTTCCTCACAGATGACTTTCCTACTCGGGCTTGGTCTTCTGGGCCTCTTCATTTACTACTTTGCAACCGAATCTGCCAAGCGTCGGCGCATGGCTGGAACTTCACTCGCCGTCTTAATCACCGGCCTCAGCGTGTGGCTCTATAGCTCCCTCGGACTGGAAAAGGGCATCGAACTCCAAGGTGGAGTTTCCATGCAGATCAAAATCAGCCCCGGTGGTGAAGGAGAAATCACTCCGACTCAGCAGCAGCAAGTCATCGACGTGCTCAACAAACGACTCAATTCACTTGGAACGAGCGAGGTGATTCTCGCGCCAACAGGCGAGGATGGGATCTTTCTGCAGATGCCCGGCGTGGGCCAAGAAAAGCTCAAAGAGATTGAGGCGATTCTCGAACAGGTCGCCAAACTGGAGTTTTCGATCCTCCACCCCCAGAGCAACGTTTTGGCAGGGCAGGTTGCGGCTGGAGGCCAGGTAGTGCCTGGTTATGAGGCACTTCCCTATAAGCCTGATAGTCTTGAGGATGGAAAAGAAGGGCCCATCACACGCTATGGACTCGTGAAAATCAAACGCGACATGGAAGGAGAAAATGTGAGCAGTGCCGGCTATTTCTACGGAGATTCCGGACACTCCATCAGCGTATCTTTCACCAGTGATGGAGCCAAAATCATGGGACCACTTACCCGTGAAAACACCAACCAGCCGCTCGCGATCATCATGGACGACGTCATTCTTTCGTCTCCGGTCATCCGCGAACCTTTTGCCCAAGGATGTTCCATCACGGGCGACTTCTCTCGAGAAGAAGCACAATTGCTTGCCTCCGCACTCGAAAACCCGCTGGAAAACCCAATCGAGATAGAATATTCAAACTTCATCAGCCCCACCATGGGTGAAGCTACAATTAAGCAGGGCATCATGGCCGGTGTTGCGGGTCTCGCCCTAACCCTGCTTTTCATTCTGATCTACTATCGCTTCGCCGGTTTCCTTGCCCTACTAGGCCTCGGCATCAGTATAGCCATCATTTTCGGAACGATGGCCATGTTTCAATTTACTCTGACTTTGCCCGGTATCGCAGGGATTATCCTCACCATTGGCGTTGCGATCGATGCGAACGTGCTCATTTACGAACGACTTCGCGAAGAACTGAAAGCGGGGAAATCGCTCAAGGCGGCGATCGATACTGCCTACGAGAAAGCATTTTCTGCGATTATTGATGCAAACATCACCACCTTGATTACCGCGATCATTCTCTACTCTCTGGCCGCCGGGACAGTTAAGGGATTCGCTATTACACTTATCATCGGTATTTTTGCTACCCTGTTTTCGGCCCTGCTCGTGACACGGGTGTGCTTCAACTGGGCTACCGAAACAAACCTCCTCAAGAAGCTTAGCTTCATGAATATGGTGCCTGATAGAGCGATCGATTTCCTTGGTAAACGCAAGGCCTGCATGTTTCTATCCCTAACCGTAGTGACCGCTTCACTCATTCTCGTTCCAACGATGGATCCGCGTGGTGTCGAGCTTAAAGGAGGTGACTCAATAACGATTCAGTCGGCTGAAGGCCTCAGCGTCGATAAGATTTCGGAGTCTCTCGCAGATCTCGATCTGGGTGGTGAACCTATCGTTCAGGCGCAAAAGCCAGTTGGTGCTGAAGGAGAGTTTTTCCTCATTCGAGCTGCCGACAACACGGCAGATCAAATTGTCGAGCATCTGCAGGAAGATTTGGACGTCAGCCTCAAAGACACCACCGTAGCTTCCGTAGGTTCAGCCATCGGTCAGTCTATGTTGATCTCTTCGGGAATCGCGCTACTTATCGGTATTGGTGCTATCTTAATCTACGTAACTTTACGGTTTGAGTTTGCCTTCGCCCTTGGGGCAATCGCCGCGCTTTTTCACGATTTAATCGTGGTGGCGGGCATCACCACCCTAATCGGCCAGGAGTTCACCCTCATCACCGTTGGTGCTTTCCTAACTATTGCCGGTTATTCCATCAACGATACCATCGTGGTATTCGATCGAGTCCGTGAAGGTCTCGCAACCAAGCGAGGCAATATCAAGGACATCATGAACGACTCGCTCAACCGGACACTCGCTCGAACTTTACTGACGAGTTTGACCACGTTGATCACGGTATTTGTCCTCTTCCTTTTTGGAGGTCCCGGCCTTCGTAACTTTGCACTCACTCTCATCATCGGTGTGATTATCGGAACCTACTCCTCGATTTTTATTGCTTCCCCCATCGTTCTCTGGTGGGCCCGTAAGTCAGGAACTAACCTGCGCCGCGAGGTTCTCGATGCCGAGATGTCGAAAGTGGAAGCCGTAGGAACCGCGAACTGAGGAGCTGCAGTAATCTGTTTGAACACAAGTCGAGAGTGCGGACAATCCGCGCTCTTTTTTATCGACATCAGCTTCGGCGATCTTACGTCGCGTGGCGCACCTTATTTCTGCGTTCACCCACCAGCATTTCTTGGGTCTGCATGAGCTATGCCCAACGCTTCGTTGAGCGTGGCTCGAAGTCTCACTCCCACTCGATACTTGCAGGAGGCTTGGTCGAGATATCGTACAGCACCCGGTTCACGCCCGGCACCTCATTTAGAATCCGATTAGAGATCTCGCCAAGGAGTTCGTAAGGTAAGTGCACCCACTCTGCGGTCATCGCATCTTCACTCGTCACCGCACGCAGGCTAAGCGCATACTCATAGCTTCGCTCGTCACCCTTGACCCCTACGGTCTTTGTCGGGATGAGAGCAGCGTAAGCCTGCCAAACGGAGTCATACCAATGCCGTTCACGAAGCAAGCCGATAAAAATATCGTCAGCCTCACGAATGATTTTGAGCTTTTCTTCAGTCACCTCACCCGGGCAACGCACCGCAAGCCCAGGCCCCGGGAACGGATGGCGTCCAACGACGCGTTCGGGTAAACCCAGAACTCGGCCAAGTTGACGGACCTCGTCTTTGAACAACTCATCGAGCGGCTCGATCACTCTCCCCTGCTCTTTCAACTCCATGATCCGATCCACGCGATTATGGTGAGTCTTGATCGTGGAAGCAATCGAACCACTGGTAGCACTTTCGATCACATCGGGATAAAGAGTGCCCTGCGCTAACAGTTCGGCATCATCGCCCACGGCATCAAAAAACACGTCGACAAAGAGCCGACCGATAATGCGACGCTTCTCTTCCGGATCTGCCACTCCTGAAAGTGCGGAGAGAAACCTTTCGGAGGCGTCGATTGTTTCGATCTCGATTCCGATCCCATCGAAGAGACAGTTCACTTCCTCTGCTTCGTCTTTTCTTAGCAGACCAGTGTCCACAAAGATATTTCGAGTATCAACCTGCGACTCATGCAGGAGCGCAGCCAGCACCGAGGAATCGACTCCACCAGAGACGCCACAGACTACCTTGCGACCAGCCACTTCGTCGCGGACCTTAGCAACGAGCTCGTCTTTAAAGGAATCAATCTGGAAGTCAGGCAGATCTGTGGCCCTGCCGAGGAAATTCTTGAGTATATGTGTTCCTTCGTCGGTGTGTGACACCTCCGGGTGAAACTGTATCCCAAAGAACCGCTCATTCCAGCGCAACGCTACGGGCACGCCATCAAGATTACGGCCCATCACTTCGCAGCCATCAGGTAATCCACTGACTGTGTCTGAGTGACTCATCCAGATCTGTGAGTTCCCTTTGAGGCCGGTGAAAATACCATCAACACCTTCCTCGATCGTGAGGGTTGCAGGGCCATACTCACGTGTATTTCCTGGTGCCACGGTGCCACCAAACTTGGTATTGAGTAGCTGCATACCATAGCACACCCCGAGAACGGGAACGCCCATCTCCTGCAGGAGCTCGAAGTCAATGTCAGGTGCGTTTTCTTCGAGAGTAGAACGAGGCCCGCCGGAGAGAATAACCGCCGCAGGATTCCCGGTTTCACTGAGTTCACTTGGCTGGTAGAGGCGAGAAAAGTAGCCCAACTCGCGAATGCGACGCACGATGAGCTGTGTGTACTGCGATCCGTAATCGATGACGGCGATTGGATGTTCCATGAAAAAAGAAAAGTAAAAGGAGCGCCGTCTCTTTACGCGAGCGGCGCAGTTGAATTAGCTGATCTGGTAGTTGACCGGTTCTTCAGTGATGGCGATGTCATGTGCGTGACTTTCTTTGAGACCACCGGGAGTAATGCGAATAAATCTGGCCCGCTCGCGAAGATACTGAAGATTCTCAGCGCCCACATAGCCCATACCACTGCGCAGACCACCGAGAAGCTGAAAAACAGTATCAGCCAGCGGCCCACGATAAGGAACCCGGGCTTCGACACCCTCCGCCACCAACTTGCCGGATGAATTCTGACCGTAACGATCGCCTGATCCCTTGCGCATGGCCTTGAGCGATCCCATGCCACGATACTCCTTCCAAGCTCGGCCCTGGTGGTTGACCATTTCGCCGGGACTCTCACGGCAGCCAGCAAGTAGTGAACCAAGCATGACGAGGTCCGCTCCAGCGGCCATAGCTTTGACTACGTCACCGGAATAACGAATTCCACCATCAGCAATCAGCGGAACGCCGGCATCGCGACAAACCTTGGCGGCGTTCTTAATCGCGCTAAACTGTGGCGTTCCGACTCCAGCTATGACGCGAGTAGTGCAGATTGATCCCGGGCCGACGCCAACTTTTACCGCTGCAGCACCAGCGGCGATTAGATCGGCCGCTCCGTCTGCAGTGACAACATTTCCAGCTACTACAGGTTTACCAAATTCACTATTGAGACGTTCAATCACAGATAGCACCCGCTCGGTATGACCCGTAGCGGCATCGATAAAAACGGCATCGGCACCTGCTTTGATCACTCCCTGAGCACGCTCAAAGTAGTCTTCTCCGACACCAATAGCTGCGCCGACGCGAAGCTGGCCATGACCATCCTTGGCAGAGTTCAAATACATATCCCGCTTCTCGATGTCCTGAGCGGTGATTAAGCCGGCCAACTTTCCATCAGGATCCACGAGCGGCAGCTTTTCAATACGGTTCTTCTGAAGAATCCGGCGAGCCTCTTCCAGACCTGTGGTTTCAGGAGCACAAACCAGACGGTCTTTCGGGGTCATCACCTCAGAAACGGGAGCAGATTCATCCTCAATGTGCCAAATATCACGACTTGTCACAATACCGATGAGAACGTTGTCGCTGTCGACGACAGGGAATCCGTTGACCCCTTTTTCGAGCATGACTCTCTGGAGTTCAGCCAAATTCACTTCCGCCGACATCGTAAACGGGTCGGTTATGACGGTATTTTCCGAGCGTTTCACCTTAGCAACCATCTCCGCCTGATGCTCAATCGGCATGTTGCGATGAATCACCCCGATACCCCCTTCACGAGCGAGTGCAATCGCTAGCCCGTCCTCGGTCACCGTATCCATGGCCGAAGAAATAATCGGGATATTCAGGGGAATGTCCTTAGTCAGCCGAGTCGAGATATCGACGCCAGCTGGGAGGACCCCGCTGCGTTGCGGGACCAAAAGAACGTCGTCGAAGCTCAGACCAAGAGGAAGATCACCCATAGATAATGTTTAGGAGGGACGCCGGGATGATCAAGCGAAAGTTTCAATTCTGAAGCATTTAGCGAACTCGAAGCTACGCACACCACCGTGAAACCGCCGTTACTCTACCCTCTTCGTCCCGGGACGCACCGCCGGAATTTCATTGAGCCAATCCGGCACATTTTCCGGCGCATAGACCGGGAATTGAATTTCCATACAGGAAACCACAGGAAAATCGCCGACCTTGTCTTTGCCGGATCGGTTAACGACAACGAATACACCAGCCACTTCTCCGCCTTGAGAGGCGATGAAATCGGTCAACTCGAGTAAGGTGCCGCCCGTTGTGATCACATCCTCAACGAGTAACAGACGCTCACCGGGTTTGATCTCGAAACCACGCTTCAACTCGAGCTCATTAGTGTCCGCATTCCGCTCCGCATAAATGGTGCGGGCATGTACTGCTAGTCCGACCTGCTGACCCACTGGAACCCCGCCCATGGCAGGGCTGAGAACGACATCAATCTGGCCAAGCGATCTCATCTCGTCGACGCGTTGCCCTATCATCTGCTGCAGCTCGAACGGATGCTGAACCAGCTTGCCTTTTTTCACGTAATAGTTGGAGTGATTTCCACTCGCAAGAATAAAGTGACCTTCCTCAACGGCTCCATAGTCCTTTAGGAGTTGAATGGTTTCATCGGGTGACGCTGGCAATTCTGTCCGCATAATCTTTAGCTAGTTGACTGAAGGATTGGTCTGATTCGGCATAGAGAATGCCACGAGAAACGTTGATCACAAAGGGCGCTGATCGGTCGGTTCCGCGTAGTGCTTCAAGGTCTCCACCTTGGGCTCCCAACCCTGGAATCAAGAGGGGGGCGTCAGGCATTCGGGTCAGCACCTCATCGGTAGCATTGGTCAGTCCCAGAACAAGTCCTATACTTCCCTCACCCGCGGCAGTGTTCGCTGCCCGTGTCACCATATCACCGACGAGTTCAAACACTTTGCGCCCGCTGGCAAGATCGTGGGTCTCGAGATCGGCAGCCCCTGCGTTGGAAGTCACTCCAAGCAGGTAGACTCCTTTACCCGGATACTTGAGGAATGGTTCCACGGAATCAAAACCCATATAGGGACTCAGCGTAACAGCATCAACGTCCCAGTTCTCGAAGTAGCCTTTGGCATAATGATCCTGCGTCGTCCCGATATCGCCACGTTTGGCATCGAGCACAACGGGTGCTCCAGTGGCTTTCATCTTTCCAATAAGCCGCTCGATCATGGCATAGCCATCAACCCCCAGGGCCTCGAAGTAAGCGATATTTGGTTTAAAAACCGCCGCAAATTCAGCTGTCTCCGTAATGACTTGCTCGCAAAAGGATTCGATCGCTTCGATTGACTCGTGCCGGTCAAGCCGAGGGTCGAGGCCGACGCACAAGGCACTCCCGGTATCAGAGATTCGTTGGCGGAGCGTTTCGGCGTAGGTCATGCGCTTTCAGACATTCAACAGGGTTAAATCACCGAGTCAACCCTGTTCAGTTCTGGCAAACCTTTTTAAAGCTTGGCAACAATAGCATCTCCCATTTCAACGGTAGCTACCTTCCTCTGATCGTCGGCGCCGGTGTAAATGTCGCCAGTGCGCAATCCATCACTGATCACAGCCTTCACGGCCCTCTCAATCGTTTCAGCAGCATCACCGAGACCAAAGGAAAATTTCAGCATCATAGCTGCGGAAAGAATCTGGGCAATTGGGTTAGCGATGCCCTGACCGGCAATATCTGGGGCGGAACCTCCACTCGGCTCATACATTCCAAAATAAAGCCCTTCCCCTTTGCTCTCTCCTAAACTCGCAGAAGAAAGCATGCCCAAAGAACCAGCTATCATAGCCATCTCATCACTGAGAATATCGCCGAAAAGATTCGGTGCGAGGACCACATCGAAATCACGGGGACGAGCGATTAACTGCATCGCCGCATTGTCGACGTAAAGATGGTCCAACGTCACATCCGGGTAGTTTTTGGCAACCTCCTCCACCGTCTCACGCCAGAGAATACCGTTCTGCAACACGTTGGCTTTGTCGATTGATGTGATTCGCTTGTCGCGCTTTTGAGCCGCAGAGAAAGCAACGTGGGCAATACGGGAAATCTCACTTTTCGAGTAAATCATCGTGTCGATCGCAGTGCGCTCACCATCTCGTTCCTCGATGCTTTTGGGCTGGCCAAAGTAGATGCCACCTGTCAACTCGCGAACACAAAGCACATCAAAGCCGCCGGCGATCCGTTCCTCTTTTACCGGTGACGCATGTGTCAAAGCAGGAAAACAAACCGCAGGACGAAGGTTTGCAAACAGCCCGAAATGCTTTCGCAGCGGAAGCAGCGCACCGCGCTCCGGCTGGATATCAGGCGGAAGATTCTCCCACTTAGGCCCACCGACGGAGCCAAACAGGATTGCATCAGCCGATTCGCAGGCTGCAATGGTCTCTTTAGGCAAAGGACCGCCAGTCTCGTCAATGGCAGCACCACCGACCAGTTTTTCGTCTACGGCAAAGCTAAATCCTTCCTTTTCGGCGATACGGTCGAGCACCTTGCGTGCCTCGCTCATCACCTCCGGACCAATCCCGTCGCCGGGAAGGATTGCAATCTTGTAAACTTTGCTCATGGCGGAGACCAAAGACCACATCGGTGCTGCCGCAAGCGCAAAAAGCAGTCAGGTGTCTTTCACTGCATCACGAAGCGCCATGGCGTCCTCCCAGCTTATCTGCTCAATTTTGGAACCGGCAGAGCCTTGCTCCAGCAGAACATTACCGTGGGCGTCTTTGACGCGAATTTTGATTCCAACCAGATCATCCTCTAAATAGTTCTTTCCATCGACTAGAAAACGGTTGATCTCGACCGTTGACGTGGACACGTTTACGTCGCGGTTGAAGGCCAGCTCCCCGAGCGCCTCCGAGCCTGTCAATTTCACCCTAGTGTCCTTACTCGGATGACCTGTGTGCAAATACGACCAACCCTTCTCGGCACTCTCGTAAACGCGGACGTGCTCCTTCCAAACGATAATGTATTCGAGGTTGGCTGCTGGAAGGGTCTCGCGGGATAGGTTACGAACGGCAATTTTGTAGCTTACAAATCGCTGCTCGAAGGTGTATCTGGAATCGCGGCGATGACGCTTCAAATCCAGCGTATCGTCGAGATCAATTTCCAGTCGATAATCCGTCTTCACTTCGATGACGCGAGTATTGAGCCAGTTCTTGATGTACTGCTGGTCGTTCAGGCTTAGGCCCACTATTTCGAATTCATATTCTTTGCCATCCTCGCGACGGATCATGGCCTGACGATTGTCATCAGATATGTCCAGGAGCATAGCGGACATCTGCTTCCCATCCTTACTGGTAAATTGGTGATACTCCTGCGCTATCGCCAACTGGAGAACGGCGAAGCTAAGAGTGAGAGTTACCAAAAATGGTCTGCACATAATTTTAATTATACTCACGATCCGAGGATTACGCCGATCAAAAACACGCCAACTCCTCATGGCCCTTCCAGTGCCCTACGGGCACGGATTCGGGTAACGGTGATGAACCGTATCGATCGCTTTCCTGACTTCCCCGCTAAGTGTCACGTCGACCGACGCTATATTCTCGCGCAACTGATCCATCGTCGTTGCCCCGATCAGGTTACTCGCCACATGGTGGCGTTGATTAATCCAAGCCAGGCTCATTTGGGCGAGGCTCAGGCCCGATTCCTCGGCAATCGTTGCATACGCTTCAGTGGCGGCGTCGCTGGTCGGGCCATTGTATCGAGCAAAGCGCTCCCACAGGGACAAGCGAGCGCCTTTCGGCATCGCTCCTGCTCGATATTTCCCCGAAAGCTTTCCAAAAGCGAGTGGAGAATACGGTAACGATCTGACGCCCTCTTCATGGCAAACCTCGGACAAACCACCATCGAAGGTTCGGTTGAGCAGATTGTATGAATTCTGAATTGTGACGATTCGCGGAAGGCAAAGCGAATCAGCGATCTGCAAAAATTTCATCGCTCCCCATGGAGTCTCGTTGGAGAGGCCGATATAACGAACCTTCCCCTGATCGACGAGTTCACCGAGAACCTTGAGCGTCTCTTCGATTGGAATGGAATCATCTTTTCGCGGAGGCGAATAGTCCCTTCCGCCAAATAAGGGGACCGGACGATCCGGCCAATGAAGTTGATAAAGGTCGATATAATCAGTCTTCAGTCGAGTCAAGCTTCCCTCCACCGCTTCCATGATATTGTCGCGATCAAGACGCGGTCGGTCGCGGATGTGATTCATATGGCTTCCGGGACCCACGACCTTGGTCGCAAGGATCACCTTATCTCTTGCCCCTCGGTCGGCGAACCACGTCCCGATGATCCGTTCTGTTTCATGGCAGGTTTCTGCCAATGGAGGAACGGGATACATTTCAGCAGCGTCGAACAGGTTCACTCCCTCCTCGAAAGCATAGTCCATCTGCTCGTGGCCCTCAGCCTCGGTATTTTGCTCTCCCCAGGTCATCGTGCCTAATCCAATCAGGCTAACCTTGAGGTTGGTGTGCGAGATTTCGCGATATTCCATCAAGCAAGCTACGAATCAAAAACAAAGAAGACTCCTAACCGTTTCGGATCACAAGTCTGTTCTGCTTTCCGCGTCCCTTCTCCACGGCCCAGACGCGATGCACATGATCGTAGATCTGATCGATCGTCGCTTTGTTGCTCATGCGATACTCCGAAGTCTTGGCGTGGGTAGTATCCGGGTAATGTTTCGTCACGATCGAGTCAAGATTTCCCATGCCTGCTTTCTCTGATGCCTGATTAGCAAGGTCTTTAATCCGATTAAACGTGGCGCTCCCTGTGGTCACTGAAGAGGATTCATTGACTGACTCGATGTAATAGAAACGAGCGGTTTGAACGCCATCGGTGTCGACCGTCACCTCATACACGCGAATACCACCGTCGATGAGATATTGATGCTGACTCACCGAGGCAATCTGATCCAAACGCGCCACGAAACGACCGTCAGAAGTGACCACCTCCCAAAAACCGGCGATGCCTGCATAATTTCCATCTTCCTGACTCTGTGGCTGATTTTGGTTCTGAGCGGAAAGGCAACCAAGCGTCAGGATAAAAAGGAGAAGAAGGAGTGAGGGTGTTTTCATGTCTCTCAATCGTAACGTAAAGCCTCGTCACTGTCCATGCGCGATCATTGACAAACAAAATACAGAATAATCTTTTCTGCATGCTCAGATCGATCCCGAACGCTACAGCGAGAAGAGCCGACGGCTAAATTCCTCACTCACCAGCGGCGAGCAGCGACAAGTCATCAAAGACCTGCTGATCTAGAGCTCAAAATTCACGGGCTCACTCCCGCTCATGGCCCGCCGGATATCACCGGGCTCATACCCGTAGAGTTCCTCGGGGAGCTCGGTCTGGTGGATTTGGACAAGGCGCCAACTCGCCGGAAGAAAGTTTTCTTTTTTCCACGTGAAGAAAAAGGGTTCTTCGAGGCGGTTGATCCGGCGAATCACTTCACCTCCGCCCGGTCCCACCACGTTCCCGCTGATAATAAGGTGGGCAACAACGATGGCCTCACCATCAACAACCTCAATCTGCTGTTCACCCGGCGTCAAAACGAGCGTCATGAATTGACTTCCAATATCGACCACCGCCTCGACCACATCGTCACCGTCGAACTTCCACTTGTCATTGTAATGGTCAGAGACAAGGCGGCGGATTCTGGCTCCGTTTCGGCTCTCGATCCCTGAGATAAGGTCGGCTTGTTTCTTCGTTACCACCCTCGTAGGGCGCGTTTCCCAAACGACGAATCCGACGATTAAAATCAACCCCGCGAGGATCAGACCAAAATTCAGGCGCAGCCCTCCAAAATAAGCGTTGCGTTTCGTAATCTTCACTGCTGTTATCTTTAACAGGCAGCACTACCTTGTAAATAACTGTTAGCGCATTGATTGGCCCTTGTTTCCACCACATGGCAACCTACCGCCCCAACGTCGCCGTAATTCTTCGTAAACCGAAGAATGGCAAAATTCTTATCGCTGAGCGAAAAGACCACCGTGGCTGTTGGCAATTTCCCCAAGGTGGCGTCGATAAAGGTGAGGACCTTATCGGAGCTCTTTATCGGGAAGTAGCAGAAGAGATTGGAGTCAGTTCGGACCTCTACAGTATCGTCGCCTGCCGAACTGATTATCGTTATAAGTTTCCTAACGGCCATCTGAAGAAAGGGCTATTCTGTGGACAAACGCAAACTTACTTCCTATGCGATTACCACGGCACCAAGAAGGACATTAATCTTAAGGCGCACGTTCAGGAATTCGTCAATTTCAAGTGGATTAAGCCGGAGAAATTTGATCTTGGAGGTGTTCCAAAATTCAAGCGTAAGGTCTTCCGTCGAGTCTTTAAGGACTTCTTCGGCATCAAAGCGCTCCAGAATTCAAACACCTATAATTAGTTCGGATACCCTTTTCTACTGAGATACGTTCAATCGCAATAGCTTTGCACTCAACGTCGGAGTTTTGCGCTTTCGATTTCCTTGAATCGATGGGACACTTACATCGTCCTACACTGTCGCCTGATGTATTTTGGAATTCGAGGGAAAGTCGCTCTGCTGGTCATGCTGGCAACGGCTGCCTCTGCCCTGCTCGTAGCAAAAGTACTGTCCAATAAGGCCCAGGCTGTCCTTCGCGATCACGAACTAGTTGACCTCGGCGACGAATCCGAACTCCGCGCCTGGGAAATGATCGATCAGATTGACGGGCTTCGGGATGATCTGAACAGCATCGCTAATAGCGAAATATTTCAGCAAAGTTTTGCGGAAGGAAAATCAGGCGAAGAACTCCTCACCATTGCTCGAGGACTTGGTAAACGTTACTGGAAGAATCACCTCCGCGTTGAGGTCATCAGTTTCTATGAAGGGGAATCCGATTCTCTGTTCCTGAGCGAAAAAGCTAAGCTCACAAGCAGCGAAGCCTGGCTGCCGGGGCCGGAAGCCGGCCCGCGTATTCGAGTGTCTCCGATCCTGCGAACACAGCTAGAACGATTTGACCTGCCCGGCGGCGAACCGGTAATCCGCTGGGCCCCGGTTGTCTGGGCCATGACTCATCTAGGTGAAAAGGACGGAGTTTCTACCTTCATACGCATTATGACCGAACTTCCGCCGGTTAATTCGCCACGACACTTCCTTGTCCTTGAGGATGCTGACGGCAACCAGATCATTCGCTACGATGAGAAGAACGAATCTCCCGAAAACGATCAAATTTTCCTGTCGCTCCACGAAGACCAAAAACTTCATGAGTCGCTCGAGCGGGCCCGAGAGAAAACCGCCAGCCCGGAAACTGACGAGCCAAAGCCAAAAGTGGAGCGCCTCCAGCGCCAAGAAAAGATCAATCTAAAGAAACCCTACTTCTTCCAGGAAGCCCTACCTAAGGAGAGCTTTGCCGCAGCACTCGGCGAGGAAGACCCAAAGGAGCTTACTGATTTCTCCAGAGAGCTCCAGCACCGACTCCACGGAACCGGAACCGTTGGCGGCCTCTCAAATACGGCAGGCGAGCTGAGGTTTCTCGCTCCTTCCCACGAAAACTTGGAGACACTGAGGCGCGAAGTCACCGCAGCCCTTGAAGGACGCTTTGGCGATGCGTTCGATGGACTCGACTGGCGCGGTCAGGTCGAGTGCGACCAGATTAGCGTCTGGACCGTCCGAGCCCTCGTCGGTCAATACCGGTCGCCTGAGGAATATCTGCTCCATTATGCCGTTCTTGAAGATGAACTTGCTTCCTCAATCGCCTACGAAATGCTCTCGCTGCAAACAATCGCGATCTTTGTCGCCGCAGGATTTGGCTTCATCGGATTCCTTATCGCAATGCACTTCATCCGCCCGCTCAAGCGCATGACCGGAACGGCACAGATGGTTACAGCCTCAAATCGCGAGACTTTTCACCAGCACGTCGCCGGCCTAGCTCGTGACCTTGACATCAAACGGCAGGATGAAGTCGGAGATATTGCTAGAGCCTCCAAGCGCCTCTTCGAAGAATTGATCGCTTTCCAAGAAGAACTCGAAACGCGTGTCAGCGATCGCACCCGCGAACTGCGGCGAGCCAACAGCGAACTGGAAAAGGCTTACGAGAAGCTGATGACACTCAGCCACGAAAAAGATGCTTTCGTCGCTAAAGTCAGCCACGATTTGCGACAACCGCTTAATGCAATTTTTCTTCAAGTCGAAGCGCTTCGGCTTTCCGATCTCGATGAGGAACAACGCCAAGACGTAGATCGCATTCATGCTCATGCGGCGCGGGAACTCAACCTGGTGAACGATATACTCGAATACCAGAAAATCATCATGGGGGCAGAAACGCTCAATAAAGACAAGATAGACGTGCCCCTGCTGCTCAAAGATCTCGAGGAAACGTTTGGTCCAGAGGCGAAAGCGAAAGACCTCTCTTTCATCAAGAGTAGCACCGCCGAGGTTCCCTTGATTGTCGCCGATGACCGTCGCGTCCGCCAAGTCCTTGGTAACCTCATAGGCAACTCGATCAAGTTTACACGTGAAGGCAACGTCACTCTCGATGCAAGGCTTCGCAAAATTAGCGAGGCTGATTGGGTCGAGTTCACCGTTTCAGACACTGGACGAGGCATGGGTCCCGAAGAACAAGACAATGCTTTTGTCCCCTTCGTTTCCAACAAGAAGGACAATGCAGGCGGCAGCGGATTGGGACTTTCGATCTGCAAGGAATTGGTATCACAATTGGGAGGTCGCATTGGTTTTGTCAGTGAGTCGGGCAAAGGCACCCACTTCAGTGTATTTCTTCCCTGCGAACCAGCGTCCGAACATTACGAATTGAAAGCCCCGTCCAGCACAGATGAAGGCCCTGTACTAAAAATTCCCACTAGCGGTGATCAACCGATTTCGCGCGATACCACCATCCTGGTGATCGATGATGACCAGAAAGTCCGCGAGATGCTCACGCGTATGCTTGAGACGCGGGGATATAGGGTGCTTACTGCCGCCGACGGCAATCTTGGTCTCGATATGGCAAAGAAACATCAGCCCGATGCCATTACTCTTGATGTTGTGATGCCAGGAGGACTTGATGGATGGGAAGTACTGAATCGCCTGAAAGATGATGAGGCAACCCAATCGATTCCGGTCGTGATGGTTTCGGTGATGGCTGAGCAGGAAAACGGCAGCGCGCTTGATGTGGAAGACTACCTTGTCAAACCCATCGATATGAATCGGCTCAACCGCGTCATCGAACGCGCCACCGGCCAATCCAATAGCCAAAATCTGCTCCTCGTTGATGATGACAGTGCCAGTCTCGAAGCGATGAGCCGCATTCTCGAGGAAGCCGGTTGGAAAACCTCGCAGGCCAGCGACGGTGCCGAGGCTCTTGAATTACTGGAGAAAAACCGACCCGCCGCTATCATTCTAGACCTTCTAATGCCGGTAATGGATGGATTTGAGTTCCTCGAGAAGCTTCAGGCAGATAAACAACTGGGTTCCATCCCAGTCATCGTCTTGTCAGGCAAAGATCCTTCGGAGAAAGAGCAGGAATTTCTCCGAGAACGGGTCACAACCGTTCTGAAGAAAGACCAACGTTCTGCCGACGAACTAATTGCTGTGATCAACGATCGCATTCGCGATCGCCTAGATCGCTAGGAGATCGAATATAGAGATGTAAAATCAAACGTTCTTTCAAACAAGTGAGTAGGCTCAACTTTTCAAAAAAGGAGCCGGTTTCCGACCTCATTCGCAGACTGTAGTGTAGTCAGCCCAACAGGATCAATTTTTGCTCCATACTGACGAGGGCGGTTCCTCTCAAACCGCTGAGCTAGGAGTTTACTAACGTCTAGGCCAAGCGTCACGGGCTTTAGAAACACTCCAGAACCCCTCTGTAGCTCACTTTCGACCCCTTCTTCGGTTCAAAAAAAGGCCCTTCAAACAAAATAAGGGCAAGCGCTTCCAGTTCTTCATCATCGAATTCACGTGAATAATTATCATAAATCAGGAATTCTCGGTTGCCTTCAAGCTGCTTTGAACAACAATACGCTTCGAAAATTCGGTTCCATTCCAAACCTAAAAGGCAGATGAAAGACCTCTCCAAGTACAGAAATATCGGGATCTTCGCCCACGTTGATGCCGGCAAAACCACAACCACCGAGCGTATTCTCAAGCTCACTGGTAAGATCCACAAGACCGGAGAAGTGCACGACGGTGCCGCTACGACCGACTTTATGGATCAGGAACAGGAGCGCGGAATCACTATCCAATCCGCTGCCACGACCTGCTTCTGGGACGATCACCGGTTCAATATTATCGATACACCTGGACACGTCGACTTTACCATCGAGGTTTATCGCTCTCTGAAGGTGCTCGACGGCGGTGTTGGCGTTTTCTGCGGATCCGGTGGTGTCGAGCCTCAGTCCGAGACTAACTGGCGCTATGCCAACGAATCCGGAGTTTCCCGAGTCATCTTCGTTAACAAGCTCGACCGCATTGGTGCTGACTTTTACCGTGTCGTAGAGCAGATCAAGAACGTGCTCGGTGCTAAACCGCTTGTCATGGTTCTGCCAATCGGTATTGAAGACGACTTCACCGGCATGGTCGACCTGCTCAGCCGCAAGGCTTGGGTCTGGGATGATTCTGGTCAGCCCGAAAACTATGAGCTTCAGGACATTCCGGCCGATATGGCTGACAAGGTCGAAGAATACCGCGAGCTACTTATCGAAACGGTCGTGGAACAGGACGACGAAGTCATGGAAGCTTACCTCGAGGGTAACGAGCCCGACGTCGACACGATCAAGAAGCTCATTCGAAAGGGAACCGTCAATCTCGACTTCTTCCCCACCTACTGCGGTTCGGCCTTCAAGAACAAGGGAGTCCAACTCGTACTCAACGCTGTCGTCGATTTTCTCCCCTCTCCAACTGAGGTTCCAGCACAACCTGAAGTGGACATGGAAGGAAATGAGACCGGCGATTTTGCAACGGTCGATCCGTCCAATAATCTCCGCGCTCTCGCCTTCAAGATCATGGATGACCAGTATGGGGCACTGACCTTCACCCGTGTTTATTCAGGCACTCTCCAGAAAGGTGATACTATCCTCAACTCTTTCACGGGCAAGACCGAACGAGTCGGCCGTATCGTGGAGATGCATGCGGACTCCCGCGAGGACCTCGACAGCGCCCAAGCAGGTGACATCGTAGCTCTGGTAGGTTTGAAGAACGTTCAAACCGGCCACACCCTCTGTGACCCAAAAAATCCCGCGACTCTCGAGCCAATGGTCTTCCCTGATCCAGTCATTTCCGTGGCTGTATCTCCGAAGGACAAGAGCGCGTCCGAGAAACTCGGCGAAGCTATCGCTAAGATGGTGCGCGAAGACCCCTCATTCCACGTTGAGACTGACCCCGATTCTGGTGAGACCATTCTCAAAGGAATGGGCGAGCTTCACCTCGACATCAAGGTCGACATTCTCAAACGAACACACAACGTCGAGGTAGACGTTGGCGCGCCACAGGTAGCCTATCGGGAGACAATTACACAGACTGTTGAAGACTCCTACACTCATAAAAAGCAGTCCGGTGGTTCCGGTCAGTTCGGTAAGATAGATTATGTGATCGAGCCTCTTGAAGCTGGCGGCGAAGGCTTCGAATTTGAGTCCAAGGTAGTCGGCGGTAATGTGCCGAAGGAATACTGGCCGGCGATTGAGAAAGGTTTCAAGCGTTCCAAGGATAAAGGTGTGCTTGCCGGATTCCCTATGCTCGACTTCAAAGTGACCCTCCTCGACGGCGGTTACCACGCCGTTGACTCCTCCGCGGTTGCTTTCGAAATCGCTGCTAAGTCTGCCTACCGACAGTCAATTCCAAAAGCTGGACCTCAATTGCTTGAGCCAATCATGAAGATCGACGTCTTCACCCCGGAAGATCACGTCGGTGACGTGATTGGCGACCTCAACCGCCGCCGCGGGATTATCAAGAGTCAGGACTCTACTCCGACTGGCGTTCGCGTGAAAGCTGACGCTCCCCTGAGTGAGATGTTCGGTTACATCGGCGACCTTCGCACGATGACATCCGGCCGCGGCCAGTTCTCCATGGAGTTTTCGCACTACGCTGCCTGCCCCAAGAGCGTTTCCGAGGAGATCATCGCCAAGGTAAACGAAGACAAATAGGCACTTCAAAAATCATCTTTGACGAAAGCCGGGCGGAAACGCCCGGCTTTTTTGTGGTCGTGCTCAGGTGATTTAGCACTGACTATCGCGCCTCCAGAAATGCTATAGGCTTAGATGGCTCTCCAGGAACGTGGAAAGCTCATTTTATTTCCTTCACTCAGTGAACAAAATCGATCAATCCGGAAGCAAGACTGTTGACCCTACCATCGATCGGGCTACGCAGTTCCATCTCCACGATGGACGATAATGCAGGCAACATAGGAGGTCTTCACTTTCTAACCTGACGGTTTGTCAATTCGCAGGTCTAAAAAATTAAGCGACTATCTTGCAAAAAGCACGGCGATCCAATACCAACGAAAATTCGGAATTTTGTGATTAAGCGGCCGCCGGTCGGTCCATCACATTGAGTTGAAGACGGGACCAGCTCAAATTGACTCCCCCGCTATCACTTTCTTGTCCCACAAATGCGGTCAGGCGTGTGTTACCGTCCATCGAGAACGCTGGGTATAGAAAGATCTCACCCCGCACCCACACCGAACAAACAAAGTTCATACCGAAGCGATATAACCTGAGTTCACACGGTAGCGGAACGCCGGGATTTAGCGGCGCGGCAGAAAGATATCCGATCACTCCACCACCATTGGTTACATCGCAGACTTCACCCGTAGCGGGATAGATTGCTATGGCGATACCGCGCTTCTTACTCTCGTCTAAAATACCGACAACAAACCGGCGTGTGATGCGAAATGGCTCGATATCCACTTTAAAACTCACTTCCGAGTTTGGATTATTGACCGCTGGAGTCTGACCCAGTTCTTCTATCTGGAATTGCTCAAGATCGGGGATCAGGGTATTCATGATGAACGACGTTGATGAAGACGGGAGGCTGCTAAAACCCACCAAATCAAGCAGGCAACTATTGATTCTTAACTATTTTAAAATATAGCGCAGTAAATTACGATAAATCAATTAAATTATAATATTTATTGTAAATATTTATTTTCCAGATCAAACAGTCAATTTTTGAGTAGTGACGGCGACTTAAGCGGTTGAAATACAAGTCATTCAGAGGAATTCGCGTTACAAAGCGTCAATACTGTCTACCCTGCCTTCTCAACTCCACCGATGGATGATCTCTTCATAGACGAGGCTTCAGGATCAGACTCAAAGGGCAATTCTGAAATGCCCAGACTATCTCCCACAATGCCACTGGCCGCCAGGATGAGGCCACGTGATCTCAGCGAATACGTGGGGCAGAGCCATATACTCGGAGAGGGAAAACTTCTGCGAAGGGCCATCGAAGCGGACCGGTTTACCTCTCTCATCTTCTACGGCCCTCCCGGGGTCGGTAAAACCAGCCTCGCCGAACTGATCGCCCAGCGGACTGAATCGCGATTCATCAATCTCTCCGGAGTGGAGAGTAACGTCGCAGAAATTCGCAAGGCGGTCGAAACGGCTCGCCAGTTTCAGCGGACTCGCGGTGAAATCACGACTCTTTTCGTCGATGAAATTCACCGCTTCAACAAATCTCAGCAGGATGTCCTGCTACCCCATATTGAGCGTGGCACAGTTCGCTTCATTGGGGCGACAACACACAATCCCTGCTTCTACGTCAACAGCCCGCTCACCTCACGCAGCCAAGTCTTCCAGCTAGAGCCACTTTCCGAAGAAGACCTTTCCAAACTGCTGCAATCGGCAGTAGAAGATCCTGAACGCGGATTTGGAAAAAAGGCCGTCCACATCCACGAAGACGCTGCCAGACATCTCGTCCGCATGTGCGACGGTGACGCCCGCAAGTTGTTGACATCTTTCGAACTAGCAGTCTTAACCACGGAAACGAATGAAGAGAGCGGCGAAATCTTGATCGACCTTCCGGTCTCGGAAGATTCCATTCAGAAAAAAACGGTCGTCTATGACGCGGACGGAGACGGGCATTACGATACAATCTCTGCCTTCATCAAATCCATGCGCGGCTGCGATCCGGACGCCACGCTCTACTGGCTAGCCAAGATGCTCCACGCAGGAGAGGACATCCGTTTCATCGCCCGCCGCATCGTCATCGCTGCCAGCGAAGATGTTGGCATGGCAGACAGTAATGCACTTCGCGTCGCTGTCGCGGCACAGCAAGCCGTCGAATTTATTGGCATGCCAGAGGCTCGAATTCCTCTCGCCCATGCTGCGGTATACCTCGCCACCGCTCCAAAGAGCAATCGCGCCTACACTGGGATCAATGCTGCGATGAAAGACGTTGCCGAAGGTCGCACCTTGGCGGTGCCCCCGCACCTTCGTACGACAACCCGTAAAAAGCTGGGAATCGAGAGCGGAGCAGTTGGAAGCAAAGATACAACCTATCTCTATGGGCACGACTGCGAGGACGGTTATATTCCCCAGTCCTACCTTCCGGAGGGGCGTGTCTATTACGAACCCTCTAATCGTGGAATGGAAAAGAGGGTCGGCGAACGGCTTGATCACTGGCGATCGCAGTTCGAAGCGGGCAAAGATCAGTCAGAGCCCTAACGAAACTCCGGCTCCAGATAATCAAGGTAGCGGGTGATACGATCATTCCGTCGTGGTAATGGTTTTTCCTCCAGTTTGCGACGCATTTTGGAATAGTCATCAAACGCTTTGCTGCGCTGCGGTGCCCGTGTTGCCTCAAAGAAGTTCAGATAATCCGACGTTTGAACCATTGTGTTTCGGATCGTAGCCCTGAGCTCAAATAAACTCTTAAATTCCACGGATAACCCATCTGTTTTCTCGTTAGCGAGTTTTTCAATCAAGACGCAATATCGGTCAATAACAGGACGATAAAGTGGAAACCCAGTTCGCTTCAATGCCTGAAGCTGCCTGTAGCAATGGTCCATCTTCTGCACCGCTCCATCACGCTTGATGAATTCAGGAAACTGTTCAATGGAGCCTTCATAGCTCGGAGCACCCTCTGACGAAGTCTTCGGACTCTTCTTGAATCGATTGAGAAAACCAGACTTCGATTCAATAACTGGAGAGGCTTCTTCAGCCTCCCACCTAACCATCAAGGCCTGACTGAGCCAATGCTCGGTTTCGTCCCAGCTCATGAATTCAAAGCTCTGTTGTTGACCAAAACTCGCCACCTGTAGCGCCCACCACTTGTCGATTCCTTGGTCCATCTCACGAAAGGCTGGAAAGTGCTGACGCAAGAGCGCGGACATGGGCCGGGCAGCGGAAAGCGGTAGATCACCAAGTAGGCTGCGCAGGGCGTAGTCTCCCTCTGGTTGATCGAGTAGGGCCGCCACCATCGCCCCCGCAGAACTGCGAAAGACCATGAAGCTGACCGGATCAAGCGACTCCGGATCCATCAACTTGAAAAGTTCCTTTGGTTTCAACATTTGGCCACTCTGAAGAATGCTTTTGAAGTGAGCACTGGGAAGCCCGCCCTCCCGATGCTCCATATAAAGGTCGAAACCATAGACGAGCCATTCCGGAGCAGACAGGTCGCGCCCTTCAAGCATTGAAGGATCATCCCCATAAGGGGCCAACATCAGGTCACCGAGCAAAGCACGTATCACAGCAAGCCGAAATGGACGCTCCTTGAACTCATCATGCAGGTGCACCGAAATTTTAGCGACCACACGGTTATCATCCCGAAGTTCAAGAGAATTAATCACATCACTTCCAATGAAGACGTCACTGGCTTTACCCCAAAGTTCAATAGCGATGGGAACGGTCCAGTTCCCTCTGGTGATGGGACCATTGGGGCGGATACGATAAACCGAAGATCGAAATGAATCACGAATTTCGTCGGCGAAAGTGCTGAACTTCACTTTTGCCAAAGAATCCTGACCGAAAGCACGAATCTGGTAGGACTCACCCCACTCTGCAGCGTAAGAGACTTCATCAACCGAGGAGCGTGCTGTTTGCTCTCCCGCTGCAGTCCCTTCGTAACTTCGGGCCTCCTGTGCCACAACCAGATAGGCACAACTGCACCCCACGACGACGATAGCCATGATTTTAAGAACCTTGTTGGGGAGTGAGAGTCTCCGCATCACGCTTTACCTTACCAAAACGAAATCGCTCACGCAACCGCCCTCAGAGTGCTCCCTCGCTCCAAACGCAAAACTGGGCTTTACCCGACATGGCTGGCCCACGGGTTAGCTGATCAAATCATGAAATCAACTATCTCACTTGGTTCACCTTAGCTTAGTGGTTTCCCGAAGCGAAAGGCCCAGGATTAAGATTCCATACCTCTGGACCACGGAGCTTTTTTCTCGAGCAAATTAAGGCCAAACCTCTAGCTTAAGCTGGTAAGAGATTTCCTCCGGGTAGTGACCAAGTAGCTGCCAGTCTTTTGGAATGGAATTAATCCGAGATGCTTCAATCTTAAAAATCTCATTTTCGATCGACACCTTGGCTTGATCTATCGTCACACCAGCCAAGATCACTGCCACCTCTCAGGCCTCATCGTCATGATGCGAGGTGTCGTTAGAACGGATCGTCATACCACCACGTTTCCGAGTGGAAACACTGCTTGTTTTGTCGGTATGCTCACTGCCTCTTATGCGAAAATAGTTCTGTTTACTCGTGGTAATTTTTCCTTCGGGTGATTTAAGGGTTGCTGAATTTCAGTTTGATCGGGCTTGGCTTCCTGCACTTTGCCAAGGATTAGATTGAGAATACCGTCTTTGAGTCGTGCAAAGATCACTCTCGGATCCACTCCCTTCGGCAGGTGGAGAACTCTTTCGATTTTCTCCACGTTTTGCGGATCTCCCTGAACGCAACTTTCTCTGCGCTGAGTCGGATAAGAACCTCGTGATACTCAAGTTTTAGATCCTTCTTCTTCACGCCGTGACGGTCGGGGCGGGCAGGGTAACTCTCTCATGCCACTCAACGCCCCGCTTGGGAGCCAATTTGAAGGGATGTATAGGCGAACGAAGCAGTCGCGAGAAAACCACTGTCTTGCCAGCAGGTAATCAAAGTCACTGAGTGGTCAATTGATATGAGAGTATCTAATTAATTTCACAGGCTGTGATATTGAGGGTTTAATTATCATTGCCCCTATCTTCCTATTCGCAATTTATAGGTAGTTTCCACGCCAGTCCGAACTTGATATTCTTTAACTGCCTGTTTTTCAGCAGCTTGCGGATAACACCGGAACGAACCAATGTGGCTCATCATAAAAACCGATCGCGCCGATAGAGTATGTCATCATCTCCTGCTTGATGGGCAGATTGACTTCACCA
>MDTC01004219.1_pt1 | contig 82078 bp, 75 predicted proteins | sample 811181 | NCBI WGS metagenome assembly MDTC01 (sample SAMN05326644, study PRJNA326480) | marine metagenome | isolation source: seawater | place: Pacific Ocean: North | collected 2011
GTAGGAACATTAATTGTTTACCTTCCTTGGGGGTGGGATAATGTTCTTGGATATTTATTAATTACTGTTGGGTTCTACATCAATTTTATTAATTCTAGAAAATCTTGATGAGGTGAGTTTACCATTAATGAGAATCATCATCTACTAATCCAATTGATATAATTTTTGGATTTTCAATTTTATCTAATCTTTTTAGTCGTTTTTCCATCTTAAATTCCAATCCCCATACTTGTTGAGGGGTGAATTTGTCGGTTCGTTGAGGTTTGAAGTTGGATTCATTCATCATATCACTAATCTGATAATAGTAATATCCCTCATCTCTTTTTTTCTTTATGTAGTTGTATTTTTCTATTTGTGAAGAGGTGAGTGGTAGTACCCAAAGTTTTGGTGAAACAACCTCAACCTTTACTAATAAATGAGTTATTAAATACCCCCTATCAAACTCATTCCACAGTAACAGACTTCGCCAAATTTCTCGGCTGATCGACATCACATCCTCTCATAAGAGCGATATGATATGAAAGCAATTGCAATGGAATCGTAGTCAATAATGGGGCCAAAAACTCTTGAGTATCTGGAATTTCAATACAATGATCGGCTAGACTTTTAACCTCTTCATCTCCCTCAGTGACAACGGCGATAATTTTACCTTTTCTCGATTTTATTTCTTGAATATTGCTCACGACTTTTTCGTAATGTCCCTTCTTAGTGGCAATAACAATCACTGGCATTTGCTCATCAATAAGTGCAATTGGGCCGTGTTTCATTTCTGCTGCAGGATATCCTTCTGCGTGTATGTATGAGATTTCTTTGAGCTTCAGCGCGCCTTCAAGAGCGACTGGAAAATTGTATCCCCTACCCAAATAAAGACAATTTGGGGCGTCTTTATATTCAAAAGCAATCGACTCAATTTCGCTGTTTTTAGCTAAAACGTTTTCGATTTTTATAGGAATAGTCTCTATAGCTGCAAGGTACTCGTGGAGTTCGGTTTTAGATAAGGCCCCATTTTCTTGTGCCAATTTTAAGGCCAACAGAGATAAGACTGTAATTTGTGTGGTAAAAGCTTTCGTAGATGCTACGCCTATTTCTGGTCCAGCATGGGTATAGGCACCAGCATGGGTTTCACGAGCAATAGAAGAACCGACCACGTTACATACACCGAAGACAAAAGCTCCTTTTTCTTTGGCTAATTTTATGGCAGCCAAGGTATCTGCTGTTTCTCCGGATTGTGAAATCGCAATAATAATATCGGTTGTACCAATAACAGGATTACGATATCTAAATTCAGAAGCGTATTCGACTTCGACTGGAATTCTAGCGGTGTTCTCAAAAATGTACTCAGCGACTAATCCCGCGTGCCAAGATGTGCCACAAGCCACAATAATAATGCGATTTGCATTTAAAAACTTTTCTAAGTGCTCGTCAATTCCAGCCATTTTGATTACACCTTGATCGGCCAATAATCGTCCTCTATAGGTGTCATTTATAGCTCTGGGTTGTTCGTATATTTCCTTGAGCATGAAGTAATCATAACCTCCCTTTTCAATTTCTTCAAGGCTCAGCTTTAATTCAAAAATATTGGGATAAGTGATGGAGTCATCCGCAATCTTGCGCATTTTAATTTCTTTACCACGACGTAGAATTGCAATTTCACCATCTTCTAAATACAGGGCATTAGATGTGTATTCAATAAACGGGCTCGCATCCGAAGCCAAAAAATATTCTTGATCTCCAATTCCTATCGCCAAGGGAGAACCTAATTTAGCTGCGACAATTTCTTCAGGATTATTTTGATCATAAACTGCAATCGCATAGGCCCCAACTACCTCATTTAAAGCTAATTGTACTGCTTTTCCTAACTTAACCTGCTGCGAAGATTTGATTTCTTCGATAAGATTAACCAGAACTTCAGTGTCTGTATCTGAATGAAAATAATATCCTCTTTCTTGCAGCGCTTGTTTTATGGCTGTGTAATTCTCAATGATACCATTATGAATAATTACCAAATCTCCGTTATTTGAAACATGAGGATGTGAATTGGAGTCACTTGGCTCTCCATGGGTCGCCCAACGAGTGTGACCAATACCTAACTGTCCGTTAGTGTGCATCTCGTTTTGAGCTTTGCGCTTCAGGTCTTCTACCTTACCCTTGGTCTTGCAAATATCTAGAGATTCCGAATCAGAAAGCATTATGCCGGCTGAATCATAACCTCTGTATTCAAGTCGTTGAAGACCTTTAATAATAATGGGATAAGCTTCTCGATTTCCTATATAACCCGCGATACCACACATAATACAATTGTTAAGGTGTTAATGATTTAGAACGCAGCAAAGATACGCTCATAAAAATAATTTCAAAAAAACTGAGGTAACCAAATCGTAAAATTTAACGATCTGTTTCGGTATAATATATATCCAGCTTTAAACGCTTATCAAATTGCTCCTGCTCTGGGAGTGGTCCATAAATTACAGTTCCAATTGGAGTAATAGATGTCATTAAAGGGTGGTTAACCATTTCGGTATTTTGCTCTATGGCCTCTAGGTAATTTGTCACACCAATGTTTGCAGATACCGCGACCCTAATAGGCGCATTAACAGAATCTCTGAGGATAATATCATTGACCCACTCCGTAATTCTGGCGGTATATTTTATCCCTTTATCACCCTCTTTTTGAAGACGAGCATCATAATTTAGATAAAACCCTAAAGGCGTTTCTGCAACAGAAGATTCGGTCGCTGGTTTGTACAGGGGGCGCATATTTTCGCTATTATGCAGATACAATCGCGTAGGTTCGTATGTGCTTCCCGCAACATCTAGCTCTTCGCGATCTACGTAAAAAGTAAGATTTGCCTCGTTAATAATCCAATTATTTGCACGAATCTCTTCGATTACATTCTGACCTGAGTCACCTTCTCCGAACAAATTAATCTCAGCTAAAACTCCTGAGCCTCCTTTTAGGTATATTCTACTTTGGTCGTTCTCATTGTCAATTCGGTCTTGGATTATACTATTATATGAGTCAGTTTGCCATGTATTAATAGCGTTCCCAACAATAGGGGCAAAACCTCCTCCAGTAATCAAGTTCAACCTAAAAGTCTGATCTTCTCGTTCTAGTTCGTCATCAGAAGTATCCTCTAAAGTATCATTGTTGTTGTTGAGTAAATAATCGTATTCAATTAAAACAGCAGCATCGGTTAAATCTAACAAAAGCATCATTTCATCACTACTGTCTATAGACAACTGCATGCCTCGTAAAAAAGATTGAAAATTCGCCTGGCTAATAAATTCAGAGGATCCTTCTTTATCGATGATATTTTCTTGAAAAAAGTTTATATCCAAGGCAACACGTATTCCTGGATTCAAGGTTTTTTGTACATCTAGTAGCGTAGATTCGTCTATATCTTCTGTGTCTGGGTTATCTTCTTGATAGAAGACGAATTGTTTGTTGTCAATTTCTACCTCTCCTTCAAAGAGGACAGTAGAACCGACAAAATCTGAAAAATCTTGAGCCGAATAATATCGCTGAGTTTCCTCAAAATTTTCGTCAGGATTTAAATCTCTCAAAAAATAAGTAGAGCTCTCTACCTTAAGGCGAAAAGGAATATCGGAGTTTCCGTAGATACTATCTAAATCAAATGTCAGTGGATAATTATTTGGAGCTGTTTCTTCATCTTCGTCATCTAAAATTCCGTCACCATCTGTATCAGGATCCAAGGGATTTGTCCCCAGTAATCTTTCTTCGTTATCTGTCAAACCATCATCATCGCTATCGCTTTCACTTGAGTCAGGGTCTTCATCGTAAATATCTGGAACTCCATCACTGTCAGAATCTCTGTTAGTTGCCGGAACTTGTTGGTAAGGGATATACAAGTATGCAGCATTTACTCTTTCTTGTTCATTTAAAGTGTCTTGCACACCTCCTTGATCTTCCAAGTCTTCGAGTTCCTGCCTCAACAGTCCGAAAGTTGGGTTGTTTGAAGGCAATCTAAACTGACTAATTATTCTCGTGCTAGTTTTGCCAAATATTGGGTCATTGTAGTTTCCCAACTGATACAAGGGTAGTTTATTTGTTTGAACAGAAGAAACGTCAATGTGTTTTATAGTGACAGGGAATTCCTGCTTGGAGGTGCTAAAAGGCTCTCCTGATATGACACCATTACCGATAATAAAATCATCTTCCACACAAGAAGAAAATAAAAGAGTCACACACACCACTAGGAGAATGAACTTGTTAGGTCTAAAGAGCATACTTATTAAAACTTTGTCTGCTATAAAACTTCGTTACTATAAAAATTAAGATAAGCCTCTTCTGTTTCTTGGATCGGACAGAAATCTAAGGTTGGAATTCCTTTGTTTTTGCCATAGGCTTCAAGCTCCTCAGAGACACTTTCGCTTGCGAATATAATGCCATCTGAATAATCTATCGCGGTCTTTAACAGATTATTAAAATTTGGGGTTGAAAGTCCTTCCAAAATATCGGTCTCAACACCATCAAATGCAATCTTTGACTTCATCTCAGTATTGAGATTCCCTTCAAAACCTTGTTCATATACTGAAGTGACAATTTTAGCATCGGCAAAGATAGGTTCATCTTTGTAATAGGTTCTCAAGTATAAAGGAAGTAAAGAGGCCATCCAACCGTGCACATGAATAACGTCAGGCGCCCAGTTTAGTTTCTTCACAGTTTCAACAACACCTTTGGCAAAGAAAATCGCACGTTCATCATTATCTTCAAACAATTTTCCCTCAGCATCAAAAAATGTAGCCTTTCTTTTAAAGTATTCTTCATTGTCAATAAAATAGACTTGAATACGTTCTTTAGGTATTGAAGCTACTTTAATTATTAACGGCATATCCATATCATTGATCACCAAATTCATACCTGAAAGACGAATCACTTCGTGTAATTGATGCCTTCTTTCATTGATATTACCGTAACGCGGCATAAAAATTCGTATCTGACCTCCATTTCCATTTACGACTCTAGGAGATTCATACGACATTAAAGAAACTTGATTCTCTGGGAGATAAGGAACTAGTTCAGAGGAAACAAACAATATCCTTTTTCCATTCATAGAGTTAGTTTTTGTAGTCAAAATTGTGATTGCAAAACTACGAAATTATTGTGGTATATACCTATTGTGGTATTTTTGGCTTCCAATTCAATGAACAATGAAGAACTTTTCGGCTAAAAGTGATTTACAGACCTACCTCAATCCGCTCCGTAAAAAGAAAAAGAAAATAGGCTTTGTTCCAACCATGGGAGCCCTACACAAGGGTCATCTCTCACTGGTCAAAAGAGCTCTTTACAAAACAGATGTCTGCGTAGTCAGTATCTATGTTAACCCAACTCAATTCAACGATTTCAAAGATTTAGAAAGCTACCCAAGAACGGTGGACAGCGATGTACTAAAGCTCAAACAAATCAGTGACAACATCGTAGTCTATGTTCCCACAAATGAAGATATCTACGGCAAAGATTTTTCTTTAAGTGATTTTGATTTTATGGGATTAGATAAAATCATGGAAGGGGCAAATAGACCTGGCCACTTTAAAGGAGTCGCCAATGTGGTCGAAAGACTAATAAATGCCGTGCAGCCAAAATTTACTTTCTTTGGAGAGAAAGACTATCAACAACTTAGCATCATACAACACCTCAACCAAAAACACAGATGGAGGACAACTATTGTGCCCTGTCCGACAGAGCGAGAATACAATGGATTAGCCTTGAGTTCTAGGAACCAAAAACTCTCAGAAACTTCGAGAGAAAAGTCCGGTGTGATTTACGAAATACTCAAACAAGTAAAGCTAAAATTTTCAACTAATTCTATGGAAAATCTAAAGCTTTATGTCAAAAAGAAAATCTCTATGCACAAAGATTTCATCGAATTAGAATACTTTGAAATTGCAGATGAATTAACCCTAACACCAGCAAAAAAGAATCAGAAGAAATTAAAATACAGAGCATTTATCGCCGCAAAAGTAGAAGGCGTAAGACTCATAGACAATATACAACTAAACTAAATCTTCAGTTAATCACAAGAAATTATGAATATTGAAGTTGTAAAATCGAAAATACACCGCGTAAAAGTTACCAATGCAGATTTAAACTATATCGGCAGCATTACTATTGATGAAGATTTAATGGACGCTGCTAATATAACCAGAGGTGAAAAAGTACAAATCGTTAACAACAATAATGGTGAAAGGCTTGAAACTTATGCCATTCCAGGCCCAAGAAAAAGTGGGGAAATCACCCTTAATGGTGCAGCTGCCCGAAAAGTGGCTTTAGGCGACGTACTGATACTTATCTGCTATGCAAGTATGCCTATTGAAGCGGCCAAAACTTTTCAACCTGCTATTGTTTTTCCAAATGAAGCAACTAACTTATTGGAATAAATGAAAAGCAGCACACTAGCAAAATGGATAAAAATAATCTTACCCATTGCATTGGGTTTAGGTCTGGTGTATTATTCATACAACAGCACCAGTGAAGAGGAAAGACGTCTCATTTGGCAAAACATGAAAGACGCCAACTTTTCATGGGTGGCGGTCTCAATAATTCTAGGATTAGCGAGTCATCTCTCTAGAGCGTGGAGATGGAATTATCTTTTAGAAACTTTGGGTTATCGTGTTTCGCTGCTTAAAGGCTTCATGCTCGTCATGCTTTCGTACTTTGCCAATTTAGGCATTCCTAGATCTGGAGAGCTCTTTAGAGCGACCGCCTTAAACACCTACAACAAAGTTCCCTTTGAGAAAGGGTTTGGAACTATTGTAACTGAAAGAATTGTCGATTTGCTAATGCTGCTTATTGTACTCATTCTGACCTTTATAGTGCAATCCAATCAACTTTTTGAATTGATAAACAACGGAGGAAAAAGTGTTGGAACGTTTTTAGGCTTGGGATTCATAGCGCTACTAGCACTTGCAATAAGTATAAAGATATTACAAAAATCTTCTCAACCCCTCGCCCTGAAGTTTACCAGCTTTCTAAAAGGTCTACAAGAAGGTGTCAACAGTGTATTGCACATGAAAAAGAAATGGCACTTCATGGGACATACCTTTTTTATTTGGATCTGTTACATTGGTATGTTTTGGGTAATTCAATACGCTATTGTTGACTTAAGAGAAATTCATTTCAATGAAATATTAGTCGGGTTTATTGCAGGTACCTTTGCCATGACAACAACCAATGGTGGAATTGGCCTATATCCTATCGCCATTAGCACTTCACTTGCCCTTTTTGAAATATCAAAAATTCAGGGTGATGCTTATGGTTGGATTATGTGGGTTGCCCAGACCCTTTTGGTTGTGATCCTAGGGGTACTTTCTTTTTTGTTCATCCCTTTTGTAAAAGACAATAGTCCTAAAAATGGCCAAGACTAAAACCACACACTACTGTCAAAATTGTGGCGCTCAAAGTTCAAAGTGGACGGGGCAATGTCATAGTTGTAAGGCCTGGAATACCATTGCAGAAGAAGTTATTAGTACTGCGTCAGTCAAGGATATTACTTCTTCTCAACAGGAAACAAGACCAACTAAAGCACAACGAATTCAAGAAATTGACGTTCAAAACGAAACTCGCATCGATACCACCAATAAAGAATTTAATCGAGTTCTAGGTGGAGGATTGGTTCCAGGTTCTGTTATTTTGCTCGGAGGTGAGCCAGGTATAGGTAAAAGCACGCTATTATTACAAATTGCACTGAGTTCTCCTTTAAAAGTTCTCTATACCTCGGGAGAAGAAAGCGGTAGACAAATTAAAATGCGTGCGGAGCGCATTGACAATCAAAAGGCAGATTGTTACATTTTGACCGAAACCAATACCCAAAAAATAGGTCAACAACTCGAAGATTTACAACCAGACTTAGTCATTGTCGATTCCATACAAACCCTTCATTCAAATCGATTAGACTCCGCTGCAGGAACAGTATCTCAAATTCGAGAATGCGCAGCGGAATTGATTCAATATGCCAAACAGACCCATACCCCAATGATTTTAGTAGGTCATATCACTAAAGAAGGGCAACTTGCAGGTCCAAAATTACTCGAACATATGGTTGATACAGTATTGCAATTTGAAGGTGATCGCAATTATGTATACCGGATTTTAAGAGGCTTGAAAAATAGGTTTGGGAACACCTCAGAATTAGGTATTTACGAAATGCAATCCAATGGTCTGAAAGAGGTAAACAACCCTTCTGAATTACTACTCTCAAATCATGAACATCCACTTAGTGGGATAGCAATTTCAGCTACCGTTGAAGGGCAACGCCCCTTAATGATTGAAATACAGGCATTAGTTAGTTCTGCAGTTTACGGCACTCCTCAAAGATCAACAACAGGCTTTAATGCCAAACGGCTAAATATGCTATTGGCTGTACTCGAAAAGAAAGCCGGATTCAAATTAGGCGCAAAAGACGTTTTTTTAAATATAACCGGAGGTATTCAGGTCGATGATCCTGCCATTGATTTAGCCGTAGTAATGGCGGTACTCTCCTCAAGTATTGACCTTCCTATTTCGACCAAAAGTTGCTTTGCAGCAGAGGTTGGTCTCGCTGGAGAAATTCGTCCCGTACAACGCATCAATGAAAGGATTTCTGAGGCCGAAAAATTAGGCTTTTCGAAGATTTACATTTCCGAATTTGCCACCATAAGCATCAAAAATCCAAAAATTGCTATTCTCAAGTTTTCAAAGGTTGAAGATTTAGTGCGGGCTTGTTTTAAAACCAATTAAGAGTTCTAGGGAGCTGGATTTGGAATCTGCCCATGAATCGCATTGACAGCTTCTTCAAGCTCTTGATTCCATTGAACATTAACACTCTCTATGTTCTCTATTAATTGAGTTATACTAGTTGCTCCAATGATATTACTTGTCACAAATGGCCTAGTGTTGACAAAGGCTAACGACAATTGAGTCAAGCTCAAACCATGCGCGTCGGCTACCTCTTTATACATTTCAGTTGCTCTAATCGAATTATCTCCACTATATCTGCTGAAATTCGGAAACAATGTCACTCTCGCATTTTCAGGTTTTTTACCTCCTAAATACTTTCCTGAAAGTACCCCAAATCCCAAAGGAGAATAAGCCAACAAACCTGCTTCAGATCGCATTGACATTTCTGCCATTCCTACCTCATAAAGTCTATTTAACAGTGAATAGGGATTTTGAACACTTACCACTCTTGGAAGTTTTGAGTTTGTAGTATGCTCTTCTAGAAAACGCATTAAACCCCAAGGAGTCTCATTGGAAAGACCAATATATTTAACCTTGCCAGAGGCCACAATTTTTTCTAAAGTCCCCAATACTTCAGCGATATTGTCTTCCCACTCGCAAGTCTCTCCGATTGGATAGTCTCGCTTGCCGAAAAAGTTAGTCACACGCTCAGGCCAGTGTAATTGATACAAGTCGATATAATCGGTCTGAAGTCTAGTTAAACTATTATCCACCGCCTCAATTAAAGATTGAGATTGAAAACCTGTGGTTCGTATATGAGAGGTAAATGCAGACTTTCCTGCTATTTTTGAAGCCAAGACTATTTCAGACCTTCTCTTGGTTTGTTTTAGCCAATTTCCAATTATAATTTCTGTATGTGCATAGCGTTCTGCAGTTGCAGGCACAGGATATAATTCGGCAGTATCCCAAAAATTAACCCCATGATCTAAGGCGCAATTCATTTGCTCAAAACCTTCTTCTTGTGTGTTTTGACGTCCCCAAGTCATAGTTCCTAAACAGATTTTACTAACTTTTAAATCTGTGGTAGATAGGTTGGTGTAAATCATTTTTTTAATTCGATTAATATTGGACAATGATCTGAGTGCACAGCTTGATTTAAAATGACAGATCTCTTAACTTTTGAAGAAAGGGCTGATGTTGCCATTCCATAATCTAAACGCCACCCCTTATTTTTTGCTCTAGAATTTGCGCGATAACTCCACCAAGTATACTGATCAGTATGGGTATTGAACATTCGAAATGTGTCTACAAATCCCGAAGCTACCAAATCATCAAGCCAGGCTCTTTCCTCTGGAAGAAAACCAGAAACCTTTTTGTTTCGTACAGGATCATGGATGTCTATAGCCTTGTGGCAAATATTATAATCCCCACAAATTAATAGTTCAGGATGTTTCTTTTGAAGTTTATTCAGGTAGGTAAAAATATCGTCCATGTAGGCAAACTTATAGTCAAGTCTATCAATATTTGTGCCTGAGGGAAGGTACATACTCATTACAGAAACAGGTCCAAAGTCTGCTCTAATATTTCGTCCTTCACTATCAATATTGGGTATTCCTATTCCTTCTTGGACTTGATCAGCTTGATCTTTACTCCAAATAGCTACCCCTGAATATCCTTTCTTTTCAGCGGAAAACCAATATTGGTGTGTATACCCAATTTGAGAAATAGCATCGAGGTCAACCTGCTCCTTGTGGGCCTTGGTTTCTTGTAAGCACACGACATCTGCATCAACTTGTTGAAGCCATTCTAAAAGCCCTTTATTCATGGCTGCTCGGATACCATTAACATTGTAAGAAATAATTTTCATAATAGATAAAAATAGTAGATTTGCTAAAAATTTACTATGAAAAGAGTAATCTTATTACTACTTCCTTCATTGGTCTTCGCTCAGCAGCAAGATAGCATTTCACAGGTTAATCTTGAAGAAGTAGTGGTTAAAGCTGCTATACAATCAGAAGAACTATTGGGTTTAACTACTGCTGCTACAGTGATCCCTAAGACAAATCCCATCTCTTTTGCTCAAGAAATAAATAGAATTCCCGGAATACAACTGCAGTCAGGGGCGCTCAATACAAATCGTATTAGTGTAAGAGGAATTGGAGCTCGATCGCCCTACAGTACCACAAAAATTAAAATGTACTACAACGGCATACCCGTTACCAATGGTATAGGTGAGTCAACAGTTGAAGCTTTTGATCTTGAGAATACAGATCGAATTAGAGTTGTAAAAGGACCTAAGGCAACCGCATTTGGTGCAGCACTTGGAGGATTACTAGAATTAGAGTCAGATCTTCAAAAAATCAATGGTAGCCAACAAGACTTCAACACTTTAATAGGAAGTTACGGTCTTTTTAAAACACATTACCAATATAATTTTTCAAACGAAAAAAAAGCATTTCGACTTAGCCTACACCATTTAGATCGGGAAGGATATCGCCAAAATAATAATTTTAGACGCAACGGTTTTTGGTTTGAAAACGTTTACAAGCTCGGTAAAAATCACAAATTGGGATTCTTTTTAAATCAAATCAATTACAACGCCGAAATTCCCAGTTCTTTGAATCAAAATGATTTTGAAAACAATCCTACAAAAGCAGCTTTTACATGGAATGCTGCAAAAGGTTTTGAACAAAACAACTATGCCTTATTCGCAGTCTATCACAAATGGCAAAAAAATAGATGGCAAATTCAACCCTCACTCTATTATATAGACGCAGATCATTACGAGGCTAGACCTTTCAATATTTTAGATGATAGAACTTATAGTCTAGGGTATCGCATAACCGGAACTTATTCAAAAGACACATCAGGTTTTGTCTTTGGCATAGAACATCGAAAAGAAAATTATTTCGACAAAATATATCGAAATCTATACCGAGAGGTAAACCCTCAAAAAAGTGTACAAGGAAGTCTGTTAAATGCACAGCGACAGAGGCGACTTTCTTCCAACTACTTTTTGACTCACTATGGAAAGTGGAATCAATTTTCCTACCAACTTGGAGCCAACCTCAACTTTAATCAGTACTATTATCAACGAAATTCGGATGCCGCTATTGAGAATCTCAATAAAGGAATACTAGCGCCAAGTGCTCAACTCAACTATAAAAATCTGGGTCTTAACATCAGTCAGGGTTATTCAAACCCCAGTTTAGAAGAAAGCCTAATTGCTGGACAGGAATTTAATTCAGACCTAAGGCCAGAAATTGGAACCCAATATGAATTGAGTTATCATTCTGCGGCTGAGGCACGTTTAAACTGGAGTGCAGAACTTTATACGATCGACGTAAAAGATCTCTTTATTGAAAAGCGTTTGACTGAAGATCTTCAAACCCTTGTCAATGCAGGAAGGACTCAGTTAACAGGTCTAGATTTGAGTTCGTCTTATCAAATTCAAGCAGATGGCTTATTTGAAAACTTGCATTTTTCATATCAATGGTCAAGTCATAAATTCAAAGATTTTGACGATGATGGTGAACAGCGTGAGGGGCTATTTATCCCCGGAGTGCCTAAACACAGATTAGCACTAGGCATAAGTGGAAACATAAGGAATAATCTTAGCTATAATCTAAATCATCTGTATACAGATCCAATTATCATTAATAATGCTAATACCGTGTATTCTCCCTCATTTCATCGCTTAGACATGACACTCAACTATCAAAAAAAGTGGTCAAAAAATTATCAAAGCGAATTTACCTTGGGAATAAATAACATAACTAACACGGCGTATGCTTCATCTTTTGTCGTCAATGCAGTTGGTTTTGGAGGTAATACTCCTCGTTATTACTATCCGGCAGATGCAAGAAATTTTTTCTTTTCGATACGTATACGCAAAACAGCATCACAAACGCCTTAGCCACTCTGACATCGAAACTTCTTTGCGCAACATTTCTCCAATGGATGAAATAGCAACTCGTTCTTGATTCATACTGTCTCGTTCACGAATAGTCACAGTTTGATCTTCTAAAGTTTGGTGGTCAACAGTGAGACAGAATGGAGTTCCAATGGCGTCTTGACGTCTGTAACGTCTTCCAATAGCGTCTTTTTCATCGTAAACCACATCGTAATCAAATCTTAAATCCTCAACAATAGATTGAGCAATTTCTGGTAATCCATCTCTTTTCAATAAGGGTAAAACGGCGACCTTGTACGGGGCCAAAACAGAAGGAAGTTTTAATACCGTACGCGTACCGTTTTCCAATTCCTCCTCTTGTAATGAATTAGAGTATACTGCTAGAAACATACGATCCAATCCGATTGAAGTCTCTAGGACGTAAGGAACATATGAGGTATTTTCTTCAGGGTCAAAATATTGTAATTTTTTACCTGAATAGTTTTCATGAGAAGATAAATCAAAGTCAGTTCTAGAATGTATACCTTCTAATTCCTTAAATCCAAAAGGAAATTTAAATTCAATATCCGCAGCTGCGTCGGCGTAATGTGCTAATTTTTCATGGTCGTGAAAACGATAATTTTCTTCACCCAGTCCTAAGCTTAAATGCCATTTTAATCGATGCGCTTTCCAGTGTTCATACCATTTTTGCTGTGTCCCTGGTTTAATAAAAAACTGCATTTCCATTTGCTCGAATTCTCGCATGCGAAAAATAAATTGCCGAGCCACAATTTCGTTTCGAAATGCCTTTCCTGTTTGAGCAATACCAAAAGGAATTTTCATTCGACCTGTTTTTTGCACATTGAGAAAATTTACAAAAATACCTTGCGCAGTTTCTGGTCTTAAATAAAGATCTGTCGCAGTTTCAGCTGAAGCTCCTAATTTGGTGCCAAACATTAAATTAAATTGCTTGACATCTGTCCAATTTTTTGATCCTGATAAGGGACAAGCAATCTCTAGTTCTTCAATAATAGCTTTGACATCCTCTAAGTTTTCATCTTCTAAAGCACGTGCCAATCGCTTTAGTATTGTAGCTGCTTTTTCCTTGTAACCCATAACTCTAGGGTTAGTCTGCTCAAATTGTTCCTGATCAAAATCAGCTCCAAAACGCTTGGCTGCCTTTTGAATTTCCTTGTCGATTTTGGCTTCAATTTTATTAGCCACATAGTCCTCGACTAATACATCCGCCCGGTATCTCTTTTTTGAATCTTTATTATCAATCAAAGGGTCATTAAAGGCATCCACGTGACCAGATGCTTTCCATGTTGTGGGATGCATAAATATTGCAGCGTCAATACCTACAATGTTATCATTGAGGCGTACCATGGCTTGCCACCAATAATCTCTGATATTTTTTTTGAGTAATGCGCCCATTTGAGCGTAATCATATACAGCCGATAAACCGTCGTATATTTCACTAGATTGAAAGATAAAACCGTATTCTTTGGCGTGTGAAATAACTCTTTTAAAGACCTCGTCCTTATTCTTCATGGATAAGATTGTTTGATGGGAGCAAAAATAGAGTTTTCTGTTAGTTTAAAACAACCTCACCTTGAGTTAAAATTACATCTTTATCCCAAACTTGAATTGTGTATGTTCCTCGTACGATGCTTTGATTCGCTACATTTACAGCTTTACAAATACTTCCGCCCCTTCCATCATAACTCACAATAAATTTCTGTTCCATAATTCGAGGCTTAGCTCCTTCATTACTTAAAACTCCTGCAGGAGGAATAAAACGCAGTGTTAGGTTTTTAGTAAAAGTTCTAGTCTGTGAAGGTTTAGAGACAACATCTATACAGGTTCGGAATATTTTAGTCTGGTCTGCCAGAGTAGATTCAACAGGTTGCCCTGAAGCCAAAAAATAAGATTTTGTACGTATTCCACTAAACTCGATTGAATTAGCATCATTTAACACTGTATTGACAGCGTTTGTTTTCTTTTGTATTGTTTTTTTAGGAGTTGAAGCGATCGGCGTAGCAGTAGTCTGATTGTTTTTTATAATTCTTCGCCCCCTGTCGTCTATTAGGTTTTTAGTCGCATTTCGCAGACTATCATATCTTCGTTCAAAAGCTTTAAGGCGACGATTAGCCTGCTTTAAATTAGCAACCGTCAAATTTAAATTAGCAACAGAATCCTGTAATTGTGCAACTTGGTTCTCTAGTTTTTGAATGGTCATCTTATCAAATTCACTCTCACTTTTGAAACGATCGATATCGAGTCTAGCTTCTGTAAGTGATTTTGTCAAGTTTTGCTTTTCAATTGTTAAATAATCAATTTCAGTCCTTGCGTTGAGATTGAGATTGTAGAATAAAACCAAAATAGCAACTATTATCACAAGGAGCACAGCGATGATTACATTATTTCGTACTTGAGGATCTGTCGAGGTTTCCATTATAAAATTGAGGTGTTATTTGAAGTAACCAAAATATTAAAGTTAATTTTAGAATTCTTTGTTCCACATTGTTGCATCGGATGTAATGCAATATTATTCGATACAAATACTCCTCTATGCTCAACTTGTCGGTCGAATTTACCTTTAACCGAAAGCACCTTGAGCACAATAAACGGAATAAACGTACCTTTAGTCGATAAAAGTATCCTTGTATGTACGATTTTTTTCAATTCTTCTAAAGGAATTGTCCTACATTTTATTCATCATTTAAAATACAAAAATCAGCCTGAAATTGGCGCATTTTTTGCGCGACTTTGGTTAGAAATATACCCCAAGAATCAATGGCCTGAAATTGATTTAATTATTCCTGTTCCCCTGCACGCAAGAAAACAAAGGAAAAGAGGGTACAATCAATTAGATTTATTCGGAAAGTCACTTGCAATTATATTAAATGCACATTACTGTACTAATGTTTTAAAACAATCCCGATTTGAATTGTCCCAAACCAAGAAAAATGTGAGTGTACGCATTGAATCCAAAAAAATGAGTTATCACCTAGAAAATCCAGAAATCGTAAGTGCGAAGTCCGTTTTGTTAATTGACGATGTAATCAGCACCGGAGCAACAATTATATCCTGTGTTCAGCAATTGAAAAAAGGCACTCCAAATTCAATCAAAATCGCAGCCATTGCTTATACGCCTAAAAAGAACCAATTCATATGATAATGTTGTAACTTTCCCCTTTGAATTCGTATTGATGTTTAAAAAAATTCAATCATTTTTTGTCGGTTGTTTCTTAATCCTAAGTCTAAATCAATGTGCCAAAAGAGGTTCACCTACGGGAGGACCAAAAGACGAGACCCCTCCAGTTTTTATGAAGGCTCAACCTCCTTTAGAAACCACAAATTTTGATGCTACCCGTATACGACTCTATTTTGATGAATACATCAAACTAAAGAATTTAAAAGAGCAGCTCATCATCTCGCCTCCTCTTGAAAATGAACCTGTCATTAGCCCTCAAGGAGGAGCTAGCAAATTCATTCAAATCGACATCGAAGACACCCTAAAATTTAATACAACATATAGCTTTAATTTTGGGCAGAGTATCGCTGACAACAATGAGTCTAATGCCTTAGTAAACTTTCAATATGTAATTTCTACTGGAGGTTATATCGATTCTTTGCGTTTAAAAGGGGTTGTAAAAGATGCTATTAATAGAAAAGCAGAGGAATATGTCAGTGTTATGCTCTTCAAAATTGACAGTTCTTATACGGATTCCATAGTTTACAAAAGCCCTCCAACTTATTTGACCAATACCCTCGACAGTTTACCTGTTTTCGATTTTAATTATCTCAGTCCAGGACAATACCAACTCGTAGCAATTAAAGACGAAAACAGCAATAATTTATTTGATTCAAGTTTAGATAAGTTCGCCTTTTTCGATGAGCCTATTTTTATACCTACTGAAGATTTGTTTCTGCTCAATTTGTTCAAGGAAGCAACCCCGTATTCAGCCGTAGTTCCAGCTCAAATATCTCAACAACGCATCTTATTTCCTTACAGAGGGCCAAAACATATCATACCAGAAATTGAATTATTGACCAAACTCAACGATAGTATAACAACATTTACAGAAAAAATCAAAAACAAAGACAGTTTACATTTTTGGATACATCCACCCGAGTTCGATTCCTTACAATTTCTTGTTCGTGTACCTAAACTAGATCAAATTGATACCTTTACCGTGCGAAAGAAAAGCACGGTTGACCTTGATAGTCTCACACTTTCGTTAAAACCTAACGGGACACTTAAAACCACGGACCATGCAGTTGTTGAAACCTCAACACCCATTGCTAGAATCGACAGCACTCTTTTCAACCTCCTCAAATTTGACAGTATCCCTGTAGAATTTGAATTAGAACTAGATCAAACACGAAGAGCCTTGAACGTTTACTATCATCGAGATTTTGCAGATGAAATTAAATTAAACCTTCTTCCTGGAGCTGTTGAAGATATTTTTGGAACCTTAAACGATAGTATCGAAAAAAAGTACAGATACGGTCAACTCGAAGATTACGGCACACTTCAATTATCCATTGAAGGAGCAACTTATCCCATAATTGTAGAGTTATTAGATGGCAAAGACAAGGTCGTTAGCACCGTGAATCTAGATCAAAAAGAACCTCTTACTTTTGATTTGCTCGAACCGGCAACCTACGGTCTGAGGGTTATTTATGATAATAATGACAATAAACGCTTTGATAGCGGAAATTGGTTGCTTAAAACCCAAGCGGAAGAAGTGAAATACTTTCCAGATCCAATTGAAATTCGTGCCAATTGGGAAATCGATCAAACCTTTATTATTAGAAATTAATTTCAAAAGAATCAGCATCGTTTAAAAAGCCTAATTCACTCCTAATTTGATTGAGGTAAGTTCTGTCGATATCAACTGTGCAGCTTATTTGGTCTTGATTTAAAAAAGAGAGTTGAGTGCCCAATGGGTCATAAACCGCTGAAGATCCATTGTATTCCCATCCATTTTTATCAGTCCCTGTTCTATTAACTCCAATTACATAGCACATATTCTCAATCGCTCTAGCCTTGAGCAAATCATTCCAAGCTGAGATTCGATAAATTGGCCAATTAGCCATATATATTAAGAGGTCGTAAAAGGGCTTTTTATTTCTTGACCAAACGGGAAAACGCAAGTCATAGCAAATCATGGGACATATTATAAAATCTTTAGCTTTTTCTTGGATTCGCTCTCCTCCATTTTGATAGACTTTCTCTTCACTTGATAAGCTAAAACCATGTCTTTTATTGTAGTAATTATAGCTTCCGTCTGCATGAACAACAAATGCTCTATTTGACCAAAGTTGACCGTCAAAAAAGGCTGTGCTTCCCACAAGAATGATTTTAAAATTTGCTGCCATTCGCTGCATCCATTGTAATGTAATAGTGCCCACATTCTCTTCTAACTGTTCTGGTTTCATCGTAAACCCAGTAGAAAACATCTCAGGCAACACCACTAAATCTACATCATTAACCAAATGTTGTAATTCGTGCTCAAAACTTCTGAAGTTGGCTTGGGCATCATGCCAATGCAATTCATTTTGAATGGCAGCAATTTTCATATTTTACTAATTTATTCTAATTCCTGGATTAAAATCTTCAGGTGCATTTTTAATTTTTAATTCAGTTCCATTTCCTCCACTGTCATTACTAATCTCCCATTGCTCAAAATCAAAAATATCAGTTCCTTCTTTAATATGTGATTTTCTTTGGGCTCTTCCATCTTCAAATTCATGATCAGTTTCACTACCATCTTCTCCTATTCGGCCAAAAATATCAATAACTTTTCCATCAGAGTTAGCCAGGACTAAGTTATCATCGCCATTCGAATTAGCAACACTTGAACCCCTTGCCTCTGCATCGGGAATTATTCCATATACAAATTCAAACTGTTGTGCATCTGCTGCTATAACAAATGTAGAATTTGATTTTATAGTGTAAGAACTCAAGTCAAAACGACTACTTACTGTTGTATCTGCATTTGTATATCGCTGTATTTCCCATCCCTGAAGTGAAATGTCATTTTCATCAGCATTGTACAACTCAATAAATCGAGCTTTAATATCGTTGTCTGGGTCTGCAATTTCGCTGATAAAAATACCTTTGGTTAAATTTCTGCCAGGACAGGTTTCTTCAATTAATTTTAGGTGTTCTATAGAATTTAATTCAATATTCCACTCCCCATTTTTAGCATAAATTATTCCTGAGATTTGAATTGGTGATTCTGGAATCAGATAATCATAATATTCTTCATAGCCACTCAAGACAAGTCTCAATTGATTGCCATTACAGTCAAGCAGTAACCGTTTAGAATCTTCTCTAAACTCTCCTAACATTTTGCCAAATTCATTGGAAGCAAAAGACAAACCCGTAAAACGTTGTAATGTATAATTATGCGTTTCACTTAGTGTCTCCAATTTTATTGGAGTAGGTTCAATTGGTTCTGATAAAGCACATGATCTAATCAAATGCTCTTTTAATACAACTAAAGGAATTTTAGTCAAAACTGGGTTGTCATACAAAATATGATATAAGCCAGCTGTTATCATTCCTTGCTTCATTTGAAAACTTAACCCCTTTAAATTTAAAAATACACGCTGTTGAAATGGATAATAAAAGTGCGCATTAGTCATCTCGGTTTTCAATAAAATTCCCCTTGGAGCATTATCAATATTTTGAATGAGAATTTGTTGGTAATTTGCACCTTCCTTATCAGAACTAATAACTACACCCTCAAGCCAAATGTCATCCTCAATTTGAATTATTTGTCCCTCTGGATACATTTCTAGAATCTTGACAAGGTCATTCCATGACTGCGTTTCAACAAAAGCATCATCGCATTCTTTATCTGGTACTATGCCAACATAATCATGCCAACATCCAGTAAACAACAATCCTGCGCTTACAGGAGCGCGTACACTATTTAACTTCATATATAAAAAATTTAATTAGAAACGATACGAAAGATTTACAAAGTAATTTCTGCCCATGGCATACCAATATTTAGGACCAAATATTGGTATACTGCGTACTTGATCTTGAAGGTAATCCGTAGGTTTCCCTAGCCTTGATCCTTCAAAACCCGAAATCGGTTGAATCTTATTCAACACATTTGAGATGCTCGAAAAAAGTAAGAGGTACCCTTCTTTAATTCTCCAAGATTTGCCACACAGTAAATTCAAATAATTGTTCTCAGGAATATATTTTGGTTGTAAACTATTCAATTGTGCGCCCAACATGGTCTTTAACTCGTTTAAGAATTGTTCAGTACGGTGATACCAGGCAAAATCTATTGGGAATTTGGAAATAAAATTATAGCTCGCTGTCGCAAACAGGTAATTATTCGTACGCATGTTTAAACCCAAAGACAATGCACGAGAAGGGTGATTTGGTAAAGGTGCTTTACGTATAGCATTAGATGCAAACACTAATCCTCGAAAATCATTTTGATTTTCAAATTGCATCAAATCGTCGGAATAAAAATCGAGGTGATCCGCTTTTAGATAGTATCCCCTAAACAATGCACAGGCCAGAGACAAACTCCATGTCGTGTCGAGTTGAAAATCCATCCCCAAATCAAGACCATTAGCCTCTACGCTTATTCCTTGAACAATCTGATGTGTAAAATCTGCATGTTCAAGATAAAAACGATCTCTTTCGTTTTGATGCCTCAAATGATAATGATATAAATTTGAGTTTAACTTGAAGCGAGAGGAGTGAAAACTATACTTCAATTCGAAGGCATTTCTTTTTTCATTTTTTAGATTTAAGAAAACAGCATTTTCACGTAAATTCAAATATTGTTCTTGTGGACTCTTGATACGCTCACTCAAAGCGTAATTCAAATCAAAGTAATGTTTTCCTTCAATTTGATATTCGAGCCCAACTTTAAAATTATATGCATTAAAGGATTTCCATAAGTCTGTTCCCAAACTGTTATTTGGATAGCGTCCATTTTGGAATTTTCCATCTCTTTGGTAGCCAATTATTTTGTAGTTTAATGCGGTATAAGCTTTAAAATCATTGTGTTTTTTCCTGACAATAAAGTTCATTTCTCTTTCTTTAGCATTGATATGAACATTGTAATTAATACGCTCATTCAACCCGACCGGCGAAGAGTCTAGAACATTGTTTTGTGTTTGGCTAAATGAATCAACATCCAAATAATAAGGAGACCCTAATAAATCTTTTACCCGAGCAAAAAGCGAATAATTTTCTCGCTGTTGAGCTATATACAAATGAAAATTCAGACGGGAAGTAAAGTTCTTTTTTAGATGAAAAAATACATTAGTGCCTGATCTTATTTCGACATCCTCTAAGAAAGTATAGGGGGTAAAATCTGTATCTTCTTGGGAATTTGCCAGAAATAAATCCGCCCAATTGATCTGAGGCTTTTCTTTTTGAATCAAATGCGTTTTAAACAATCCAACCCAAGAACTATTTGAATTTGACAAAGAATAACTGGGCAAGTTTTTATAATATGTTGGTAAGGGATTTGATGCCTTTTGGTGCGATAATCTGCTTTTAGCGTGAATACTATTTATAAAATCTGCCCAAAAATTCATTTGGAAATTACTTTTTTGATAACTCCAATTCAACTGTGTTAAATGATTTCTTTGATGTTTAATTCTTGAATTTCGATTTGAATTATTGAATTCTCCCCAATAGGGATTGTACCTTGGCCCGTACAAATCAAATACTTCTTTAGTGATGAAATTCATCGTAGCCCTTTGAGTCTCGACACCGCTGTATCCAACATAAAATTGATGTGATTTTTTTCGCCATGTATATGCCGCAAAAACACTTTTTGATAAATAAGGGCTAGCTTCGTAATAACCTTCTTTAGCCCCTCTTAGACTAGTGGCCAAAGCGAAGGCATTTCGCTCTCCAATTTTATTAAAATAATACTGAGTTCTATAACGATATGATCTATTTGAACTGCTTAAGGTTAATCGGTTTCCTTGACGAAGTTCAAAAGGATTTGTTTTAAAAGTTTGAATGTTTCCAAGTCTGCCTATTACATATTCATATGGTTTTATTCCTTCTATTTGTGTGTTGTTACCCAATACTTCATTTAAACCAGACCACATATTCCAATCATGAGTGTCGTCGAGTAATCTATTAACCTCAGAGCCATTGAACATAAATTGTGATTCTCTATTATTTAAGTTTCGTTTGTTGTACCATACATGACTCCAGTCAAAAGAAGCTGTTCGTAAAAACGTAGACATTCTGCTTTGTAAGGCTGATGGTAATTCCTCGGTATTCAAATATGAGTTCCATAGCGTATTGGTAATATCTTGAGCTGAAATACTCAAGTAAACGAACATCAAAGTAGAAAATATTAGTTTTTTCATCAATTAATTAATTTGAGCAAACATATATTGACACAGCGCAATACACTTGCATTCAACTTGACTACAATTGTAAAATGGTTAAAAGATTATGCGTATTTGTAATTATTAGTATTCTAAGTACAAGGGCGATGGGGCAAGCAAATTCGAGAATTGTTTTTTACAATTGCGAGAACCTCTTTGATGTTTATGACTACCCCTTGACCAAAGATGACGAAAGAACTCCTCAAGGAAAGTTCAAATGGACCAAAGAAAAATACCAATCTAAACTCTATCAAGTTGCAGAGGTATTTAAGGCTATGGCATTACCACATAATAATTGGCCTAGCGTTATCGGTCTATGCGAGATTGAGAATGCGCAAGTTCTTAGCGATTTGCAAAACAACCTTCTTCAATTAGGAGTGAAGTACAACATAATTCACCAAGACAGTCCAGATCAAAGAGGAATTGACGTAGCCCTTTTGTATCGTCCCAACATCTATAATTTACTCCATTATGAATACCATAATTTGTACTTAAGTAATCATAAAAGTGAACGAAAATTTACTAGAGATCAACTTGTAGTGAGTGGTTTTATGAATGGACAATTATTACATATTATCGTGGTGCATTGGCCATCTCGAAGTGGTGGACAAAGCAGGTCTAATCCATTTCGAATTAAGGCTGCTTATAAAAGTCGGTCTTTGGTTGATTCTCTCTTGTCTTTAGATGCAGCTAATCAAATTATGGTTATGGGAGATTTCAATGATGACCCAGTCAATTATTCGATACAGGTGCTTGAAAATGGAAAAAAATATGGAGACACCTTGTGCAATCCCATGCGAATCTTATATAAGAAAGGAATAGGAAGTATTGCTCACTACGACCGCTGGCATCTGTTTGATCAAATATTATTCACCGAAAATTTTCTGACTTCAAAAAATTTACAGCTAAAGAAAATAGGTGTATTTAAACCTTCATTTATGACCCAGCAAATAGGGCCTTATAAAGGTTACCCTTTACGTTCCTTTTCAGGAACTTCATATACGAATGGGTACAGTGATCATTATCCTGTTTACGTAGAGTTAACCGAACCATTGGCTCCAAGGAAGCCTCCTCAATATTAGAAGCAGTCCTAGACCGTAATAAAGCGAGATCATTTTGAACTTAGCCTCGGCAGTTTCTTTACAGTTGTGTTTTGACCATCCAATAGTAATTAAAACTATAGCGATAATATTAGTAGTAGGATTTTCCAAAGCCAAGAGACGGGCTGCTGAGTTTAAATTTCCAACACCAATAGAGGTGATGGCATTAAGACCGTTTGATGAGATGAAATACACAATCAAACCAAGTAATAATTGAATATGCGAAAGAATAATAGCAAATAAACTAATTCTTAAGTCTTTACTCATTTCAAACTTTTCTCTCTTAGAAAGCCACCCTGAAACTGCATTTAAAAATGCCAAAATGAGAACGATAAGAACAATGTAAACTAGGACAGAGTGTGCCGAAGTGAGAATGTCTTGTATGGTGTTCAACTATTTTGTTTGTAGTAAGATATTAATTCTTTCGTTGAAGGGTCGTGAGATGCCGCTTTTTTAGTATTCCATTCATCTAAAATTGTCTTTGCCAACTGCTTCCCCAATTCAACGCCCCATTGATCATAGCTAAAAATATTCCAAATTACCCCTTGAACGAAAATCTTATGCTCGTATGCGGCAATAAGAGCACCCAAGTTATAAGGAGTAAGTCTATCTATCAATAAAGTCGTTGTTGGATTATCCCCCTTAAAAACTTTGTGAGGTAATAGCGCATTGATTTCTTGTGCTGATTTCCCTTCAGAAATAAGTTCATTTTTAACTTGTTCAACACTTTTACCATTTAATAAAGCTTCTGTTTGCGCAAAGAAATTTGACATCAATTTATCGTGATGTGACTGATCGCCGTGTAATGAGCTTTTGAAACCTATGAAATCTGCAGGAATTAACTTTGTGCCTTGGTGGATTAATTGAAAAAAGGCATGTTGGGCATTAGTCCCAGGCTCGCCCCATACGATATTACCTGTTTGGTAGGTCACCTCATTACCTTCCCGGTCAACTCCCTTTCCATTACTCTCCATAATAGCTTGTTGAAGATAGGCAGGGAATCGTTGTAAGTACTGAGTGTAAGGAATTAAAGCCTCAGTTTCAGCTTCTAAAAAATTATTGTACCACACACTCAAGAGCGCCATTCGAGTTGGAATATTTAATGCTATTGGAGCTTCATAAAAATGCTCATCCATTCCTTGAGCCCCTTTCAATAGTTCTTCAAAGCGATCATATCCAATTGCCATTGCAATGGATAATCCCACTGAACTCCAAAGTGAAAATCTTCCACCAACCCAATTCCACATGGTAAAAACATTCTTTTGATCAATTCCAAATTCATCAATCATTTTAAGGTTGGTTGAAACCGCTGCAAAGTGATTAGCCACCCATTTTTCCTCGGCATAATTTAAAAACCACTTTTTAGCAGTAGTAGCATTAGCTAAAGTTTCTTGGGTGGTAAATGACTTGGAAACAATTACAAAAAGTGTCGTTTCAGGATTTAAGTCTTTAAGAACTTCATTGATGTGATCTCCGTCAACATTACTTATAAAATGCACTTTTAAATGATTTTTGTAATAAGCCATCGCATCTACGACCATTACAGGACCTAAATCTGAACCTCCTATACCAATATTGACCACATCAGTAATTGATTTTCCAGTAAACCCTTTATGTGAACCCTCAATAACTGAAGAGGTAAAACGTCTCATTTGTTCTTTGACTGCTTTAATGTCTTCATCTATAGGAACACCATCGATACGAACGGCAGTATTTTGTGCTCTTAGAGCTGTATGAAGAACAGCTCTACCCTCTGTTTCGTTGATTGTAGCTCCTTCAAAATAAGACTTCTTTGCCTCTTCTAACTTGCATTCAGAAGCCAAGGAATAAAGCGCATCCCATGCAGATTGGTCTATTTTATTTTTTGAAAAGTCAATCAAAAACTCCTCCCACTTCACAGTATGCGACGAAACCCTATGAGAATCGTTTTCAAAAAGAGATAAGATGGATTGAGCTTTTAAGTTTTCACTGATACTTTGAAGTGATTCCCAGCTTTTCGTTTTGCTAGGATTGGTTTTGTTGAGTGTCATTTGTTGTTTCGGGAGTTATATAAGATAGTCTTGAGGTGTCAAAATTGAGGCGCTCAAAATCGTAATCAATACAACGGAGTTGATTTAGAGGTGATTGTACATAATTGAAAAACGCATTAGCATAAGATTTATCGATTGGAGCGGCTGCAGGTAATTTTTGTTTCAAAGGATCAACCTGTCTTCCGTTTTTCCAAAAGCGATAACACACATGAGGTCCACTTGTGTTACCGGTCATTCCAATCCATCCAATTACATGGCCCTGTCTAACTTTTTGCCCTCGTTTTACATTAAGTCTTCTCATATGTAGATATTGCGTAGAATAGGTGGCATTATGCTTGACTTTTGCGTAAATGCCGTTTCCACCTTTTCTTCTCGCTTCGGTAACCACACCATCTGCTGTAGCAATTATTGGTGTGCCTATTGGAGCTGCATAGTCTGTTCCTTTATGTGGTCTTACTCGATTACCGTAGTATGCAATTCTTCGCTTCAAATTATACCGAGAAGAAATTCGATAAGACGCAAATTTCAAAGGAGCCTTGAGAAAGGTTCTTCTCAAGTTATTTCCTTTTTCATCGAAGTAATCAATTTGACCACTGACGGTATCAACCTTTGCCGCAAATGCGTAATAGGAATCTCCCTTGTGTTCAAAATAAGCTGCGGTAATTCCATCAATTCCTATATACGAACCATCTTCTAAATAACGCTCACGCACAATGGTCTTAAATTTATCCCCCTTAAAAAGTCTAAAAAAATCGATGCTCCAAGCGTAGATATCTGAAAGTGAAAAACTGAGGTTTTGATCGATTCCTAGCTCATCTAGTGTCATATAGAGTGAACTTTTGATTTCCCCTGCGTACTCTTTTTCAACTAGGAAGTATGGGCGTTGCTTTCGGCTCACCTCAACCGTATCTCTAAAATCAACAAGTGTATAATTTAACTTGTCATTTTCATAAATGAAGACTTGAGCTTTATTAAGACTGTCCTTCGATTTAAGTATACGATAAGGTCTACCTCTCCTAATTCTTCTCAGATCAAAAACAGTTCTGTACGAGCGAGTAGCTTGAATTACTTTTTGGTAATCAGCCTTATGCTTATTCATTAATTCTCCAAAAGTGTCTCCGGAACGAATAGTGTCCAATACAAGGTCGTAATCACACATATTGATTCCGTATTCTATTTCCACGGAAGTGTTAGGCGTTTCATAGCTCCAATCGATGCTGTCTTCGTTTTCTTTGTCACCAGAAAATCCACAAGCCTGCAGTAAAAGGCCAATGGTAATGACAAAGAATTTTGAAAATCTTATTGTAGTTTGATGCCACTCGATCATGGCACGAATTTCAGTAAAAAACCCGACATTTTAGTCCATTATCAAGGTAAATTGATTCTTTAATCCGTTATAGCCTTCTAAATCAGCTTTTATCGATCCTACTCTCAAGTCAGCCTGTATTCTTATCGGAATTCTATTCAAATCATTACTTACCCAAAGGGTGAGACTTTCTTGCGCTCTAAATATCCTCCCCGATTTTACTAAGGGCCTGAAGGCTAGGCAGGGAACCTTACCGAATTTAGTTTTAATAATTTGCTCTCCTAAATATCGAAGTTTAAAATCATAAACCCCATCATCATCAAATAACATGTCCAGCGGAATCTCGTCACCAACTTTCAAATTATCCGTTGAAAAATTTTCTCTTAAATAATAGGTGGAGGATAAAATATCTTGCATTTTATCGTGTATTTCGAGTGAGAAAGAAGTGCTGTCTTTAATATTGAAAATCTTTGCACTATTTCGATCAAAATCGTAATCAATTTCAATGTGTTTGGTGTATCCACCCTCATAAATATCACGCTTAAAATAAACCGGACGAACAGAATCTAACTCAAAAAAGCTTTCGTAAGTATCATCCACCTTAAAAAATAAACTGGCAAATCCAGTAGTCTTTCCTTTTCCTATAGCTCTGAAAACGGTTTTCCCTTTCACTTCTGCCTTTTCCAACTTAATTGTGGCGTAACTCGCGTTCAAAAATCCATAGTGTAGTCTGTATTTCAGCCATTCACCTTCCTGAAATGCTTGATAATTCTGGGCGCTCAAAACAGAAAATACCGAGGTAATTAAAAATATAAAAAGTATTTTTTTCATTTTCACACATCAAAAATAAAAAAGCCTTGACAATAATACCAAGGCTTTTCAACAACCAACCAAACTTTAAATCATGAAATCTGTAACGAAACAAATTTTTGAACACTATGAAAGTACAGCATGACCAAGGCCTTATTTTCTTTTTAACGCTATTTAACGCGCCAAATGCATATTATTATGTTTTTTTTAAGAATTGAGCTTGAAATAAGCCCGAATTTTTTCCGATTTCACCTTGCCAATCAAGGCTTCAAGATCGGCATGAGAAGCCTCTTTAACCCCTTTTACTGATCTGAATTCACTCAATAACTGATTCGCTGTTTTATAGCCTATCCCATCAATATTCAATAGTTCCGTTTGTATAGCTGAAGAGCTCCTCTTTTGTCTGTGAAATGTAAGGCTAAATCGGTGGGCTTCATTTCGCAAATATTGAATGAGTTTCAAAGATTCTGAGCGCTTGTCTAAATACAACGGATCTGAATCATTAGGAAAATAAATTTCTTCTAGTCGCTTGGCAATTCCTATAATCGCTATTTTTCCTCTTAACCCTAGTAATTCTAAAGCCTTTAAAGCTGATGATAACTGTCCTTTTCCTCCGTCTATTACAATTAGCTGAGGAAGCAGTTCATCTTGGTCAAGTAATCGTTTGTAACGCCGAAAAACAACCTCTTCCATTGATGCAAAATCATTTGGACCTTGAACCGTTTTAATGTTAAAATGTCTGTATTCTGACTTTAAAGGTTTTGCATTTTTAAAGACAACACAGGCAGCTACTGGGTTACTTCCTTGTATATTGGAATTGTCAAAACACTCAATGTGGTAAGGGTCTTGACTCATGTGTAAATCTGCTTTTAACTGAGTGATAATTCTAGTACTGTGACGCTCTGGATCTACAATTTTCATTTGTTTGAAACGATCCTGTCTATAAAATTTTGCATTTCTAAGGGATAAATCAATCAATTGTTTTTTATCGCCCAACTTAGGAATGGTCACTTTTAGGTCTTCTGTAAGGGGAACAGGAAAAGGCAATAAAAGTTCCTTGGAATTAGATTTAAACCGTTGTCGAAGCTCTACAATTGCAAGTGACAGGAGCTCTTCTTTTCCCTCGTCTAGTTTCTTTTTTAACTCCAAAGTATGTGACTGAACAATACACCCCTCAACCAATCTGAAGTAATTAATATATGCATGTGAATGATCTTCAAGAATGCTAAAAACATCAATTTCAGAAATCTTAGGATTAACCACAGTGGATTTAGCTTGGTAACGTTCTAGAATATCAATACGATCTTTAATTTTTTGTGCTTTCTCATATTGTAAATTGGTCGCGAAAGTCATCATTTGGTTCTTGAGCAATGTTAACGAAGGCTTTAATTTGCCTCTTATAATATTGGTAATAGCCTCTATTTGAATCTCATAATCTTCTTCGGATTGTAAACCTTGGCAAGGTCCAGCACAATTTCCTATGTGATATTCTAAACATAGTTTTACCTTTTTAGACTCCACCTTCTCAGGGGATAAATCAAAGTGGCAGCTTCTGAGCATATAAACGGATTTAAACAAATCCAAGAGTGTGCGAACAGTTTTCATAGACGTATAAGGTCCAAAGTATTGAGACCCATCTTTTATAAATCTACGAGTGGCAAAAACTCTAGGAAAAGGCTCTTTTTTAACACAAATCCAAGGATACGATTTATCGTCCTTCAAAAGCACGTTATATCTTGGTTGATGTGACTTGATCATATTATTTTCAAGCAACAAAGCGTCAGACTCCGTCTTTACAACAACGTGTTTAATTTCTCTTATTTTACTGACCATAACCTTGGTCTTTCCATAGCTATGCGTTTTAGTGAAATAAGACGAAACTCTCTTTTTCAGATTCTTTGCTTTTCCCACATAAAGCATTCGTTTTTCCTGATCAAAAAACTGATAAACACCAGGGGTTTCAGGTAATGTTTTTACCTGTATCTCCAATTGTTCGTTTTTGTACTGCCCCTGCATTTTACGAAAGTACTAAATCCGTGATTTTGTACTTTTAACACTTGACAAGGAATCTATTTCTTATGCACAAAAGTGAATGTCGGAAAATTTATAAATCAAAAAGAGCTGCTCTAAGTGAAAAAGAGCGTGTTGACTTGAGTATTGATATTGCCAATCAATGCTTAAAACTTCCTGTTTGGGAACTTGAGCACTTCCATATTTTCTTACCTATTGAGACTCAAAAAGAAGTGGATACAACCCCTCTTATCACCGTACTTCAAGCCAAAGAAAAGCACATTTATATTCCAAAGGTTAAGCGCCTTGAATTAGAACATTTTCAACTTACTGAACACACACTTCTGTTCATAAATAAATGGGGGATTCCAGAGCCAGTAAAGGGCAAAACTATTAATACATCAATCTTAAATATCGTATTTATTCCCTTACTCGCTTTTGACCAAAATGGCAATAGAGTTGGTTATGGCAAAGGCTTTTACGACCGATTTCTTAGAACGTGTAAAAAAGACGTGCTAAAAGTAGGACTAAGCTTTTTTGAGGCCGAAGAACAAATAGATACAACCCCTCACGATATAGATTTAGATTATTGTGTCACGCCTCAGCGCGTTTATGTATTTAATCCTCTTGACTAAAGGCCGTTTTATTGAATAAAATAAGAACAAAAACCCCAAAACTAATACAGAAATCTGCCACGTTGAAAACAGGTTCAAAAAACCGAAAGTGATTTCCGCCTACAAAAGGCATCCAATTAGGCAAAACAGTATCGATTAAAGGGAAATAAAACATATCGACCACCTTGCCGTAAAACATTCCAGAATAAGCCTCATCTGCAAAAAGAGATGCTATATGCATAGTGCTACTTTCATCAAAAATCAATCCATAAAACAAGGAGTCAATAATATTTCCAACTGCTCCACTAAAAATAAGAGTTAGTGAAAATATCAATACTCCTGGCGCCTGTTTCTTTATGCTGTCCCACAGCCAATAACCAATACCAGAAATTGCAACTAACCTAAATAAAGAGAGTATCAGTTTAGAAGTCTTTTCACTAATGGGTATAAAATCACTGATTTTAGCTCCCCATGCAGCTCCTTCATTTTCTATAAACAGAATTTTGAACCAAGAGAATACTTCCAACGATTCTTGGTAATAAAAATTTGTTTTGATGTAAATCTTTGAGAGTTGGTCAATCAAAAGAGCCACAAAGATTATAATCAATGCCGTCCTCTTATTCATAAACGAAAAGTGCTTCGAGTATTTATCTATATTCATTTTTCTATCTGTTAGACCTATAAATGTTTCCTGCTCTCGACTTTACAATCCACAAGGCATCTATTTCGAGCGTTTCATTTATTGGAGCATTCGCAAAGGCACTTTGAAAAAATATAAGCTCAGGAATGGTGCTCATCTCCAAATACACATCCGCCTTTGCAGTGATTATCATCGATTTTATTGAATTGTGATGCAAAAAACATATCCCTTCATTCAAAAATACATTTAATTCTCTATAGTTCCCCTTGGTATAGACAATACTGTTTAATCCATCGATATCAAGTACCATTTGCGACGGCACAAGAATCTTTAGCGTTATCGCTAATACTTTATGTGCGCTTAATTTATCATTAAAGTTAGAATACAAAGGGTTTTTTGATAACGAAATATCGTAAATATCCTCTGATTCTAGAATAGACAAGATATACATGTCACGATACTCACCTTCCGCAGCGAGTTCAGTTTGAATATAATTTTCCTGATGGGTATCAATCTCAAAATGAGCTACGTAAGTCAAGTCTACGTTCAGCTTCTTTTGAAGGTCTACAGCTATGTTTTTTGAAGAAAGCTGCTGTCCTTGAAGCAAGGAACTCCACAAAAGAACGAGGTGCAGAAGTCGCCTGTAGAGCAACTTATTTCTGCATATTTTTAGCCTCAATACTCAAGGTGGCATGAGGAACCAATTTTAAACGTTCTTTATTGATGAGTTTTCCTGTAACTCTGCATACACCATAGGTTTTATTTTCAATTCGAACTAAGGCGTTTTTTAAGTCTCGAATAAACTTCTCTTGACGAAGTGCTAATTGTGTATTCGCCTCTTTACTCATAGTTTCTGAACCTTCTTCGAATGCCTTAAAGGTTGGAGAAGTATCCTCGGTTCCATTGTTACCGTCGTTTTTATAGGCACTGTGTAAAAGATCCAAATGCTCTTCTGCTTTTTGGATTTTCTCAGTAATTATTCCTTTGAATTCTTGTAAATCAGCATCGCTAAATCGAACTAAACTCTCACTCATAATTATCGTTTTAATACTTTAATACTCGTTTTTATATCGTCAAATTCCACGGCATTTCCATCTGTAATTTCGCGCTCAATATAAATATTTTCGCACAATGTTTCTGTCTTTATGAAAGATTCGTTGTTTTTTATAGCCGAGTCGAGTTCTACTGACCCCTGAAAGTAAACATCCACACGGTCTGTAACTTCAAAACCACTGTCCTTTCTTATATTTTGTATTCTATTAACTAATTCTCTAGCGATTCCTTCTTTGATTAAATCATCATCTAAATTGACATCTAAAGCAACGGTGATCTGTCCAGCACTCGCAACCAACCATCCTTCTATATCTTTATTGGAAATAATCACATCTTCAACGGTCAATTCGTGCGAACTTTCCTCAACTTGAATAGTCAGTACTCCTTCTTTTTCAAATGTATGAATATCCTCCTGCTCAAAATTTTGAATAATTTGAGCAACAGCCTTCATTTCTTTACCAAATTTAGGCCCCAAAACTTTGAAGTTGGGTTTGATTTGTTTGACTAAAATATCGGAGGCATCTTCTAGCAATTCGATTTCCTTAACATTTACCTCGTTTTTGATCAAATGTGCAACCGCAGAAATGGCATTTTTTTCCTCATCACTATTCACAGGTATCATTACTTTTCGAAGAGGTTGCCTCACCTTGAGTTTTTCCTTTTGACGGATAGATAACACCAAAGAGGATATGCGTTGAGACAATTGCATTTTAGCCTCTAAGGTTTTGTCAATCATGTCATTGTCAACTGTTGGAAATGAAGCGAGATGAACACTTTTAGAAGAAGCTAAACCGGTAGCTTGAACAAGATCTAGATAAAGTCTTTCTGCAAAGAAAGGGGCCACAGGAGCCATAAGCTTAGAAAGGGTAAATAAACAGAAGGTCAGCGTTTGATAAGCTGCAAGTTTATCATCACCATAGGCATCCTTCCAAAAACGCCTTCTGCCTAAACGCACATACCAATTACTCAAATTCTCTTGAACAAAGTAAGAAATCATGCGGGTAGCTTTTGTCGCATCATAGTCTTCATAAGCCTCATCTACGGCCGATATCAAACTGTTTAATTCAGATAAAATCCATTGGTCTAATTCAGAAAGTCGATCTTCTGCAAGTCGATCTTCTTTAAATGTAAATCCATCAATATTAGCGTAAAGTGCTAAAAATGAGTAAGTGTTGTACAGCGTTCCAAAAAATTTACGTTTGACCTCTTGGACGCCCTCGATATCAAACTTCAAATTATCCCATGGGTTGGCATTGGAAATCAAATACCAACGCGTAGCATCTGCACCGTGATTTTTAAGTGTCTCAAAAGGGTCGACTGCGTTGCCCAAGCGCTTTGACATCTTCTTTCCTTCTTTATCTAAGACAAGTCCGTTAGAAACTACATTTTTGTAGGCGACCTTGTCAAATACCATAGTTGAGATGGCGTGAAGGGTGTAAAACCAACCTCTAGTTTGATCAACGCCTTCGGCTATAAAGTCAGCCGGATGTGTGGTTGCTTCATCGATGTATTTCTTGTTTTCAAATGGATAGTGCCATTGTGCATAAGGCATAGATCCGCTGTCAAACCAAACATCGATGAGATCAGTTTCTCGATACATCGCCTGTCCGTTGGAAGCGCACAGTATAATATCGTCAACTATGTGTTTGTGTAAATCTATTTGATCGTAGTTTTCATCACTCATATCGCCAACAACAAAATCGGTCATTGGATTCTCATTCATCATTCCAGCAGCAACTGCCTTGTCTATTTCGATTTTGAGTTCTTCTACAGACCCGATGATTAATTCCTCTGAATGGTCCTCTGTACGCCAAATAGGAAGCGGGATTCCCCAGTACCTCGATCGAGATAAATTCCAGTCATTTGCATTCGCCAACCAATTTCCAAAACGACCTTCTCCTGTAGATTTTGGTTTCCAGTTTATCTGGGTGTTGAGCTCATGCATTCTGTCTTTTATAGCAGTGACCTTGATAAACCAAGAGTTCAACGGATAGTACAAAATAGGCTTATCTGTTCTCCAACAATTTGGGTAGGAGTGTACATATTTTTCAACCTTAAACGCCTTATTCTCTATTTTCAGTTGGATAGCAATTTCAACATCAATAGACTTTTCAGGAATATCCTTTTCATCATAGTAGGCATTTTTGACATACTTTCCTCCAAATGGACCTAGCTCTTCTCTAAACTTTCCGGATAAATCTACCAAAGGAACAGCCTGCTGATTTTCATCTAAAATCAACATAGGAGGAACCGCTGGTGTTGCTTGTTTTGCAGCCATCGCATCGTCAGCACCAAAAGTTGGGGCGGTATGTACGATTCCGGTTCCGTCTTCTGTGGTCACAAAATTGCCTGATATCACTCTAAAGGCATTTTCTGGATTTTGATACGGCTGAACAAATGGCATGAGTTGTTCATACCTCGCTTCAACCAATTCCTCACCTTTAATGGTTTTCAGTACGATATACGGAATGATTTTATGCGTTTTTTCAAAACCATTTAATTCATTTATATCTTCTAGCTCTGTAAACTTTTTACCAAATTGCTTGTTGATTAAAGCGCTTGCAATAACTACGTTTATGCGTTCAAAAGTATATTGATTATACGTGGCCACAAGACTATATTCAATTTTTGAACCTACGGTAAGTGCCGTATTAGAAGGAAGTGTCCAAGGAGTAGTCGTCCAGGCTAAAAAGTAAACATCTTCTTCAACCTCTTGAAAAGCAGAAGGTAAATACGATTTAAGCGCCTTAAATTGTGCAGTAACTGTGGTATCGGTTACGTCTTGATAGGTTCCTGGTTGATTCAACTCGTGAGAAGACAATCCCGTCCCCGCTTTAGGAGAATAGGGTTGAACTGTGTAGCCCTTGTACAATAAACCCTTGTCGTAAATCTGTTTCAACAACCACCAAACAGACTCCATATACTTGGTTTTATAAGTGATATATGGATTTCGCATATCCACCCAATAACCCATTTTAGCAGTCAATTGATTCCATACATCCGTATAGCGCATGACAGCCTTTTTACAAGCTTCATTGTATTCTTCTATACTGATCTTTTTGCCGATATCTTCTTTAGTAATTCCGAGTTCTTTCTCAACACCTAATTCAATAGGGAGACCGTGCGTATCCCAACCCGCTTTGCGTTTTACGCGAAAGCCCTTCATCGTCTTAAATCTGGGATAAACATCTTTAATCGTCCTTGCCATCACATGGTGAATACCGGGTATACCATTAGCAGACGGAGGCCCCTCGTAAAAGACATATTCTCCGTTTTTTTTTCCTCCGGTCATGCTTTCTTCAAAAACATTCTCCTTATTCCAAAATTCTAAAATAGATTCAGAAATTTCTGGGAGATTTAAAGCTTTGTATTCATTAAACTTTTGATCCACAAGTACATTCCATTTTATAATGTTTGCAAAAGTAAGAAATTGAATGAGGATTCAAAGTCTTTTAGAAGCGTCTAGAGTAGCCCAGAACAAAATTACGTCCAGCAGCACTTATTCCCGACGAATAAGGCCTATAGCGTTGGTCTAGGACATTTTCTACGCCAAAGGTATACGCCCCTTCTTTGAACCTGTATTGGGCTCTTAAATTTAAAGTCGTCCAGCTAGGGGCAAAAGGATTTGAATTTTGATCCAAGGCATATAAAAACGCTTTTGAACGTTCAGTTAAGGCAAGGCGTTCAAATGGCACTTCGGCATTATAAACCGCACTTAAGTCCAATAAAAAACGGCCATTTAAATATTTAATATGAAGGTCTGAAAAGAGTGGAGGTGCGTGTCGGCTATATGAAACAGAATTGTCATGTCCGTATTCTTTACCCAAGGTATAGGTAACATTAGAGCTCATTTTAATTCTTGAACTCAATTGGAAATTTCCGCTCCATTCTAATCCAAAAACACGTGCAAAGGTTCCGTTTTGAATGGCTTGAATCTGACTCAGAACACCCTTGTACAATAGTTCTGTAGCTCCATCCAATTCGAATGGCCTACGAATCAGTATGTCTTTTAAATAGGTAAAATAGGTTGCCACATTAATCACGGCCTTAGAATTCCATTGTTTGGTAAAACCTAATTCTACTGTATACGCGTACTCCGGCTTCAGTCCAGGGTTAGGAACAAGCACGCTACCAGGTTCTGAGTCAAAAATTTTCCCTACATCATCAATATTGGGCGCCCTAAATCCTGTTGCCAAATTCAAATTGAGTTGGAGTTGGCGCTCTGGCGTCCAATTCAACCCAAAATTTCCCGTAAATGCATTATTCGTTAATGAGGTCACCGAAAAAGGTAAACTCAACAAGTCATTTTCCAAGTTAGCCTTTAAAAAATTTCTATTAAAACGCAATCCTATTTGAGATCTCAGTCTAGACATTAATTGCGAATCCAAGGAAACATAAGCTCCGGTGCTTGTCCATAAACTATTGTCAGGGTAACGACTGAGTGCAGCACTCGAAATGTTTGTATCAAGGTCTACTTGTTTTCCCTCAGAAAAAATTTGATTGTAGATTAAAGATAAACCGTAACGCAAGCGATTCTGTTCTATTTTTTTCTCCGCATCTATGGAAGATTGATAGGCTTTTACCCTTTCGCGATTTGAAAATAAAATGGGATCATTAAATGCTCTTTCATTGCGACTTTCTTCAAAGTTTTGATACGAATTTGTCCAACGGTAAGAGGTGTTATCTCTGTGAAGTTCTTGGGTCCAGCGAAACATCAACCATTTTTGTGGACCGTAGTACCAATCTCCGTAACGCAAATTCTCTTCCGTCCCTGGACGAAGTAATCGATCATAACGCGGATAATCCGAGGTTTGAGAAAAATACAATCCAAGGCTGTGTTTCCAATTTTCTGAAGGATGGTATTGAAGCTGATGATTGGTGTAGATTTGAGAAAATCCAGAAAATTTCTGAATTCTTGGGTCATCATTGACGACTGTAACATCCTGTCCATTCACCTTTTTTACAAAAATTTGCCTGAGATAATCCGCTAATCCTCTACTTCCCATTTTTAAATCAGAGAAATCAGAAAAGCTAAAACTGCTCCATAAACTCCATTTCTTTCTGCTATAGGCATGATCAAAATGCACTGTACGCTCATTATTTGCAGTGGAGTATCGCAAATTCAATCCGAAACGTTTTTGCAATTCCTCCGCATTACTTACTTGGGCATTTTTCGAATAAAAATTCATCACTCCTCCTATCGCATCACTTCCGTAAACTAAAGAATTTGGACCAAAAGACAATTCCGTTCGCTCAACCGTAAAAGGGTCAATAGAAATAATATTCTGTATATTTCCCCCTCTAAAAATGGCGTTATTCATACGTACTCCATCGACAACAAGCAAGACTCGATTTGTCGCAAACCCCCTTATAATTGGACTACCACCTCCGAGTTGGCTTTTTTGCACAAAGACTTTTCCGCTTGCTTGCAGTAAGTCTGCTGAAGTTTGAGGTTGTAAAAAAGAGCGTTCCGCTGATGAAATAGAAACCACCTTTTGCGTCAGTTCACGTTTTTGTTGTTTCCATCTAGAAACAGATAAAACCACCTCATCTAAGACGTTTTCAATTTTCTCTAAATTGACCTTTGCTTTTAAGGTTGAAAAAGGCAATTCGTAATCCTTGTAACCTGTTAATTTAAAAATTAGCACTTCTGCTCCGCTAAGGTTCAAGTCCTCCAAAGAAAATTCACCCTCGAAATTAGTCCATTTCGTGATCCCCTTTGAAGGTATCTCTACCACAACGCCATGCAGCGGCATTTGATTCATAAAATCTTCAACGATGTACCGCTGTCCAAATAGTCCGTATTGCACTAAAAGAACGAGTATCGTAATTAGGTCTTTTTTCACGCGTATAAGTCTTTCAAGACAGCGAAAGATTTTGGCGTGTAGAAGTTTTCCAAGTGTATTTCAAGATAATTCAACAGGCTCTGCATTAATTCCATTCTCTGCATTTTGTTCGATTGTATGGTCAAACTATTATCAAAATCTATGCCTAAGTACTGATTTAGATAAAAAGATGCTGAAATTGACAAACAGGCATTTAAATTCTCAGATGCAATGAATACGCCTTCGTTTAAATCAAACACAAATCCTTCCCTATAGTTTTTTTGAGGTTCTATCCCTAAAAAACGACACAATCCAAGCAGAAAAACAATATTGAAATGACCTAGTCGTTCATTCGCGTCAAGCCAGTTAGCAGAGTTGATCAAAAATCGATAAAAATGAAGGTCTTTGAAATCTTCTTTTAGTGCATTTTGTATAGTTTCAACTAGAAGTAAACTAAGGCTACTCTTTGCAATATCGGTATGCAAACTGCTATAGCTTTTATCACGCTTGACATCCACAATACGCTCCAATCCTTTGCTTCGATGCACTGCTGTCAAATCTAATTGAGTGAGTGGAAGAAAGTAAGCTGCCTTTAATTTGCCTTTACCGCTTTTTAGTATCCCTCTCAGCAAATAGGATTGAAGTCCATGTTGTTCAGTGTAGATACGAACAATTAAACTAGTATCACCGTATTTAATTTGAGTTAAAACAACTCCTTTAGTTTTTACCTCCACATTTGGAAAAAATTAAATCACCCCTTGAGCGAGCATTGCGTCAGCCACTTTTACAAATCCAGCAATATTAGCCCCCTTGACATAATCGCAATAGCCGTCTTCTTCTTTGCCATAGGCTACGCAAGAATCGTGAATGTCTTTCATGATGCCTTGAAGTCGCTGATCAACCTCTTCTCTAGTCCAACTTATACGAAGTGAATTTTGAGACATTTCAAGACCTGAGGTTGCTACACCTCCGGCATTTGAAGCCTTTCCTGGCGCAAATAAAATTTGCGCATTTCTAAAAACTTGGATAGCCTCTGGTGTGGATGGCATATTCGCTCCTTCCGACACGCACATAAGTCCATTTTTAACTAAAAGGGCTGCGTCATCTCCGTTGAGTTCGTTTTGAGTTGCGCATGGAAAAGCTAAATCTCCAGTCACACTCCAAGGTGTTTTGTTTTCAAAAAATTTAGCACTTGGATAAGCGTTTACATATTCTTTTATGCGGCCCCTTTTTACATTTTTTAAGTCTTGAACGAAGGCGAGCTTTTCTTCAGTGATTCCCTCCTCATCTAATATAAATCCTGAAGAGTCTGAAAGCGTAATCACTTTTCCTCCTAGTTGAATTATTTTTTCAGCCGCATATTGAGCCACATTTCCTGAACCTGATATAACGGCAATTTTTCCAACAATACTTAGGGCTCTAGTTTCTAACATGTTTTGTGCAAAATAAACAGCACCATAGCCTGTAGCTTCTGGACGAATTCGAGATCCTCCCCAAGACAACCCCTTTCCTGTGAGTACCCCAGTAAACTCATTTCTCAACTTTTTATACATTCCAAACAAGAATCCGATTTCTCTAGATCCAACTCCGATATCTCCAGCAGGAACATCGGTATTTGGACCAATATATTTACATAATTCGGTCATAAATGCATGACAAAAACGCATCACCTCATCATCAGATTTGCCTTTTGGATCAAAATCAGAGCCACCTTTTCCCCCTCCCATAGGCAGAGTTGTCAAACTATTTTTAAATACCTGTTCAAAAGCTAAAAATTTTAAAACACTAGCATTTACAGTAGGATGAAATCTCAATCCACCTTTATAGGGGCCAATAGCCGAATTCATTTGGATACGATATCCTCTATTGACGTGAATTTCACCTTTGTCGTCAATCCATGCAACTCGAAATGAAATCAAACGTTCGGGTTCTACCATTCGCAAAAGAATGTTCTTTCCGTTATAAATATCATGCTGAACAATATAGGGAATAACCGTTTCGGCAACCTCTTGAACCGCTTGAATAAACTCAGGTTCGTGGCCATTACGAGCTTTTATTTCATCCATGAAAAGCTCTATTTTTTGATTGAGTAAGGCAATGTCCATAATATAATTGATAATCTTTCGGCTAAATTATATCATTTTCTAAATTTCAAATAGCTTTTTTTAAGGATTTTTCAAATAGGTTGTTTAAAAATCCAATGCTATTGCTAAATCTTGAATTAAATCTTCAACATCTTCAATGCCAACGCTTAAGCGAATCATCCCTTCAGAAATCCCTATGGATCGCCGCTCTTCTGCACTCATTCCTGCGTGAGTCATAAGAGCTGGAATTCCCACAAGAGACTCTACCCCTCCAAGGGATTCAGCAGTGACAAAATAAGTTAAGCGATTGAGCAATGCCTTAGAATACAATAGACTGCCCTCTTTTGTTTCGAAGGAAAGCATCCCTCCAAAATCGTGCATTTGAAACTTAGCAACCTCGTGATTAGGGTGATTGTTGAAGCCTGGCCAAAGCACTTTGCTTACTTTCTTGTGATTGGCGAGAAAATGGGCGATTTGAGCGGTGTTTTCGCAATGTCTTTGCATTCTAACATGCAGTGTTTTTATTCCCCTCAACGCCAAGAAACTATCCATAGGGCCGCAAATTGCTCCAGTAGCGTTTTGAATAAATTTAATTTTATTTGCTAATTCCTCATCGCGCACAACCAAAACCCCAGCGACGATATCAGAATGTCCACCGATGTATTTAGTCGCTGAATGCATTACAATGTCTGCTCCCATTTCTAAAGGCCTTTGCAAGTATGGTGAAGCGAAGGTGTTGTCTACTGCAAATAGCAAATTGTGTCGTTTAGAGAGTTCTGCCAATTTTTGAAGATCGAGGATTTGCATGGTTGGATTTGTCGGGGTCTCGGCCCAAATCATTTTGGTGTGCTCATTTATTTTCGAGCTCACTTCGTCCAAATTCATCATATCGACAAAATGAAAGGTAATTGCGTTTATGGCTCCTATCTTGTTAAAAAGACGATGTGTGCCACCATACAAATCCCTACTTACAATAACTTCCTCTTTAGGTTTGATAAGCCGCATGGCCGCGTCTATAGCAGCCATTCCACTGGCAAAAGCAAAGCCTGCATCACCGCTTTCTAAACTAGCCATTGCATTTTCAAAGGCTGTTCTCGTAGGGTTGGCTGTTCGAGAATATCCATACACTCTTTTCACCCCTGCCTCAGGTATTACATAAGTCGAGGTTTGATAAATAGGTGGCATCACTGAGGCATAAGCCTTATCTGGGTTTTGATTTCCGTGAATGGTTTTACTATTAAATTTCATTTCTGTGGGCCTTTAAAAAGAATCTTAAACGAATATAAAGTACTTTTAAAGAGCGTCAGTTTATATATTTATCAGAAATACCATGCGATGAAAAAAATATTCCACCTCAGCACATGCAAAACATGTCAAAAAGCAATAGACTTTTTAAACCCTCCTAATGATTGTGAATTAATCGATATAAAACCACAAGGCATTTCTGCCAAAGATTTAGAGCAAATGAGAGCGCATACAGACAGTTATGAATCTCTGTTCTCAAGACGAGCCATGTTATTTAGGCAACGTAATCTAGGCGATCAAACTTTAACAGAAGAAGATTATAAAAAGTTGATTCTTGAACATTACACTTTCTTAAAAAGACCAGCTATTTTAACCTCTAATGCCGTTTTCATAGGATCAGCCAAAAAAGCTCTAGAAGCAGCTCAAAAAGCCCTTCACGAATGAAAAAAAGGTATATCGCTTTTTTTGCCGCCTTTATGGCGACAAGTATTTACGCCATCAATCACACTTTGGCAAAAGGAGTTATGCCAGATTTAGTCAAACCTTTTGGTTTTATTTTTCTGCGAACGGCTGGAGCGGCAATACTTTTTTGGATTGCCTCTTTATTTCTTCCCAAAGAAAAAATCGAAAAAAAAGATTGGCCGAGACTGCTTTTGGCCACAGTATTGGGTATGTCCATAAACATGTTGGCTTTTTTCAAAGGCTTAGAGCTTTCTACTCCTATAAATAGTGCGGTATTGGTATCAATAACTCCAATATGTACTCTAATTTTATCAGCCATTATTGTCAAAGAAAAAATTACATTCAATAAAGCCTTTGGAATAATTATTGGATTTATTGGTGCCCTAGGTCTAATACTTTTTGGTCACGAGGAACGAGCAGATGCTCCAAATATTTTTTTAGGAAATAGCCTCTTCGTTCTGAACGCATTTGCCTATGGTGCTTACCTTGTTGTTGTCCGCAAATTAATGATTAAATACAGTCCAACTACCCTGCTAAAATACATGTTTGGCATTGCAACGATTTTAAATTTTCCGATGACTTATCCAGAGTTTTCAGAAATTCAATGGAGTGTCATGCCTTTGTGGGCTTATGGAACTGTTGCCTTTGTGGTTGTGGGTGTTACTTTTATGACTTACATACTAAACGGTTTTGCCATGAGGGAGCTCAAAGCGTCAACCATTGGAGTTTTCACCTACGTGCAACCCCTTATGGGGATTATTTTTGCCATTAGCATGGGAAAGGATCAAATGAACAGTATTAAACTATTAGCTACTATTTTAGTCATCGGAGGAGTTTATCTTGGGAGCATGAAACCCATGGCATCCAAAATAACTACTTAATTAAAAACATCTTTATTATGAAGCATTCTGAATCACTTTTAGAAAATCTTAACCTTCCAGTAATCGCGGCTCCAATGTTTCTGATTTCTGGCCCAGAATTAGTTATTAATTGCTGTAAAAATGGTGTTATCGGAACCTTTCCAGCGCTAAATCAAAGATCTAGTGAAGGGTTTGAACAGTGGTTAATTCAAATTACAGAAGAGCTCAATGCTTTTGAAAAAGAAACCGGGCGAAAGGCAGCTCCTTTTGGAGTCAACCTAATTGTTCATCCCTCGAACCCTAGAATTGATAGTGACTTACATCTTTGCATAAAACACAAAGTTCCATTGATCATCACTTCTTTAGGGGCTATAGGGCCACTAGTAGATCAAATACACGCTTATGGAGGGAAAGTATTTCATGATATCGTTAAAAAAAGACATGCTGAAAAAGCTGCAGAAGCTGGCGTTGATGGCCTCGTACTTGTGGCTGCAGGAGCTGGAGGACACGGAGGAACCATCAACCCCTTTGCACTTATAAACGAAATACGAGCATTTTTCGATAAAACCATTGTTTTAGCAGGGTGTCTAAGTACTGGTCAAGATATTGCAGCAGCGCTTCAAATGGGTGCAGATGCCGTATATATGGGTACGCGTTTTATCAACACCCAAGAAAGTATGGCGAATGAAGCCTACAAAAAAATGATTCAAAGCGCTAAAGCTGATGATATTAAATATACCAAAGCCGTCTCAGGAGTTTTTGCCAACTTTTTAAGCGAAAGTCTTTCTAGTGCAGGTTTGACCGAAGAAGATTTGAAAAAGGATAAAAAAATTGAATTAGAACACCTCAATTCAGAGGCAAAGGCATGGAAAAATGTTTGGTCAGCAGGACAAGGAGTTACGTCTATCAACAATAATCCGAGTACACGAGAACTTATTAATGAACTCAAAGAACAGTTTAAAACGGCCTTATCAGAACATCTAACCCAAAGTAAAAAGTATCTCTAAAGACTACATTATAGAAGAAAATATTTGACATAATCAAATCACACACTATATTCGTTTAGCATTAAATTAAAAATTCATGAAAACACTAGCACCTATACTATTAGTTTCTTTAATGATAATCTCCTGCGGCGAAAAGGGGAAACAAGAATCAAAAGGATTTGAAGTGAATAGAAAAAAAGCAGCAAGTTCTGGAATAAAAGCATCTCAAGAAGTCCCTGTGGATATGAATAACAAAGGAATAGGTCCGATTTCATCTTACACTTTTAGCAGTGAAATAAACACAGATATGGCTGAGGCCGGAAAGTCTATATACAATTCAAAGTGTACTGCATGTCATATGGCAGAGATGAGAATGATAGGTCCTGCCTTAAAAGGAGTTTACGAAAGAAGGTCTACAGAATGGGTGCTGAATCTACTTTTAAATCCAATGGAAATGCTCAAGGAAGACCCCATTGCAAAAGCACTTCTAAAAGAGTACAACAATGCCGTAATGACTAATTCTAACCTCTCTGAAGAGGAGGCTAAGCAAGTTGCTGAGTACTTAAGAACACTATAAAAAAATCTGCCGTTGCAAATACAACGGCAGAAAAACTAAATAACCAACCAAAAAGTAATTACGATTAAATCGTATAACTACATTGTTAACGTGGTCAAAGCCACTTTCAGTATAATTATTTTATTTTTTTCGATAAACGGTAACTATGAGCACTAAAATTGCGGTGGTTGGGGGTGGAAGTTGGGGTACAGCGCTAACCAAAATATTAGTGACCAATGGATATAAGGTGCATTGGTATGTACACAGTGAAGCAAGTTTAAGGCATTTAGCGTATTACGGTCGCAATCTCAATTATCTAAGTCAAGTTCAATTCGATTTAAAAAAAATTCGTCCTACAACTTCAATTTCAGAGGCAATCATGAATTGTGATACCATAATTCTTGCAGCCCCATCCATTTATATCGTAGACATCCTCAAGCCTATAGAAACAGAATTATCTCAAAAAACTATTGTTTCTGCTATTAAAGGAATTGTTCCACAGTCTGACTTACTTGTCGGAGAACACCTTCGAGAAAAACTCAGTATTCCACAAGAGCATATCGCCATTATATCAGGGCCTTGTCATGCTGAAGAGGTCGCATTAAAAAAGCATTCTTATTTGACCATTGCAGCGGACAAAAAGAAAATGGCAAAAAAAATAGCCGGACTATTGGCCTGCTCTTTTATTAAAACAAATACGACGAATGATATTCTGGGAACGGAGTATGCAGCTGTTTTAAAAAACATCTATGCCATTGCTTCTGGTATTGCTGAAAGCCTTGATTATGGTGATAATTTTCAAGCCGTTTTAACTTCGAATGCCATCAGAGAAATGAAGCGAATAATAGATCGCATTCATCACATGAAGCGAAATATCAATCGATCTGCTTATCTCGGTGATCTGCTTGTGACCGCCTATTCAAGTTTCTCTAGAAATAGAAGATTTGGGAATTTAATAGGCAACGGGTATTCTGCCAAAGAAAGTATAGATCAAATGAAAATGGTCGCAGAAGGTTATCACGCCCTTGATAGGGTTTATCAAATTTGTGATTCACAAAAAGAAAAGCTAAAAACTCCGATTTTAAATTGCGTTTATCAAATCGTGTTTAACAAAAAAAAGGCATCCACTACTTTTGAAGATCTAGCTCAAAAATTGACTTGATGCAGTGCCTAGATGTAGTTCTTTTCGAGGAAGTATTGAACAATAGCCTCTTTAACTAAAACACTTTGTTCCCCCGGTTTTAGCATAGGTAATTCATTTACCAAATCGTAATGCGGCCATTTATCGGCGTCAAAGTGTGAAAATTTATAGTACCCATAAGGTTCTAACAACCTACATAAAGCCACATGCATTAAGTTGACTTTTTGGTCTTTTTTAAATCTCTTTTTTCCTACACCCAACTCTTGCACTCCAATCAAGAATAAAATCGCGTCAAGGTCTATTTCCTCTCCTTCTAAAAACTGCTCTGAAAGCTTAAGGCACAATTTTTTATAATTGTTTTTCAAGGTTTCGTCTCTCGACATACTATTGTTTTTACTATTTTCAAATGTACAAACAACTAAAGGTAAAAAAAATGGGATTTTTTGATATCATTACCATCTTATTATTAACATGGGGTCTTTACAAGGGAGTGAGCAATGGACTGCTTAAAGAATTAGCTTCAATCATTGGAATCATATTAGGTATCTGGGGAGCAATTGAGCTTTCAGGTCTTATCGCAAAAATTCTTAACGAATACACCAATTGGCCCGAAAATTACCTCAAAACAGGTTCTTTTGGAGTGGTTCTAGTGGTAATAATAATTTTTGTCAATTACGGAGGGAATAAAATCACACTTGCTTTAGACAAAACTGCATTTCTAAAAACCTTCAACAAAGTTTCTGGGGGCCTTTTTGGAGTGCTTAAATACTGCATCATCATCGGGTCAGTCATCTTCTTTTTCGATACTGCAACAAATGTGGTCAACCTCATACCTAAAGAAGAAAAAAAGCAGTCACACTCTTATCAAATTTTGAGAAGTGTTGGTGCTGTTGTTTTCTCTGAGATTTTAAAGGATGAACTTAAAAAACCTGAAGACGGCCTAAAAATCAAGGCGCCGAATGAGTGGTTCTAAGTCGTTAAAAGCATTTGTTTTATCGTTAAGTGAATTCTCAAAAACATTTGATTTACAGAGTTTTACATAAAAAAGCCGTTTATCGATTAAAGCGATGTACTTGTAGAGTTCTTCCTCAACTTCCCTTTCTTGAGTTCTAATTTTAACCTTCTCATTAGAATCCCAGAAAATGAAAAAAGGCATTCACCTACTCGCTATTCTTACGTTTTTATTATCCTTTTCATGCAGTCCTCCAAGTCTAGAAGAAGAACTTGATTTTTTTGGATTAGAGCAAACGGCAAATGAACAAAATTCCGCACAAGAAATAAGCCCTTTGGCCACGGAAGTTTTTTCTTTAATCAATTCATATCGTTCGGATTTGAATCTCGCTGATTTAAAGTGGAGCGAACTTGCCTACGGCCTCGCTCTAAACCACAATGAACACATGGTTGAAACAGAAAGTTTAAATCACGATAATTTCAATTGGAGAAAATCAAAAATAAGTCTTCAAGAAAACGCATCAGATGTAGCTGAAAATATATCAAGACATTTTGTTGACTCACAAGAAGTATTAGAAGCATGGCTTATGAATCAAATACATCGTCAACACATCGAGGGAGATTTCAACAATAGTGCAGTTGCTGTTAGTACAGATGGCAAAGGCCAGTACTATCTCACTCAAATTTATTTTAAAAAATGATTCTCAATAAACCTTGAAAATCAAAACCTATTGTGCTTGTACAAGAGGTTTTTTTAGTTTGACATTTTGTAATTTTAACCTCTGAAGGATGAATAGCATTGTGATGGCTATTTTGTTCGCCAAACAATAATTTCAAACTATAACTAAATGAACCTTACTAAAATTTTCAATGAACTTCAAATAAGTGCCAATAATGCAGGTACTTCAACAGGAAAAGAAAACAAAGCCTCAAATTCATATTTGAGTTCATTCTCCCCCATCGATGGGCAAAAACTCGCAGAAGTATCTGTCACTTCAAAAGAGCAATACGAAGCTGTCATTCAAAAAGCGCAAGAAGCCGCAAAACAGTGGAGAACGATCCCAGCTCCCAAACGAGGAGAATTAGTCAGAGAATGGGGAAATAGATTGAGAATACATAAGGAAGCCCTCGGAACCCTTGTGAGTTTAGAAATGGGGAAATCACTTCAAGAAGGGTTAGGAGAGGTTCAAGAAATGATCGATGTCTGTGATTTCGCAGTTGGTCTCTCAAGACAACTGCATGGATTTACGATGCACTCTGAAAGACCACTTCATAGAATGTATGAGCAATATCACCCTATGGGAGTGGTGGGAATTATATCAGCATTTAATTTTCCAGTAGCTGTTTGGGCCTGGAATACTGCGCTTGCTCTTGTGTGTGGTAATGTCTGTCTTTGGAAACCCTCCGAAAAAACTACTCTTTGTGGAGTAGCGTGTCAAAAAATTTTAGCAGAGGTCTTAAGTGAACACGGGCAACCTGAAGGAATCAGCAATTTGATAAACGGAGATTACACGGTAGGAGAATGGATGAGTCAAGACCAAAGAATTCCTTTACTTTCAGCCACTGGAAGCACTAGAATGGGTAAAGCCGTGGCTCAAACCGTAGCTGGAAGACTCGGTAAAAGCCTTTTGGAATTAGGAGGAAATAACGCCATTATCGTAACGCCCGATGCGGACATTGAAATGACAGTGATTGGAGCCGTTTTCGGAGCCGTTGGTACAGCAGGGCAGCGCTGCACTTCAACACGCAGACTTATTGTACATGAAAAAGTATATAATCAAGTTGCCGAAGCGCTGAGCAAAGCCTACAAACAAATAAAAATAGGTAATCCTTTAGATCAAGCGAATCACATGGGGCCACTCATTGATACCGATGCCGTTAGCATGTACGAGGAAGCATTAGTTGAGGTTGAAAAAGAAGGAGGGCGCGTTTTGGTCGAAGGCGGAAAATTAGAAGGATCCGACTATCAAAGTGGATGTTACGTAAAACCCGCAATTGTAGAAGTTAATAACAGCTTTAAAACGGTACAAAAAGAAACTTTCGCTCCTATTCTGTATCTCATTAAATACGAGGGAAGCGTTGAAGATGCCATCTCACTTCAAAACAATGTAGCACAAGGGCTGTCATCAGCAATAATGACCACCAATCTAAGAGAGGCAGAACTGTTTTTATCTTATGCCGGATCAGATTGCGGAATTGCAAACGTCAACATAGGAACCTCAGGAGCAGAAATCGGTGGTGCATTTGGAGGTGAAAAAGAAACTGGAGGTGGTCGTGAATCTGGCTCTGATGCATGGAAATATTACATGCGTAGACAGACAAATACCATCAATTACAGTAAGAATTTACCTCTAGCTCAAGGTATAGAGTTCAATCTGTAAAAGTCAACAATAACAAGGCCTTAAATAGCAGAAGCATGGTTTTTATCCTATAAAATCATGCTTTTTTGTTTTCCTGTTACCTACATTTTTGTGCTTTTTCAATATTTTCATCATGAACTATAGATTCTCGAAAAGCCTAAAACGAAGATGAAGAAAGGTCATTTTGAACATGGTGAACAGCTTGATTTCATCAGCTGTATGGAGCGACTTATTGACTATGCGGTTGATGGTATTCGGGATAATTCAGGTCGAAAAAAGGAAGAGCTCAATAGACTCCGTGCTGATCTGAAAAGTTTGATGAGGCAGCAAAAAAAGAATAATAACTCAAATCTGAGTCAAACGAATGAAGATACATGGCTGATTGACAAAGCGAACTATTTTATACAAGAGTTGTACGAATTTTTTCCACATGATATAGAATATGAATCTGAAAAAAACCAAAATCTTAAAGACGAAGTAAAAAAACTTAAAAAGCTAACGAGCCTATTACAACAAGAGAAAAAACAAAATAAGATGAAAAAAAGTAAACCTTTATTCACCAAAACAGAGGAAGAGTTTGATTTACTTGCCGATATCCAAAACAAGTATAAACAGCTTAAACGAAAAGACAAGTACTTCGGAAGACAAGAGTTTTTTAAAGCTCTATTATTTGAAGAAGCAGGGCCTAATACCAATTTATCCTTCGCTAATAACAGATATGAAAATTTCCCTACTCCTAACGATTTTGATGAAGAGCAATTGAGAAAAGCAGAGGATAACGCATCAGGTTCAAAACCTTCCCATGATGATATTCTTTTAAACTCTAATACAGGCGAAATAAGAATCAAAGGCTTCCCACACAAAGAAAATACAGATAAAAAAGACTATGCCGACAGTCATAAAACAGGGAACTTTTTGAGTTTAGAGTACAATGTGACTTTCGATCAGCTTAAATCTGCATATGAACAAGCTTTTAAGTTTTATGAAGAAGGGAACTTATCGTTAAAGGAGATTGTTAATTCCAACCACGACTTTGAAGATAAAGACAAAAATTTGGAGAAGCACACCTCGAAACATTACCATTATGCTAAAGCTATAGAATCCTTCAAAAAATGTATTGAAACTATGGAGTTATTCGGGTTAGCTGGAAATAATATCAATGAAGGCTCTAAGGTAGAAGTAGAGTTATACAACAAGGCCAAGAGAAGAATTAGTCATTTAGAAAGTAATATGCCCAAGATAAAAAATGAAGGTTGGCGAAGTGGAATGTTGCGAAGATTTACAGGAAAGCAACCAAAATAAAACACATCATAATTCATCAAAAATAAAAAAGCCCCGAAACTCGGGGCTTTTCTTTTTAAGTAATAAAAGAAAGTCTGTAATTACTTTTAGCATACTATTCAAACTTACATTAACTTGATGAAAACGCATGGTGAAATTACTAAAGAAGAATTATTAATAATCTTAATTCAGCGTTAAAATTTTAAATTTTTCCTATTTGGGGCAGTTATTTCTTCCATTTTCAGCAGGGTATAGGGTCGGAACGGCATCACTTTGCCAGTACTGCTTTGAATCTATATCAAATACAGTTAATCCTCCTTTAAAAGCCGCTCCTGTATCTATATTCCAAATATTTGCTCTTTTTTCAGGCCTTGTAAATTCTTCTTTAGAAAGAGGGGTATGCCCAATAAAGATTTCAGAATAGTGTTGAAGCCTCTTTGGAAGTTCATGGTTGCTACTTGATTCAACAACAGTTGCCAATTCCCATAGGGTTCGATCCCAGTAAAACATCTGTTCAAAATACTCATTTGATACGCCTCTTAGGTTGGTGTAACCCGCATGTAAAAAAAGTCTGTTCATATCATCAATGAAATAATTTTCAAGAGACTCATAAAAGACAATATGCCTTTCAATAGTCTCCTTTGTAGCCTTGTCATAAGATCTTTTTGTCATCTCACCTCCGTGAATTAACCAGGTTATTGGAGCCTCACCTTTAGTCAAAAAATCATAACAAAGCACATCGTGATTCCCTCGAATAAATCGACAATTGTATTGTGATTTAAGCTCAATCAAAAAATCAACAGTTTCAACAGCTTCACTCCAAGAATCAACATAATCTCCTAAGAAAATTAATTGATCGTCAGCTTGTAATTCCGTCCGCTCCAGTACCTGAACCAAGGCTTTCTTAGCTGAATGAATATCTCCTATAACAAGTGTTCTCGCCATGTTTCAAAGTTTTTTCAAAAATAATGGAACTTAAATTTTTAGTTTATGTTTGTGAGGTTGTTAAATCATTAAGAAGTATGAAAAGAGTCTTTTGCATCGGCGAGGTTCTCATTGACTTTATAGCAGAAAATCAAGGAAAAGACTTGAGTTTAGCACATACTTTTACCAAAAAAGCAGGTGGTGCACCGGCAAATGTTGGATGCGCAATTGCAAAACTCGGAGGACAAGCCTCTTTCGTAGGAAGTGTAGGTAAAGACCCCATGGGAATGTTTTTGTTGGATGTTCTAGAAAAAGAAGGCGTAAACATCTCTTGTGTTCAAAGCATACCACATTTTACCACCATGGCCTTCGTGTCTATTTCAGAAGAGGGAGAAAGAGATTTTATTTTTGCAAGAGGAGCTGATCACTTTTTGAAATACGATAAGGGTTTGCAAAAGAGTTTTGAAAATAATATCGTGCATTTTGGAGCTGCAACAGCGCTTCTAGGTGGAGAACTCGAAAAAGCCTACGATCATTATTTCTTTGACGCCTTAACTAAAAATTGTTTCATCAGCTTTGATCCTAATTTTAGAGAAGACCTTTGGAAAGACAATAAAGAAACCTTTATCACCAAATGCAAAGCCTTCATTGAAAAATCTGATTTGTGCAAGTTTAGTGAAGAAGAAGCCTTATTGATTTCAGGACAAGATTCTCTAGAAGAAGCCTGTACTAAGCTACATGAACTAGGCGCTAAAATTCTAACCATAACACTAGGAAAAAAAGGAACTTACCTCAGTACGATAACAAAAAGTAAGCTCATTCCAAGTATTAAAGTTCAACCCATAGATACTACTGGGGCAGGAGACGCCTTTATTGGATGTCTCTTAAAACAACTTTCCGAGAAGTCAGATTTAAAAAATCAAGAGCTCTCGTTTGACCATTGGGCGAACATGATTCAAATAGCCAACAAGGCAGGAGCCATTACCACCACTCAGTTTGGAGCGATTGCAGCACTACCCAATCAGTTAGACCTGAATCAGATTTAATTAAAGGTTTTTATTGATAAGGGTTGAACTCGCCTGATCGGTGCAAAACACGACTAGGTCGGCAATGTTCACGTGATAAGGTCGAGAAACAACAAAGTGTACGATATCGGCAACATCCTCTGGAAGCAATGGCTGATAGCCCACATACATAGAATCTGCTCTTTCAATATCTCCCTTAAAGCGCACCTCACTAAACGCAGTACGGACCACTCCAGGATGAACCGCACCAACTTTAACTCCAGTACCATTTAAGTCTAAACGAAACGCTTCGTTTAGGGTATCAACCGCACTTTTAGAAGCGCAGTAGACATTTCCTTTGGGGTAGACATCTTTGGCCGCCGTCGATCCGATGTGAATAATATGCCCATGTCCTCGTTCTATCATCTGAGGCAATATCGCCTTGGATACGTAGAGTAATCCTTTCACATTAATGTCAAACATGGCATCCCAATCGTCTATATTTCCGTCTTGTATCAGATCTAATCCGTGGGCATTTCCGGCATTATTTATCAAGATATCAATGTGCCCAAATGGCGAAGGAAGTTGTTGTATTTGTTCAAAAACAGAGGTCTTGTCACGAACATCAAAGGCTAAGGTATGTACCTCTGTTTGTTTGGAAAGTTCTTCTTCTAATTGACTCAAGGCGGTTTCATTTCGGCCGCATAAAATCAGGCTATATCCTTCTTTCGCAAAGCGTTCAGCAATAGATTTTCCTATACCACTGCTCGCTCCCGTTATTAAGGCTGTTTTTTTCATGCTCTATATTTTTAAGGGACTCTTCGCCCAACACTAGACTCTAAAATTACAAACCAATCTTCATCAGGCCATTCAAAGCTCAAAGCTTTTTTTAGAATGGATAATCTATTGAGGTGTGTAGTTCCCACCACCGGACGAACTGCAGCGGGATGCTTAAGAATAAATGCAACGACTAAAACCTCTTCTTCAGTACCATAAACTGCTGCCAATTCTCGTATCGTTTCTCGAATTTTTTTCATTTTTTCTGACTCGTCCTCTCTAAAATAGGCTCCAAGAGGACTCCATGCCATTGCATCCCTACCATTTAGTTGACAATCATCTAGAACCCCATTATACATGTGTTCGAGGTGATCGACCGAAAATTGAATTTGATTTGCCTCTACGTCGATATATCGCTCTAAAAGTTGGATTTGGTGAGGCAAAAAATTTGATACGCCAAAGGATTTAATTTTGCCCTGTTGTTTCAACTGCTCTATTGCTATGGCAATTTCTTCCGCACTCATGAGCGGGCTTGGCCTATGCAGCAAAAAAGTGTCAATACATTCAACTTGTAGGTTTTTTAAACTCTGTTCCAAAGAAGAAATAATGTAGGATGATCGATAGTCGTAATGCTTTACCTTATTATTCCTTCCTGTGGTCATTTGAATTCCGCACTTGGTGATAAGCTCTAATTCTTCGGCTTTAATCGAGCTCTTTTTTAGGGCCTTTCCAAATTCTATTTCTGTGGTATAATCCCCGTAGATGTCCGCATGATCAAAAGCACTGACGCCACTTTCTACCCATTGTTCAATTCGATTTGTCATGTCTACTTGCGAAAGGTTTTTGCCCCACTTTCCCCAAGTCATTGTTCCTGCAATTATTTTGTTATGTCTCATTTAACAATTTATTATGATAACGAAATTTAAGAAAACACCTAAAACATTCATAAAACTTATCCTTATTTAAAATTTTTAACCAATAATTAACAAAAGACTCCAGCAAATATTAACAATTTGCACTCCCTTTTGAAAGAGAGAAGTATGGATATTCAAAAAATCAATGAATTAGTCAAAAGCAAGAGTGCTTTTATTAGTGCCTTACGCACTGAAATGCAAAAAAAGATCGTAGGCCAAAAACACATGGTTGACAGCTTATTAATCGGTTTGTTAGGCAAGGGACACATCTTATTAGAAGGTGTGCCAGGTCTAGCAAAAACACTTGCCATTAATACACTGTCAAAAGCCGTACAAGGAAGCTTTAGTAGAATTCAGTTCACACCTGATTTACTTCCTGCAGACGTAGTCGGTACCGTTATCTACAATATGAGCAAACAAGAGTTCAGCACAAAAAAAGGACCCGTGTTTGCAAATTTTGTTTTAGCCGATGAGATCAATAGAGCTCCTGCAAAGGTTCAATCGGCTCTTCTTGAAGCAATGCAAGAGAAACAAGTGACCATTGGAGAACAAACCTTTTTATTAGGGCAACCATTTTTAGTAATGGCCACGCAAAACCCTGTTGAGCAAGAAGGTACTTATCCGCTTCCTGAAGCACAATCCGACCGTTTCATGTTAAAGGTAGTTATCGATTACCCCAATCAAGACGATGAGTTAATGATTATGCGTCAAAACATGGCAAAAACAACAGAAGAAATATCATCAATCATCGATCTCAAGCAAATTAAAGAAGCTCAAGATATTATTGATCAAGTGTATATTGATGAAAAAATCGAGAATTACATTTTAGACCTAATTTTTGCTACGAGATATCCAGCAAAATACAAGCTCACTAAAAAAGTCTATCGAAAATTCATCAATAATAAAGGAGAAGAAGACGAAAAAGGAGAAGAAGTTCCATTAGAAGAATTTATCCAATACGGGGCCTCTCCAAGAGGAAGCATCAATTTAGCAAAAGCTGCAAAATGTTATGCTTTTATTAGTGGTCGTGGCTTTGTAGTCCCTGAAGATGTGCGTGCTGTAATATACGACGTACTTCGACACCGAATTGGTCTCTCTTACTTAGCTGAGGCAGATGAAATAAGCAGTGAGCAAATTATTGAACAAATAGTCAATACCATAGAAGTTCCTTAAATGTCAATTGATACCGCATCGCTCATAAGAAATGTGCGTCGAGTAGAAATCAAAACCAAAAAGCTTTCTGATCAAGTCTTTGGAGGAGAATATCACTCGGCTTTTAAAGGAAAGGGTATGACCTTTTCTGAGGTGCGTAAATACGAATACGGTGACGATGTAAGATCCATAGACTGGAACGTTTCTGCGCGTCAAAACGAGCCTTACATTAAAATATATGAAGAAGAAAGAGAAGAAATTCTTATGTTGGTCGTAGATATTAGTGGATCTGTCCTATTTGGAACCGGGCTTCAAACCAAACTAGATAAAGCTATTGAAGTAGCTGCAGCCCTCGCTTTTTCAGCATTACAAAACAATGATAAAGTTGGTTTGATGGCATTTTCCAACAGTATCTTAAAATATGTTCCCCCTAAAAAAGGGAGATCCAATGTCTTAAGGATTCTCAGCGATCTTATTGTCTTGAAACAGGAAGCTGATTTATTTCCGCCAAGAAAAACAAATATCAATAGTGTTTTTGAACGCTTGACTATTAGTTTAAAAAAGAAAGCCAACCTTTTTATTTTTTCTGATTTCTTGGATGAAGGCTATCAAAAAAAACTTCAAATCTTGGCCAAAAAACACGATGTGAATGGATTTAGAATCTACGACAACAAAGAATTAGATATTCCTCAGTTAGGTTCAGTTTACATGAACCCTCTAGAGTCCAACCAGCCCGTTTATCTCAATACACTTTCGTCTTCATTGAAACGACAGTACAGAGCTGAGTTATTGCAGCAAATCAATTACTTCGAAACGAGTTTTAAAAGAGCTAACGCTGATTTCATAAGTTGTGAATTAAACGAAGATCACTTCAGCAAACTTCATCAGCTATTTAGAACCAAAACCAACTGATGAAAAAGGCAATTCAACATAGCGTCTCTCTGTTTTTATTGCTGACTTTTTTAAGTGTCTCAGCCCAGAATATTGAAACTAGTATCAATCGAGATAGTATTCAAATAGGAGAACAAATTGAATTGAGCTTTAAAGTTGAGGTAGATTCTAGTAGCGCAGTGCTCTTTCCCGAAGGCCAGACTTTTGTGCCATTAGAGTTAGTAGAATCTTTAGCTACAGACACGCTAAAAGAAAATGAAAAATTCATACTTCTTAAAACCTATAGACTAACTCAATTTGATAGCGGCATTTATGGCATACCAGAGCAGCAAATAACCATAAACGGCAGTCCATTTTTGACACCGACATTTCAGATAAATGTAAGGGACGTTAAAGTAGATACTCTAGAACAAGGTCTTTACGATGTAAAGAGTAGAATTCAAATCGAAAAACCAAAGGGAGAACTTTTACAATGGATATTCGGAATCCTTCTTTTTATTTTAATTGGACTAGCCATATACTTTGCTTATCAAAAATGGGTAAAAGGTGAAGAACAGATAGAAGAATTGAATCCTTACCAAAGCGCACTAGAATACGTTCAATCCATTCAAGTTGAAAGCTTCTTGAAGCAAGAAGAAGTCAAATCTTTTTACTCGACCTGTGTGGAAAATCTAAAACACTATGTTTACTACTGTTTTGAAATTTCATCTCTAGATCGAACAACAGCTGAATTTATAAGTCTTTTTCACTGGCTTATCGAAAATGAAAAAGTAAAAATCGAATCCGCTAAAATCAAAGAATTACAGGAATGGCTAGAGCATTCTGACCTTGTAAAATTTGCAAAATACCATCCAGAACAAACCACACTTGAAGAAGATCAACACTTCATGTTGTCTTTTTTACAAGCAATAGAAGAAGGTCTGCCTGAACCTGAACCTGAAGAAATTCTAGAACAGCTCAGGTTTGAAGAGGAGCGCAAAAAAATAGAACATAAAAAGCGTATAAAAAAAGCAATTATCGCAGCCTGCTCAATTCTTTTAATACTCCTACTAGCCACATTCATAAACCTTGGACCAAAAGACTTTGTTGCGGAATTAACCTTTGATGCCAACAAAAATTTAAGAGACCTCAACTGGTACAACAGTAAATACTCCTACCCCAGTCTTGAAGTAGAAACACCTGAAGTTTTGGAACGTCAAGATGACAATACTTTTTTTTATGAAAATCAGCGGGCACGATTTGAAATAGGCTTAATCTCTTTACAAACAGATCCTGAAAAAGAGTGGGATTTCAGAATTGCTACAGAAAATCGCCTGACCTATTTTCAAGAAAAAGGATATAATTCTATTCTGCCAAAAGAAGAAGAGTTTATAACTTCTGACGGAGTAAAGGGTATTAAAACGTATGGAAGCGCAATAAATGCAGAAGGCGATAGGGTAAATTACAGCATTATTACCTTTGGAGGTAAAGGTTTTTCTCAAGAAATATGGATGAGCTGGTTAGATGATAATACCTATGCTCAAGAGGTTAGTGATCGGATTTTGAATTCATTAATAGTAAGCACAGAAATCTAGCATGTTTGAAATAGGCTCATTTAAAAACCCTGAATTACTTTGGCTCCTAACGGCGCTAATTCCGCTTTTACTGTGGTTTTTTGTGTTCAGACGTAAAGATCGTGCAGGTTTTAATTTCTCCTATGCCCCAAGTACTAATAAATACAATCAAGTAAATAGCGCCTCTATACTAATTTGGAAGATAAGGCCCTTCATTTTCTTTTTGAGACTTCTTGGACTCGCAGCGTTAATTGTAGCTATTGCAAGACCTCAGACAAGTTCTGTTTCTTCAAGAACAAAAACAACAAAAGGAATAGACATTGTACTAGCCATTGATGTATCCTCAAGTATGCTCGCCAAAGATCTCAAGCCAAATCGATTGAGTGCCTTAAAACAAGTAGCTGCAGAATTTGTCGGGAAAAGACCAAATGATCGCATAGGTTTGGTAGTATATGCAGGCGAGAGCTACACCAAAACTCCTGTAACCAGTGATAAGATAATTGTTGATCGCTCTCTACAAGAAGTAAATTACGGAGACATAGAAGACGGTACAGCCATTGGAATGGGGCTAGCAACCGCTGTCAACCGCATTAAAGACAGCAAAGCTCTTAGTAAAGTAATCATACTACTTACAGACGGAGTAAACAACGCTGGATTTATAGAACCTCAAACAGCAGCAGATTTAGCTTTAGAGTACAACATCAAAACCTATACAATTGGCTTAGGTACCAACGGAAATGCTATGACGCCAGTAGCTTACAATCCTGACGGATCCTTTAGGTATGGTCTAAGACCTGTTGAAATAGACGAAGTGCTGCTCGAAGAAATCGCAGAACTTACAGGCGGTCAATATTTTAGAGCCACAGATAATAGCAAGCTCGAAGAAATTTATGAAGAGATTAACAAATTAGAGAAAACTGAAATAGAAGAATTTACGTATTATTCTTATGAAGAACACTACCGCTCTTGGTTGATTTTGGGATTAGTCCTTTTATTATTAGAGTGGTTGCTCAAACACAGCCTGTATAAAAGCGTTATTTAAGCGATATGATTAAGTACCAAGTTTCACAGTTTTTGATTTACGGAGCATTTTGCATCGCATTTCTTTTTGTGATATTTCAAAGCTATCGCATATGGCAGTATAAAAAGTTGAAAGCAGTGGTTCTCAATAACGCTATTCGAAAGGTAGTACTCAATAGGCTTGCACCTAATAAAATGAGCAAGGGTAAACACTGGCTTAAATTCAGCATTTTTACATTGGCCGTCTATGCACTATTTGTTGCTCTTGCCAATCCTCAAATTGGAACTGCGCTTCAAACAGTAAAACGAGAAGGTATAGATATTGTCTTCGCAATAGATGTCTCTAAGAGCATGTTAGCTGAGGACATTGCTCCAAATCGAATTGAAAAGGCAAAAAGAATTGTGTCAGAAGTAATTAATAATCTGGCTTCTGATCGAGTAGGAATTATTGCTTATGCGGGAGGTGCCTTTCCACAGTTGCCTATTACAACCGATTATGCTGCAGCCAAAATGTTTTTGCAATCCATGAACACTGATATGCTTTCTTCTCAAGGAACTGCCATTGGTGGAGCGATCAATCTAGCCTCTCAATACTTCGATGACGACCAACAAACCAATCGCGTTTTACTCCTAATTTCTGATGGAGAAGACCACGCAGGAGTAATCGATGATCAAGTGCTTCAAAACGCATTCGAAAATAACATTCAAATATTTACTATCGGTATAGGAGAAGAAAAAGGTGCTCCTATTCCCATCAAAAAAAATGGCGTTTTACAAAGTTTCAAAAAAGATGGTGAAGGACAAGTTGTCATCAGTAAACTCAATCCAAGTATTTTACAAGAAATTGCACTGCGTACAAATGGCACATATATCTCTGGTAATAATACCGAAGAAGTTGTCGAAGAGATAGGTAGCATTATAGATAAAATTGACAAAACCGAATTCGAAGCAAAAGAATTTGCTTCATACAAAGATCAATTCCAATGGCTCATAGGCATTGCTTTAGTCTTATTGATCATTGATAGTCTGCTACTAGAACGCAAAACCAGTTGGATTAAAAAACTTAATTTATTCAATGAAAAAGTCTAATATCATATCTGTACTATTGTTGCTAATTACTGGTTCTGCACACCTGAGTTACTCTCAAACAGAAAAGGCGCAAGAATACAGTTATCAGGCCAATGAATTGAGTCTTGAAAGTGAATACAATAAAGCTGAAGCTCTATACAGAAAAGCATATGCTGTTGATGAAAGTGAAACAAGAGCACTTTACAATTTAGGAACCAATCTATACAAAAATGAATTGATAGAAGAAGCTTTTTCAAACTTTAAAGCCACAATTAAAAAATCAAGTGTCAAAGGAGAAAAGCACAATGCTTACCACAATATGGGAAACCTCTTTATGGACAAAAAGGAGTATGAAAAAGCCATAGAATCATATAAGAATGCGCTAAGACAAGATCCTACTGACGATGAAACGAGGTATAATTTAGCATTGGCAAAAGAAATGCTGAAAGAAAATCCTCCTCAAAACAATAAGGACCAAGACGAAAAAGACAATAAAGAAGACGAGCAACAAAAGCAAAAAGACCAACAAAACGAAGAAGCAGATTCTGATTCAGAGAAAGAAAAGCAAGAAGAAAACAAAAATGATTCTGGTGATGGTGATTCTGAAGAAAACAAAGAAGAAGAAGGTGGAGATGAAAAACAGGAACAAAAAGAGCAACCTCAACAAGGAGATGATTCTAAAAAAGAACAATCACAAAACCAACCTCGACCAAACCAATTGTCTAAACAACAAATAGAAAATTTACTTGAGGCCATGCGAAATGAAGAAAAAAAAGTTCAAGAAAAACTCAAAGCGGCAAAAGTAAAAGGGAAGAAAATAAAAACGGATAAAGATTGGTAAGCAATGAAGTCTAGAAAATTACATTTTCTAATTTCTCTTTTGTACATAGGCATGTCATATGCTTATGCGCAGAACAATGCTGTAGTATTTGAAGCTAGCTTGAGTAAAAGCAAATTAGGGGTTAATGAAAGACTTCGTGTGGTCTTCAGCATGAATAAAGACGGTGACAATTTTAATCCCCCTTCTTTTAAAAATTTTAAGGTCATCGCAGGCCCAACCCAACAGATAAGTTCTTCTTTTGTGAATGGAAAAAGAAGTTATTCTAAATCGTATACCTATGTCGTTCAGCCCTTGCAAAAAGGAAAATTTGAAATCGGACAGGCCTCCATTGAAATTCAGGGTGAAACATACAAAACAATTACACAAAAGGTAGAAGTTACCTCAGCAGTCGAAAATCCAAATGCCCCAAAAAGTGCAGCCTCAATAGCAGAAGAGAGCCTCTTTTTAGTCGCCGAGGTATCCAATACCAACCCTTATGAAAATCAGGGATTCTTTGTGCGGTATAAACTTTATATCGACCCACAAGTCAATGTGACTAATTTCAGACCTATCGACAACCCGAGTTATCCCAATTTTTGGAACCAAGAAATTCCAATCAATCAGTACACCACAGAAGAAACCACTTATAAGGGCAAACGCTTCAGAGCTGTGGTATTAAAAAGAGTAGTTTTATATCCTCAAAAATCAGGAAAACTCGAGATAGAACCTTTCGCCTTAGATGTGAGTGTAGACGTCCCTACAAGCCGCAGAGATTTTTTTGGAAGACCGATGTATGCTTCTGCAAACAAAGTGCTTACTGCTGGTAAACGCAGCATCAATGTAAAGGCCCTACCCACAACTGGAAAACCAGATTCATTCACTGGAGGTGTTGGAGATTTTGACTTTTCAATTGAGGCGAACAGAACTCAATTAGATGCCTCGGAATCCCTGCAAATAGAGGTCAAAATAACTGGTAGTGGAAACTTAAAATTAATGCAATTACCCGATTTACAATTGCCATCATCCCTTGAGGTTTACGAACCTGAGTTTAACGAAAACATTCGCACTAATCTTGGAGGGATGGAAGGAGACATCTCCAAATTATATACGGTTGTTCCTTCTTATAAAGGAAGTTATCCCTTACAGGAGATCGCTTTTAGTTATTTTAATCCAAAAACCAAAAAGTACGTCACAACGTACTCTGAACCCATCAATATTGAAGTAATCAATGGACCTTCAGCAATTGAAGAAAAAGAAAACAAGTCAAACTTTGTTTCAAAAATGGTTATCCCAACAACTTCTTCATTTCACTTTATCAAGGTTCAGACTTCCTTTGAGGGTGCCAGTGGCAAAGGGTTTGAAGAAAAAGGATTGTTTTACATATTATTCGCGCTTCCTTTTATCCTCTTGCTTATCTATGAAATCACAAAAAGGTCTATAGTCGTGTTCAGCCCTAATGATGAGAATAGGGCACTCAAATCTGTTCAGAAACTAGCTAAAAAACATCTGTCAGAAGCCCATAAGACCTTAGATCGTCCTGAGGCTTTTTATGCGGCTTTAGAACAGGCCCTATTCAAATTCTTACAAGCCAAGCTGAAAATAGACATCAGCGCTATAACTAAATCCAATATTGAAGTTTTGTTGAATCAACGGCAAATAGAAAGTACCATAATAATCCGATTTATTGATTTAATAGAACTTTGTGAACTTGCAAGATATAGCAGTGGGACTATTGAAAAAAGCACTGAAGAAATCTACAAAACGGCAGTTGAATTACTAAGTGACTTAGATAAACGATTAAAATGAAACAAAAGCTGATTTACTGTATACTCCTTAGTTTGGCATTAAGTTATTTCTCTTATGCACAAGAAAAAGACGTATACGCAATTTTCAAACAAGCCAATGAATATTACAATCAAGGCGAATACGAAAAAGCAATCAACTCATATCAACAAATAGAAGATCAAAAGGTTATTTCTGCAGACTTATATTTTAATTTGGGAAACAGCTTTTACAAAAGCAATAATATCGCAGAGAGTATTTTCTATTACGAAAGGGCACTTTTATTAAATCCTCAAGACAAAGAAATCAGAGATAATTTGGGATACGCCCAAAATATGCGCATCGACGCAATTGAAACCATTCCCATAAGCTTTTTTCAAAGCCTTGGTAATAAGATAATTTTTTTCTTCAGCATCAAACAACTGTCTATACTTGCATTGTTATCCGTCTTGTTTAGCCTTTGTGCTTATTTTATATTTAGAGAAAGTATAGATAGCTCTCGAAAACGAACTTCATTTACCTTATCTATTTTATTTTTAGTAACAGGCCTTACTTCTTTTGGGCTAAGTAGAATAGCACTTTCAGAAGAACAAAAGGATAGACCAGCCATTTTATTTGGAAAAGAGGTCTTGTTGCGCACTGAACCAAATCAAGGCTCAGAAGTTTTTATCACCCTACATGAAGGAACAAAAGTTGATATTTTGGATATATTTGAAGATTTTAGTAAAATAAAATTAGCCAATGGCCAAACTGGCTGGATAGAAAAAGACGATTTAAAAGAGATTAAATAAATTGAAGCCGATTGTCAAACGTAACGTTATCTTTTTGTTCCTCTTTGCTTTTTTGAGCAAAGGAGTTTTTGATGCTCTTCAAATTGATGAAGCTTTTACCTATGAATTAATGGAGGTTGGTGAACAAGAGGAATCGCAAAACAAAGAATCTAAAGAAAAATTAGAGTTATTAAATTACTCTGAGAAATACTCCATTAAATCTTCTTTCTTTACTAAATTAGGACAGGTGAGCACGTTGATAAATTTTATTAGAGAATCTTGGTTTGACGTTCCAAGCCCACCTCCAAGAGTAGTATAAATACTATTCAAAAAAATTAATTCCCTAAAATTAAAATTTACGGTTATGCCGACACAAACAAAAGAAACACAACATCAAATAACGCCAGAAATCGCGTTACAAAATTTAAAAGATGGTAATCACAGGTTTACCCTCAACACCAAAAGAAATAGAGACCTTTTAGGTCAAGTAAAACAAACTGCTACTGGACAATTTCCCTTTGCTTCAGTTGTAGGATGTATAGATTCCAGAGTTCCAAATGAGACTATTTTTGATCAAGGTATCGGAAGTATCTTCAGTGCAAGAGTAGCTGGAAACATAATCAATGAAGATATTCTAGGTAGTTTAGAATTCGCTTGCCAAGTTGCTGGAACAAAACTCGTTGTAGTTTTAGGTCACACTTCATGCGGAGCAGTAAAAGGAGCCTGTGATGATGTAAAACTCGGAAACCTAACACATCTATTGGCCAAAATAAAACCTTCAGTTGAGGCAACTAGCTCAGAGGATGGAGCAGACCGCTCTTCTCAAAATAGCACTTTTGTCAATGCAGTTGCTGAGACAAACGTCAACTTTACTGTTGAACAGATCAGAGCTAAAAGTGAAGTTTTAAAGGCGTTAGAAAACGAAGGCAAAATTGCCATTGTCGGAGCAATGTATGACGTTGCGAACGGTCAAGTTGAATTCTATAAAACATAATTACATGAAATCATTATTTACAAACTTAAGAGGTGATCTATTTGGAGGAATCACAGCTGGAATTGTTGCCCTGCCTTTAGCACTTGCCTTTGGAGTAAGTTCAGGACTCGGACCAAGTGCTGGTCTGTATGGAGCTATTTTTATCAGTTTTTTTGCAGCTTTGTTTGGAGGTACTCCAACTCAAATATCAGGACCTACAGCTCCGATGACTGCAGTGAGTATGGTAATTATTGCTTCGATTGTTGCCGTTAACGACGGCGATATCAACAAAGCACTCCCTGCTATTTTAACAGTCTTCTTTTTGGCTGGACTTATACAAATTGGTCTTGGGGCCATTGGAGTTGGGAAATTCATCAGGTACATTCCTTATCCAGTAGTATCAGGTTTTATGACGGCTATTGGTGTCATTATTTTAATTACTCAAATACTACCTGCTATTGGATATTACGTAAAAGAAGATGATGCTTTCGTCACTCAATTTGAAGTATCTGCCAAGGAGGAAATTCTTAGAAATATTTTGAAAGAGGAATCCGCTGAAGGCACATTGGTTGTTGAAGATTTTCAAGAAACGGTCAACAAATCCCAAAAAATTACTAAAGCAGATATAGCCAAAGAAGCAAAAAATTTGGCTTCAAAAAAAGCCTCAGGAGTTTTAGGAACGCTAAAAGTACTACCTAGAGCTCTTGGGAATATCAATTGGCTCGAACTATTGTTAGCCTTGAGTACCATTGCTATAATTTATGGATTTAAGCGGATTACCACAGCGGTACCGAGTACTTTGGTCGCTTTGATTGTTGTTTCAGGGGTAGCTTATGGGTTTGGATTAAATTATAGGCCTATTGAAGAAATTCCTCAAGGTTTACCCATTCCTAAATTAGAAATCATAACACAATTTGAGCTATCCGCTATTACACCTTATATATTCACTGCTTTAACCTTGTCATTGTTAGGAGCAATTGACTCTTTATTGACATCTATTGTGGCGGATAATATGACCAAAACAAAACACAATTCGAATAAAGAATTAATAGGTCAGGGTATTGGTAATACAATTGGAGCTGTGTTTGGAGGAATTCCAGGTGCGGGAGCGACGATTCGTACGGTTGTAAATATTAATTCAGGAGGTAAAACCAAGTTGTCAGGAATGATCGCTGGGGTGCTTTTACTTTTTATTTTATTGGCGCTTGGTCCTGTAGCTTCACAGATTCCTGCAGCAGTACTTGCAGGTATTTTAGTAACCGTTGGTATTGGCGTAATGGATTATAAAGGTTTAAGAGCTATTCCTCACTTGCCAAAGGATATTAAACTTGGGCCACTTAAAATCAGTTCTGAAGTAGCCATTATGATTATAGTACTCGTACTTTCATCCATTTGGAACTTGGTTTATGCCGTAGGTATTGGACTAGTCATTGCTTCTCTAATGTTTATGAAGAAGATTGGAGATATCACTGCAGCGCATTCTAAAGTTAATTCTCTAAAAGAAGAGGCGTGGTCAGACGAAACAAAGCTATCTGAAGGAATGCAATCCAATTTTTATTTCAAACATATCAACGGTCCTCTTTTCTTTGGTTCAACTTCAGAATTCCAAGCCTTAGCAGCAAAAATTCCTGAATCTGCCAATGCTGTAGTCTTCAGAATGAGTAAAATGAGCTATTTAGACCAGTCCGGTCTTTATGCCATTGAAGACTTGGTTATTAGTTTGAGAGCAAAAAATGTTGATGTTTATTTTATCGATATCGATGAACAACCTCGTTATATGATGGAGCGCGTAAAACTCATTCCTGATCTAGTCGATGAACAACACATCTTCGATAATTTAGATTCCTTCAAATCACACGAAGCACTAAATTCAAAAGAATAGCATTTATTAAATGCTTACTTTTGGCCTTGATTTAGAGGAAATAATATGATTCAACAAATCGAGGAACACCTTACTAAGGTTGATGCCTTCACCGCATCAACCTTAGATGATGTGGAGAAATTCAGGATAGAATATTTAGGTAAGAAAGGAATTCTCAACCATCTTTTTGCCTCCTTTAAAACTATCCCTAATGATCAAAAAAAAGCATTTGGTCAAAAACTAAACGAACTCAAACAGAAAACGACCTCTAAAATTGAGAAGCTGAAGACAGAAATTAATACTGCTTCAGCTCAAAGTCAAATCCACGCTATGGACCTCAGTCGAAGTGGATATCCATTTGAGATAGGCAGTCGACATCCAATATCTATTGTTCGAAATAAAATTGTCGATATCTTCGCGCGAATTGGATTTAACGTGAGTGAAGGTCCTGAAATTGAAGATGACTGGCATAATTTCACAGCTTTAAATTTACCGGACCATCATCCCGCAAGAGACATGCAGGATACTTTCTTTATACAAACTAACCCCGATATCTTATTGCGCACCCATACCTCTTCAGTTCAGGTGCGTTATATGGAGCAAAATACGCCTCCGATTAGAACTATTTCTCCAGGAAGGGTGTATAGAAATGAAGCTATTTCTGCAAGATCTCATTGCTTTTTTCATCAAATTGAAGGTTTATACATAGACGAAAGCGTATCCTTTGCTGATCTTAAGCAAACAATTCAACACTTTACAACAGAGCTCTTTGGAAAGTCTAAAATTAGGTTGAGACCCTCTTACTTTCCATTCACTGAGCCAAGTGCGGAAATCGATGTTTACTGGGGCTTAGAAACCGAAACTGACTACAAGATGACCAAGGGAACAGGCTGGTTAGAAATCGCAGGTTGCGGAATGGTAGATCCCAACGTTTTAAAAAATTGTAATATAGATCCTGATAAGTACAACGGTTATGCCTTTGGAATGGGAATAGATCGAATTGCACTTTTGCTTTACCAAATCAGTGACATTCGTTTGTTGAGTGAGAACGATATTCGTTTCTTAGAACAGTTTAAAGCGTCTTTCTAAGCGTCTTTTTTCCAATGCTGAAAAGGATACGTACTGAGATATGAATTAGAGTATCTGTAATCTACACTCACCTCTGCTCCAAACCAACTCGGCTTGGTAAACTCCTCTTCTTCTGAAGCTAACTCAATTTCAGCTATGATTAAACCGCTGTTTTCACCCTTAAACACATCCAATTCAATAGTGTGTTCACCTGACTGGATAGCGTACCTTACTTTTTCCACCTCATAGAGTTCACACAAAAGTAAGAGCTGTTCTGCCTCTTCCTTAGGGATTTCTTTTTCCCACTCAAAATTTCGAATACCTATTTTTTTTCCTTTAATGGTTAGAAAGGCCTTGTCATTGGAAATTCTCACCCGTACAGTTCGCTCAGCATCTTTATTGAGATAGGCTTGTCGAATAGATAATTGTTGAAAAGAAAGCTCTTTCCATTTCAAATTTTCAGTGACTAAAAATTTGCGCTCAATTTCTAAACCCATTCGAGGAAATTAACTATTGGCAACGTGTTACTCTAAGAGTATTCACCATTCCTCTTTCCTTAATCGGCATAGAAGAAAGACTTACAGTCATATCTCCTGCTTTAAGAATATGATTGTCTTTAGCATATTGAATGACATCTTCAACAGTTTCATCAGTTGAAACCATTTTGTCATAGTAACAAGCGTATACTCCCCAAAGAAGGTTTAATCGGCCTAAAATGGTTTTATTATCAGTAAAAACAAGAATGTATGAGTTTGGTCTACGAGCAGAGATTTGAAAAGCCGTATATCCAGAATTCGTTAAAGTACAAATGACCTTTGCTTCTAAATCGTTAGCTAATTCCGAAGCTTGTTGGCAAATCTTATTCGTGGTGAAACGACTTTTTTGGTCCACTTGTATTGAATCTGGCACCGAAATCATTGGAGACTCCTCAACCGCTTTAATTATACTTGCCATTTTTGCAACTACCTCAACAGGGTATTGTCCTACAGAAGTTTCTCCTGAAAGCATAACCGCGTCTGCCCCGTCCATAACTGAATTTCCAACATCATTCACTTCTGCCCGAGTTGGTGTCAAACTATCCATCATAGTCTCCATCATTTGTGTGGCGATGACAACCGGTTTATTATACGTCTTAGACATATTCACCAACTGCTTTTGTAAAAGAGGAACTTCTTCAGCAGGGACTTCAACTCCTAAATCACCACGGGCCACCATAATAGCATCAGAATTCATTACGATTTCTTTCATATTAGTAATCGCCTCTGGTTTCTCGACCTTGGATAATATTGGTATTGGATTTGTAGCGTGTTCTTCTATCAACAGACGTAAATCATCAATATCTTTAGCGTGACGCACAAAAGATAAAGCAATCCAATCCACGTTTTGACCAATAGCAAAAATCGCATCTTTAATATCTTTTTCCGTTAAAGCAGGTAATGAAATCGAAGTGTTCGGCAGGTTAACTCCCTTGTTTGATTTGAGCATACCCCCTTGCAAAACTTTAGTCGATACCTCATTAGAACGATTCGTTTCTAAAACTTCAAATATCAATTTTCCATCATCCAAAAGAATTTTTTCCCCAGAATTCACATCCCTTGGAAATTGGGAATAATTCATGTAAACCCTTTCCTTATTCCCTACAAAAGACTCGCCAGTTACAAAGGCGATCTGATCACCTGGATTCAACATAACCCCATCTTCCATTTTACCAACTCTGAGTTTAGGTCCTTGTAAGTCAGCTAAAATAGCTGTGTGCCGCTGTAATTCATCGTTTAGCTCTCTGATATAATTGATGCGCTGCTTTACCTCCTCGTAATCAGCATGAGAAAAATTTATTCTAAACACATCAACCCCAACAATCATCATTTCACGTATAATATCCTTAGACGCGCTCGCAGGTCCTAAAGTGGCTAATATTTTTGTTTTCTTATTTATTGGCATAATTAAAAAGTTAAGTGTGTTTTGGATTTTATGTTTTCGAACGGAATGTAATAGGCAGATAAAACATCTTCTAATTTGGTGATTTCATGTTCGATATGGACTAATTGATCATCTCCAAACTCTCCGTCTAACACCAAGAAATAGTCTGCTTCTTTACACTCAGGCAATACATAAAATGTTTCTTCAAGAGAAGCTATTTCGTTAAAAAGACTATTTAAAGGACTGGAATCAATGGGCTGCTTTTTACCTATTTGACTGGTTTTGTTTTTGATTAATCTGTACTCTATTTGCAATACTTCATCCTGAAAAAAGAAATATGGAAATTTAACATCTTTATAGAAATCTAAATCTTTTTCTCTTTTCAGTTGCGAAAATAAGCAAGTATTTATCAAAAATGCCAATCTATATGAAGGAAGGCCGCTGTATATCGCCAAAATAAACTTGGGATCAACTTCATCGAAAGTCAAATGGTATTTCTTTTTTTTCAATGATTTGATTTTATTTGATCTTGAAGGGCAAAATAAGCTCTTTTTGCTGCTTTCTCTTCAGCCCTTTTTTTGGAAGTCTCTCTTCCCTTAGCAACAACTTTGTTATCGATGTGCAATTTAACAGAAAAGTGTTTTGTTTTTTGATTGCCAGTGTCTTCGTATACCTCAAACTTGAAGGGGTATTTTTTCTTTTGACACCACTCAATCATAAGGCTCTTATAACTGACTACTTTACCTTCTAATTGATCAATATCGATATAAGGCTCAATGAGTCTTTTGTTTAAAAAAGTATAGCAATAATTGTATCCTCTATCTAAATATACGGCTCCCACCAAGGCCTCAAATATGTTGCCATGAACGTTTTCTCCAAAATTTCGATTAGGAATTTTACTCTTTAAAAAACGGATGAGTCCGAGTTCTTTTCCGAGTTCATTTAAGTGGTTTCTGCTTACCACCTTAGACCTCATTTTAGTTAAATAGCCTTCATCTCCGTGCGGAACCTCGTCAAAAAGATGCTTTGAAATAATAACCCCCAAAATAGCATCACCCAAAAATTCGAGACGCTCGTAATTAATTGGGTTTCCGTTTTTATCCTTTACATTGAGTGACCGATGTAGAAAGGCTTTTTCATAAATGACGATATTCTTGGGAGGGAAGCCCAATAACTCCTTTAAACTTAAAAAAAATTCCCTTCGGTGTTTAGGAAGGGAATAATAATTTCTAAAGCTTGAAAAAAGCATACACTAGTCTGTATATTTTTTTAGTACAACACAAGCATTGTGTCCTCCAAAACCAAAGGTGTTACTCATTGCGATATTCACCTCTCTTTTTGTTGGAGAATTCAAGGTCAAATCTAAACTTGAGTCAATGTTCTCGTCTACATTTACATGATTTATTGTAGGAGGAATTATCCCTTCTCTTATCGACATTACAGATGAAATCGCTTCAACTGCTCCTGCCGCTCCAAGTAAATGTCCTGTCATTGATTTAGTCGAATTGATACTGATGTATGAAGCATGCGCTCCAAACACCTTAGATATTGCTTTCAATTCGGCTACATCCCCTAATGGAGTAGATGTTCCATGTGTATTAATAGCATCAACGTCTTTGGCTTGAATTCCCGCATCTCTCAAGCAATTTTCCATTACTCTTACCACGCCTACACCTTCAGGATGTGGTGCCGTCATGTGATAGGCATCCGAAGATAGTCCTCCTCCAATTACCTCAGCATAAATTTTTGCTCCTCTTTTCAAGGCGTGATCCAAATCTTCTAATACTAAAGCTCCACCTCCTTCTCCAAGAACAAACCCGTCTCTTTCGGCATCAAAAGGTCTAGAAGCCGTTTGAGGTGAATCGTTACGCGTAGATAAGGCGTGCATCGCGTTAAATCCACCAACACCCGCAATTGTAACTGCAGCTTCACTTCCACCTGTAACTACAACATCGCAAGTACCTAAACGAATGGTATTGAGCGCATCAATAATAGCATTAGCAGAAGAAGCACAAGCCGAAACTGTAGTATAGTTAGGCCCCATAAATCCATTTTTTATGGATATATATCCTGGAGCGATATCCGCTATCATTTTAGGAATGAAAAAAGGATTGAATCTTGGGGTTCCATCACCCGATGCAAAATTCAATACCTCGTTTTGAAAGGTTTCTAATCCTCCAATACCTGCTCCCCAAATAACCCCGACTCTAAATTTATCTAAGGCTTCTTTGTCCAATGCTGAATCAGCAATAGCTTGATCAGCAGCAACTGCTCCATACTGCGTAAAGCGATCCAGTTTTCTAGCATCTTTTCTATCGAAAAAATCTAAGGGATCAAAATCTTTGATCTCACAGGCAAATTGAGTTTTAAATTTGGAAGCATCGAAATGTGTAATCTCAGCTGCGCCCGACTTACCCGCTAAAAGTGCATTCCAATATTGGTCAAGTGTGTTTCCGACAGGTGTAACTGCACCCATGCCTGTGACAACTACTCTTTTTAATTGCATAGTGTACCGTTTGACAAGTTGAATTTAGTAAAAAAAAATCCATGAAGGCATAAGCCTCATGGATGTTTGTATTTTCTATGAATTGAGACAGTAGTTATTTAGCGTCCTCAATATAGCTTATAGCTTGCCCTACTGTAGAAATATTTTCAGCTTGGTCATCTGGAATCTGAATATCGAATTCCTTTTCGAATTCCATAATCAATTCTACTGTGTCTAAAGAGTCTGCTCCCAAATCGTTTGTGAAGCTAGCTTCAGCAACTACTTCGTTTTCGTCAACACCTAACTTGTCAACGATAATTGCTTTTACTCGTGATGCAATGTCTGACATAACTTTAATTTTAAATTAACGAGGCAAAAATAGTAAACTTTACTAATTATCCTACCGATATTTGTAAAGACCTTCAAAGTGATTTTAAAATTTAAAAATCAAAACCATGAACAAGCTCATTATTTTGGCTTCAGGATCTGGCTCTAATGCCATTAAAATAATAGAATACTTTGAAAACCAAAATGATGCAGTTGTCTCTGCTGTCCTAACTGACAATAGACACGCCAGTGTTTTAGACAAGTGTAAAGCTCTTGATATTCCTACAGTATATTTCAGTGCAGCCCTTTTTGGTTCATCTGCATTTAAAGATTTATTAAACAGTTTTCATCCTGATTTAATCATTCTCGCAGGATTTCTTAAAAAAATTCCCTCAGAGGTCATTGTTAAATATCCAGATAAAATTATCAATATACATCCCTCTTTGTTGCCAAAATACGGCGGCAAAGGAATGTACGGTGCAAACGTACACAAGGCTGTAAAAGAAAATAAAGAGTTAGAATCTGGCGTTAGTATTCACTATGTCAATGAAAATTACGATGAAGGACAAATTATAGCCCAGTATAAAGTGGATATAGATATTGACGATAGCGTTGAGCAAATAGCCAAGAAAGTACAGCGATTAGAACATCTACACTTCGCCCCAACCATAGAGACAATTTTAAAGAACAATGGGTGAAATACAAAAACATATCGCACTCTACACGGATGGAGCTGCCAGAGGAAATCCTGGACCGGCAGGCTATGGAATTATCTTAGAATGGATTGGCACGAACTATATTAAGGAATTTTCCGAAGGATTTGAATGTTCAACCAATAACAGAATGGAGTTATTAGCAGTGATTGATGGACTTTCAAAAATCAATACACCAAATTGTATCATTTCTGTTTATTCTGATTCAAAATACGTTACAGATGCCATAAATAAAGGTTGGGTGTACCAATGGAAATCCAAGAGCTTTAAAAATAGATTAAATGCTGATTTATGGATACGATTTTTGTCTGAAATAAAAAAACACCAAATTGAATTCATTTGGATTAAAGGACATAATCAGCATCCCCAAAATGAGAGATGTGATCATTTAGCCGTGCAAGCTAGTTTCAAAGAAAACAAAGAAATCGACAAGGGGTATATCCAGACAAAATAACTAGTTTATTAAACCCTATATTTGTGCCTAAATTGCAAAAATGTCTAAACTACTCATTGCAGGCACTATAGCATACGACAGTATTGAAACTCCTTTTGAAAAAGCAGATTACACCCTTGGAGGAGCAGCGGTCTACATTGCACTAGCTGCAAGTCAATATCCAGTAGATGCAGCAATTGTTTCTGTCATTGGTTCAGACTTTGAGCAAGATCATCTTAACTTATTAGGAAACAAAGGCATTAATCTTGAAGGGGTTGAAACAATTCAAGACCAAAAAACATTTTTTTGGAGCGGATTGTATAAAAACGACATGAATAGTCGCGAAACTTTGACAACTGAACTGCACGCACTCGCACATTTTAATCCGGTTGTTCCAGAATCTTATAAAAACCCAAAAATAGTATTGCTAGGTAATCTTGACCCAACAGTACAAATGAGTGTGTTAAATCAATTGAGTCACAAACCAGAATTGGTTATTTTGGACACCATGAATTACTGGATGATTCATACCCCTGATAAATTAGATGCAATCATTGCTAAAACAGATTTGCTTTCAATCAATGACGAAGAGGCCAGAATGTTGAGTGGCGAATATTCACTAGTTAAAGCAGCAAAAAATATCCTAAAAAGAGGGCCAAAATACTTAGTCATAAAAAAGGGTGAACACGGCGCCTTACTGTTTCATGAAAATGAAGTGTTTTTCGCTCCAGCTTTACCATTAGAAGAAGTGTACGATCCCACAGGAGCAGGAGATACTTTTGCAGGAGGCCTTTCGGGTTACTTATCACAAATAAAAAACATTAATTTCGAGCATATAAAAAATGCCGTTGTTCACGGTTCTAATTTGGCTTCATTTTGTGTAGAACAAATGGGCGTTTCAAGAATGGTTAATTTAGAACGAGAAGAACTTGTGCAACGACTTAGATATTTTAAAAAATTAACCCAATTTGATATTCATTTGGAATCTTAAGTTCTATTAAAGTATGAGTGATCCTATAAAACACGAGTGTGGTATAGCGCTGGTTCGTCTTCTAAAGCCGCTTTCTTATTACAAAGAAAAATACGGATCATCATTTTACGGAATAAACAAGATGTACCTGTTGATGGAAAAACAGCACAATCGAGGGCAAGATGGAGCAGGTTTTGCCAGCATCAAACTCGACATGAACGCTGGAAGCAGATATATTAGTAGAGTTAGGTCTGTAGAAAAACAACCCATAGCAGATATCTTTGAAAAGATTAATAGACGAATAAATGACCAAAGTGCCAACCAAAACTTTCAATCAGACCTCGAGTTAAAAGAAGCCATTCCCTATGTTGGAGAATTAATGTTAGGTCACGTGCGCTATGGAACTTTTGGGAAAAATAATATCGAAAGTGTTCATCCTTTTTTAAGACAAAATAATTGGATGCACAGAAACTTAATCGTTGCAGGAAACTTTAACATGACCAATGTGAAAGAACTTTTTCACAACTTGGTGGAGATAGGGCAACATCCCAAAGAAATGGCTGATACCATAACCGTAATGGAAAAAATAGGTCATTTTCTAGATGATGCCGTGGCCAAATTATACAAACAAATTAAAAAAGAAGGTTTTAACAAACAACAAGCCTCTCCATTAATAGCCTCCCGTTTAGACCTTGCTAAAATATTAGGTAAAGCTGCAAAAAATTGGGATGGAGGATATGCCATGGCGGGCTTATTAGGCCATGGTGATGCATTTGTTTTAAGAGATCCTGTAGGTATAAGACCTGCTTATTATCATCATGATGATGAAGTAGTCGTCATCGCATCTGAAAGACCTGCTATTCAAACCGTATTCAATGTTCCCTTTGAATCAATCAAAGAAATTACTCCCGGAAAAGCCTTAATCATTAAAAAATCAGGTGAACTCAAATTAAATCAAATCCTCGAGCGCAAAGAACAAAAGTCGTGCTCATTTGAACGCATCTATTTTTCTAGAGGCAGTGACAAAGAAATTTATCAAGAGAGGCAAAATTTAGGAAAACTCATTTTTCCTAAAATTTTAAACTCAATCAATAAAGATTTGGAAAACACGGTGTTCTCTTATATTCCAAATACTGCAGAAACATCTTTTCTGGGACTGGTTAAAGAAGTAGAATCCCATTTGACAAGGCACAAAAAAGAGCAAATCCTAGAGCTCAAAGGAAATATCAATTCAGAGAAGCTGCAAAAAATACTTGACGTTCGTCCAAGAATTGAAAAAGTAGCTATCAAAGATGTCAAGTTAAGAACCTTTATTACCCAGGATAGCAGCAGAGACGATTTAGTTTCTCATGTTTACGATATATCATATGGCTCAGTAAAGAATACTGATTACTTGGTCATTATAGATGATAGCATAGTTCGGGGAACCACGCTCAAAAAAAGCATCCTCCGCATTTTAGATCGACTCAATCCTAAAAAAATTATAGTCGTTTCATCAGCACCTCAAATCCGCTATCCTGATTGCTACGGTATTGATATGGCCAAGCTTGAAGATTTTATCGCTTTTAGGGCCGCAGTAGAACTTCACAAGTCACAAGGAAATCATCAAATACTATCTAAGATTTATCAGAGGTGTTTGAACGCCGACAACAATAACTACAGAAATTTCGTACAAGATCTATACAATCCATTTACCGAAGAAGAAATGTCCCAAAAAATAGGTGAATTATTGACCCCTCCTGAAATTCAAACACCTGTCGAGATTATATTCCAATCCATCGAACAATTACATGAAGCATGTCCAAAAAATTTAGGCGACTGGTATTTTACAGGTAATTATCCTACTAAGGGAGGAACCAGAGTCGTAAACCAAGCTTTCATCAATTACTACGAAGGCAAGAATCAAAGGGCTTACTAATTATTTGCGTTGCTCAACCCTATTAAATGGGCATTCATCGTTGAAATTTAAATTCAGAATACGTGAAGTATTACTTTTCCACCACCATAACAAAGTAGGTTATGTTCATGGTAAGATTTGGGGTTAAACGGATGGACAGTTGTTCATCCGTTTTTTTTTGTATCGTCCGTTTATGAACTTCTCAATAATCTTAACATAAATTAAGAAAGCACGAAATTGGTCGTAATTGATTTTGATAATTACTCAAAAATGGACTTTTGAAAGTATATTCGTATCACCATTACATATTATTGTTATAGGTTTATGGTAAGATTTGGGACAAAAAAAGGACAGCATTGCTGTCCTTTTTTATTTTGATGTTTTACGCTTAAATTAATTAGCTGCCCTGAGCATAATATTCACTTACTTTCTTCCAATTTACAACATTGAAAAAAGCAGAGATATAATCAGGTCTTCTATTCTGATAATTTAAGTAGTAAGCGTGCTCCCAAACATCTAGTCCTAGAATAGGTTGTCCTTCACATCCGATTTCGGGCATCAGTGGATTGTCCTGGTTTGCTGTAGAGCATATTTCAAGTTTTCCTCCGTGATGAACACATAACCAAGCCCAACCAGAGCCAAATCTCGTAGCTGCTGCGTTTGAAAATGCTACTTTAAAGTCGTCCAAAGAACCGAAAGAAGCATTAATCGCTGCAGATAATTCTGCACTCATTTCAGTAGCCTCAGGACTTAAAATTTCCCAAAAAAGATTATGATTAAAATATCCTCCTCCATTGTTTCGAAGAGCTGTATTACTCATATCTAAATTTGAAAGCAATTCTTCAATGTCTTGATTCTCTAGAGCACTTCCCAAGACAGCCGCGTTTAATTTAGCGGTATAACCCGCATGGTGCTTGCTATGGTGGATTTCCATAGTTCTTGCATCAAAATGAGGCTCTAAAGCATCATATGAATAAGGTAAATCAGGTAATTCAAAAGCCATAATACGTATCTTTATTACAATTAATTTCTAACAAAAATAGCCCATATCAACCATATAATATAGCCGATTTGATTTCGAGTAGTTTTAAAATTTACAATGCTTCTGCAGGTTCGGGCAAAACCTTTCAATTAGCCCAAAATTATGTAGGTCTTATTATCGCTAGATACAAATCACAAGCCTATAAAGAAATTCTCGCTTTGACCTTTACCAACAAGGCTGTTGGGGAAATGAAAGATCGTATTTTATCCGTATTGTCAGACTTTGCCCAAGGTAAAGAAAATCCTATGTTGAGCTTCATTGCAAGCGATTTAAATTTAAACAGTACTGAAGTTAGACATAGAGCGCAATACGTTTTAAAAGACATACTCCATAATTACGGCTATTTTGAGCTCTCTACTATAGATAAATTTACCCATAAAATACTGCGAACCTTCGCCATCGACCTCAAACTTAACAGTAGTTTTGAAGTAGTAATTGATCCCAAAGAAATCATTAGGGAGGCCATAAATCGAACTATCAATCAAATAGGCATAGATGAAAATCTAACAGAAATCTTAACCGCCTATACTTTTGATAAAGTCCAAGAAGGAAAAAATTGGAATATTGCCTTCAAACTTCAAGAAGAGAGTAAGGTGCTTCTTGAAGATTCTTTTAGAAATGAATTCAAAAAATTTAATCAGATCGATATTGAGCACATCATCAATTACCGCAATCAATTCTTTAAAAGTGCTAGAAACTGCGAAGAAAAAGTTCAAGTTCATCGAATAGAATGTGAACAATTTCTTCAAAAACACAACATTACAGCTGCAGATTGCAGAAATCAAACTTACTCGAATTGGTTGACACTAATTAAACAGCAACAATGGGAAAACGATAAGCTAAAAGAGAACAAAATTTTAGGACGTTTTGAGAAAAAAACAGTCTTTTCAAAAAACGTTACTTTAAATGACTTTGAACTTCAAGAGATCGAAGAATTAAGTGTAAAGCTCAACAAAGAAATAGTTGAGATTTACAAAATAAAATCAATCATTGAATCTATTTCAGCCTTTACAATCCTTCAGAAAATCTATGAGAATTACAAATCTATATGCGATGAAGAAGAATTGCTTCCGATAAGCGAATTCAATGCCGTAATTGCCAAAGAAATTAAAAATCAACCCACACCTTATCTATATGAAAGACTCGGAGAAAAATTCAAGCACTTCTTCTTAGATGAATTTCAAGACACCTCAGTAACGCAATGGCAAAATCTAATCCCCTTATTTGCAAATGGATTAGAAGGAATTCAAGAAGACAATCAAGCCGGTAGTCTTTTTATTGTAGGTGATGCCAAACAGGCAATTTATAGATGGCGCGATGGACATGCTGAACAACTGATCGAACTCAGCCAAGACAAAAACAACCCTTTTAGTGTCAAGCCAAAAACCATAACTCTTCAAGATAATTACAGAAGCTCAAGAACTATAGTGAAATTTAACAATTCCTTTTTTAAAAATTCCTCCACTGTTTTTGAATATGATGACTATAGACAGTTGTATGCCGATAAGAGCGGTCAAAACCCAAAAGTTGAGTCCGAGGGTAAAATATGTATTCACTTTTTGAAAAAAGCCGAAAAGACATCAAAGCAAGAACCGCATCTCATCCAACTTAAACAAGATTTGCAAAACGTCATTCAAAAAGGCTATCAATACAAAGATTGTGCTGTCCTAGTTCAAAGAAACTCAGAAGCCCAAAAAGTAGCTCAGTATTTAAATGAAGAAAACGTTCCCTTGATTTCAGCTGAGGCACTCTTGATCAAAAATCACCCAGCAATTAATTTTTTGATCGCCATTTTAAAGTTTGTGCTCAACACTAAAGACCAAGAGGCCGCTTTTGAAATCTTTGATTTTATTTACGTGAATGATGAAAAGCGATTTGAAAAAACCAAAGAAGCTCTAACAAGACCTGCTGAACAACTTAAAACATTAGGTTTTGATGCCGATCTATTAAAAAATGAATCTTGTAGCAATGTACTACACCTAACTTTAGCTCAATTTAAGTTTCCTTCAAATCCGGACGCCTACATAGCTGCCTTAGTAGAAGAAGTTCACAATGCAGCTCGAAAACAGCAAATTTCTGTAGCTTCCTTTTTGTCGTATTGGTCGCTCAAATCAGATAAAATAAGTGCCAAAGTTCCTTCTAGTATAAACGCTGTTCAAATCAACACCATTCACAGTGCCAAAGGTTTAGAATATCCCTTGGTCTTTTTACCCTTCTTCGTTTCACCGTCAAAAACAACCAATCAAAAAATGGCCTGGTTTGATATTGACACTAAGGTGCTTCCCATAAATCGAATTCCATTAAAAATTCAAAAAAATACTACCTATTTTTCTTCAAAAGGAAAGGATGTCTATGACACTGAAGTCCAGAAAACTATCTTGGATAAAATAAATTTAATGTACGTAGCTTTCACGCGACCTATTAATGGCCTTTTCGTCTATACCAATAAAGTCGGCAAAGATTCAAAAGCTAAAATGTCATATGAGATATTATTGGCTAATTACTGTGGCCTTTTTGAAGAAGGTCTTTTTGATATTGGAGTATTACCAAAGGTGAGCAAACAAGCAGAAGAAGAGCACCTTTCGAGTTTGATTTATCAAACATCTCAATTCTTTCATTGGCAAAAAGGCAATTATAAAAAAGCGAGTTTCAGTTCAGCGTCAATTGAAAAAGGGGAAATTGTGCACCATAAATTGGCGCTTATTGAAAAACGATCAGATTTAAAACTTCTCGAGCTAGAATTATCTGAAGAAGAACACTGGGTTTACGAAAAGTGTCAGGCCATTGTCAATCACCCACAATTATCAGCTTTTTACAAAGAGGATGTAATCGCCTATAACGAAAGGCCCATTACACAAATAGACGGCTCAGTCTCTATTCCTGACAGAATAATTTTTTCAGATTCAAACGTAGCTATAATAGACTATAAAACTGGTAAGGTGAACATCTCTCATGAAAAGCAAATCGAAAAATATGCCCTAATTTTATCACATATGGGTTATGACATTACACACAAAATACTCGTATACATCGATGACGAAATAACCATTAAATCCATGAACTAATGCATAAAAAAATTGACCTACACCTATGTAAAGAATTAGAACGAACTAAAGATGCGGGACTTTTCAAAAAAGAACGAGTTATCACTTCAAAACAAGGTCCAGAAATTGAACTAGCAGATGGCCAGCGCGTTCTTAATTTTTGCGCTAACAATTACCTAGGATTATCTTCTCACCCCGAAGTGATAAAGGCGGCCAAGGAAACTTTAGATACCCATGGATTCGGAATGTCTTCTGTGCGCTTTATATGTGGAACACAAGATATTCACAAACAACTTGAAGCCAAAATAGCCTCTTTTTATCAAAAAGAAGACTGCATATTATACGCTGCTGCCTTTGATGCTAACGGAGGACTATTTGAGCCCTTGCTAGGGCCTGAAGACGCAATTGTTTCAGATGCCTTAAACCACGCCTCTATTATTGACGGAGTAAGACTTTGTAAGGCAAAACGCTATCGCTATAAAAACAACGATATTGAGGACCTGAGAAGCGCCTTAACCCAGGTAAAAAAAGACAAGGCCCGACACATCATGATTGTTACAGATGGAGTATTTTCGATGGACGGTTTGCTAGCTCCGCTTGATAAAATTTGTGATTTAGCGGAAGAATTTGAAGCACTAGTGGCAGTTGATGAATGCCATTCCTCGGGTTTTATAGGTAATCTTGGTATCGGAACCTTGGAAGAAAAAAATGTGCTGTCCAAAGTAGACATTATTACCGGAACATTAGGAAAAGCTCTGGGAGGCGCTATGGGGGGATACACCGTTGCAAGTAAAACTATAATTGAAATGCTTCGACAACGCTCTCGCCCTTATTTGTTCTCAAACTCTCTTGCTCCTGTTATTGTTGGTGCTTCTTTAAAAGTTTTTGAGTTGTTGAAAGAGGATCAAAGTTTAAAAAAACAACTCAAAGCGAATACAACACAATTCAAATTAAAAATGATCGACGCCGGATTCGACATCGTCGATGGCGAATCTGCTATTGTTCCTGTAATGCTTTACGATGCTAAACTAGCTCAAGAAATGGCCTCTGAATTACTCAAAGAAAATATTTATGTTATTGGTTTTTTCTACCCTGTGGTTCCTAGAGAAAAAGCAAGAATACGCGTGCAATTGTCGGCAGCACATACAGCCCAGCAAATTGAAAAAGCCGTTGAAGCCTTTGTTAAAATCGGAAAAAAGCTAAATGTGATTTAATTCGATTTTAATCTTTAATTTTTTTTTGTCAGTCCGACATTGTATTTTTACGTGTTACTATTAACTTAAACTTAGACATTACAATGAAAAATCTTAATTCATTATTAACATTAGCTGCATTTGTATTTGCTATAACTTTTGCAAGTGCACAAGATTCAGATTGGAGAATTAGCTTTGGTTTGAACGCAATTGATACCTATTCAACTGGAGCAGAAAGCTCATTAGACGATTTCGGTTTCGAAGCGGGTGCCTTATTTGAAGATTTCTTAGTAGTCAACAACTGGAGTATAGAGCCTTCTATCACTTACGGTGCTGTATCTAAGAGCATTGGAGACAACTTCAGAGTTGGAGTAAGAGCTTCGTATAACAGCATCACTAAATTAGGTGGTGGAGAAACAGGAGGTAGAATACCTACAGAAAGTTTAAAATTTTATAATGCTGACGCCACTGTAAGTTATACTGTATTAAAAGGTAAAAAAGTTGAGCCATATATCGAATCTGGTGTAGGGTATACACAAATTGATGGCGAAGGAAATGCTCATTTAAACTTTGGTGCTGGTGCAACATACTGGATGGGAGAAACTTTGGGCCTTACCTATTCAAATACAATGAAGCTCTCTCAGGAATCAAACGTTCCAAAACACTGGCAACACCTACTAGGTCTTACATTTAAACTGTAATACCCGAAAATAACATATTCAAAACCGGCTTTATACAATAATACCTCACAAAAGGTTTGTTAAATAAAGCCGGTTTTTGCATTTTAAGTAAGAAAAGTCTTAATTTTATATCTTAAAATGTTCCCAATGAAACACATCTCACTTTTATTTATTTTATCGGTATGGTTAATACCTGCAGAAGGGTTTGCTCAAGAGGATAATAACTGGTCTTTTTCGGTAGGTCTAAACGCGGTCGATTTCAATGTATCTAATCCTTACAACAATCCATACACATCTTCCAATAACCCTATCGCCTTTGAAGGAGAACCTTTTTTCAAGGATTTATTTGAGCGTTATGACATGAATTGGAATTGGTCGGCGTATTTCTTTGAAGTGAGAAGATATACTCAAAACAATTTTTCATTAAGTGGTAGAATTTCTTTCAATGAAATCACGGAAATTGCGCCTCCGAGAGTTTTCGGAGAAAATATAAACTACAATTATTACAATGCTGATTTAGGAGTGAATTACACCCTTTTTGAAAAAGGAGTGTTTGAACCTTTTATAGGATTAGGAGTGGGAATAACAAGGATAAACGGAAACAGCCAATCTCATTTAAATTTAAGTGGAGGGCTAAATTTATGGTTTAAAAATAATTTAGGTTTGGTTATTAACTCACTGTACAAAAGCAGTTCTAGTAGTACTTTTTATAATTATTTTCAACACAATATAGGTCTTACATATAGACTCTGAAAAGTCTGAGACAATATTACCGAACGGCTTTATATGAACTTTTTTCACTATAGTTTTGCAATATAAAGTAGGTCTAGTGCGTTATGGTTATAGAAAAAACTTTCTCATACCACAAAACTCCCCGAAATGAAACATCATATCACATTTTTAGTTATGCTATTTTTATGGATAGTTCCATTTGATGGATCTGCCCAAGAAAATGGTTATTGGACATTTTCAGCAGGTTTAAATGCCGTTGATTTCAATGTGTCTGACCCTTACACGTCGTCAAATACGACCATTGAATTCGGCGGTGAACCCTTTCTTAAAGACTTATTTCAAGCTGGCGACATGAATTGGAATAGTAGTGCCTTTTTCTTTGAAGGCAAAAGATATACACAAAGTAATTTTTCATTAAGCGGAAGGATTGCCTTTAATAAAATTACTGAAATTGTACCCCCAAGTATTTTTACTGAAAGCATGAATCAAAATTTTTACAATGCTGATTTAGGAATTCAATACCATCTTTTTCAGACAGGACCATTTGAACCTTACATTGGAATGGGAGCAGGAATCACGCGAATGATGGGTAATAGCCAATCACATTTAAATTTCAGTGGAGGGCTAAATCTTTGGTTTAACGACAATGTAGGTTTAACCGTTAATTCCCTATTTAAGAGTAATCCAAATGCATCCTTCAATAATTATTTTCAACACAATCTTGGGTTGGTCGTAAAAACAAAGAAAAAAGATCAAGACAACGACAGTGTGCCTGAC
>MDTC01050877.1_pt1 | contig 81453 bp, 83 predicted proteins | sample 811181 | NCBI WGS metagenome assembly MDTC01 (sample SAMN05326644, study PRJNA326480) | marine metagenome | isolation source: seawater | place: Pacific Ocean: North | collected 2011
CTGGGGCTGGAGCAGGTCCCAAGGGTTTGGCTGTTCGCCAATTAAAGTGGTACGCGAGCTGGGTTCAGAACGTCGTGAGACAGTTTGGTCCTTATCCTCTGTGGGCGTAGGAGAAATGAGAGAATCTGACCTTAGTACGAGAGGACCGGGTTGGACGAATCTCTGGTGTTCCAGTTGTCACGCCAGTGGCATGGCTGGGTAGCTATATTCGGACAGGATAACCGCTGAAAGCATCTAAGCGGGAAGCCTAACTCAAGATTATTTCTCCCTGGGGCTTCGGCCCCCTAAAGACTCCTTGTAGACTACGAGGTTGATAGGCGGAAGGTGTAAGCATAGCGATATGTTTAGCTGATCCGTACTAATTGGTCGTGAGACTTTTTTAATGCACGAAACTGTACGCTAAAGATCATTAAATGGATCTTTTGCTTACGAACTAAAACTAAAAAATCGTATTCAAGCAAATTTTCAAAGTTTGCTGGTGTTAATAGCGGCAGAGGTACACCTGATCCCATTCCGAACTCAGAAGTTAAGCCTGCCAGCGGCGATGGTACTGCAGGGGAGCCCCTGTGGAAGAGTAGCACGATGCCAGCTTTTTTTTCTAGCCCGATTAGGTATTCCTGATCGGGCTTTTTTTTGTCTTTTTCTTTTACAAAATGGTGAAAAATTTCACGTTTTTTACTTCTATGGGTGCCAAGATTACTTTTGTGGTAAAATCGCATCAATGAGGGATAATATGTTGCTATTTTTATTGGCTTTTTTTGTTGTGTTCAATTCGTTTTCTGGGGCTTTTGCGCAGGAATTAATTCGATATATGGATGAGTGTCGTGGAGATGTTGAATTAACGGCAGAGGTTCCAACTTATAATGGTAAAACCATGACCTTTCATGATTCTTATAGGATTTCCTTAAAACCTCTAGGCGACAACCGCTACCGTTTGCAGATGAATTCTGAAAAGGGCTATGATCATAAGGACTTTACACTGACTTTGAAGAGTGTTTTTACCTCCGAACAGGATCAAATGGTCTATCAAAGAACAGGACAGGCCTTCTATAAAGCTGAAGTTATGGATAATCGTAACGGTGGTAATACTCAAAATAATCAAGACAAGCACAATAATCGATTGGTAAATCATCCTTCCATATACTTTTACTTAAATGAGAGATTTAGTAAAAATACAATACAGCTTTCCTATATGGATGAGCATAATTATCAGATTAGCATCATGCTAAGATGCTCTCAGCTAGATTTGGATTAACTAAAGTCTAGCTCCTCCATACATTATTTGGCTTGTAGTGATTCCTGTTAGAAAATAAACCTAGAGGTCAAAATGTTGAAAAATATTATAATCCTTAGCTTATTTGCCCAGCCATTAATGGCGCAAAGTGATTTTGAGATCGAAGCAGAGAATATTGAAATCGAAAACATAGAAGAAGAGCTGCGTTTTGCAGAGGAGCAGGCAAAAGAAAAAGAAAGGCAGGCCAAAGAGGCAGAGCAGCTTTTAAAAGAGACACGCGCAGAGAAAAAACGTGTAAAAAAGCAAGCGGAGATCGACATTGCCGCTGCAGAAGAGCGTCGCAAAGAGGCTGTGGTTCGTAAGGGTATTGCAGACGATAAGACGGCAAAACTTCGTAAAGAGATTGAAAAAACGCTCAAACGTGTGGTGGATTTTCAAAATAAAGCCAAAAGATCAGAAGAAGAGCTTGCAAAGTCGGAGGAAGCTCTTGAGCTTGCCATTGAAAGACAAAACGACGCTCAAGGGCGCTTGAATGCAGCCAAGCAGAAGCGACAAAAGCTTGCTGCTGATGTTAAGGACATTCAATTTCGCGTAAAACAAGAGATTGCTAGGGCAAAGAAAATGGAAGCTCAGGCAAAAAAACAAGAGGGCATTACCAAAAAGCAAGAGGAAAAAGCCAAACAAGAAATTCGCAAAGCCCGCAGGATTTTAAACAGCGCCTTGAAAAGACAAGAAAAGGCCAAAGAGATATATTCAGCTTTGAAAAAGCGTGAGCGTGAAGCCAACCGCCAAATTAGACAAGCGCAGAGAGAAATCGAGCGGTCCAGAGCCAATTAAAACTTTGATGATATTGGCTTAATAATCAAATGTCTTAATAATACTACCAGCGGAATCAATTTCAAATATGTAAGATCCGCCATAACCACCACCGATTTTGCTGCCATCGGCGGGATACTGAGAGCATCCAAGAAGAACAATCTGAAAACCAGTTTCTCGGCTATCATTGTTATAGGTCATAACTGCGTTTAGCCAGGATTCATAGTAACGCCAATTAGAAAACGGCGACACAAACTTGTGATGCTTCTTTGTCATAACAGGTCCTTTACAAACTAAAAGACGAGCGAAGTCATCATTATTAGATTTAGGTATATAGACTGTAAATTTCTTTTTCGATTCCCAGGTGCCGTCTATTAAAGGAACCTGAATAAAGTCGACCGGACTTACCATGACATTATCATAACGAGTCTTGCCTAAGTATTTTACGCCATCAATGTGATCAAGATGCATCACTTCAAGAACTTGATCTATATTTGTATCATTTGGCATAAAGTATGAAGCATGGACTAAGTTGTGCGAAAAAAGTATTAAAAGAACGGATATTGTTTTCATAATTATCTCCCCGTGTTCTTGAATTAAGCATGATATGGTGCCATTACGAAACACATTGAATTACTATGTAAGAATTACCAGACGTCAATGCACTTCATTTAGCTAGTAAATTCGTTTGCTAGGAATAACTCCGCGCACGCCACCCATAGGCTCAGAAATGTCTCCAGATCTTCGGGGAATTAGATGTATGTGGCAATGAAAGATGGTCTGACCTGCGGAGGCCTCGCAATTCATTCCCACGTTAAAGCCGTCTATGCTAGGATCTGTTGTTTCAAGAAAAGTTTTAATCTCTTCAACAAAATCAAAGAGTTTTTCTCGCTCTAACTTATTTAAATTAAAAAAATGACGTAGATGCCTTTTAGGTAAAATTAAAGAATGCATATTGGTGACGGGGTACTTATCGTAAATAGCAAAACATTGCTCGGATTCTTTCAGGATTTCCAATTTTTCACGCTGGCAAAACAAACAATCCATTACTTAAAGTAAATCTCTTGATAGATTTGTTTTTTCTCAACACCTTGTTCGGCTAAGAATTCTTTAACTTCCTTGATCATCGCGCCATTACCGCAAAGGTAATAATCATAATCATTGTAGGCAAAGTTGTTGAGGCTTCTTAAGTAATCAGTTACTCGGCCATGAAAGCCATCCCATTGTCCCTTTGGACGTGAAACAGCTTTGATCCAATCTAGATTTGGATAGCTAGACATATAATCGTCATAAAGTATTTCGTCTTCAGTTCTGACCCCAAGTAACGAAATGGCTTTTTTTGGTAAGGCTTGACGTGCCTTCATACTATCGAGCATCGAGTAAAAAGGAGCAATACCAGTACCAGTAGAGATAAAAAACGGCGCGCGCTCACTTTCTACGTAAATGAACTTACCAAAGGGGCCAATTAAATTGATCTCTTGGCCGACTTCAAATTTTGTCAATTGTGGTGTGCCAAGGCCATCTTCCACTAGCTTAATGCAGAAACGCAAAAAATTTGTTTCAGGAGCCGAGCATATTGAATAAGAACGCTTTAATTTTTTCTCCGGGTTGCGGGGGTCAGGTAAAACAAATTGCACAAATTGACCGGCAAGAAAACTAAGATTTCCCTCAGGCTTTAAGTCCATCTCAAAGACAGTGGGCGTAATATATTCATTGCGAATTACCTTTGCAGGGATTTTCATTAACTTTGACATGTTAGTGAAGTATCTAAATCTTTATGCGTGGTCAAGAATTCCCCAAATTGGACTGTCAATATGCAGGGAAATGCAGTGGTTGCCCTTGGTATGAATTGCCTTATTCCGAGCAGCAGCAGCGTAAAATCAAAGCACTAGAGCCTTATACGGTAGATGCTTTTCACCCAGTGGCTCCCTATGGCCTTAGGGAGAGAATGGACATTTCCTTATTTGAAGGGAAGCTTGGGCTTTATGATTTTGCCAAAAAAGACCTGGTCGACATTCAAGAGTGTCAACAGGTGGTTCCTGAGCTCAATCACTGGATTCATGATTTTCGTAAGCAACTACCACCAGTTCGCTTGGGCTCTTTTCGCTTGCGCATTGGCATCAATGGTCAGCGCGGAATATGGATGGATATTCCTAATGTAGATATTAAAAAGTTGTTAGAAGAAAAGACCTATCTTATGTCCATGATGAACGAAGGTGTGCATATTGAATTAGGACAAAAACGCAAAGCGCTTTTATTAAAAGGGGAAGAATTAAAGCTGCAAGATGATATTTTTTACCCTTGGTTTTCTACTTATCAAGGCGAGGATTTTCAACCACTACCATTATTTTCAAAGGTTGGTGATTTTTCACAAAGCGGCCAACAAGCAAATAAAATAATGATGCAAGTATTATCAAAAATGCTATTCGATCTTCCGGTTCAAAACATAAGCGAGTTGTGCTCTGGTATAGGTAATTTTTCTTTTTTCATGGCCTCTTTAGGCTATGAAGTGGATGCACATGAATGGAACTTAGCAAGTTTAAAGGCTTGTGAGAAAACCTTAGAAACATTCAGTGAAAAGGCGAAAATCAAATTTCATCGAACCAATATTCATGCGAATAATTTAGAGTTTACCAAGAAGTGGCAGCATACAGATTTGGTGCTTGCAGATCCGCCAAGATCCGGTTTGGGTAAGTTCGTAGACCTATTTGCTAACTATGAGGCTCCAAAGTATTTTATTTATGCTTCTTGCTTTGCCGAAACTTTTAAAAAAGACCTGGAAGCACTAAAGCGCTTTGGCTACAAGCTAAAGCGCTTAGACTTGGTGGATCAGTTTCCGCAATCTAAACATGTCGAAGCCATTGGGCTTCTACTGCAAGATTAGATGGATGCAGGGACAATCTTACCATTTACTTCAATCGCATCTGGTTTTGTCTTTGCTCCCAAGGCAATGTCTGTAGCAAATAGATCCAATGTTAATGCTCTAGTTGATGGGTTCATCTTTGCTACTGCTGCAAACAAAGAAGTTGTGCGAGGTAGTTTGTTTTGTGCAAACTTTAGAAGTTTCTTTAGATCTGAAAGTCTACTTTTATCCAAAGCAGTTTTTACTTTTGGGTTTGCTGTTTTTAGTTTTGGAAGTTGAGGGTCTTTTGATTTTCCAAGGGTTCTGGTATCAGCATGGCTTCCACGATTTGGTGATTCTAGCTTTGTTTCTAACAAAGCAGGGGGGCGTTTCGGGCTGCTAAGGTGGTCGGGATTAAAGACTCCCTGGGCCATAGCGGGCGAGGATAAGCTTCCTATCAACAAGATCAAAGTTAAAATTCTCATATTTTCTCCTTTTATTTCTATGTCGATTTAGAATACGAAATGTGTGCCATAAAAAAACAAGTGATTACAGGTATTTAGAGGTTGCCTCAGGGGTCTTAAAAGAGAATTGTCATTCACCTGACTAAGTCTTGGTCAGCGCTATAAGATGCAATTTGGATATGCCATAAGCAAAGCTTTGGTAAGACCCGAAAATTACGCTTATCTGCCCCTTATAATAGAAATATTTCTTATATAGCTGCATCACTTCTCTTAAGCCCTCTAAATGTATTATTCATCAAGCAGAGAGAGGGGAATGCTTATGAAAATCATCTGTATTATTTTAATGACGATAGGTGTGAAGGCTTATGCGGAAGCCGTTACTTCAAGTAATCCTAGCGAGATGCCTGCACTAGAGAGCGAATTCGATGTGGAGAAGGTCTATGCTAACGCCAAACTTCTTACCTCGAGTGCCAATCCTATGGTGGTGGTTTTGGGGAAATCCGAGAACGCCTTTATTTTAAATGTTCAAGCAAAAGAGACTGTCGTGCCATTTGAGTTGCTACATCCCGAAACGATGGAGTTTTTAGATATGCTTTATCAAGCAGAGGGCTATGCCGACTTGCAAATGGCAATAAACTACTACTTGGATTTGAACGATAGCAATATTGTCATTCGTCCAGAAGAGCGCAATTTAATGAAGCTATTTGCCTCCATAGTGAATGGCGAGCTTCGCTATCATCGTGTTTATAGTCTTTAATTTTCTTTGAATCGTCCAGGCTCGATGCTATCTACCCATTTTTTGTAATTTTGATTGATGGTATCGATGTCTGCGGGCGGATGCACTTCACCAATATGAATGGTGAGTTTGCCGGGCTTTGCAAAGCCTGCACCTTTAGGCCATAGGTTTTGGGCGTTTTCTAAATATAAAAATAAGATCGGGGTATTGGTTTTTTGCGAAAAAACACTGACTCCTCTTTTAAATTTATGAATGTAGCCATCTGTAGTTCGAGTGCCTTCTGGAAAAAGTATTAACCAAATTTGCTGAAGCTCAGTTAATAATCGTATGCACAACTTGATAGCGGAGCCGTTCTTGCCTTTGCGATCAATGGGAATGGCACGAATGCAATGCTTAGAAAAGTATTCTTTCATGGGATTAGAAAAAAAATAGTCCTTTGCTGCAGCAGCATATTGACGGTGCCAGTAACGAAGGGGAATGGCTGCCGCAATGCTGATGGCATCTAAGTGTGAAGAGTGATTGGAGATGATTAATAGGCGAGGATGCTTTTCATAGATGGCTCGAAAGCTTCCCATCACTTTCAATCGGATATAAAAACGAAAAAATATCTTTTTAAGAAAAAAGGCCCATAACCATTGTACCACTTTTGTTGTGGTAGTTTGGCTAGGCTCAATCAAGGGTATATGCCTTAAATGACCAGGTAGATGTGACCATTGTTCGTTATCAAATTTCCATTCTTTCATTACTTCAATAGATAATAATCTCTTAGGAGCATGATTGTATAGTAATAGATAGGAGCGACAAAAATCAGTCGATCTATGCGGTCTATAATTCCACCTCTACCAAACACATAGGCTCCCACATCCTTGACCCCTAAATCGCGCCGTATCACACCCATGGATATATCACCTAAGCCGCCAATCAAACAGGCAATAATTCCAGAGGCTATCCAGTAGTAATGGTGATCCACTGGAAGAATGTTGCGTATTCCTCTAGCTAAAAGCATGGTACAGACAAAACCGATGATTAATCCTTCCAAACTTCTGCGTGGTGCGATTTTTTCAATAAAGTTGATTTTGCCGTAAAGCTTCGACCAAGAAAGTATGATGGTATCATAAAATTCGGTAAGTAGAATGATATAGATAATATAGCGAGCGCCATGCTCCCATTTCGCAATAAAACCCATATGCAAAAAGGCCCAGCCAATAAATAAAAAGGCAACCAAGCACAGTGAGGTTTTTTGTATCATTTGTTTGAATTCATTTTTAAGCAGAGGAATCTGAAATAGTAGGCCAAATAATATCATGGGGAGTAGGTTGTATATCCAATAAAGTCCGTAGTGAATGCTTGAAATGCTTAGTACGGTGGCTATATAGGTGGGCCAAATAAATAATTTGTCGTTATAAACGCCAGTCATTTGAAAGAATTCGCGCATCGCAAGTAAGGCAATTATTCCAATGAATACAAGGGGAATGGGAGCGGCGAGTCCTAGAATCAAACAAACAATGGGGGCCGCAAATAGCCAAGAAAGATAAATCAGCCAAGCGGTTCGAAAATTTAAGTTTTTACGGCGCAGAGGAAAAAGAGCTAGGCCGAAAATCAAAAGGTAAAAGAAAATACCAATGATTGCTTTTTGGTATACTGGATCTAGCCATGCCCCCCATAGTTTCATTTATCGCCTAACCTCGATGTTATAATCACTAATCTTCTTATACAGTGAAGAGCGTGAAATTTGCAAGGTTTTGGCAACATCATCTATATCGGGCCTATCAGCTAGGGCCATTTCAATGATTTGTTTTTCATGTGAGGATAAGAGTTTATGCAAACCGGATTTCACATCTAGACGAATTGGTTCTGGATGCTGCTCATTTAGATTAAGGATCTTTGCTACATCCTCAGCCCGTAAAATAGGAAGAGGGGAAGAAAAGCAAAGGTGCTCGAAGACACGTTTGAGTTCTCGAATATTTCCAGGCCAATCGTAGGCCTTTAATTTTTCTAATGCTTCTGCTGATAGGCGCTTATTGCGGCGTGGTCTTTCTTTTTCTAAAAAATATTGACTCAATTCTTCGATGTCATCTTTGCGCTGTCTTAAAGGTGGAATGAAAATCTTTTTGCCGTTTAGTCGCCACATTAAATCTTCACGGAACTTTTCTTCTTGCACCATTTTTTCTAAATTACGATTGGTGGCAGCAATTACGCGCACATTGACTTTCAAAGTATCTTTGGCTCCGACTCGGCGAATTTCACCATCCTCTAAAAAGCGTAAGAGTTTTGCTTGCAGATTGGTGGGTAAGGCCTCAATTTCATCTAAAAATAAATCGCCGCCATTGGCAGCTTCCGCCAAGCCCATTTTATTTTGATCTGCCCCGGTAAAGGAGCCCTTTACATGGCCAAAGACCTCGGACTCAAACAAAGACTCTGGAATGGAGGCAACATTCACTGTAATAAAAGGCGTGCTGGGACGACCTTGGTGTAAGAGTTTGGCTACTACCTCTTTCCCCGTACCCGACTCTCCTTCAATTAGTATCGGGCCATTTTCTGCGGCAAGCTCTCCAATATTACGTTTGATCATTTGTGATATTTTACTTGAGCCAATCCAAGGATCTGTTTTTGTACAGTTCGCTCTTAAAGTGGCATCATTTAACATAAACAGCACTTCGATTTTTTCCAGAATCAAGCGAATTTCTTCGGTGGAAAGTGGCTTGGCCAAAAAGCGTGAGGCACCGGCAACCAAGCAGCTTTCCATTAAATCTCGATCCAAATCTCCGGAGATGGCAACAATTTCTAAATTGCTTTGTGCCTGGCTAAGATACTTTACGACTTTAAGGCCCTCGGGCTTGGTAATATCCCCGGTGAGATGCATGTCTACAAAGGCTGCATGGAAAAATTCGCCCTTGGGAATATCTTGCTTGCGTTGTACGCCTAGCATGTCCCATCCTTCGGGTAACGACATGTGAATCGACTCCAAAATTAGATCATCATCATCTACTACCAATAGTTTGTATTTTCTGTTAGCCAAGGGATTTCTCCTGTACTTTGATCGTTGGAAAGTTTAATTTAATGCTCTGATTATAAAGCAAGCAGCAAGGGAATCTGAATGAAAATCTTGTTATTAGAAAATATTCATAAGGTGGCAAAAGATTTACTCGAACAAGAGGGGTATGATGTGGATTTGCAGCCGGGTGCACTCAATGAGGGGGACCTAATAGAGGCGGCAAAATCCTATGACTGCATCGGTTTGCGCTCGAAGACCCAAGTTACTGAGAAAGTGCTGCACGCCAACCCGCATTTATTTGCCGTAGGGGCTTTCTGTATAGGTACCAACCAAATAGATACTAGTAGTGCGGCGAGGCTTGGAATTCCTGTTTTTAACGCCCCCTATGCCAATACTCGTTCGGTCGCAGAGCTGGTAATCTGTGAAATTATTGGACTGGCTAGGAAAGTCTTTCACTTAAATCGACAGGCTCACAAGGGACAATGGCAAAAATCTGCCAAATCCTCCTATGAAGTACGTGGCAAAACCTTGGGAATTGTGGGCTATGGTCATATCGGCTCCCAAGTAAGTGTCTTGGCTGAAGCAATGGGAATGAATGTGATTTACTATGATATCATCAAAAAACTGCCCCTAGGCAATTCTACACCGGTGGAATCATTGGAGTGCTTACTTGCGGAATCTGATTTTGTAAGCCTGCATGTGCCTGCGACCGAGCTTACAACAAATATGATTCAAACCAAAGAGCTCAATCTCATGAGAAAAGGAGCCTATTTGATCAATGCCTCTCGTGGGTCTGTGGTGGATATTGACGCTTTAAATACGGCCATCAGTGAAAAGCATTTAGCCGGCGCTGCCATTGATGTTTTTCCTGTGGAGCCAAAAAACAATGAAGAGATATTTCAAAGTCCTCTTCAGGAACAAGAAAATGTGATTTTGACTCCACATATTGGTGGTAGCACAGAAGAAGCACAAGAGAATATCGGGCGTGAAGTGGCGGATGCTTTTATACGATTTTTAAAAATGGGTTCTACCCAGGCCAGTGTGAATTTTCCGCAAGCGGACTTGCCCCTGAAATCTGGTGTTACTCGTATGCTGAACGTTCATAAAAATGTTCCCGGTGTCTTGAGTGAGATCAATAAAATCGTGGCTAGTACAGGGGTGAACATTAGTTCGCAATACCTGGCTACCAATACAGAAATTGGTTATTTGATTATGGACATCGAAAATGAAGGGGCCAAAGGTTTTAGTGACGAAATTGCCAAGTTGCCAAATTCGATAAAAACTCGCCTTTTATAAGTCAAATATCTTACCTGGGTTTAAAACAAGCTTTGGATCAAAGTGGCGCTTGATTGCGCGCATGGCCTCAACCTCAGCCGCACTACGAGAAAAAGACAAGTAGGCCTTTTTACTTAATCCCACTCCATGTTCGGCGGAAATACTGCCGCCAAATTCTTGGATTTTACTAAATAAGCTTTCATCAGATTTTCGGCACTTCTGTAAGAATTGGTCCATCGACATATTTTCTGGCTTCAAAATACTAATATGCAAATTGCCATCACCGATATGGCCAAACCAAACCACTTCAAATTCTGGGTACTCTTTTTTATAAACCTCATCAATGGAGCGCATAAATTTAGGTACATCGGAAACGCGAACCGAAACATCATTTTTATAAGGCGTAGCAAAAGCCAATGATTCCGTGATGTCTTCACGAAGACGCCAAAAGTCTTTGGCTTGTTGTTCGCTTTGGTTAATGACACCATCGGATAACCAGCCTTCCTCCAAACACTTTTCAAATGCGGTAAGGATTTCTCCCTCAGTCTCGCTGGATTCTAGTTCCACCTCGCACAATAAATATATGGGGCTTTCCGTGGAAAAGGGGCGATTTAGTCCCGTGGACTTAAGCACATACTTCATCGCCAATTCGGTGAACAGTTCGAATGCTGTGATTTGTAAATTGTGCTGAAAAGTTTTAAATACGTTCATGACGGCATCGAGGTCCATGGCGCCAAGGAGTAAAACCTGTTGCGGTTTGGGTGGGCTGGTGAACTTGATTTCTGCCTCGGTAATAATACCAAGTGTGCCTTCGCTGCCAATAAACAGATGTCGAAGGTCATAGCCCGTAGCGTTTTTAACTAATGATTGGTTGAGTTTCAGGACATCGCCTTTTCCTGTAACAACTGTTAACGAGCTAACCCAATTGCGCATAAGCCCATAACGCAATACTTTGATGCCGCCAGCATTGGTGGCAATATTTCCTCCTATATGTGAAGAGCCGCGGGCAGCAAAGTCTACCGGAAAAAAATATCCCTGATCACGGAGGTGATTTTGCAAGTCCTCCGTAATCACTCCAGCCTCCACATGTATGGTAGAATCAATTTCGTTGATGCTTCCTATTTGGTTTAACTTTTCTAAACTTAGGACGATTTCTCCGTCCTTGGCCACGGCGCCGCCACTTAAACCCGTCCTACCGCCAGAGACCACAATTTTTTTACTTTCTTGATTTGCCCATTTTACTAAGGCCTGCACTTCTTGTGTGTTTTTTGGAAAAACGATGGCTTCCGGGTTGGGCTCATAGTAGCGCGTCCAATCTTGCCCATAGTTGGTAAGATCCTCTTTGTTCGTGCTAATTTGCTTTGGGTCGATTACTTCTTCAAGACGCATGAATTCTCCTGCTATAAAGAAATAGCAAGGATGTTAAAAAAGGCAAGCAATCTTATTGAATGGAGGGAATCTCCAATAAAAGATTCAATATAATATTTTTATAAAAAAGGCTCCTTAGTAAATAAGAAGCCTTTTTTGTTTAAGCTGCTTTTTGGATTAAGTCTTCGTAGACTTTATTTAAGCATTTGTGGTGATAAAGGGCGGATTTCACCCAGTCATTGGCTTTCTGCAAGTCATTTTCAGCTTGCTCAGCACATGTGCTAATATCCACAAAACCATAGGTTTTGCCAGAACCTTTAATTTGGTGGAACAAACTAATCACAGCTTCTTTATCTTTGCTGTGAATGCGTTTGGATATTTCTTCTAATTTGAATGGAAAAGCATTGATGTAGTCCTTTTTTAGACCTGCTAATACTTCTTCTATATTCATGCAACTTGCTCCTTGTCGCCCGATTCTAGTTGCCTAAAATCGTTTAATGTGAAGAAAAACACACTGCCGTTACCGAGCTCGGATTTCACCCCGATCTCACCGCTATGCGCTTCTACCAATGACTTCGCAATAGATAGACCCAAACCCGTTCCTTTAACAAGCGGGCGGCCTGGACTATTGGCCTGTCGAAACTTTTGAAAAATGGATTCAATGTGTTGAGGCTCGATACCTGGACCATAGTCCCGGACTTCTATCATGATACATTCGTTATCGAGCTTTGAAGATAGTTCTACTTTTGCTCCTTCGGGAGAGAATTTAATCGCATTACTAACCAAATTCACTATCACTTGTTTTATTTTATCCTTATCTACATAGATTTCAAGGTCTTCTATGTTAGATTTGTATTCGATATTCACATTTGCATTAAGAGATAGACCTTCTAAAGCTTCTTTTGCTCCTTGGATCACATCGTCCACCAAATACCAGTCTTTTTCTAGCTCATAGGACTTTGCTTCAATCTTTGCTAAATCCAGCAAGTCATTAATCAGGCGGATCATACGATTGGATTCGTCTTCTGCAATCTTTATTAGGTGTTTGATCTTATGCGGAAGCGGAGCAATGCGCTCGGCGCTAATTAGATTTAAAGAACCTTTTATAGAAGTCATGGGAGTCCTTAATTCATGACTGACAATGTTCATAAATTCAGACTTGGCTTCATCCAACTCTTTTAACTCTTCCATATTACGAATCACTTTCTCTGCCATTAGTTGAAAGGAGCGATCTAAATTACCAATCTCATTATCTGGAGTATCATTAAAATTGTAGGCATAATGACCATCGATAAAATCGTTGATCTTGCGAGATAGAGATTGAACAGGGGTTAGAATTTCTTTTTGCAAAAGGGAGAGCACATAGGTCATTGTTAGAATGTTAATTAGAAGAGAGCCTAGATAAGACCACCACATAAATTTTTCTACTTGCTGTTTCTTTTCGTTAAGGCGCACAAAAAAATCGGCCTCAAATTTTAACCAACTATCAATATTGGCTTGTAGTGTTTTCTCGTTCGCCGAAGAGTAGGCATCGATAACTTGCTTCATAATTTGTTGTCGGTTTTTGTTTTTTGATAGCTTTCGCACAGTTTGCAGCTGTTTTAGATTATTTTCGCCTCTAGGTTTGCTGCTGACAAGGCGATAGAAATCAAAATATATATCCTTTTCTAGGGAAATCTGCTTAACCGAAGAAAAGTGTTGATAAGAAAAAAATAGCAATCCGCAGATACTAAGAGTACATATGGCAAAAAAGAATTGGATCTTTTTTAATAAACTTAGCATGCAATCAATCCACGATCTTTCAAGATGTCAAATATTTCATCGCATACACTGATTGGCTCAAATGGTTTGGCTATAACACCAATGGCTCCAAGCTCATAAAAGTGATTAACAGAGGTTTCATCCGTTTTTGCGGTTAAAAAAATCACGGGCGTTGTTATACCCATAGTTTCTTTGATTTCCTGACAAGCTGTGGCTCCATCTTTTTCTGGCATCATGGCGTCCATAAGAATCAAGTCGTAGGCTTGTTGTTTAAGCTCATTAATTGCTAGCTGCCCATTTTCCACCGCCGTAACTTTATGATCACCAATTTGCTCAAGCGTAATGGCTAAAATTGTGGAAATATTTTTATCATCTTCTGCAATCAGGATTCTCATAACAACCTCTTAAGCACTATGCTTTTTTGCACCCTGTAACATCCAGGCGCGTATTTTTTGTAAGTCTTGCTCTTTCATGCCAATAAACTGCAGTTTGACATGATATTTTCCATTTTCTTCATTCTTTGAACAGTTTAGAACCTTCATAAAGGGTTCTTGAATGCCAATTTCTTTGAATATAGCTGTATCTAGTTTTATATTGCGCCCATCGTGCAAGCGTTCCTCGCTCATTACTTCCATGCCCACTTCACTAAGCGTTAAAATTACAGAGGGCAATCTTAGAAAAGCTTTATTAGAAACATTCGTCTTCGCAATCTCTACACTGGCCACATGCTTTTTGTTTTGTGAGAGAATTTGATTGATCTTTTGTGTTAGTAAAAAAGGATCTATCGGCTTGATGATATAATCACTCGCTCCCATGGCTACCGCTCTTTGAATGTCTTCTTTTTCGCGTCTGCCGGTTAAGAAAGCTACGGGAATATCTTTATGGTTCTTATTTTGTTTTAAAGTTGCCAGTAAGTCATAACCACTATGACGAGGCATATTGGCATCGGTGATTATCAAGTCGAAACTTCTTTGATTTAGATGATCCAAAGCCTCCTGTGCATCCTCTGCTACAAATACAAAGTGACCACTGGATGATAAAATTTCAGAGGCTATTTTTAAAATGTCGATGTCATCATCTACTACGAGTATGCTAGCCATTTAATCTCCCTCTTACTTATCGGTCTGTCTTTTAATAGATTATAGGCCAAGATAATAATTGGCCTTTGGTCGGATGTTTAAAATCCATTTATCTTGGATAAAAAGAGTGAGATAATCGAGTGATGGAAAAGGAATGGAAGCTCTTAGTCAGGGCCAGTCATTGGATGGAGGCTGAGGGTCTGCGTATATATCTAGAAAGTGAAGGCATAGCCTGCAACGTGCCAGAGCGTAGCGTGAGTGGCAGTCTGCACGGTGAGCCAGACTTAAGGCTAAGTGGTTATTCTGCTGTATCCAGCGGCTTTGATGTTCTGGTGGGGGAAAAGGATTATGATAAGGCGAAGGCCCTATACCAGCTTTGGCTAGAGAGGCAAAAGCATGAAAATATATCAAGCAATGAAGAAAATCATAAGGACGCAAACTACTATTTGCATCGCTTTTTAGTTGCCTGCATTGGCACTTTTTTTGTTCCACCACTCATGCATATGGTGGCCTTGTATGTGGCCTATAAGTATTTAAAAAACAAAGGGCGCATATTGCACCCCAAGTTCTTAACCGGCATCACATTGTTTGTGATCAATGTGATCGTCTTGTTGGTTTATTTGCAGTTTTAAGCTCGAAAGTCTTTTAAACTGTCTTGCAACTCTCCAGATTGATACATTTCTAGTAGAATGTCGCTTCCACCTAATAGTTCTTTTTTGACATAGAGTTGCGGGATCGTTGGCCAGCTACCATATTCTTTAATGCCTTCACGGATTTCTTGATCTTCAAGTACATCCACAGAATGGAAGCTAACACCGACCTCATTAAGAACGGCAACCGCTCGGGCGGAAAAACCGCACTGCGGAAAACTGGGGTTTCCCTTCATAAAAAGAGTTACTGGGTTTTTTTCTAAAATTTCATCAATTCTTTCTTTTACGCTCATTATTCTTCCTTTTTAATTGCTGTATTCAAGCTAATAGCGTGCATTTTACCAGAGCGTAGCTCCTCATTAAATAGTGCCATTATCGCTTGATGCTGTTTGACTCGATTAAGACCTGCAAAAGCCTTGGTTTTAACATCAATGTGAATCTTGTAGCCATCGCCATTGGGATCTTCTACATGAACTTCTGCATCGTCAAATCGCTGCTGAATTCGTTGAATGATTTCCTGTTTTGCAATCATGCCTGTTGGTATAAAAGAAAAACATAAAAAATTCTAGGAAATTGTAAAAAACATCGACAGAAATTGGATGCAAACTAGCATAAATTTTCTGTTTAAAAAATCGACGAAAACCAAGGGATAAATTCTTAGAATTACTAGAAAAGTCTAAAATTCGTCAGGGAAATGTCGATAGATAAAGGTCTAGTGGAGTTTGTTATGAAAAGAATAATTTCTAGTGCCGCAATTTTTTCCTTAGGTGGTTTTTTTATGATCGCCTACCAGAATTGTGCCGAAATAGATCCCTCCTATGTATACGATGATAACGTAATCCATCAACAGCAAAAGCTAGTGGATAACTCCTTTATCGAAATGTCGAATTTAAAAATTCAGCACTCCGCCCTTACCAGTTTTAATGAGGGATTGGCCTACCAATTGTCAGCAGAGTTTAGGGTAAAATATACCAATCACTTTTTGGGTTTGGAGCCCCGGCTAGAGGATACAGAGCTTTTTGTTTATAGCGGCGATAATATGATTTTAACTTTAAATACGGATAAAATTCGTTTGCATCAAAGAGAGTGTTACGAGTCCATAAAAGAAAATGGTAGTACATATTTTGATTGTGTATACGAGCTGCAAACCAAACAAGTCTTATCGAGAAACCCGAACTTATTAAAAACAAAGGATTTGCATATTGGTAACCGTGATCAAAAACTTGTAATCCTATTAGATAAGTATGAAGAAAATCTTGGTGGGAAATCATTTAAAATCAGTGCCATGTATGACAATCAATACACTCCTGTAAAAGAGGCTCCCAAGCGGATGCTTGCAGAATCACAAGCTAGAAGTGTAAAGAAAGTTAGAAAACAAAAGACAAAAATCACCAAAGTAAAACAGCCGCAAAGAAAAGTGGTTGAAGTAAAAAAGAAAACACCATTGCCAGAAGGGCTTTTTTGTCACATACAAGTTTTAAACCCACCGCACCTGGAGCTTTTATCGGATGTGAAAAAGGTGGGGGAGTACTACAGTGATCGCAACAATTGCCGCCAAGTCGCGATTCGTATTTCGCAAAATTACTGTGATCGCTCCCTAATGGGGGAGATCGATTACTCACTTAGTATCAAAAATAACCAAGGCGGAAGGGTTCGCGTTCTAAATAAAGAGATCGACAGCATAGACTGCGAGAAAGAAAATTCTCGGGGGCTTGCCCAAAGAAATTTCTAGCTTTTTGCCAAATAATTGCCTATAAAGCCAGCATGGACTATTTCGAGCCGCAAAATCCGGCCTATATAAAGAAAGAGCGAGCCAAGGCCAGGGAGCTGCGCAAGAGCCAGTGGTGGAAACAGAAATTGGCCACAGGCATCTGTTATTATTGCGAGCAACGCTTCGATAAGGAAGATTTGAATATGGATCATCTGATTCCCCTAGTTCGAGGTGGAAAAACTAGCAAATCCAACTGCGTCCTCTCTTGTAAGGCCTGCAATTTCAAGAAAAAGCACAAAACCCCGGTGGACCTTATTTTAGAGGAGCTCTAATTTTATGCCAATTTATTGAGCGTTTTATGGGGTGTGGGTTCTGGATGAAGGAAGACATTCCTTGCCTAGAATGACAGATTTTTCAACATTGGGGCCTCGCTTAATTGCTTAGAATTCAGGTAAATTCTTATTTTTGTTTGGTTTTTTCCGCTTTAGTCTTGCCATAAAGGGACATTCTTCGCTTAAATAAGCGTAGTTCCAAATCAACGAGGTGAAACTTGGCGCAGCAGACAAAAATTGTATCCAGCTCTACGGCGGAATATTTTGCAAAAAATTTACAGCAGGTGGGCTTCTCGTCCCCCACAAAAGCCGTGCTTACCACATTGAAAGAGGCGGTGGATAACTCTCTGGATGCTTGTGAAATGGCGGGTATTTTGCCCGAACTTACCATTGAGATTAAAAAAATTGGTACCGGCTCACAGAAAAATACCGATTTGATCGAAATATCCGTGGAGGACAATGGGCCAGGGCTTGAGGCCGAGGATTTGGCAAAAGTATTTGGCGAGTACTTGGCCTCCTCAAAGTTTGGACGCGGACAATGCTCCCGCGGACAACAAGGGATTGGTATTTCTGCCGCAACCACTTGGGCGCAGTTGACCAACGCCAAAGGCGTAGTGGTCACCTCGAAAACCAAGCGCATGCGAAAGGCAGTGCAGGGCCTCGTGAATGTTGATATCAAGGGTAACAAGGGGATGTTTTTAAATAAAAAAAGCATCGATTGGGATAAAGAGCATGGCCTGAAAGTAGAATTCAAAATTGATGGGCGCATTCAGCTAAATGGTGATGGGGGGCTGTTGACCTATCTAGAGGGCACCACCCTTTTAAACCCCCATGTAAAATTTAATTACAAATTGATGGACAATCCTTGGGTAAAGATAGATCGAGTTAGTAAAGATGTGCCTAGCATTCCGCCGCCAACTGATCCGCACCCGCACACCATGAAGCTGGGTGAGTTTATGACCCATGCACATATCTATGGAAATATGAAAGTGGGCAAGTGGCTCAAAACAAGTTTCTCCCGTGTTTCAGAGAACGTTATAAAAAACTTTGTTAAAAACGGTTTAGAAAAAAAGTACCTCAATCAAACTTTACAAAAACTATCGGACGAAGAGTTTAAAAAGGCCTATACGGCCATTCAAAAAACCGATTTGATGTCACCGAGCACCAAGTCTGTACTGACGGTTGGAGAGGAGTCCCTAGCAAAAAGTATTCGGCGTATGGGAGAAGTGGATTTTTTCTCAGTAATAACTAGAAAGCCCAAAATATGTGACTTCAAGCCCGTAGTGGTGGAAGTTGCCATTGCAAGATTTTTAGATCGCGGTGGAGAGCATGACGATCCTGTACGACTTCTGCGCTTTGCGAACCGTGTGCCGCTACAATTCGATAAGGGAAATTGCGCCATTACAAAATCCATTGAATCCGTGAACTGGCGCTCCTACGGACTGTCGCAGCCAAAAAATTCTTTGCCGCGCGGACCTTATATTTTTGCGGTGAGTGTGGTTTCTCCTTTCATTAAATTTAAAAATGCTTCAAAAGAAACGATCGATGCGTCAGACGAGTTGGTGGAGGAGTTGCGCCGAGCCCTAATGCAGGCGGGACAAAACCTTTCTAGGCATATCAAAAGAGAAGCTAGAGCTGCAGATGTAGAAAGGAAAAAGCAGCACATAGAAAAGTTTGGCCCCATTCTTGTGGACACATTGGCGCGCATAGTGAAAGCGCCAGAAAAGAGGCGCAAAAAAGCGCAAGATGGTTTGCATAAGATTTTAGGACGTGACACCAAGGCAGAAGAGCAAAAGCTAGAGGTTGCCGAACAGCGCTTAATGGATTTAAAAGCAAAACGTTCCCACGTTTTAGAAACAAATGAAGAGGGCGAAGGCGCTAGCCAAGAGGCTCCAGTCACCGAAGTGAAGGCGAAGAAAAAGAAAACAGCAACGAAAAAGCAGGCTGCGAAGAAAAAAGCAAAAACGGCAAGCAAAAAGAAGGCCACCAAAAAGAAAACGGCTACAAAAAAGAAAGCTAGTAAAAAGAAAACGGCTACAAAAAAGAAAGCTAGTAAAAAGCAGGCTACTAAGAAAAAGACAAAAGCTAAGAAGGCCACAAAAAAGAAAACTAAGAGGACTCGATGAAAAAAGCCAGACTCAATCAAGCAGATATAAGCAAAAAATCCAAACTTCTATGCGAAAGAATGTTGGCCGATCTGGAGCAGGCAAAAAGGCCTGTACTCGAAGCGGTTAAGTGTAGTTTGGACAACTCTTTTTACAAGCCCAGTGTGGGTTACTTAACACCTGGAGATAAGCGGGTCCGCACGGAATTAAATGTTTCCAGTGTGCAAAAACTATCGCGAACCGTTTTTATGCTAGAGATTCTTTTGCGCAATTTAGGGACTGGCCAAGTGAACACAAAAAGGGAGCTCTACTATATCTCAAAAGGTATGGTGAAGCACAATAAGGAGCTCAAGGTCTTAGATTTTGATGAACAAACCGAATCGGATGCAATCATCGACTTTATTTCGGATATGCTCGAGGTATATCGTGAGGAGTTAAATTGCTTTGCCAACGACCGAGGAGGGCAAACCTATTCCAAGCAATTGATTGTGGAAGAAACTTTACCGAACGGCAAAACGGCAACCATTGATTTAAGCACTTTGGGTACTTCGCCGTTTCAACCTAAGAACAAGCCGCAAAATTTAAAACTTAGAAAACGCGGAAAGATTGATTTCGTATTGATCGTGGAATCAGAAGGTACGGCCAATACACTTGTTGCTAACGGCTTTACGGACCGTAATAAGTGTATTGTGATTGGTGCTCAGGGGGTTCCCTCCAACGCTGTTCGCGGTTGGGCTCGTACCATTCAAAACCAGTTGGATGTACCCATGTATTTTTTTGGCGATTTGGATGCCTATACGCTGCAAAATATCTACCGCACATTAAAAGCCGGTAGTGCTGCCAGCCTGATACGAAATAGTGAGTTTTCCGCCCCCTCCGTGCGCTTTTTAGGGGTTCTACCAGAGGATGTACAGCAATACGATTTGCACTATTACAATGTAACGGAAAAAGATGCTTCCGAGCTGCGATCCATCAAAAAGGCGCAAGATGCCCTTAAAAATGATCCATTTTTCCAAGACAAGAAAAATAAAAAAATTGCGGCAATTTTGAAATGGTTGGTAAAAGAAAAAAAGCGTTGTGAACAGCAGGCTTTTTGGATGGTTAACCCGAAAGACCCTGTTACACCTGAAAAAATCATTTTGGATAAAATCAAAAAAGGCGCCTGGGTCTAATCAAACTTGCGTTTTTCGCGCTCCACTCTGGGGCGCTCGGCAAAGTCAAAAAACGAGGGAGGTAGTTTTTCTACCTCACGGCGCATGCGCTCAAGCTCCACCTTTTTCTTTTCAGCCGCTTCTTTTGCGTTTTTGTCGCGCTCTTTGATGAATTCTTTGCGGTTTTTCTCTTCAGCAATTTGCGCCTGCTTTTGCTGTTCAAGGTATTCTTCATAGGCTTTTTGCTCGGCAGCCTTTTGTTCCGCCATTTTTTTGCGCTTTTCTATGATGTATTCTTTTCTGGCCTGCTCTTTTTCCTGTTCGAGTTTTTCACGTTTTTTTCTTTGCTCTATTTGTGCTCGTTTTTGTTTTTCCTTTTGCTCTACTTTTTGGCGAATGTAATCCGCGTAATTTGGGTCTTCTTGGAAGCGAATTTCTTCGTCCAAATTTTGGTAGTAGATCTGTGAGAAGCAAAGGCTAAGGAGTAAAAACCACATATGTTTAGTATTGCTTAGAATGTACAAAAACCCAACGGATCTGTTAAGTGCAACTGGACGCAGGACTGGCTGACACAGCGCTAATAGCGTTGAGACTGAAGGCACTTCTGTTATAAATACTGTACATGATATAGGAGATCAGATGGCGATTGAAACAACACCTAAAATGGTAAAATCTGTGTATGCAAATACTCGTAAAAATTTAGATATTATACGCAAGCGCTTAAAGCGCCCCCTTACGTTGGCAGAAAAAATTCTTTATGGACATTTAAGAGAGCCAAAAACTCAAGATCTTACGCGCGGAAAAAGTTTCTTGATGCTACAGCCAGATCGCGTGGCCATGCAAGATGCAACGGCACAGATGGCCTTGTTGCAGTTCATGCTTGCGGGAAAAGAAGAGGCAGCTGTTCCCTCTACCGTGCATTGTGATCATTTGATTCGTGCCAACGCGGGTGAAGAAATTGATATGCAAATTGCCATGAGTGAAAACAAAGAGGTATTTGATTTCTTAGAAAGTGTTTCTTCACGCTATGGAATTGGCTTTTGGAAGCCAGGTGCTGGCATCATCCATCAGGTGGTTTTAGAAAATTACGCATTTCCAGGTGGTTTGATGATTGGTACAGATTCTCATACGCCTAATGCTGGTGGCTTGGGAATGTGTGCTGTGGGTGTTGGCGGAGCCGATGCCGCGGATGTGATGAGCGGTTTGGCTTGGGAAGTGAAAAACCCAAAACTTATCGGCGTGCATCTTAAAGGCGAGCTTAGTGGCTGGGCTTCACCTAAAGATGTGATCCTAAAACTATGTGATATCTTAACCGTAAAGGGCGGTACCAATTGCATTGTGGAGTATTTTGGTGAAGGTACAGAGTCTTTATCTTGTACAGGTAAGGGCACGATTTGCAATATGGGAGCCGAACTTGGAGCTACTTGTTCTGTATTTCCTTATGATCACCGTATGGGCGATTATTTAAAAGCTACGAAACGAAAAGATTTAGCGGAAATAGCCAATGCCAATATGGATTTGGTTACTGCCGATGCGGAAGTATTGGAAAACCCAGAAACTTATTATGATCAGATTATTGAGATTGATTTATCGGGCTTAGAGCCACACTTGGTAGGGCCGCATACCCCCGATCTTGCCCACAAAATTAGTGATATGGGCGATGATGCCAAAGAGAATGGTTGGGATACGCACCTGTCGGCAGCATTGATCGGCTCTTGTACGAACTCTTCTTATGAAGATATAGGTCGGGCTGCTGACTTGGTAGAGCAGGCAAAAAGCAAGGGACTAAAAATGAAAACGCCTTTTTATGTTACTCCTGGCTCTATGCAAATTCATAAAACCATTGAACGTGATGGACAGATGCAGTCCTTTAAGGATGTTGGCGCAGTCGTGTTGGCCAATGCATGTGGACCTTGTATCGGACAATGGAAGCGAGATGATATTGAAAAAGGTGATGTAAACACCATTGTTACCTCGTTCAATAGAAATTTTCGCGGCAGAAACGATGCCAACCCCGAAACCTTAGGTTTTATTGGGGGGCCCGAGCTGGTAACCGCTTTAGGTTTTGCTGGGGAGTTGGATTTTAACCCTATGACCGATAGTATACCACTAGAGGATGGCGGGGAATTTCGTTTTCAGGCACCGAAAGCACCCGAGTTTCCAGAAAATGGTTTTATTGCCGATGAACAAGGTTATGTAGAACCAAAAGGCGAGGGGGTAGATGTGAAAGTTTCCCCTGCCTCGGATCGCTTGCAACTGCTTACGCCCTTTCAGCCCTGGAAAGGCAAAGATTTAGAGGATTTGCCTCTATTGCTAAAGGCAAAAGGTAAGTGTACGACCGATCATATTTCTCCAGCTGGTCCTTGGTTGAAATATCGAGGACATCTAGACAATATTTCGGACAATATGTTCATCGGGGCCGTAAATGCTTTTACTGATGAAATTGGTACAGTCAATCACCCTATTAGTGGCGATAAAAATCAAAACACATCAAAGGTAGCCCGTGATTTAAAATCAAAAGGCAAACAATGGGTAGTAGTTGGTGACGATAACTATGGCGAAGGCAGTTCCCGTGAACATGCAGCAATGAGCCCGAGGTTTTTAGGTGCAGCAGCCGTTATAGTGAAATCCTTTGCTCGCATTCATGAAACCAATTTAAAAAAGCAAGGAGTGCTCGCGTTAACCTTTGTTCATCCAGAGGATTACGATAAGGTTCGTGAGGACGATGCCATTTCGATCAAAGGTTTGAAGGGTTTTGCTCCTGGAAAAAATATGACCATGGTTTTGAGTCATGCCGATGGTTCCAAGGAGGAAATCGAGGTTCAACATTCTTATAATAAGGAACAGATTGAGTGGTTCAAGGCTGGCTCGGCGTTGAATGTAATTCGTCAAGGCTTGGACAAGCCTAAAAAGAAAAAGGCTACTAAGAAGAAGGCGACGAAGAAGAAAGCTACTAAAAAGAAAGCCACCAAGAAGAAGGTAACCAAGAAAAAGGCGACGAAGAAGAAAGCTACAAAGAAAAAGGCCACCAAGAAGAAGGCGACGAAGAAGAGAGCTACTAAGAAAAAGGCCACCAAGAAGAAGGTAACCAAGAGGAAGGCGACGAAGAAGAAAGCTACTAAGAAAAAGGCCACTAAAAAGAAAGCAACCAAGAAGAAAGCCACTAAAAAGAAAGCAACCAAGAAGAAGGCAACCAAGAAGAAGGCAACTAAGAAAAAGGCGACGAAGAAGAAAGCTATTAGAAATAAAGCCAAACACAAGAAATAAGAAAAAAATCAATATCACGTAGGCTCTTGTTATTTAGACGAGAGCTTATGTGATAGAATCATCCCTGCACTCCATACGAATGGCCAGTACAGACTATATACAAAAAAACAGAGTCTTTTCGTTGTATACGGTTTATCTTGTATGCAAAAGTTTGGCTTTTTAAAACCTTAGTCCTGCTTTTTCTATATTTATGAATCATAAGAGTCAGAAAAAACCTTTTATTAGTGTCACCTTTGTTTGCATTAAAAAAAACTAATCAGATTTTCAAAGATTTTAGATAATTTCATTTTCAGATCTAAACAAAAAAAATAGTTATAATAAGGACTTACAAAGCGAATAAGACCTATGGCCAGTTGAGAAAATTCGGCACAGGTTTTGCTCTTATTTATAAAGATGTAATAGGGGGCAGAATGAAATTTGTGAATCTTCGCTTAATACAAATAGTTTCCATATTTTCTTTAGTAGGTTGTTCTGGAGACGTGGGCTTTGAAAAAATAGCAGAAGACTCATCTCCGCAAGGTTCAGGCAGTTTTAAAAGTTTTACGGAAGTTTTCTATCAGGATTCAGAAGAGCCTATGCTGGACATTCTTGTTATCGTAGACAACTCACCCTCAATGCGTGCAGAGCAAGAAAGGCTAGGAAAGCGAATGCAGAGTTTTACGGGACAATTAAGAGATGTTGATTGGCAAATAGCTGTTACGAACACGGATATATCCGATAGCATCCATTCTCTGAAGGGGGCGCTGTTAAGCTTTAATAATTCAAATAAAAAATTATTAACGAAATCAGATCCCAACTACAATCAATTGTTTCTAGATGCAGTCGTTATGGAGGAAGCAGCGGATTGTATAGGGGGATGTCCTAGCACGACAGAGGAGCCGCTTGCAGCGCTTAGCCTGGCGATTCGAAAGAGCACATCGGAGAATAAAGATTTGTTTCGATCAAAAGCAGATTTTGCTGTGATTGTTATTAGTGATGAAGATGAAAAAAGTAATGGACCAGAGGATGCAACAAAGCCTACCGAAGTTCTATCACTTATGGAAAGTCTTTATCCCAATAAAACCTTTACGGTAAATGGGGTCATTATCGAGCCAGGAGATACCGACTGCAAAGATCTGCAAGGAGTTGACGGAAAGTATGGTACTCATGTTGCAGAGTTTGCCGGACTTACCAATGGTATTACTACAAGTATATGTGCTCCGGACTATGGAGCTGGTTTGGCAGCAATTGGTCAGGGCGCTAGGCGATTGCTGAACTCGGTAAAGCTAACAAATATGCCGGCAGTAGAATCTGTATCCGTTGCATTTTCGCCTTATCATAAAACTAAGTTTACAGTAGTTGGTAAGACGGTGATCTTTGATGTTCCGCCTAAAAAAGGAACTCAGATCCAAGTTAGCTATGACATTCAAAACTAAAAAATTATGAGTTTATGTGCAATCGGCATGTGCTTGTAATTAAAAATTTTAGTTTGCCGATTCTTTTTCATAAAATTCACTGGCAAATTTTCGAATAATATTTTGTTCGATGATACCTTTAAGATCATAGCGAAGAGGGGTTCTTAGGTGCAGTTCCACAACATCTTTGTCGGATACATCAATAAATACCTGAGGAGCTAAATCGGGTGCAACGATCCCCTCTTTATCTTCTAAGCGTTTTAAATACTTTTTTGCATCATCTAAAAATTCCTTCGTCTCTTCACGAGCTGCGTTCAACAAAATGCTTTCAGCTCTTTGCCAATTGTCTGTATTGGCAATCGGTAAGCGAATGGTATGTAAAAAATAAGGTGAGGAGGTCGTTTCATTAAAAACGGAATGGGAGAGGAAAAAAGCGTTCGGTATTTTTACAATTCTACCGGTATATTTTTGAATATTATGCGAGCTACTAACTTCGTATACAGTAGTGCAGAAAAAAGTGTGGTCAATTACATCACCTCGTATGCCATTAATTTCAATGCGATCCCCCACATCGAATAAGCGATTGCTGGATTTCACTAAGGAGCCTATGGGGTTTGCCAAGGTTTCCTTGAAGGCCAAAACTAGTGCTACCGCAAAAGCCACAATGGAGAAGGCGAGGGTACGTATTTGTGCTGCCCAAATGATAATTAAGCCTAAAAATATGATGAATATAGAGATGTAGCGGATCTGTACGATCCATTTTCTTCTTTCATCCTGCTTTCTAATTTTCCAAGAGCTAATTAGTTGTAAAAGTGCATAGCGAATTAACAATATAAAGGCTACATAGATGACCGTAATAATTAGATTTTCAATTATATTGTCCATATTGAAAATCATTTCATTCATCTTCATCATGTAGATCCCTTTCTGGTAGCGAAAAATAATACGTAGTTACAATATTCTCATTTTGCTTAAAAGAGTAAACTTCCAAGCTCGGAAATGCATTATCTTTTTGAAGCCAGTTTTTTACTTGTTCATAAACTTTAATCGGCCCTAATGCGGGAGAGCCTTTAAAGCTAGCTTGTACTATTTTAGGATATGCCGGAATTTTTAGGAGATGCAATTTCGAAGATTCCTCAATTGCAGGTTTTTTTAAAAATAAACACCCTGCTTTTGAGCGTAAATCACTCTCCACGGTTTTATTAGGGTCATCATAAAATAGGCCAAAGCTTTGTGTGCACTCGATATTCTGTGCTGCCAATTCTTTTTCTACTTCATTGATAATAAAAGAAGTTTGTGAATAATTACCTAAAATATTTTTATAAGCTAGATACATTGTAGGGGAGGAATCTACAAAGAACTCCGGCTCCTTGTAGCCGCCCAAATAAATATAGGTAGCGGTTAAAACTACAACGGTGGCAAAAAAAACGGTCAAAAAAATTGTTTTTAACATAATTCTTTCTTAATATTACAGCCATATAATTGCACTTGGAGATGACAATGGCAAAAGAGAATCTAAGTGAACTAGAGAATTTACTCAATAAAATGATCGAGAACGCTAGTTCCCGTCGTATATTTTTACAGGTGGCTCCGCTGATGATGGCAGCCTGTGCGGCGCCAGAAAAAACAAGGTACCGAGAAGGCGATAATGCAGGACAGGAAACGGAGCTAACGGTTGCTGATGAAAAGCGCTTAACTAGCGAAGTCTTGCCGAAGATGCAAAAGGAATACCCGCCTCTTAAGGATTCAGTAGCGCAAGACTATATACGTAGCTTGGGACAAAAAATTGTCTACGCCAACGATCTGAACCGCAAACCTTATACATACAATTTCACTCTTGTGGACTCGGAAATGGTCAATGCCTTTGCCTTGCCGGCGGGAACCATTTTTGTCACCAAACCCTTGTTATTGATGGCCGAAACTGAGGCCGAGCTGGCAGGGGTGATTGGGCATGAAATCGGTCACGTGGTGGCGCGCCACACGGCGGAGCGCATGGATAAGGCCAAACGCTCGCAAAAACAATCTTTACTTTATACTTTGGGTGGTGGACTGCTTGGTGGAGCATTGGGTTATGGGGCTAGTAAACTTATTTGCGACAAACGAGATAAAGAATGCATTAAAAGGGCCACTGAGCTAGGGGTTATGGGCGGTGCTGCTGGAGGCCTGCTCATTCAAAAATATGCATTTATGGCAAATTCTAGAGAGGATGAGATGGAGGCAGATCGGGTGGGTTTTCGTACGGCTTATAAAGCCAATTACTCTAGCCGTTTTATCGGCAACTTTTACACGCGCCTGCTGGCAATGGAAGAAAAAGCAAAAAGTAGTCGTTCGCGAGTCGAATTGGCGATTGCTGATGCTATGAGTACTCATCCGCCAAGCCGTGAGCGCGTCGTGCAAATGCGCCAGATGCAGCAAGAGGTAAAGAATAGAAAAAATGCCCTTGTTTCTTCTACGGAATTTGAGCGGCTGCAAAAGCGCTTAAAATCTTAGATCTCTAGCCAGCTTATTGTGTGATCTTTATAGTGCAAGTTGCCCTCTGCATCGAGGCTCTGCAACTTCGAATCAAAGTTTTTCACTGCCGTGGTAAGTTCCTCTTGCTCATAAGGCTTTAGTTGTTTTTCACTCAAATCGGACGACTTTATTTTTTGCCAAAAAGTATCTAAAAAGGCGCACCATTTTTCTTTGGAAATATTTTGATCAAGACAAATGGCGTTTTCCATATTCGGAGTATCTAAGACATTGATACCCACGCCCACAATCAAATAATGCCAGTCGCTTTGTACACTCTCCAGCAATAGTCCCGCCAATTTTTTATTATTTAAATAGATATCATTGGGCGCTTTTACGGAGAATTTTTGCTTAAAATTAGTTTGTAAACTTTCATACAAGAGCAGACCTATTCTTGCCGAGTTAATGGGGGGATAGGCCTTACAGGAGCGAAAACAGATAGAAAGATATAGTGCATTACCCTTTGAGCTAGGGGTCCAAGTGTTCTGGCCGCGGCCACGGCCTTGTTTTTGATAGTCACATAGCACAAAATAGGGAAAACTAAATTTTGACAAGTTTTGTTTGGCAAGTTCATTTGTGCTGGTCATTTCCTCTTGATACAAACAAGCAAGACCTTGCTTCTCACACCAATCTTTTGTCCACAAGCCAATCATATTAATCCCACTGAAAGAGCAAGCTAAAATCTGCAACGGGAGCTGAGTGGGTTAGTGCGCCAACGCTTATGTAATCAACGCCTAAGTGGGCAACGCTAGCAATGCGGTCTAAGTTCATATTGCCGCTAGCTTCTGTTTCCACATTATCGGGAATGATTTTTAAAGCTTCCTGAATTTCTTCATTCGACATATTATCTAACATGATTCGCTCTACTCCACATTTTGTCGCAATTTTTACTTCCTCAAGGTTGGTAACTTCCACCTCAATGGGGCCAGCGTAGCAGGAGCGAATTTGTTTGATCGTAGCAGCCATGTTTCCGCCAAAGGCGCGAATGTGATTTTCTTTGATAAGTACTGCGTCACTTAAATTTTGCCGGTGGTTTTGTGCTCCGCCATCTTCTACTGCTTTTTTGGATAGTTGCCTGTAAAGCGGAGTGGTTTTTCTTGTATCCAAAATTTTGCAGCGACTTCCTACGGTCATGTCGACATAGCATCGACTAAGAGAGGCAATGCCTGAGAGCATTCCTAGAAAATTTAGCGCGGTTCTTTCTGCTTTTAGGCATGAGAGAAGATTGCCCTTAATCTCTGCAACAATTTGCCCCTCGAGTACTTTGTCACCATCTGTAAAGTGGAAGCGAAAAGCCAGGTCTGGATCGATATATAAGAAGGATTCTTTAAACAAGTCCAAGCCAGAAACGACGAGATCTTCTTTGGCCACGAGCTTGGCCTTTCCTACCTTGTGTGAAAGACCCAAAGAATCCGTGGTGATGTCACCATCGGGCATGTCCTCCTGGAAGGCTTTTTCTATAAAATCAAGAAAAGCGAAATGGTGGTCTTCGAATGTAAGGTATTCCATTAAGAATCGGCCTCTTCCGCTACCAAACGATCAATCTCTTTTTGGATCAAGTCTTTCGCATATTGCGGAACAAGTTCTCGGGCTAATCGTTCGATCACATCTTGGCAATGCTCTCGTACATAGGCTTCAATTTCGGCTTCGGATAGATTGGCTACTGGCGAATTTTGTCCCTGATTCATTTGAGGGCTAGGTGCGATTTTGGTGTTGGTAGCTGTATCAGGATAGCTATCAGGAATTTCTGGTCTTGCTTCTTGTGGAACCTCATTGGCTTGTATGTCACTGTTCTCGCTGCGTTGTTTGGTTGGGCTTGCACTTTGTGCCGGAGCGGCAGGTTTTTCTTGTGCCGCCGTATCCACTTTCTTTTCTACGGACTCATCTATGGTATTGCCCCACATGATGCTGGAGTCATCAATCTCAATGGGATCTTCCTCGCCGTCCATTTCAAATTCCCCCAATTCCTCTTTGGGGATATCTAGGGTATACTTGGATAGGCTAGGACTTGAGGCAGAGTCACTACTAGCAGAGACTTCATCCAATTTTCTTGGTTGAAATGCATCATCCTCGCTATCATCTTCTTCCAAAAGACTCTCTGCGGAGGGAAGATCTTCAAATTGATCCATGGACCAATTCATCTCTTCTTTGGGCTCTTCTTGTAGAGCGGGCTCTTGCGCCATATCCTGCTCTGCAGGAATTTGGGTGGGTTCCTCATCCCAATTGATTTCTGGTACATCTAGGTGGGCGGCAATGGGGTTCGACTGCATACTGGGCACATATTTTAAAATCACATTGCGAAGTGCCTCGGAGTCGAATGGCTTTTCTATCTTGTCTGTGGCTCCGGACTCGGCATATTTTTGCTCATCAAAGCCCATAAAAGCATTCCACAGCATTATGATGGGGGTATTTGCGGTATTGGGGGCTGCTCGCAGCTCGGAGGCAACTTCGTAGCCACTCTTTTTTTGCAAGAGAATGTCGACAAATATGATATCGGGCTGAAAGCTTTTTGCCACATCCGCCACATCTGTCCCAAGGTTCACACTGCGGATTTCGACGCCAAAATCTTGCAAAGTGATTTGCATGACCTTTTTAATGGTTGCACTTTCATCGGCGAGTAAGACGCGTAATGCCATAGATTTAGTATGACGGTTCTTTCGTATTTCAGTCAACCCAAGGCTGCTTGACCTATTGCGCTACTAGTTCGTAAAATGCTTCATGTTCCAAATCATCGATCGCTATATCATTAAACAATTCCTAGGATACTTTGCCGGCTCGTTGATTGTGTTTTCCTCCTTGTTTTTAGCTATCGATTTTATGACGAATCTTGCAAAATATTCGGCAAGTGCAGATGTTTTCCTGGCTTACTATTTGTTGATGACTCCCTCAATCATGTACCAACTCTTGCCCATTGCTTTTATTATGGGGGCAATTTTTACTCTTACAAATTTAAACAAGAACAACGAATTGGTGGCCTTATTTTCTAGTGGTATGAGCCTTGCTCGAATCAGTTTGCCAATTTTGTTGAGCGTGGCCTTTATCTCGTTTTTTAGTTTTTTTATTGCCGATATGGTGATTCCAAAATTGGAGCACAAAAAAGATCAGATTTACTATCATAAAATCAAAAAAAAGCCGTGGTTGATGTCGACGGTTAAGTCCGACAAGATTTGGTTTCGCTCAGAGAATCGACTTTTCAATTTGCGATCTTTTAGTAGTTCCCAATCAAGTGCACAGGGGCTCACCCTCTATTATTTTGATGAAGCTTGGAATTTACTGCAAATCATTCGTGCCAAGGACATTGCCATGAAAACCGGGCAATGGTTATTAAAAGATGGTAGTGTTACCGTTTTTGAAGAAATCTCTCCCTTTCCCATTGTGAAAAAATTTGCGGAAAAAAGCATTGGGGTTAGCGAGGCTTTTTCGGTACTGGACTCCGACTATTCACAAACGGAGCTCATGACCACCGGTCAACTCAGTGAATTTATCGAAAAAAACAAGGCAGCTGGTATTGATACCGTGGAATATGAGGTGAGTTTGCACCAAAAAATTTCCTACGCATTTGCCGGGCTGGTATTGGTCTTAATGGGGATTCCCTTCTGCGTTGGCCATGCTCGTAGTGGCTCCTTTGGCAAAAACATTGGGGTCTGCATACTCATTGTCTTCATCTACTGGGTTTTATATTCTTCCTTTATCAATTTTGGTAAGCACGGAGTATTTCCCCCCTTAATTGCTGCCTGGGCCCCCAATCTACTATTCTTTGGTTTTGCTATTCACCTGTTGGTACGTGTGAAAAAATAGCCAATTGCTCGTAATTACGGCTTTTTTCTGTTTTTATTCCATAATTTTTGCTAGTATAAAAGTGTGTAGGAGTGCGCATGACAATACTTGATGTTGTTACATATCCAGATCCTGTTTTGAAAAAGGTGGCAAAAAAAATCGACCTTTTTAATGACGAGCTGAAAACATTGGCGACCAATATGCTGGAAACCATGTACGAGGCACCAGGGGTGGGCTTGGCTGCCCCCCAGGTGGGACAAAGCATACGTATGATTGTGGTGGACACCCGCCCATCTGATGAAAATGGCCCCTATATTTCGGAAAATATGACGGACTTAGAAAAGCAGGCGGATTATCCGCTGGTCATGGTCAATCCCGAGATTAAGCAGAAAAAGGGCCATATAAAATGGGAAGAAGGCTGTTTGAGTGTGCCGGGTTATACCGAAGAAGTAGAGCGAGCCGCTTGGGTAGAGGTGCATTATCAAGATCTTGACGGCAATCAACATAGCATGGAAGCAGACTCTCTTCTCGGGGTTTGCATACAGCATGAAATCGATCATCTAGATGGAAAGGTCTTCATTGAGCGACTAAGCCAGCTCAAGTTTGATCGAATACGCAAACAAATTCGTAAATACGGCTATCCAGAAAAAGAAGCTGAGGAATGAGTAAAGTTCGCATTTTGTTTTTAGGTACAGCGGATTTTGCTGTGCCCGCATTAAAGGCGGCCTTTGAGGATGAGCATTACGAAATAGTAAAGGTCATCACGCAACCAGATCGCCCGGCGGGTAGAAAACTAGAGATGAAAGCTTCGCCGGTAAAACTTTGTGCTGCAGAGCTTGGGCTGGAAGTCTTGACGCCAGAGAAAATCAATCAGCCAGAAATGCTAGAGGAAATCGCCAGCTATAAGGCTGACATTGCGGTCGTAATTGCCTATGGACAAATACTTTCGCAAAAGTTTTTGGATCTTTTTCCCTTTGGCGCCGTAAATGTACACGGCAGCTTGCTGCCCCGCTGGCGTGGTGCAGCTCCTGTGCAAAGAGCTATAATGGCAGGAGATTCTGTATCGGGCGTTTGTTTGCAGAAGGTGGTAAAGGAGCTGGATGCGGGCGATGTGCTGGGTGCTAGGCGAGTAGAAATCTCCGAAGAAATGACGGCAAGTGAGCTATATGAAATTCTTAAAGAGCGCGCTGCGGAACTGATTCATATTGAGTTGATGGACTACATTCGTGGGAACCTTAGTGGTGCTAAGCAAAATCCTGAAGAAGTCACGCACGCGGCAAAGATTGGCAAACAAGAAGGTGAGCTCGATTTTTGCAAAACTGCGGAGCAGATTTGGAACACCTATAAAGCTTTAAGTATTTGGCCAGGGGTTTGGACTTTTTTGAATGGCAAAAAGGTAAAGCTTACGAAGGTAAAAAAAGCATATGCGAAAGGTGAGCCGGGTGATATTATTGAAAACGATAAGCAGTCGTTTTATATCGTCTGTGGCAAAGGGGCGATTGAGGTCTTGGAGCTGCAGCCGGAGTCAAAGGCGAAGATGAAGGTAAAAGACTTTTTAAACGGATTTTCACTGCCAAAAAAAGTGGGCTAAGGAGAGCAAATGTTTTTACTAATGATTTCTCTTGGATTTGCACTAAATGTAAAGCAAGTGATTTTGGATGAGAATATTGTATTGAAGCAAGATTGGACCTTCGCGGTAAAATCCAATGCTAGTGCCTACAAGATCAAGAAAAAAGGGCGTCATATTCAAGAAAAGGACGGGCAAGCCCATTATTTTATATCGCAAAAACATAATCAAAATGCGCGCTCCTTATTTCGAGTGGAGCAGCATACGGGATACAATTTTAAATCCTATAAATATACTTTAGGAAGTGGTGGTAGGATTGACGCGGTTACGGTTTGCGAGAAAAATTCAAGAATACGTTTAGATGATGAAGACAATATATTGGTGTGTCAGTACATGGATTATCAGAGCTGTTCTCATTTCAAGGGACAAACAGCCAAACAAGCGGCCGTGAAATTAAAGCAATGCCAAGATTTGGCGCAAAAGCTAGCAGGCTATTTTCCAGACGACAAAAAGTATGCTAGGCGCACCGAGGATGCCATTGATCAAACGGCCAATGCACTGGATGCTATGGGATTTGACTATGGCAAGGGGGCATTTGCCAGTTTAGTTGCTAGCGATGATGAGTATCGCAGTCGTACAAGAAAAGACATACTGGCAGATAATATGAAGCATTTGGATTATTTGTACCATTCCATCCATCTTGCTAGTGAAATTTGCAATACAGTGGGGGATAATGCGCCACCGCGCCAGGCAGCACCAGAGAAGGCTAGCAATTAATCAAGCTTTCAGTTAATAATACCCTTAGTTTATTGGGGTATTTATGATCAAAAACAAACGGCAAGCAAAATATATTTCGCCCAGCATTTTGTCGGCAGACTTTACCAATATGAAAAAAGACTTGCTCTCCTGTGAGCGTGGAGGGGCTAACTTTATTCATATGGATGTTATGGATGGGCATTTTGTACCCAATATTAGTTTTGGTGTGCCGGTGATTCGCTCCTTGCGTGCAGCAAGTGCTTTGCCATTTGATACGCACCTGATGATCGAGAATCCAGAGCAATATGCTGAGGCTTTTATCGATGCCGGTTCGAATTATCTTACCTTTCATGTTGAAGCGAGCCAGAATCCTAAGTCTTTATTGCAATTCATTCGCTCTAAGGGGGCCAAGGCTGGTTTGAGTCTAAGGCCGAGCACCCACTTAAAAGAATTGATTCCTTACTTAAGAGAAGTGGATTTGATTTTGGTGATGACGGTGGAGCCCGGATTTGGTGGCCAAGAATTCATGGAATCGCAACTTGGAAAAATCCAAGAGCTACATACTTTAAGAGAAAAGCATGAATTGGAATTTTTTATTTCGGTGGATGGCGGCATCAACCTGCAAACCGGCAGGCTCGCCGTAGATGCAGGGGCAGATTGCCTTGTAGCAGGCTCCTTTGTTTTTAAAAACAATGCCGTATCGGCACTGCAAGAATTAAGGAATTTACCATTATGATAGAGCTGGATGGACAATCGCTGAATTTAATAAAACTCATGGCCATTGCCGAGGGCGAGAAAGTTGCTCTTAGCAGTGAGGCAAAAAAACGCATTGTCGAGTCGCGCGAGTATATAGAAAAAAAACTGGCTGGCGAGGATGCGATTTATGGAGTGAATACTGGTTTCGGTGCCTTCTCCTCGGTTCGCATTAGTGATCAAGATATTGAGAAATTGCAGGTAAATTTAATTCGCTCGCATTGCACCGGTGTGGGCGATCCGTTCACAAAGGATCAAACCCGCGCCATCATGGCCTTAAGAGCCAACGCTCTAGCCACGGGCCGCTCGGGCATTCGTTTAGAAACAGTAGAAAAAATTTTAGAATTTTTAAATCATGATATTCTGCCTGTGATTCCGCAGCAGGGGAGTGTGGGAGCCAGCGGCGATCTAGCGCCACTATCTCACCTTGCTCTGGCCTTGATTGGTGAGGGCCAAGTGTGGCAGGGGGAGCAGCAGGTTGAAGTCTCCGATATTTTAAAGCAAAAAAAAATTGAGCCCGTAGTGCTTAAGGCGAAAGAGGGTTTGTCATTGATCAATGGCTGCCAGGTGATGACGGCCGTGGGCATGCTAGCGGTTGGCACGGCCATTCGTTTGGCAAAAGCCGTGGATCTTGCCGGAGCCATTACGCTCGAGGCTCTGCAAGGAACACGCGCTGCCTTTGATCCTTTGATTCCGGAAACCAGAAAACATCCTGGGGAAGCGAAAACCGCCCGCAATTTATTAAAGCTCTTAGGTAGCACCTCGGCCATAGCGGAATCCCATGCCGATTGCTCGCGGGTACAGGATGCGTACTCGCTTCGCTGCATGCCCGCCGTTCATGGCGCCGCCAAAGACGCCATTGATCGAGCTTTAGAAACTTTGGAAATAGAAGCCAATTCCTCTACGGACAATCCGCTCGTATTTGTGAAAGAAGATAAAATTTTATCTTGCGGCAATTTTCATGGTGAGCCCGTGGCCTTTGTTTTGGATTACTTGGGAATTGCCATGGCGGCCATGTCGAGCATTGCGGAATGCCGCATTGAAAAGCTTATCAATCCGGCCATGAGTGGGCTTCCGGCCTTTTTGGCCAAAGATGGCGGATTGAACTCGGGTATGATGATCGTGCAAGTCTCTGCTGCCTCACTCGTTAGCGAGAACAAAATTTTGGCACATCCAGCAAGCGTGGATTCTATACCTACTTCAGCAGACAAAGAAGACCATGTAAGTATGGGCACCATTGCTGCAAGAAAATTGCAAAGCATCATTCGTAATGCCGAGAACATTGTGGCCATGGAGCTGCTTTGTGCGACGCAGGCCTTGGATTTTCTAAAGCCGCTAGAGCCCGCCGCCGGAGTCAAAGCGGCCTATGATCGTATTAGAAAAGAAGTGTCTTTTGCTGAGGAAGACCGAGTCTTTGCCAAAGACATTGAGACCATCAAAGAGATTTTACGCGGGGATTTGATGGATGTGGTGGAGAAGGCAAGCGGTAGCTTGGAATACTAATTATTCCGTTACCCAGACAAACGCCGGATAAAAAATCTTTAAGATCGAAATAAATCTACAAGCAAGACTGGTAGCGTCTTTGCAAAAGAAAAGGCTGCTACCCACTTGCAGAGACCTTTTGGCCCTTTTTCAACACTAGTTTAAAGGGGGTTCGATATGGATAGTAAAAGTTATTATCTTTATCGGCAGAAAATGACGCTATTTAAGTTTTTAGCGTTTAGCAACAATAAAAAAAGCTCTTACAAAGTAAGAGCCTTTTTTATTTTGTAGATAGTTGAATTTTATTTCATACCAAGATGCGCTTTGATGGCTTCAATCTCTTTTTTCAATTCGGCATTTTCTTTTTCTAAAGCTTTTACCTTATGACTCATTTCCACAACAGCCTTTAGTTGATAGAGCTGAAAACTCACGCCATAGCGAATACGCTTATAACCATTTTCATCGGTAACCACCATCTCAGGAAAAATCTTCTCGAGCTCCTGCGCAATCAAGCCTACTTCATGTCCTTCGCGTCCATGAATATGTTGGTTCTCTTTTTTCCAGTCGTATTCAACAACATTGATCTGCGATACTTTGTCGAGGGTGGATTCGATAGGGGAGATGTTTTCTTTGAAGCGGACGTCGGATACGCATGTACCTGTTTGTGGCGTCATACCATCATCAACTATACAATCATATACTTGCACATCATTGTTTGCTAACAAAGACATAGTTGGAAATCCATCAAGCCCATGTTTGAAAGTTATATCTCCATTATCCATTACGTTAATATCCCAATTTTCGGGACTAAAATTGTTTACTAGCTTTAAAGATGTTTCTGACTGACTTATTGTATGAACTTCAAGACTAGCAATTGGAGCATTAGTCCCAATCCCCAATTTACTGCCTGGATTGGGGAGAAATAGTTCGCCAGTTGAAATGTCTCCTTCCATTAGTATGTTAGCACCACTTCCCAAAAGGAATCTATCATTCAGAGGGCCAGGCTCCGTATCATAGACATTATATCCTATAACAACATTATTGTTCCCGCTTGAAGCATCTCTATAGGCGTTAGCACCTATCAATACATTTCCAGATCCCTCAACGTTCCCGCCAGCTCTATATCCTAAAGCAGTATTATTATTAAAAGTAGTTAAATATTGCAGAGAACCAAATCCTATAGCAGTATTCATCCCTCCTGATGTAATGGAGCTAATAGAGTTACTGCCTAAAGCTGAGTTATAGCTTCCTGTAGTAATGGTACTGCCTGTTGCAAACCCAACACCAGTGTTATGGGTACCGGTGGGCAAATAATCAGTACCAATAATCATGTTGTTCCCGCTGAATGAAGCGTCAGTTAGGCTGTCTATAGTGCCGCCGCCGCCACCAGGTGTACCACACACAAATTGATTCATGGCTGAATTCCATTGAAGAGCATCTGCGCCAGTACAATCAGTGCCTCCTCCTAGACCTCCAATTGAGGCGTCCATAAAAAGGTCATTAACAAAATTGTGAACAGATTGTTCGGAAGGTATCACATCTGTCGCCATCCCGAGCCCGCCAGTTTGGACACCAGTAATTGTGTTTCCGCCAATAGTCACATTTCCAGAAAATGTGGCGTTGCCGGTAGTAGTAAGCACACCAGTGAGACTTAGGTCGCCAGCTATATTAACAATCGATGCAGAATTAGAAATTATTGAATCTTCTAGGCCGTTTCCACCAGAATTGATTCTAGGAATCTTACCCACAGTACCAGAGATTCCAGCTCCAGTTTGGTCCGTTTCGCAGCCAAATGCAGTGCCAGTCCAAGTAAGAAAACTACCTGCCTCACAAATGCCACTATCTATACTCAGGTTCGCAGCACCTGATGCCGCTCCTCCACTTAAGCCATTACCTGCAGTAACATCGGTGATATCGCCAACACTAGAATCACATGCCCAAGTACTGGGTCCTTTCATTAATACTTGACCTGTAGTACACAAGGCATCATCTAGCTCTGCAAGACCTACTGTATCAGCTTGTAAAGTAGTTACACCGGTGTTACTCAATTCAATATCGCCGGTAATATCTACAGCTGAGGCTGTACCGGCATTGCCCACATATACATAGCTATCAGTTAGCGCTGTAGGCAAACCACCACCGCCAGTTTCATCTGTCTCACAGTCAAAGTTCGTACCATTCCAAGTAATTTTATTTCCGGTACCGGAACAGGAAGCAATATTAGAGGTATCAATAGAAGCGTTTAATACACCACCTGTTAATGAACCTACAATTCCATTTCCTGGAGTGAATGTGTGAGCAAAATCATTAGCTGATTTATCACCTAGTCTGTTTGCCATCATTGCCATGGGCACGGACTGAATGGGCTGTTTTGGTAGTGTCTCAATATTAGTTTGGTCATTGAAGGTAATTTCAATTAAAAAAGGTTCACCTGGGTTGTAAGAGGCCGAACAAGATGCTTCCCCTAATATTCCACTTTTGTAAAAGTAATTTTCTAAAAAACCGTTGCTAAAAGTGTTAGGAGAAGAGCCCTTACCAATATCTAGATAAAAAGCACCGTTACTTGTACTTAAATCATTGTCTAGATGCTGTTCTTCATATATTTTACAATCACCATCAATATCATAAAGAGCAACGGTGATGTCGACATCAGGTGCTGTTATAGGGCTGCCACCTAAATCAGTTAAGACTCCGCTATAAGTGAATCCCCATTGTTGCTGTGCATGGGCTGTGCCCATAAAAATAAAAAATAGAAAAAACGTACAAAGAGTTTTCATTTTATAACCCCTTAATTTTAAAATGTGTGGTGCCATCGACACCAGATTTAGAAATACTTGATCCAATATTACTATTTTTAATACTAAAATCTGTGGAGCCAGGTACATTGCCACCACCAGCTAGAACTTCGCCATTGCGGGGCCCACTAGGTGCGGTGCCATCATCCAAACACGTCGGAGGCGCCCCAATCGAGCTGGCCACATGATTTGCTAAACCCGGAAAGCTCGCATTGATTTCCACCGTGATTTCCGGGGCATCAAAATTAATGCCATTGGCTTGTCCTATTAAATATACTTCATTAAGTTCACCATTATTTAAGCCAGCCGAGGCTCGGCAACCTGTGCCTAAAGGCTGTAAGTGTAAATATACTTTTATGTCGCGGGCAGCGCCTCTTGGAGCCAAGATTTCAATATTACCACCAGCGGGAACATAGCCTTGAAATAAACCTTGCTCCGGTGAGCACGTATTCGCTGGAGCACTAATCAAATCGGGCGCCGTAATGTTTACGCCAAAGCAGTAATCATAGCCAACCGGAAAGGCGCTCATGGAACCAACAACCTTACCTTGCAACTGTTGCTGAGTAGGAGCTTTGATCACGAGCTTAGATTTTGTTTCATCTTCAAAGAAACGTGAACAAGCTGTGGTGAAAACCAGCAGCGTAATAAGCCCTAAAGTTTTAAAAATACCAAAGATTTGCATCAACACTACTTCGGTAGAGTCGAGAAAAATCTAAAGACATGCATCGTGATCTTTGTAAAAAAAAATGTATCGGAATGATCGATTGTAAGGGAGGAGTTAAGGCAGTTCAAAGTTGATACAATATTGCCAGTATCAATCTGCTACATCTGTTGAATTAATGCTTTGGCCCTCTCAAAAGAAGACAAGGACTTCATATCTTTCACATAGCTTTTTAACCGAGCGTTCGTTAGTAGCTGTAAATGGCTGGCCCAATTTAGGGTTTGGGCAACAAATAGATCGGCCATATGGTATTCATCCCCGATTAAATATTTTTGTTGCTGTAGACATTCCGCTAGTACCTTTTCGTTCTTTGCAAAATCCTGCTTGGGGCCTTTTTTGGCATCCTCGGAGCGTAGCTCTTCCGGGTAGACGTGCGTATGCTTGGCAATCGTCCAAGGCGCTTGCTCTAGCTCGGACAAACACCAAAACATCCACTGATCATTTAGCGCTCGCTCTTTAGACCCCTCTTTGGGCAGAAGCTTTTGCTCGCCTGCCAGATTACAGATGTAATAGGCAATCGCCGCTGATTCAAAAAGCAAAAAGTCACCATCTTTAAGCGCCGGTACTTTGCCGTTGGGATTGATCTTGCGGAAATCTTCGCTATGAGATTCTTGTCCGGGTTTTACCGGATGCATTTTGTAAGGCATAGCTAGTTCTTCGAGTAGCCAATAAATGCGAAAAGCTCTTGTGCCAGGTGCTCCGTAGATTTCAATCATGTGCCGATCTTAAAATTGCTTTTGCAATCTGGCTAGCAAAATTTTATTTTGCGTTATGTGCAAAAAAGATTGACGACTTTTTTGCGCCAGCAGTTTCTTGCCTGTTTGAAAAATAACGAATTCGGAATGATTTTTCTATCTCGATCATGTCTTTTTTCGTCAGCACCTTTGTTAATAGCTTCAAATGACATATCTTATTTACTTTAAGCAGTGATAAAAAATGGCATTTAAAAACCTGTGTTATAAAAGATTTCGGAGGTACACATGCTGCAAGACTTGCAAAATTTGGTATGGATGGAAAAGAAAATCACCGCCGAGATATTAGAAAAACTGCAAGTGGTCTACGACCAGAAAGACTTTGCTGGCTATAGCAATTTATTTGAATATATGGTCAAGGGCTTGGGCTATTCCGAGGCTACGGCCAGTTTGCGTCAATCCTGTTTGCGCCTACTACGTGAAATGCCGGAGCTAAAAGACAAAGTTAGAGAAGGCAAACTCAGCTATACAACCATAGCGCGCTCCTACAAATTCATCAAAGAGCAACCTACTGCGAAAAAGCGAGCGACTTTAAGCAGTCTCGAAAATCAATCCTCTCGAAAAGCTCTTGAGATATTAGAAAAGCAATCACCAGCTCCCGAGATTCAGGTGCAAAAGCGCCATTATCAAGATAGGGTGCGTTTAACGATCGATCTAAGCCACGAAGAGTATGAAAAACTGCAAAGACTGAAGGCTTTAAGCAGCCATCGCTACGGCTCTTATGAGGAGCTCATAAAATCTTTCATTGCTAAAGCGCATAAAAAATATGAAGACGATGACTTTAAGCAGTCACGCTCGAAAAACCCACGTTATATCTCGCAAAGATTACGCAACCATCTACTTAAGCAGGCAAATTATCGCTGCCAAAAGGCGGGCTGCACGCAGGATCATCATTTGCAGATCGATCATATTCAGCCGGTAGCTAGGGGCGGGCAAGCCACAGCAGAGAATTTGCAGGTTTTATGCTTTTATCATAACCAACAAAAGGCTTGTCATTAAACCGTGCATTTTCTACTTTAAGCAGCATAGGAGGCAGTATGCGTAATATTCACAGCCCGACGGGGGACAAATTACATTGCAAGGGTTGGTTGCAAGAGGCGGCCTATCGAATGATTCAAAACAATCTCGATCCTGCGGTAGCAGAAAAACCAGAAGATCTTATCGTTTATGGCGGCATCGGAAAAGCCGCGCGCAATTGGCCTTCTTATGAAAAAATACTAGAAGCTTTAACTACTTTAGAAAATAACGAGACCTTATTGGTTCAATCGGGAAAGCCCATCGGCATCATTCAAAGTCATGAAGATGCACCAAGAGTTTTGATTGCCAATTCCAATTTGGTGGGGAATTGGGCGAATTGGGATCATTTTCATGAACTCGATAAAAAGGGCCTGATGATGTATGGGCAAATGACCGCAGGTTCATGGATTTACATTGGCTCGCAAGGAATCGTGCAAGGCACTTATGAGACCTTTGTGGAATGTGGCAATCGCTATTTTGGTGGCGACTTGAAAGGCAAAACCATTCTGACAGCGGGCCTTGGCGGTATGGGCGGTGCGCAGCCGCTGGCAGGAGTTTTTGCAGGCGCCACCGTCTTGGCAGTAGAAATTGATCCCGAAAGAATTCAAAAGCGACTTGCCACACGCTATATCGATGAAGTAGCCGACAATCTTGATGATGCCCTTGCAAGGGTAGAGAAATACCGCAAAGCCGGAGAAGCTAAGTCCATTGCACTAGAAGGAAATATGGCGGATGTCATCCACCAGTTGATTGATAAAGGCTTTCAACCCGACATTTTGACCGACCAAACTTCCGCCCACGATCCGCTCAACGGTTACATTCCCTCCGGTTACTCTTTAGAAGAGGCCGCCAAATTACGAAACGAAAACCCAGATCTTTACGAACAAAAATCCATCGCCTCCATGGCCAAACATGTAGAGGGCATGTTGAAAATGCAAAAGCAAGGCGCCAAAACCTTTGATTACGGCAACAACATTCGCGCCCGTGCGGTAGAGGGCGGCTGCGAAAATGCCTTTGATATTCCTGGCTTTGTGCCTGAGTTTATAAGACCTTTATTTTGTAAAGGCTCGGGGCCCTTTCGCTGGGTAGCACTCTCGGGTGATCCTGCTGACATTAAGGTTACGGATGATTGCTTGCGCGAGCTTTTTCCTGAAAAAAAGAATCTTCTCCGCTGGCTGGATATGGCCGAAGAGCGCATTGCCTATCAAGGTTTGCCGGCACGAATTTGTTGGCTCGAATATGGCGAGCGCGCCAAAGCGGGTTTGGCCTTCAATCAATTGGTGAAAGAGGGAAAAGTCAAAGCTCCGATTGTCATTGGCAGGGATCATTTGGATTGCGGATCGGTTGCCTCTCCCAACCGAGAGACCGAGGCGATGAAAGATGGCTCGGATGCCGTAGCGGACTGGCCGATTTTAAATGCTTTAGTAAATACCGCTTGCGGCGCTACCTGGGTGAGTTTTCACCACGGCGGCGGTGTGGGCATGGGCTATTCGCTGCATGCTGGACAAGTCATCGTTGCCGACGGTAGCGAGAAAGCGGCGCAGAGATTGGAGCGTGTTTTAACCGCCGATCCTGGCATGGGCCTTTTTCGACATATTGATGCGGGCTACGAAGAGGCCGAAAAAATTGGTAAAGAGCGCGGCTTGAAATCTTTGTGGTACAAATAAATGAAACTATTTAAAAATATATCTACACTTTATACTTTAAAATCTGCCGCAAAAAAATCGGGAAAAAATCTTACAGCAAAAGATTTGAGCCCGATGAAGAATGCCGCCATGCTAGTGGATAACAAAGGCCGCATTGAGTGGATCGGCAAATCCAGCGCAGCTCCTCGCAAAATAAAAAAAGTTATCGACTTAAAAGGGAAAAATGTTTTTCCCGCCTTCATCGATTGTCATAGTCATTTGGTCTTTGCTGGCAATCGGGCAAAAGAATTTGAGCTACGCAATCAAGGGGCGAGCTACCAAGAGATTGCCAAAGCCGGGGGCGGGATTTTGAATACCGTGAAGCAAACCCGTAAAGCCTCAAAAAAAGATTTGGCAATTCTAGCGCAAGAACGGGTGAATTGCTTTCTGCGCCAAGGGGTAACGACCATTGAGTCCAAAAGCGGCTACGGTTTGAACTTTAAACATGAAAAAAAATTATTGGAAGTGAACCAGGAATTAAAAAAGGCGCGCATCATTTCAACTTACCTAGGTCCCCATGCAAAGTCCCCCGATTATAAAAGCTTAGATGAATATATGCAGGCAATTTTGCAGCATGATTTGGAAAAGGTCTTTCGTAAAGGCCTAACTTGCCGGGCGGATATTTTTGTTGAGAAGGGCTATTTTACCAAAGAGCATTTGAAAAAATATTTGGCTAAAGCAAGAGAATTAAAAATGCATGTCACCATTCATGCTGACCAGATGTCCTCCACAGAAATTGTCGATCTTGCCATTGAAAATAAAGTAAAATCGCTGGATCATTTGGTCTACATTCAAGAAAAGGAAATCAAGCCGCTAGCCCAATCAGAGGTAACAGCGGTAATGCTACCCACAGCTGAAAAATACATTCATATTCCCTATCCACCAGCGCGCAAGCTTTTGGATCAAGGCTGCCGAGTGGCTTTGGCTACAGATTTTAATCCGGGCTCTTCGCCAACCCAGGACCTATCCTTTCTTGGAGTGCTCGCACGATTGGATTTAAAAATGCTGCAACATGAAGTCTTTGCTGCCATGAGCCTAAATGCTGCCCATGCTTTGGGGCTTGAAAAAGATTTGGGCTCTTTGGAGGTTGGAAAGTATGCCGATTTTTTTATCTCAGAGGCCGACTTAGAGGATTTCTTTTACGGTGTGGGAAGACACCCGGTGGAAAAGGTTTACCGCGAGGGCAAGCCTGTTAAATAGCTGAAAACATTTGAGTTTGCTAAAAGCTTAGGCGTGTGGTACAATATAATATACCAAAATGGAGTATTATAATGTACCATTTTTATTTTCCAATAAAGGCGTTTCTTAAAAAAAACAGATTATCAGAAAGAGCCTTAAGCGAGACTCTTCAAATCGCTCGGGGTACCATACGTAGCATTCTATTGAAAAAAGATAGCTTAAGTCTAAACAGCATTAAGTCTGTCGCAAATTATTTTGGCCATGAGGCGAGTTTGGTGACTTATCCCAAAAACCATCGACCTGAGTCCTCCAGTCTTGCCATCAGTATGAAAATTCAAAAAGATGGCGTAGATTCTTGGAAAATCCATTTAATGGATATGGTGGATGAGTTTCGTAAAAGCCTTGATATGCGGCTATTTCTTTTGCCACCCAGTCAAGAATGCCCGGAGCGAATTCAGGCGATGATAGCTTCTACCGTGCTTTTTTTATGTCAAGAAGCAGATGTGACGGCGCCGGATTGGGCACACGAAGTTCACTATCTTTCTCAGCCCTGGTTCGTTGCTGAAGTGGAGTCTTTAAAAGCCTTTGCTTTGCTTGAGTCTCCTTTGAGCTTTCGCCGTAATAATATCTTTGTGCAAAACAACTTTTTGGAGAGGGCTTGAGTGTTAGAGCAAAAACAAATAAAAAAACTTTTTTATAAGTTAAATGCAAAGCTCAAAGCAAATAATGAAAAAGGCGAAATTGGCATTGTAGGCGGAGCCGTGATGTGTCTTGTATACAATGCAAGAGCCTCAACGAAAGATGTAGATGCCATTTTCGAGCCTGCAAAAATAATTAGGGACTTGGCTGTTGAAATTGCGAAAGAGGAGGGCTTGCCAGAGGATTGGCTAAATGATGGCGCTAAATCCTTTATACAACCGTACTTTCAGCGGGAGCAAGTTTTAGATCTTAGTCATTTACGGGTTTGGGCTCCAGACGCTAGATATATGCTCGCAATGAAGTGCATTAGTGCAAGATTTGATACAAGTGATAAGGATGATGTGATTTTTTTATTGAAAAATCTTGAGCTTAAAAAGGCAGAAGATGTTTATTCAATTATAGAAAGTTATTATCCTAGAAATGAAATCCCAGCAAAAACCAAATTTTTTATTGAAGAAATATTGGCTTAATTTAAAACATCTTCTATCATCTTTTGAATGCGCTCGGACTTCCAGTCCTGCAAGCCTTGCGACTCAAAAACAATTTCATGGTCTGCGTTTAGTAAAAAATTGGTGGGCAGTCTGCTAACCATTAATTTGTCGGCACTAGCCTTCGAAAAATCATAATAGGTGGGAAAGGCGATGTTCTTACTTTCCCAGAAACGTTTTACAAAGGGGTAGGCTTCATCGCCGTTGTCATCCAAATTGATGGCAAGGATTTCCAAACCATCGCTGGAGTATTTTTCATAGAGTTTTTGGAAGTCAGGAAGTTCTATCAAACAGGGGGCGCACCAAGAGGCCCAGAAACTTACCAAAACGGCCTTGCCCTTTACTTGCTCCAGTTCTTTGGCATGCCCTTTTTTATCGTAAAAAGTAAAGTTGGGTAGGCTGGTGCCCGAGGTGGAGGCGGGATTTACAATCTTAGCCGCTTGGTATTGCTCGTGCACATAAAAACAAAGTAGTGAAAAGCAAAATACAAATGCAAAAATGGAAAGAAAAAACTTATGTTTGTGATTCACCATTTTAGAGTGTTACAATCTCATACATGAGTCAATCAAAACAGAGCGGGCAAACCGCTGTGGAATACATTCTACTCTTAACCGTTGCGGTCACCATCGCCTTTATCATCGTCTCACAAATGGTTTCACGCAGTGATGGCGATGAGGGTTTTTTAATAAAGGCCTGGCAACAGATGTTAACGACAATGGGTGAAGATTATGCGGATGTTGTCAGTGAGGATCCGCCGGCTGAGGCGCCTTAATAAAGCCCTTTAACATATACATATTCGCGCTTTTTTAATTCTTCCAAAATCGCCAACTGCATTTTCTCTCGAATTTCCGCGGTAATTTCATGTACAAGGTCCACCCGGTTGGCAGCACTTGGTTTATAGGGAAGATGGATAGGTTCTAAAAACTTGATCTTCCATTTGGCGGGCAGGGGCAGAATATTCAGCGGCAGAGGCAAGACCGTGCCGCGCAAAAACTTGCTCAGCTTTAACTTCGATAGATTAATATGGGTCTCTTCGGCACCAATAATAATGGCGGGAATGATGGGTTTTTGTGTCGTCAGTGCCATGCGAACAAAGCCACGTTTAAATTCTTGCAAGGTATAGCGGTCTTTACTGGGTTTGAAATTGCCATTCTCTCCCTCGGGGAAGAGTACGGCAATTTCCCCCTGATTTAAGATTTTAAGCCCATTCTCTCGCGTAGCTTCAATAAAACCCATTTTCTTTGCCGGGATCGCCGTAGTTTGTGTCAGAAACCATAGGTGATGGGTAAGAACCTTGGGGATGCGGCCGCTTTTTTGAAATATTTCATGACCCAAAATGACCGCATCAAAGCCGGAAAAACCAGAATGGTTGGGGGTAATGATGGCGCTTCCTCTTCGCGGAATATGCTCAGCACCCTCGACCTCTACCCGTAAATATTTAGTTAGCAGCTCCACCAACATATTAGGAAGTACTCGGTAAAAGAGTACATTGCTGGGAACACGCGCAAGGTCCTCTAATTGTTCACTGGCTTTATCAAAGAAATTTAACATGCAAACGATTCTAAGTAATCTGTAGGCAAATAGCTACGAAATATTTAGAGCTTACGCAATTCTATCCAAAGGTCACGCAAAGAAAAGCGTTGGCAGAAAATGCTACAAGACGTATTTTGTGGGGAGGAGGACTTATGCGCCAGTTTATATTAGCGATCGATCAAGGCACAACGGGAACTACAGCGGCCATTGTCAATGAGCAAGGAGACATTCTTGCAAAAGTAAACCGGGAGTACCCACAGATCTACCCGAAGGCCGGCTGGGTGGAGCATGATTTAAAAGATATCTGGGATTCCGTTGCTTATACTGTAGACCATGTGATTACCAAGGCGAAAGAACATGGTTTAAAAAGCCGAAGTGAAATCGCCTGCATAGGTATAACCAATCAAAGAGAAACTGTAGCGCTATGGGATAAAAAAACCTCGGAGCCCATCCATAATGCCATTGTATGGCAGTGTCGCCGGACGGCGGACTTTTGTAAAAAGCATAAGAAAAAAGAAAAATGGCTAAGAAAGAAAACAGGTCTAGTTTTAGATCCGTATTTTTCTGCAACAAAAGTTCGTTGGCTGCTGGAGAACGTAAACCATGCCCGTAAGAAAGCGAAGGCAGGCTTATTGGCCATGGGAACCATGGACACCTATTTACTATGGCGCCTCACAAATGGTGAGGTGCATGCAACGGATGTTACCAATGCCTCTAGGACTGCGTTGATGAATTTAAAACATTTGCAGTGGGATTCGGAGCTGTTGGACTTTTTTTCTGTGCCGGAGGAGATCTTGCCGGAGATTCGCCCCTCAAGTGGTGTCTTTGGCTTAACCAACGGACTTAGCTTTCTGCCTGATGGTATTCCCATTGCCGGCATTGCCGGGGACCAACAGTCCGCTCTTTTTGGGCAAACCTGTTTTAAAAAAGGCGATGCCAAGTGCACATTTGGTACGGGCTCCTTTTTGCTAATGAATACGGGAGATACACTGGTGCAGTCAAAAAGTGGACTGCTGACCACCGTTGCCTGGCAATTAGATGACAAAAAACCAGTTTATTCCCTGGAAGGTTCGGCCTTTATATGCGGGGCTGCGGTGCAGTGGCTAAGGGATAATTTAGGTTTTATTCAAGAAAGCGCACAGGTAGAAGAATTGGCGGCTGCCGTCGAGGATGCGGATGGCGTGGAGTTTGTTCCCAGCTTTACGGGACTTGGGGCACCTTATTGGCAGCCCGAGGCCAGAGCAATGCTTTGTGGAATGACCCGTGGAACCAACCGTCACCATATTGCTAGGGCTTGTCTAGAAGGGATGGCGCTACAAAATGTAGATCTATTAAAGGCCATGCAAAAAGATTTGGACAAAAAAATGAATTCTCTAAAAGTAGATGGCGGGGCAGTGGCCAACGATCTTTTGATGCAAATTCAATCGGATTTTCTTGGCGCTAAAGTGGTACGTCCCTCACAGATTGAAACTACGGTATTGGGGGCTGCGTTTTTGGCAGGGCTTGCAGTGGGTGTTTGGTCCTCCACCAAAGACATTGAAAGTGTTTGGAAGCAAGACAAGATCTTTTGTCCGCAATATACCGAGAAAAAAAGAAAGGATCGCTTGCACCGGTGGCATCGAGCCATCAAGAGTGTTAGTACTTTTGCCAAATCGTAAGAGGTAAAAGTGAGTGATTTTATAGCCTGTTTTATCCCCGTTTTTGTGGCCGTGAATGTCCTGGGCATCTTGCCGTCCTTTATGGCCATGACCAACGACTTGTCGGTTCACGCGCGGAAAAGAATTACCGCTCAGGCTTGTGCTACAGCCATGGTGGTCGGGCTTGTTTTTGTTTTTTTGGGTAAAAGTATTTTTAACTTTTTGGGAATTACCATTGCAGATTTTCAAATTGCTGGTGGTGTGCTGTTGTTTTTATTTGCTTTGCGCGACTTGAACAAAGGTCATGAGGGGCGACGCGTACTAAGTGATAGTGACGAGGATGTTGGCATTGTACCAATAGGTATGCCCCTTATCGCGGGTCCCGGAGTCTTAACCACAGTGCTTGTGCTTGAGGGCAAATATGGTTTTCTTCTTACGAGTTTGAACTTATTGATTAATATTGGAATCGTTTATCTAGTTTTTCTCAACTCACAACATATTTTAAAGTTGATGGGAAAATCTGGTGCCACGGCATTCGGCAAGGTCTTTTCTATCTTTCTAGCGGCCATCGGAATTAGTTTGATCCGATCGGGCATTTTGGCCTTCGTGGAAAAATTATGAATTCCTTAAGAGAAGTGAAAACGCAAATGCACTTTGCCTCAGACAACAATTCTGGAGCTTTGCCGGAAATCATGCAGGCTATGAATGATTGCAATCGCGGTCATGTTCCTTCTTATGGTGAAGATGAGTTCACAAAACTAGCCAATGCAGAAATGCAAAAAGCCTTTGGTAAGTGCGACATTTATTATATGTTCAATGGTACTGCCGCCAATGTTGTGGCCTTAAAGTCCTTGCTGCAGCCTTATGAAGCGGTCATTTGTAGTGACGTTTCACATTTGCAAAATGATGAGTGTGGGGCACCCGAAGCGAATATTGGCTGTAAGCTGCTTTTATGTGAAACCACCGACGGTAAGCTCAGTCCCCAAAGCATTGAAGAAAAATTGCTGCGCTTAGGTGATACTCACCATGTGCAAGCAAAAGTGATCTCGATCACTCAGCCCACGGAATATGGCACCACATATACATTGGAAGAACTGCAAAAACTTCGAGATTTTGCCAAAGCAAAGAATCTTTATCTTCATATGGATGGCTCGCGTTTGCCAAATGCCACGATTCATCTGAATTGTGATTTAAAAGAAGTGGTGGCCGGCTTTGATATTATTTCTTTGGGCGGCACTAAGAATGGTTTGGCAGGGGCTGAAGCCATTTTAAGTTTCTTACCGGAAAAGAAGGATCACTTACGATATTTACGCAAACAAAGCATGCAGCTAGCAGGCAAGATGCGCTTTGTTTCCTCGCAGTTTTACGCATGGTTAGTAAATGATTTATGGCAAGATACTGCTCGGCATGTATGTGGTCTTGCGCAAGAGCTTGCCGCAAAGCTTGCGGATCTGCCCGAAGTTGAAATTACACAAAAAGTTCAGTCCAATGCGGTCTTTGCAAAAATGCCCAGAGAAGTGATCAAAGAAGTTCGTAAAAAATATTTTTTTTACGTTTGGAATGAAAAAACTTGGGAAGTTCGCTTGATGATCAGCTTTGATACTAAGGCTGAGGATGTGGACGGCTTTGTGCAGGCGGTGAAACAATCTTTGTCAAAGCATGTACCCACTCATCGCTAGCATTTAGGCAAGGTGCCACAAACAATTCTTTGCCGCCATGTTCTTCAAAAGTCTCTTTTAATCCCATGCTTAGCTCTTCTATGGTTTCAATGCAGTCGGCTACAAAGGCAGGCGAAAAAACTGCTACAGACTTCACACCCTGCTTAGCTAGCTCTATGACGGTGTCCTCAGTGTAGGGCTTTACCCATTCGGTGGGGCCAAGGCGAGATTGAAAGCAAATGGTGTAATTTTCTATTCCCATCTTTTTGGCGATGGCTACGGCTGTTTTTTTACATTGGGAGACATAACAATTTTTGTTTTGTTCACATTCGATAAAGCAGCAGTTTTCTTTGACCATGCAATGGCCTTTGCCTTCACCGCGCATTACATCCTTTTTGGGGAGACCGTGAAAAGAAAATAAATAGTGATCAAAGTTTTTATGCGGCAATGAGGTTTCGTATACCTGCTTGGAAGCTTCCAGATAATCTTCATGGAAATAAAAGGCGCCAAGGATCTTGGTTTGAATATGCGGATAGCTTTGCATGACTTCTTGAAACTTTTTAATTGCAGAGCCAGTGGTTGCCTTGGCAAATTGCGGATACAGTGGTAGAAAGTGAATTTCTTCAACACCCTCTTTTGCGAGCTCGGCCACTTTGCTGGCAATGCTTGGCTTACCATAACGCATGCAAAAATCCACACGCCAGCCATCTAGAGCGCTTTGCAATTTTGCCGTCAAATCCTCTGTGTGTAGCATTAGGGGGGAGCCGCGCTCGGTCCATACTTTCTGGTAATTTTTGGCTGATTCGTATTTACGTCTAGGCACAATGATAAGATTGACCAAAAACCAGCGAATCGGATAGGGAATGGTGATCACATCCTCATCCATCAAGAATTCTTTTAAATAGCGAGCCAAGGCTTCCGGCTCCGGAGCATCAGGGGTGCCTAGGTTATTTAGCAAAAGGGCTTTTTTCATGTATATTGGTACGTATAATTGTCGGGGTTTATTAGCAAAGAAAAAGGTGCGGCCCACTATATTTTTTACCTGTTACTTCGCCCATGTAACAATATATTACATTGCTCCTTGTGCTATTAGAAGGTGCATTGTAATACAGCATGCATGGATGGTCAGGGGCTATTTCGAGATTTTTTAATGACTTATATGAGCGATTTGCAGCAAAGCAATCCCTCTTATTCAATGCGAGCGTTTGCTAAAAAATGCTCTGTTCACCCCGCTGTCATCTCGGAGATATTCAGTGGAAAACGCAAGGTGTCCACATCGTATGCAAAAAAAATCTTAGAGAACTTAATGATCGACCCCATTAAGCAAGAGCAATTAATTACTTGTTTTGATGATAAGTCTAGTTCCGAAGATATAAAGTTCAAGCAATTACGAGCTGATCAATACTTTGTTGTGGCGGACCCGATTTATTATTCACTCCTATCATTATTTGATACTCGCAAGCCTCCCGAACAGCCAGATGAAATAGCGAAGCGTTTAGGCGTCTCGACTTGGAGGGTGGAGCAGGCCATAGAGAGGCTCATTCGACTAGGATTTATTAAAAAGCATAAAAGTAGCTATAAAAATGTCAGCGAGCCGCTTACAACTACAGAAGATATCGCCAATTCTTCTTTAAAGAAACGTCACGAAAATAATTTAAGAGCAGCGTTAGAATCACTTTACTCAGATCCAGTTGATGAACGCGATTTTTCTTTTATTACTATGGCAATAGATCCTGACAAAATACCTAAAGCAAAAAAAATGATTCGAAAGTTTAAACGAGAACTGGCTAAGGAGCTAGAATCAGGAAATCAAGCAGAAGTTTATGAATTATCTATACAATTATTTCCTCGCTCAAAAAAAGGAGAGCTAACATGAAGTATATTATTCTAACCATTACTCAGCTGTTCGTTGTAAGTATGTATGCGTTTGCTGCAAATGAAGGTGGAAATGGGGATTACTGCGAACAACAAGATTCTATATGTGAGCGAGTGTATTTTGAGGCCTCCAGTAGACATCCTTTGCAAGATAAACTGCTTCAATTAATACGAAGCGCGAAGATGCCCAATTACTTAAAAGATGAAATGCTTCGAGATTTACGAGAAACGCTTGTTATTTATAGTGGAGAAGAAATCAGTGTCAAAGATCTACGTTCAAGATATGAGAAGCAGGTTACTTCTGTAACCACTAGCGAGGAATTTGATAAGGATGGTAATTTAGTAAAGAAAACAGTTACCACAAAAGAAGATTACCATGAGATTCTGCCTAAACTAGGAATATTTATACATGGTCCAATAGGTTATAAAGTCGGTGATGAGGAGAACGTTTTTGTAAGAGCGATTACAGAGACAAAACCCATTCCAAAAGTCATTTATTTTAAGCGCTTCTTAGATTCTATGACAGAGCGCGAGTTAATACAGTTAGTTCTACATGAGCAAGGGCATAGGTTAAAATACTTTAAACATAGAGAAGACGAAAGAGCCGTTGAAGGTTGGGCTAATACCATGTCACAGTACCTATTTTCTGAAATTAGCTACGAGGATTTTAAGCAAGATTTAAAAGCCTTGGGATTTAGATTTGAGACTAGACTTGAGTTTCCGAATCAAAAATATTTAAAGGATAATATTTTTTACTCAGATATCGAGGTAGTTCTTTTTCCCGATGATATCATAAACACTGCTATCACTCGTGATCAGTCTTTTCTAGTCGAAGTCGCCGCGAAAGTGTTTGAGAGTTATCCGAGTTTAAAGGGACGTAATCAAATACTTCGCATCCGAGGCGAGGTAGAGAGCGCTATAAGATTTTTTGATCAAATAAAAAGGGGTAATGGTGCTACAAGTATAAAATTAAGGGTTACTTATACTAAAAAGCTTATAGGGGAAAGTAACAGCTCCTTGTCTACGGAGCAGAGCATTGACTTTATAAGTATGTCAACTTTAGAAATGGAGCAACTAGAGCAGCAGATTAGTGGTATTACAGAGCCATTTAACTTCTACTTTGATTTTCTAATTGTCGACAAGCATAAATGGGTGCTGCAAAAAAATAAAGAGGAAATGAAGCATGTTGTTTTGTATTTGGCCAGTCAATTTGTTGATAGGATTCGAAAAGGGCTGGAGCTTAAGCCTTACGTATACCAAAATATTAACAAAGCATTATATAATAGAAGTATAACGATTGATTTTTCTGATAAGTGGAATATCAAATATGCTATCGATGAAGATGAAGATGAAGATGAAGATGAAGACGGTAAGTACAGTTTTGAAAAAATAGAGATTTTTATTGATCAAGATAGCCCCATGGAGGAGCAAGCAGATAAAATATTATCAGCTTTTTTTGAAGAAATAGAGGGGCATTTTGCAGAGGCTGGGCGTAAAGCAAAGGCTGCTGCAGCCAATAAAAAGTTGCATGAGTATTTTGCGCGTGGTTCAGCGGAAGCTTTGGTGGTGAATATGGATCATCCTGATGAGGATTTGCGCTACTATAAAGATGCATTAGCAGAAACAAATTATATTGACTACGCTATGTGTATCCACAGAACTATGCAAGCTAAAAAAATACCAGACTTTAAAGTTCACTTGGAGACTAGTAATGATAATTTAGATACTATTTCATATGAATTATATGAAAATAATTTGTATCTGTACATTTCTAGAAATATTTTTAATGATAAAACTCTTAAGCGAATTTCCAGAGATGTCTTGATTTCTGATAATCTACTTTTTAGGCATCATGAGTTATATTACAAGCGAATTCTTAAAGTAAATAGTTATAGTATTACAATGAATGAAAGTAGTTACTCCGAAGTCAGTTTTACATATCGTCCATATTTTCAAGAGTGGAAGATAGATTTTACTATAGCTATATCGGAAAGTTTCGATTTATGTGAGGAGGTCGCTACCTCAAAGTAGTTGTAACTAGTGTCTTAGGGTGTTTATACCTGTTGTCGCCCTTATTTTCTAGGGGCGGTGGAGTGTCGAAAGTTTAAGACTAGCTCGTAGAAGCTCTGCTTAATTTTTAAAGATCAAGATCTCTACTTTTATTCTTTGGTCGCGGACGTTTCTGAAACAGCGACCTTAAATCACGAACGTGAGAGATCCAATGAATATTGGCCAAATCTTTTTTGTCTAGATCTTGCAAATGTCGTTTGTTGGACTTGGGCATATAAAACTTTTTATATCCTAGCTTTTTAGCCTCCTGTAACCGCACTTCTGCAAAGGGGACCGCTCGAATTTCACCTGTAAGTCCGATCTCGCCAAAAAAGCAGGAGCCTTCTTGCAGGCACTGATTGCCTTCGGAGGACATAATGGCTGCAACGATGGCAAGATCGGCAGCAGGCTCTTCGATTTTTAAGCCACCCACCACATTGGCAAAGACATCTTGGTTGGAAAATTGCAAATTTAAATACTTTTCTAAGACCGCCAAAAGCAAATGTAAACGATTGTGCGACAAGCCAATGCTCGTGCGGCGGGGAATGTTCAACGGCGTAAAGGAAACCAGGGATTGGATTTCGCAGAGAAAAGGGCGTTGTCCTTCCATGCAGGCAAAGACCGCTGAGCCCATGGTGTCCACTTCGTGCTTTTCTAAAAACATTTCAGAGGGATTGCTTACTTCTTCTAGGCCTGAGCCCAACATTTGAAAAACACCCAATTGGTTGGCGGGACCAAAACGGTTTTTTAAGGAGCGCAAAAGACGAAACTGGTAATTGGTATCGCCTTCAAAAGACAAGACTGTGTCTACCATATGTTCCAAAACCTTTGGCCCTGCAAGATTGCCATCTTTGGTTACGTGCCCAATCAAAACCACAGCAATATTTTTGTTTTTTGCTAACATCATCAATTGTCCCGCACATTCTCGAACTTGTGATACCGAGCCAGGGGCCGAGGTAATGTCAGGCAGATAAATTGTTTGAATGGAATCGACAATCAAAACCCGCGGTTGTTTTTCATTGGTCAAATTGGTGATGCTTTGTAAATTGTTGATCGAGGAAACCTCAACCAAATCTGAAGAGACGCCCAAGCGTTGTGCCCGCAGGGCCGTTTGATCCACACTTTCTTCAGCCGAAACATAAAGGCAAGGGATTTTGTTTTTTGCCAAACCGCCAACCATTTGTAATAGCAAGGTGGACTTGCCTATGCCTGGATCTCCACCTAGTAAGGTAAAGCTACCAGGAACCAATCCGCCGCCTAGCACTCGGTCTAGCTCTTCGTAATTGGTAGACCATCTTTGTACACGTTGCTCCGTTACCTTTTCACTTAGTTTAATGGCCTGCGCCTTCTTTTTTTCGGCACCAATGGCCCAGCCGCGCGCGTCTTTTGCTTCTGGCTGAAAAGTTTCTTCCACAATGGTGTTCCATTGATTACATTCAGAGCACTTACCTTGCCACTTGGGAAACTGAGCACCGCAACTTTGGCACGAATATACAGATTTGGTCTTCATTTTTGGCATAAAACTTTGCTATCATTTTTATAATGAGCATTCAATGGAAAAGCCTCCTACTCATAGCGCTATTTTTTTCTGCCCGGCTAGATGCAAGTCTAGTGGACGAGTTTCGTAGTCTACATCAAAAAAATGCAGCGATTTCGGATTATGACGAAATCGAAACCAAGCTTTTTAAAGAACTACCTTCGGAAAGGTCTTTGTTGCATTTTGCTTTTGGTAAATTGCACTTCCAAGCGGGCAATCAGGAGAAAGCGCAGCAACATTTTTCTGAAAGCCTTCGCTTGGGTACAAGTCTTGATCAAATTGCTAGTTTGGATTTGGCTCGCTCCTACATAGCTACCGATAAAATTCCAGCGGCAAAGGTGGAGTTGAACAAGGTCATTCAGAAGCGATCTTATTTAAAGAAACAAGCACAGTTGGAGCTTGCTGGTATTCATATGAAGAATGGGCATCATATATCGGCGCGCCGACTTTATCGCTATTTAGAAAGACGCATGCGGCGGGACGAGCGTTATCCTGAAATACTGTGGAATCTAGCAAAGATTGAATTGAATTCGAAGCGGTCCTATCGGGCTTGTCGTTGGGTTCGAAAACTTTACTCTCGTAAACCCGAATATGAAAAACTGGCGCATTGGTCGCTGGACCCAAAGAGCATTCAAATCGGTGATCGTAAGGTGAATTGCAATATCAGTCGCTCGCATAAGAAAAAACGCATTCGTCGTTTTATTTTGGCGGGCATGAGTGATCGCGCGAAAAAAGAAATTGATGATTATGTAGAGAAGTATCGAAATAAATATACCTATGAGAGCCATTTGCTAAGTGCCTACTATCTTGTGCAAGAGGGTTATCCGAAAGAAGCTTTTCAAATTTTATTGCCTTACTATCCCTCGTATCAAAACGATTTGGATTTTCTCACGCAATTTGCCAAGGCTAGTGTGCGTGCCGGCGAGTATCAAGCTGCGGTGGGGGCCTACTACAAAGCGCATAGTATACGGCAACGCTCTCGCCAAGGCAGATTCGCCCTCTATCAAGCCGCGTTTTTAAGTTACCAGTTTCAGGACTATGACGGTGCTACACGTAAGTTTGAAGAGTTCGTAAAGAAGTATCGACGCTCAGGTTTGGCTAGACAGGCCCGTCAACATTTGGCCTGGTTGAAGTATTTGAAAAAGGATTATGAAGGAGCTCTGGCTGCCTACAAGGATCTACGGCGTTACGGCTACATTGGTCGAAGCAAGCAGACCAAGTATTGGAAGGCAATGAGTTACTATCATCTGGATGATAAGGAGCAGGCAAAAAAAATTCTGAATTCACTAATCAATGAAAAGTCTCCTACCTATTACTCTGTCTTGGCCAAGGCCAGATTGTTGGAAATGGGGGAGAGCATTGTCGAGCGCCAACTGGCACAAGCCGATGAAGAAAGTGAAGCGGAAATCCTTAATAACAATGATGGCATCGTTAGTGAAGCGGAGGAGAGCGAAGAAACGGTGGCAAAAATGGAAGAACTCTTAGAAAAAGAAGAAGAAGCCAAAGAAGATGCGGCAGATGCAGCGTTGGATCCAGTAGCAGAGCCCAATGGCCTAGCGGTTCTTAAAGCGCCTGAAGATAAAAAAGTAGAAGATGTTATTTTGGTGGAGGAGTTTTCCACCTCGAGTGCTAACAAGGCTTTTCGCCGTGCTGATGATTTAATACGACTTGGCTTTTTTGATTTGGCAAGATGGGAGCTCTTTCAGGTAGAAAAGTATGCCAAAAAAGACAATGAGCGAAAAAAACTCATTCAACAATACGAAAAAATCCAAGCCTATCACCGTTCCCTCCATATAGCGCATCATCGATTTATTCGAGATCGCATCAAGTATGGTATTGATGGCGTATCGGGTTTATGGAAAAGTGCTTACCCGCAAGCTTTTAAAGACGTGGTGGAGAAAGAGGCTAGTCGAAAAGATTTAGACCCTTACTTTGTTTGGTCCATTATGCGGGCAGAAAGTCATTTTCGTGTGGATGCCGAATCGCCAGTGGGAGCACAAGGCTTGATGCAGTTGATGCCTTATACGGCAGTGAAGATTGCCAAAAAAGCAGGAGAGCCAAGCCCCAGTGTTGGGGATTTGCGAAAGCCAGCGGTCAATATCAGCCTTGGCACTGCATATCTAAACCGCTTGATGAATATTTTTAATCGCTCCATGCCTCTTGTGGCAGCAGGTTACAATGCAGGTCCCCACCGAGTGAAAACATGGGCCAAAAACTTTGGCAATCTTAGTTTTGATGAATTTATTGAGCACATTCCCTTTGTCGAGACGAGAAACTATGTGAAAAAAGCTATCAAAAACCACTATATTTATCATCGTCTCTATGAAAAACCAAAGGCCGATGCCTATGTTTGGTTAACAAAAAACCTTCCCTATAGCTTCGATGGCCCTGCTCCTGCACGGGAAAATTGGCAATAATCTAAGCACAAAACCGGTGGCAAAAAGTATCTGGTTCTAACTACTTAGGTCATTTTGCCCCCTATTTGCTTTTGGTTTGACTGCCCCAACCCCTTCTTATATTTCAAGTACATCAGGAGGGATTATGAGATCCATATTATTGATCATCGTAGGCGCATTTTTAAGCATTTCGTGCACAAAAAAGAGTAGCAAAATTGAATATGGTTTGGACTTAAACGAAACTTTAAGGGTTACGGTTTTAACCGAGCCACCTACATTGGATCATAACAAATCCACTGATACGACTTCTTCAAAAATTTTATACAATATCATGGCGGGTTTAACTGCGTACAACTACGAAGACCCAGAGTTAAGTTTGTTGCCCGGTTTGGCTGAATCCTGGTCTTCTTCCAAGGATGCCAAAGAGTGGACTTTTAGGCTGCGAAAAGATGTGAAGTGGACCGATGGAGTACCCTTTAAAGCCCAGCAAGTGAAAGACGGATGGTTGCGTTTGCTAGATCCTAAGACGGCATCCGAATATGCCTATTTTCTACATGGAATTAAAAACGCACAAGACTACAATATGGGGAAAACGAAAGATCCCAATGATGTAGGCATTACGGTTGTGGATGACCACACCATCAAAGTCGAACTAGAAGAAACGATGAGCTACTTTCCTTACCTTATGACTCATCCCTCAACTTACCCTGTGCGTTTGGATGTCATTCAAAAACATGGCGACAATTGGACAGAACCTGAAAATATCCAAGGCTTAGGGCCCTATACTTTAAAGGTTTGGGATCACGACAAGGCGCTTGTGCTAGAAAGAAATCCCAATTTTTATGGTAAGCCCGCAGCGATTAAGAATGTGATTGTTTATATTATCAATGAGCTTTCTACCGCGATCAATTTGTTTGATGCAGGCAAATTGGATTCAGTGGATGAGCTGCCGAAGTCTGAATTGGCGGCATTAAAAAACCGTCCGGAGTACAAGTACCATTCTTTTCTGATATTGCAGTATTACGGTTTTAATGTAGAGCAAGAACCATTTGATAACGAAAATTTTCGTAAGGCCATTGCTCATGCCATTGATAAAACCGAAATCATAAAAGTTTTAGGCGGTAATGATATCGCCATGAATTCTTGGGTGCCAGCGGGTATGTTTGGCTATGAGCCTGATATGGGTTTGCAGTTTGATGTGGAAAAAGCCAAAGAATACTTAGCGAAGGCAGGCTATGATTCTGAGGAGAAATTGCCGAAAATTGCTCTGGCATTTAACACCAACGAAAACCATCAAAAGGTTGCAGAGAATGTTCAAGCACAGCTAAAAAAGAATCTTGGCATTACGATGGAAGTTAAAAATGAAGAGTGGAAGGTTTACCTGGCAAACCTAAAGGCCAATAAACATGGTATGTACCGTATGGGGTGGGTAGCAGATTATCCAGATCCTGATAACTTTTTAAATTTGATGACCTCATATTCGCAGAACAACCGTTCGCGTTGGAAGAACAAAGACTACGACAAACTCGTGGAGCAGGCGGCTGCGGAGCTAGACAAGCAAAAACGTAAGGACCTTTACCGAGAGGCGCAAAAAATCCTCTTAGAGCAAGACACGCCTGTGATTCCTTTGTTTACATCGGTACACCACTTATTAGTTGGCGATCGTGTTGAGAACTATCCCATGAACGTATTGAACAATCTAGAATTTAAAAATGTTAGGTTGAAGCAATAGATGGGTAAAATACTAGGTCTTCTCTGTCTATTTTTTGTAATTACAAGTGTAATTATTGATCTTGGTCAGTTAGAGGGCCTAATCACAAGTATCAACTTGTATGCTTGCCTTCTTGTGTTCACAGCGACCTTTGTTTATATCATCGTGACACAAGGCCTTTCACGATATGTTATCAAAAGAACTTTGGAAGCTTTGGCGACAATTTTTATAATTGCCACCATTACTTTCTTAGTCTTGCGAATCATTCCGGGGGGGCCATTTGATACCGATAAGGTTCTGCCTCCCGAAATTATGGCGAATATTAATGCCAAATACAATTTAGACAAACCGCTTTGGCATCAATACTTCCTTTATATAGGCGGCATATTCCAAGGCGATCTAGGGCAGTCCTACAAATTCATTGGGCGTGATGTGAGTGAAATCATTGCCGAGTCTTTTCCCAACTCATTTAAATTGGGATTCTATTCTTTGTTGCTTGCCTATCTAGTTGGAATTCCCCTGGGACTTTATGCTGCAGCCAAACACAATTCCTGGTGGGATTCGTTTTTTATGTTTTTGGCCAACTCTGGGGTTGCCGTGCCAAGCTTTTTGGTGGCTCCTGTTTTGATCATAATATTTTCTTACAATCTTCGCTGGTTTCCGCCGGCACTTTGGAATGGACCAGAGTATTATATCCTACCGGTTCTGACTCTTGGTGTGCGTCCCTCCTCGGTGATAGCCAGGCTTACTCGCTCGAGTGTTTTGGATGTGATTCGCTCCGATTTTATTCGTACAGCGAAATCCAAGGGATTGTCGGAGCGTGTGGTTCTATACAAACATGTGCTTAGAAATTCTTTGATACCTGTCTTAACCATATCAGGCCCATTAATCGCCGGTTTGCTTTCAGGAACTTTTATTGTGGAGCATATATTTGCCGTCCCAGGAATGGGGAAGCATTTTATTCAATCGGTAACCAATCGTGATTATCCATTGATTCTAGGGCTAACACTTCTTTACTCTGCTATTTTGGTCTTTGCCAATCTCTTAGTGGATTTATTGTATGCGATTGTTGATCCAAGGATTAAGCTATCATGAGTTCAAGTAATAATCTTTATATCGAAGGTCTAAAACGAATGCAGAAAAATCGCGGGGCGATGATTTCTGCCTACATCATTTTGTTTATGTCCTTTGTGGCTATTTTTGCCGATGCTTTGGCGCCATTTCCTTTTTACGAGCAGGATGTAGACAATATGTTTCAATCATTTGGCTGGCCCCATGTGCTAGGTACGGATGGCTTGGGCCGGGATATGTTTTCAAGAATCATTCATGGTGCGCAAGTGTCTATGGCGGTGGGCTTTTTTACTTCTTTAACCTCACTAGTAATTGGCACTGTTTATGGTGCTGCCTCTGGCTGGTTTGGCGGCTGGATCGATAGTGTAATGATGCGGGTTGTGGATATTATTTTGGCCATTCCTACATTGGTTTTGCTTATTTTGGTCATGGTAATTTTTGATTCTTTTACCATTATCGAAAATCAAAAATACAATGCCATTGCAGGTATCTTTTTTGCTTTAAGTTTTGTGGGTTGGGTCGGGATTGCTAGGATCGTGCGTGGACAAGTATTGCAAACAAAAGAAATGGTCTATGTGGAAGCAGCAAAATCCTTGGGTGTATCTTCCTCGCATATTGTGTTTAAGCACATTTTACCCAATATTTTAGGGCCCATCATTGTCACACTTACTTTTCAAATACCAGCGAACATACTATTTGAATCCTTTCTAAGTTTTATTGGATTGGGATTGCAACCGCCATATTCCTCCTGGGGAGTTTTGGCCAACGATGGTTGGCGTGCCATTCGTACCTATCCCCACCTGATCATTACACCGGGAATAGCGCTCTATCTAACCATCATGTCTTTTAATCTATTAGGCGATGGGCTCCGAGACGCCTTTGATCCAAAACTGAAATAGTTTAACGACTAGCCAATTGCTGCATTTTGGATTGGTAGCTACGAATCCGAGATAGATAGTTTTTTATCCTATGACTACCGCAGCGCTGGATTTTTGAGACTTTGCCGTATCTATGCATATGTCTTCTAACCTTTTCTATTCCACATAAATGAATCAAAGCCGCCATTTTTTCTTTATTTCGGTATTCAGGGAAACGGTTCACCCAGTAATTAAGATATGCACTGGTTAGGTATATGGAATCATAGGAGGATAGGCGCATGCGAAAGCGATTCCAGAAGCAATTTCCTCTTATTGCTTTGCCATTCTCCCAGCAATATTTTTTCATCTCCTTCATGGTTCCTTGGGTGATTTGGTACAAGCCAAGGGCTGAAGAAGCTGGATGAAATATGCGATAGATTTCACGGCTCAGATTAACTTGCCAATAAACCGTGGCCCAGGGATTGCCAGCGCTCTCACTTTGTGCCAAGGCGGCAAGAAAGCTGGCAGATAGCTGCGGGCTGGCATATTTTTGAAAGTCGGCCTGATATTCTTGCCATGTATGGTAGGGTACTTTTTTGAATTGCTTGGAGATCGGGTGGAGTATTTGCCAGGGCTTTTCATAAATTGCGTAGCCAATGTTGGCAACAAATAGAGTGATTAAGGAATAAAATAGCAATCGAGATAGTATCTTCATTACTTAAATTGAAAGATGTGAACACTAATTCGGTGGCGAATGTCTAAATCCTCATTCGGAATGTCCGCGAGCATACTTTTCATATCATCTTCAAAGTCTACAAGCTTCGACTTAGACAGTGTACCAGAGATGTAGTTACTGGCTTTTAGGCGGCCAATCCACTCATCTTTATTGTAATGAATCTGTTCATCGTAAAAAAACATGGCCTTCACAAAAAGTAGCGGCTGTGACCACGCTGGTTGTGCATAAACTTGTCCGTGAAAATCATAGTGCTCCCAACGTGTATTGTAGCGCAATACGATTTCATCGCTTTTCTTGGCTACAATGTCCAATCGTGGCAAGCGGCGTATTTCACTATTGACTAAAACCCCACCTGGAGCAATTAGGCGTTTGGCTTCAATTAAAAACTGAGGAATTTGAAAGTGTTTTAAGGCCTGATGTACAAAGATTACGTCATAAGAGTGATTGTCCAATGGCATTTCCTCTGCGGGCATGCATTGGTAGTCGACTTCGACGCCTTCTTTTGCCGCCAGCAGGCGAGCCTCATCAATATAGTCTTGGCTAATATCCACTGCCGTGACTCGGCAGCCTTGCTTGGCAAAGTAATTGGCCAGTTTGCCATCGCCACAGCCGACCACCAAAATATTTTGATCGGAGTGTCCCACATCTAGAGATTTTAATTTATAAAAGTAAGACTCTGGTGGGAGTTTCTTATAGCGAATGGAATATTCAATGGAGTTCTGCCAATTCAAGTTGTCTGCCATATCCTATATTCTAGCGGAATCCAAATTCGGCTCAAGGCCGGTAGCGACCTACGTATAGTGCTTTTTTATACATTGAAGCGAAAAAGCATCACATCTCCATCTTGGACCAGGTATTCCTTCCCCTCGGAGCGGTATTTTCCAGCTTCTTTGATGGCAGCCTCCGACTTCAGCTCAAAAAGATCATTGCAATGATAGGTCTCTGCCCGGATAAAGCCTTTTTCAAAATCACTATGAATGACACCGGCAGCCTCGGGCGCCTTCATGCCATTTTTAATGGTCCAGGCTCGAACCTCTTTTTCTCCAGCTGTAAAATAAGTGGCTAGACCTAGGAGCTTGTAAGCAGCACGAATCAGGCGATGGAGTCCAGGCTCACTTACGCCTAAGCTTTCTAGATATTCCTTTTGCTCCTCCAGTTCTAGCTGTGCGATCTCTGCTTCAAGGGTGCCGCATATCATGATGGTTTGATTGCCCTCTTCTGTGGCCCTTGTTTGAACCTGTTGAACGAAATCATTGCCACTAGCAAGATCTTCTTCGGCAACATTGCAGACATAGAGCACGGCCTTAGTGGTTAGAAGATGCATGTCTTTAAGTAACTTTTCTTCGTCCTCATTTTCTGGTTTTACTGTACGAGCGGGAAGTCCCTCATCGAGAGCCTTTAGGATTTTTTGGCTAAACTCAAGATCCGTTTTGGCTTTCTTATCTCCCGATTTGGCAACCTTTTCCAATTTACTAAGCCGTTTGTTGAGTGATTCCATATCACTAAGCATGAGTTCGGTATTGATGACATCCATATCTCGCACTGGATCCACACTGCCTTCTACATGTATGACATTCTCATCTTCAAAGCAACGAACCACATGCAAGATGGCATCGACTTGCCGAATATTTCCTAGAAATTGATTGCCCAGCCCTTCACCCTTGGAGGCTCCCGCTACCAAGCCAGCAATGTCGACAAATTCCATCGCAGTGGGAATGGTGGTTTTCGGTTTGATCAGGGAAGAGATTTGCTCTAGGCGCTCATCGGGCACTTGCACCACTCCGACATTGGGATCAATCGTACAAAAAGGGTAGTTTGCGGCCTCTGCCGGTGCGTTGGTGAGTGCTTTAAAAAGAGTGGATTTACCAACATTGGGTAGTCCAACAATTCCACATTGTAATGCCATTAAGTGCTCCGTTTGTTGTGGTGATTACCAGCATAGGTGTAGCCTTTTTTTACAAACGCCACAACTGCATCTTCTAGATCATTTAAAAGATGATCTTGTAATAAGTCCTGTTGTTTATCATCAAAGTTTTTTAAAACATAATCACTGGGGGCTTGTTTGCCGTTAGGTCTGCCAATACCGATTTTTAAGCGGGCATAATCTTGCGTGCCTAGTTTTGCATGAATGTCCTTGATACCATTGTTGCCGCCAGCTCCACGATTTTTTTGAAAGCGGTAGCAACCAAATTCGGTGTCGAGGTCATCGTGCAAAACCAAAAGATCTTCGGTTGGAATTTTATAATACTGCATGAGTGCTTGAGTGGGGCCGCCTGATAGATTCATATAGGTTTGTGGTTTGGCCAGTAGCACGCTTTCACCTTCTATATTTAGGCGACTTATCAGCGCTTTTTTTTCTGAGCGAAATGGACCACCATCAAAGCTTTCATTTAGCGCATCGATCAATATAAAACCAATATTATGGCGGTTTAACGCGTATTCTGCTCCAGGATTTCCAAGACCTACGATTAATTTCATAAAAAAAAGGCAAGGTCGAAATGCCTTGCCCTTCCTCCTTTTAGCCCTAGAGGCTATTCTTTGTTCTCGCCCTCTGCAGCTTGCTTCTCGCTGGCTTCTGCGGCTTCACCTTCGGCGGCGCCTGCATCAGCTCCTTCAGCCACTGCATCCATTGTGCCCTCTGCTGTTGAAGGCTCAAGATCCACTTCGCGAATCTCAGAAACGGTGGCCAAGGTTATATCACTTGTGAGTATTGTAACTCCTTCGGGAACTTTTAACTGCGAAACGTGTAGGGAATCACCGATCTGCATCTCTGAGATATCGTGGGTAATTTTAGAAGGAATGTCCTTTGGTAAACATTCGATCTCCACGCTAGTGTGGGGAGTGCTAAGTACCCCGCCGTCTTTCACACCTTGCGGCTCTCCTGTAAGCTCGATTTGCACATCGATATAAATAGTTTGGCCTGCGGTAATCGCATAAAAATCCACATGGGTAGGCTTGTGATTTACAGGGTGAAAAATAATATCTTTGATCATCACCTGTTTGCCATCCAAGTTCTTTTCTTTGGATTTTAAAATAAAAATAGGGTTGTCACTGATGATATTGCGATACTTATCGATATATTTATTTTCTACTGCAATGGCCGTGTTGTCGGTGTCCCCACCATAAACCACTGCGGGTGCCCATTGTTCACGGCGAAGTACACGCGATGCATGTTTTCCTACGTCTCTTGTTTTGACTTCTAAAGTGTAATCTTTTGCCATAACTCCTCTTTCCTACGTAAACATGGCACTAACGGATTCATTACCATGAATTCTTAAAATTGTTTGCGCTACAACTGGTGCCACACTCACCACTTCTACTTTCGAGCAAGCCTGCGCATTTTCTCTTAAGGGGATCGTGTCTGTAACCAGAATTTTCTCAATCTGGCTTTCTGTGATCCGGCTTATGGCGGGCCCCGAAAATAGGGGATGTGTAGCAACTGCAAAAACCTTTTTTGCCCCATTTTTTATCAGACTGTCAACCGCTTCTGTAAGAGTTCCAGCCGTATCAATCATGTCATCTACGATGATGGCATTTTTACCACTAACATCCCCGATAACATGGTAGGCCTTGGCCTCATTTGGCCCGCTGCGTCGCTTGTCCACAATGGCAATGGAACAGTCTATGCGCTTAGCAAAAGCGCGGGTTCTTTCCACGCCGCCGGCATCTGGGCTCACGGCAATAAAATCATCCCCATAGCCGTAGGCTTCCCGCCAACGCCTGGCGAGGGTAGGAATGGCGTAAATATGATCGACGGGGATATTAAAAAAACCGGCAATTTGGCCCGCGTGCAAGTCTACGGATAGCACTCTGGTAGCGCCGGCAGTGGTGAGTAGATCCGCCACCAATTTGGCAGAGATCGGGGAGCGAGGTGCCACCTTGCGGTCCTGACGGGCGTAACCATAATAGGGCATCACGGCAGTAATGCGTTTGGCCGACGCACGCTTTAGAGCGTCCATGACCACAAAGGTTTCCATATAGTTTTCGTTTGTAGGATTACAAGTGGATTGAATAAAAAAGACATCTGCACCGCGCACATTGGTCTGTACTTCGGCCTGTACCTCGCCATCGGCGAATCTTTTTAGTAGTATGGGGCTTAGTTCTGAGCCGGCCTCCTTTGCAACATCTTCGGCAAACTTTTGATTGGAATTTCCGGAGAAAAAAAGTACCTGGCTCATCGTGTGCCATAGATAACGAATCTTGCCTTTTTTGTCTATGTTAAATGTTTTTCTTTTCTCCTGATTAGAGGATTTTCGAAAACGCCTTTTCCTTAAGCGATTGTGCAAAAACTCCTATGCTTTTGGCTTCAATGTGGGGATCTTTACTTGATTCTACCCTTTAAAGCCGTTTTAATGTGCGGCAATGGCAGCTGATAAAGATCTACAAAAACTTCCCAAAGACTTGGCCCTGAAAATCCATGATTTGATGGTAAAATCGCGTGTGCTAGAGGAACGTTGCATTCGTCTTTACAAGATGGGGGATGCCTTCTTTTGGATTGGCGGCGCCGGCGAGGAAGCCTTTGGTGTACCCCTCGGACTGTTGGTCAACAAGGGGCAGGGATTGAACCATGATTGGTTGCACCTACACTACCGCTGTACGCCCACTCTTGTTGCCATGGGCATGCCGATGATTGACAGCATCCGTTTGATCATGAACCGAGCCACCGATGTTTCCACGGGTGGAAGAAATTTTTCTTCGCACTACGCTTATCCAAAGTGGAATGTGGCACCGGTGACTTCGCCGATTGAAGTGCAGTATTCCATTGCCATAGGTACGGCATGGGCTCAGCACCGTGAGAAAGCAAAAGGCATTAGTATCGTGACCGGCGGTGATGCGGGTACTGCAGAAGGGGATTTTGCCACTTCTTTGGTTTGGTCCTCGCGCAAGGGCAACGAGTTGCCGCTCTATTGTATTGTTACAAATAATAAATGGGGAATTTCTACTGCCTATGATGGCCAACATGGCGAAGAAAAAATCGCCGATCGTGGCAAGGCCTTTGGTATGAAAACACAGTATGTGAATGGCAATGATGTGGTGGAGTCCTATCTTAAGTTGCAAGAGGGTATGGATTACATCCGTAAAACTGGCAAGCCCATCTTGGGTGAGTTTTTGGTTTCTCGTCTCTATGGTCACTCTTCTGCTTCGGGAGCTAATTTTGCCAAAGATGAGGTGGATCCGATTAAGGAATTTGAACAGCGTCTTATCAAGGCCGGCTACATAAGTGAAAAAGCAGCCCAGAAAATGTGGGAAGATTATTTAAAAGAAAGCCAAGAGCTGGCAGCAAAAGTGCGCAAAGAGCAGGGGCCAGAGGCCGAATCGGTATGGGATCATATCTATGCCAATAATGAAAATGCCGATTGGAGGAAGTTCTAATGGCGAATATGGCTCAAGCCATTCGTATGGCACTTCACTACGCAGAAAAAAACTTGGATTTAAAAGATGTCTTTGGTGAAGATGTGGGAGCACCACTAGGCGGCGTATTCACTGCTACGCAAGGCATTGAATGTGCTTGGAACTCGCCCCTTGATGAGCGCGGAATTGTGGGAACGGCCATTGGCATTGCCATGACTGGCCAGCGTTGTGTGGCGGAAATTCAATTTGCCGACTACATATTTAATACCATCGATTTATTAAAAATAGCGGGCAATACTCTTTGGTGCTCGAATGGACAGTTTCCTGTGCCATTAACCTTGATGACGCCAGTGGGATCGGGCATTTATGGCTCCATATACCATTCGCATTCTTTTGATGCTTGGGCCTCAAGGCTTCCGGGCTGGAAGATTGTCATGCCTTCGAATCCTAAAGATGCCTATGGCCTATTGCTAGCTGCCATTGAAGATCCTAATCCCGTCATGTACTTGCCCCCGAAAGCCTTGCTTCGAGTGAAGGGGAAAGACTTGATTCCGGGGGAACCGGAGAATGAGCAAGAGCTAAAAAAAGCAATTGATGCACCTATTGGTGATCGTTCTAAGTGGAAAGCCAAGTGGCCGAAACTAGAAAAGTACACGGTGAAAATAGGGGAGGCAAAGCTTGTACGCGAAGGCTCGGATATGACCATCGTTTCCTATGGGCGCATGCTTCCGCTAGCAGAAAAAGCTGCAGAAGAGATGGCAAAAGCGGGCAAAAAAATTGAGGTGATCGATCTTCGCTCGATATATCCCTATGATTGGCAGATGGTAAAATCATCCATTCAAAAAACACGCAAAGTTCTATTTTTAAATGAAGATACGGAAGTAACCAATTTTGGTGAGCATTTAGCATATCGAACCAGTGAGGAACTCTTCTTTCAGCTCTATGCAAGACCTCGGGTTTTAGCAGGAAAGCACCTTCCTGGTATTGGCCTGCACCAGGATTTAGAAAAAAACTCCGTACCTCAACTTCAAGACATCATACAATTAAGCAAAGAAATTATGGCAGAGGTTCCCTAGTGACGAAAAAAAAGAAGAACGACAAAGACAAAAAAAAGAAGCAAAAATTGCCGGAATTTAATAAGTACTATTATTATGAAAACTCGGTGCAATCTCCCGAATCGGATGTGGAGTTTTTTGAGAATACCTATAAAAAGTTGCGCGGCAAGGCGGCGACCACTTTGCGTGAGGATTTTTGCGGAACACATATGATCTGCTGTGAGTGGCTGAAACTTGCGGAGGATAAAAAGGCGATTGGTGTAGAGCTGGATCCGGAGCCCATTGAATACGGCCGGCAAGTACATGAGGCCAAGCTAAATGACGACCAACTAAAACGATTGAGTGTATTGCAAGAAAACGTCTTGTCAAAAGGGCTGCCGAAGGCGGATATCGTTTCGGCATCGAATTTCTCTTATTTTTTGTTTAAAAAACGCGAAGACTTAAAGGCCTACTTTGCTAACGCCAAGCGTGGAGTTAACAAGGATGGTATTTTCATCATCGATTGTTTCGGTGGGCAACAATGCATGACTCCAAATGAGGAAGAAACCGAGCATAAGGGCTACTCCTATTTTTGGGATCAAGACTCCTTCAACCCTGTGACCAACGAGGCCATGTTTTACATTCACTTTAAGCGCAAGGGTGAGAAGAAGCGCAAAAAATGCTTCGTTTACGACTGGCGCATGTGGGGGCTGGCCGAGCTGCAAGATCTTCTTTATGAAGTGGGTTTTAATAAGGTCACCGTCTATTGGGAAGGCTCTGATAAAGATGGTGAGGGCAATGGCATTTTTAAGCCGACCACCAAGGGCGATGATGCCGAGGCATGGGTGGCCTATATCGTCAGTGAGCTCTAGCCTGCAGCTCCATAAATAAGATACGCTTTTTTGACTTTTGACCTGAGAGATTTTCTTTGTCGGTGAAACTACAATTCTGAAAAGCAAAGCTTAAGAGCAGGATGCTGGCGGCAAAATAAATTCTTCTATTTTTCATAAAATTATCTCGGCAAAAGTATTTTGCTGCTTTAGCCGTTCTTTGTGTCTCATTATGAGACATATTTTTTATATAAAAAAAGAACTTTAGATTTGTAAAAAAAGTACCGAATTGAAACGGCGAGGTGATTCTATGTCTAAATATCGTTTTATAAGCATGTTTGTTTTAGCGCTAGCGTTACTCTTATCCTATCAAAACTGCGGTGAAATGGATTCCGTTTCCCAAGGAGAAGTTTTAAACTCTGTAAGCAGTTCAGATAGCAGTAACTCGGATAGTTTTTCTGATTGGGCCTATGAAGATAATATTGACACCAACGATAACAACAATACGCAATCGAACAACAATGATAGCGGCTCCTCAGGTTCGGGTAGCTCCAGCGGTGGATCTAGCTCGAGCGGCGGTAGCGGCTCCAGCGGCGGCAGTTACAGCGGTGGCGGCGGTCTAAGTAGCGGCGGCATCTATACAAACAATCCACCGAAGAAAATTACGATCTATTGCAGAACCTCTACCAATGATTTTGGCAGCACCAGCTCTTGGAAGCATTTCTTAGAGTTTAATATTGAAACCAAAGTGGTTAGCGGCTGGCGAACGGAGATGAAAAATACTGGTATAAGACCGGATTTCTTAGCAAAAAGTCATCTTACGAATTTGAGCTCGGGTTGTATTGAGCGTGATTACCGAAATACTGGCGAGATACTAAGTACTGGAGAGAGCCTTAAAATGCGAATGATTATGTGTAATGAAGGCGGGCGCATCTCCATTAGGAGAGTATCCATTGTTGATGGCGTTAGACAAAATCCAGGTTCTGCTCATTGTGAGGCGGATGATTGGAGAGTGAGTCGTCCTGAGTACTGCGAGGGAGCGGCCAGGCTAGGCGGAATTCGCTGCAACTAAGCAAAAGGCCCTTTAGGGGGCCTTTTTTTATTGTGACTCGATCCATTCCGCAAACATTTTTGCAACCTGCCCCACCGGGATCTCAATCAAACATGGAGTATCGTATGAGTGGAGTTCGAGAAATCTTTTTTCCACTTCGTGAAATTCTTTGGCTGTCTTAAAAATGGCGTAATATTCTTGTTCCTCGTTAATTTTATCTTTCCATAAAAAAACGGAGTTGCCCTGTCCTAGAAGGTTCATGCAAGCAATGAGTTTTTCCTCCACTAGCATCTTACCAACACTGAGGGCTTCATCTTCACTGGGAAAGGTGGCATACAGTAGTCTCATAAATCACCTCGAGATTTGATAATAAATTTGTTTTCACCTTTTTGCACAATTTCTAAATGCGGCTTTTCCTCTTCAGGATCGTATTCGTCCACAATCTCCTCGCCAAGTAGGCACTCTATGGCATCCTCTAGAGTTAAGATGCCAGAGGTAGCCCCATAAGAGTCGATGACAATAAATAAATGCTGCTTGGTTTTGATAAATTGTTTCAACGCATTGGCTACTGAGAGGGATTGCGAGATAAAATATACATTGGAGCATAGATCGGACATTTTCACATCTAAATGCCCGTTCCACTCAGCTTCAATCACTTTATAGCGATGCACCACTCCGATAATGTCATCAAAGTCTTCACCGTAGACGGGGAAGCGAGAGTAACGAATGGTACGTTCTTTAGTAAGTACCTCTTGCACACTTAGATCTTTTTGATAGCCAGTTACTTCGGATCGGGGGGTCATAATGTCCGCTACACTTAAGCGGTCTAGGGTGAGAAGGTTTTTTAACATATCCCCCTCCTTTTCCTCTAGGCTACCTCGAGTTTTTCCCATCTCCGCACTTACGATGAGTTCTTCTTTTTCTTGTCCACGGCGATTATCGGGTGAGGGAAGTAGGCGTACAATCTTTTCTGCCATGATCACAAAGGGGTATGTAAGCCACGACATAAATAGAATAATGTAAGCTCCAAATGGTACGATCATCACGGCGTAGCGTGCACCAATCGTTTTAGGGATGATCTCTGAAAAAATTAAAATACTTAAAGTTAAAAGCCCGGAGGCTAGCCCTAAAAAAGCATCGCCATAGATTTTACTAACCTCGGCGCCAACCCCGGCGGCCCCGATCATATTGGCAGCCGTATTAATGGTAAGAATCGATGATAGTGGGCGGTTAATATCCTCTTTGTACTTTTCTAAGAGGTCGGCGGCCTTGGCCTCTTGCTTTTTTAATAGGCCAATTTGTGTTGGGGTAACACTCAAAATGGCGGCTTCTAATAAGGAGCAGAGAAAGGAGATGAAAATGGCCAGGCATACGTAAATAAATAGTGCAGTCATGTTAAAAAATTATAAAGAATCCTTATTGAGAATCTAGTTTTTTATTGAGAATATTCCTTATTTCAAAATGGACGGATTCAAGTAAAAAAAAGCCCCACAATTTATGTAGGGCCTTTTCGCAAAGTCAAAACAAAGACTATTTGTTTTCTTCTGCCTTTTTCTCTTCGTATTTTTTCACGAGCTCTTCTTGAATGTTAGAAGGCACACGTGAATACTTGGCAAATTCCATGGAGAATTCCCCCTTACCCTGAGTAGCCGAGCGTAGATCCGTAGAGAAGCCAAACATTTCTGTTAAAGGAACTTCTGCTTCAATGACCGCATAGCCTTCTTGGGTGGTAGTGCCTTGGATAATGCCGCGGCGCTGGTTCAACATGCCCATACCGCCACCTTGGAATTCTTCAGGTAGAGATACTTCCACCTTCATGATCGGCTCTAGAGCCACCGGATTACATTTTTTAGCAAACTCACGACATGCAGCCATGGCAGCAATACGGAAGGCCATTTCTGATGAATCCACATCGTGGAACTGACCGTCTTCTAAAGATACCTTTACGCCAATCATGGGATAGCCAATTAGGATGCCCTTTTCAAATTGTTCTTTAAAACCTTTTTCTACGGCAGGAATGTATTCTTTTGGAATTTTACCACCAACAATCTTGTTCTCAAATACAAAGACCTCTTCCGAATCTTCTGGAAGCGGCTCGATTTTACCCATGACTTTAGCAAACTGTCCTGAACCACCGGTTTGCTTTTTATGCGTATAATCGTAGTTGGTGCTTGTAGATAAAGATTCGCGAAAAGCCACTTGCGGCTTACCAGTGATTACATCCACTTTAAATTCTCGCTTCATGCGTTCTACATATACTTCTAAATGCAGCTCACCCATTCCCGAGATAATGGTTTCTCCCGACTCCTCATCGCGGTGAACGCGAAAGGTGGGATCTTCCTTCATAAATTTTTGCAGCGCCTTTGAGAAGTTGGTCGTAGCGCTACGCTCTTTGGGCGAAATGGCAAGGGAAATCACCGCATTAGGTACGTGCATGGAGGTCATGGTGATGTCTACAGAACCATCAGTAAAGGTGTCACCAGAGGCACAATCCACCCCGAACATGGCAACAATGTCTCCGGCCTTTGCCTCTTCAATGTCTTCCATATCGTTCGAATGCATGCGAACAAGCCGCGGCACTTTGATCTTTTTGCGGCCATTGGAAATATTGTAGATAAAATCCCCTTTTTTCACAACGCCTTGGTAGATACGAACATAGGTCAGCTGTCCATAGCGTCCATCATCGAGTTTGAATGCGAGGCCCACAAATGGTTTGCTAGGATCGCTTGGGTCCATTTTCACTTCTGCTTCATCATTATTTTGGTCCAAACCGATATTGGTTACTTGAGTTGGATTCGGTAAATAGGCACAAACTGCATCGAGCAACTTTTGAACACCTTTGTTTTTAAAGGCGGAGCCCATGAAAACGGGGCAAAGATTTAGATCGATCACGCCTTTACGAATACCGGCAATCAACTCTTCCTCGGTAGGCTCTTCATCCATCAAGAATTTTTCGCCAACGGTGTCATCCACATCGGCAACGGCAGCAATCAAATCCGCTCGTCGCTGTTTGGCTTCTTCGATCATATCATCTGGAATTTCACCCTCTGTGATGGTTTCGCCATTGTCGCCAGTGAATACATAGGACTTCATTTTTACTAGATCCACCACACCTTTGAGGTTGTCTTCTAGGCCGATGGGCATTTGTGCGGCCACAGCATTGAGTTTTAGTTTGTCGCGCAAGGCCTCGATCACGCGGTAAGGGTTGGCACCTTGACGGTCTAGCTTGTTAATAAAAGCCAAGCGCGGAACATTGTAGCGCCGCATTTGGCGATCCACGGTGATGGACTGTGACTGTACGCCCGCCACACCGCAGAGAACCAAAATGGCGCCATCGAGTACTCTTAAAGAGCGCTCCACCTCAATGGTAAAATCCACGTGGCCGGGAGTATCGATGATATTGATTTCATGATCGCCCCACTGCGCATAGGTAGCGGCGGAGGTGATGGTAATGCCTTTTTCGCGCTCCAGCTCCATATGGTCCATGGTTGCGCCCACGCCGTCTTTTCCGCGAACTTCGTGAATGGCATGAATACGGCCGGTATAAAATAAAATACGCTCCGTTAGGGTTGTTTTTCCTGAGTCAATATGGGCTGAGATACCAATATTTCGCGTTTTTTCCAGTGACATGGGCTTCCTCTCCAAGAATTGGTTCATAATAATCTTTATTTAGAGTGGATATTTAGTATCATGAAGGGGTGAAAAGTCAAAAAAGAAAAGGGCAAAGCTAGAATGGGGAGCGTTTTTCCTGATCCCAATAATGCTGATGAAAACGGCATAGTCGCAAGTGGAGGCAACTTTTCCTCGCAGCTTCTCATTGAAGCCTATAAGAAGGGAATTTTCCCCTGGCCGCACGAGGGGCATCCAAAGTTGTGGTTTTCTCCTGATCCAAGGGGAGTGATCTATACGAACAAGCTGCACCTATCCAAATCCTTAAAAAAATGGATTCGGCGCAATCCACTGGCCATTGCGTACAATAAGTCCTTTGATGAGGTGATCAAGGAGTGCAAATCCCAGCCTCGTAAGGGGCAGGATGGTACCTGGATTACGGATGATTTGGAAGAGGGCTATCGTAATTTTCATCATCAGGGTTTTGCCTACTCTGCCGAAGCTTACCAAGAAGGAAAGCTGGTTGCGGGTTTGTATGGAGTGATGATGGGCGGCTTTATTAGTGCCGAGAGCATGTTTCACCGAACCGACAATGCTTCTAAAGCACTATTGTATTTGTTTTTGCGGGATATGGAGCATCGAGGGGTTACCTTGGTCGACTGCCAAATGCTAACACCAACAACAGAGGCGCTCGGCGGAACCTATATCAGCCGCAATGAATTTCTTATGGCGCTTAAGCCTCTGACAATGAAAAAAAAGCCCATCTTGCAGGGCTTTTCTTCTAAAGATGTTGAGCTTTAGGGATTTACTCAGGAGAGCCGTAAAAATCAAAGGTAATGGTTTTGCCGTTGTAGGGAATGATGAGTGTTGCATGCCATTGGTAATCATAATCTTCGCAGTGATTTTCACTAACATCTTTTAAAAGTAGTTCAAATGGTAAGGGGTTGTGAGGGCTAGCTTGTGTAAAGCTATAAACATCTCCACACTGATCAATGCTTTGCTGCTGATGCAAAACGAACTCATAAGGATACTCAGGCGTTTCGGCAAAAGTTAGAAGGTAGTAAATTTTGTCATTGGCTTGTTTTTCTACCAGCTTGATCTCCATGATTTCATCATTTACTTGGGCATGCATAATGGCAACACGCTCGGAGGCTTCAATGGGCTGTATTTCCACAATGTCTTCGTAGGAAGCATCAATGAATTGCACCCCTTGTTCTACCGGAAAATTTACGGAATAGGCGTGAGCGTTGAAGCTGAGTAAGAAAACAATGCTGCTTAGTATGCTGAAATTCATTTGACCCCCTTTGGATGAAAAACAAATTATGATTGGGCGGGGTAAAATGGAAATTATTTGCTTTCATGAAATCCAATAAGTAAAAATTATAGGGCAATAAAGAATCTTCATGCTTTTTGTTTTTCACAAATATTCAGCAATTGGCAAAAAGCCTTATCTTTGTCGATATTTAACTGCTAGCCTGAGGGGGCAACAAGGAGTTAACATGCCTGCAAAAATAGCAAAAGATATGGTCGTAGAAATCTCATTTGAGCTTTATGATGATAAAAAACAGCTCTTAGATAAAGCACCGAGAACCGAGCCCATGCCCTATATTCATGGCAAAGGTCAGATTCTTCCCGCCATTGAGGAAATTTTAGAAGGTAAAGAAAACAATTTCACCACCAATGTGACATTACGAGCGGATCAAGCTTTTGGAACTCGCAACGATGATTTGGTTGTGGAGCTGCCAAAAGATCATTTTCCGGCCGACGTCGAACTGGCAGTGGGTATGGCATTCAATACGACGGGACCTAATGGCGAGCCGATCATTGTAGAAATCATCAATATTGATGGCGACCGGGTTACCGTGGATGGTAACCATCCTTTAGCGGGAATGGACCTAGAATATCGCCTAGAAGTGATCAATGTGCGTGAAGCGACAAAAGAGGAGTTGGAGCACGGGCATGTTCACAAAAACTCCGGGGGCAGCGAGCCAGTTCACTAAAACAGTGATATTTCCACAAGGGTGGTCTCATTGCTCTCAATATGCAGATCACCACCATTGTCCGTCAGGTATTTTTTTGCATTATAAAGACCAAGGCCATGGCCATTGGACTTATTAAAAGTGACTCCGTAATTACCAATCTTTGCTTTTAAATGGGTGGGAATTCCATCGCCATCATCTTCCACCACGATGCGGTTGTCTTCGAAATCTAAAATTACTTTGATATTTTTTGCGTGGGCTTCCACGGAGTTATTGATCAAATTGGATAGAATGCTGGCCATCTCGGATGGGTCAATATCATTGTTGTGTCTACGGGTTCCACGTTGTTCAAAGTAAATATCCACCCCGTCTTCTTCGTATTCAAAGCGCTTTTCCTCAATCACATCACGGATGGTTTCTTGTAGGGAGTTTTCGTGTTGATAGTTCAGTAGATGATTCGACATGCCGGCAATTCGCTGTACCGCCGAGGCATAAAGTTTTTCCTGTTTTTGCGTTTGGAACTGAATGCGCTTTCGCATAATGCTCAATACCGATAGCGGCGATTTCAAATCATGGGTAATCTTCTTTGCAAGTTTGGTCATGCGCGCTTCCATTCGCTCGCGCTCAAGGATGCGAAACAGATCGGTGAGGCTTTGAATCAAATTGTTAATCTCGGTGATGTAGTAGTGCTTTGCCTGAAAAACTTCGTCTTCGTTTTCAAGAGCAGGGCGGAGGGACTGATCAATATTTTGTAAAGGTTTGCGTACATTTGTATCTAAAAATCGGTACAATAGATAAGTTGAGATAAAATAAAGAAATATGGAAAGCAAAATCACTATGGCAAATAGCTCTTTAGCTTCACTGCTAAAAAAACTATCGCCAATGCTTTTGGTTTTCACAAGATAGCCCAAGTTTAATTCTGGTGAGATGTTTTTGCTTACCATGATCCAACCATTTTTACTAAGACGGCAAATATTCTTATCGCAATCGGGTATAGGATTGGCCCCGACTACATAAGCTGTTTCTAAGTTTTCTTTTTTGCTTATATAGGTCAGCTCTCGCGAATAGGTGTCGTTCATTGCAGGGTCTAGTAGGCTAGGAATCAGCATGTCCGCCTGTTTTTCAATGCTGGAGATAAGGCGCTCTGCAATTTTATTGCTTTGATTTTCTAGATTGAATTTAGAAAAAGCATAGTAAAAGGCAATGCTCAAAAAAGTTATAAGAATCATGTAGATCAATGCCATTCTTATTAGTAGCGTTCGAATGTTGATTTGCTTGCCCGTTGTCATTTAGAATTCCAACTCCTCTAAAATAGCCACTTTGCCGTTGTTATTTTGCAAAATTAACATGTTTTTTCTTTGTACCTGGTTATTAGAAAGTTCGATGTTGCCCAGCAGACCGCGAAAATTGCGTTTGACCTTTCCTTGTTTTCACGGACACTATTCTAAGCAGCAAGACAGTTTTTTATTCTATACTCCACTGGGCTCACATATCCAAGTGAAGAATGCATTCGCTCTCGATTGTACCAATTTATATACTTAAATATTTCTCTCTTTGCCTCATCCAAATTTTCAAAGCTGTTAAACTCAAGCTCACTCTTCATTGTTCCAAAAAAGCTCTCGGCAAAGGCGTTATCGTAACAGTTCCCCTTTCTCGACATGGATTGGGTGATATTCAAAAGATTAACCTTCTCCCGAAACTCCGAGGCACAATACTGCACTCCCTGATCCGAATGAAATATTAGCCCATTCAGACGTCCTGGTGTCGTTCTCAGTGCCTTTAAAAGAGCATTCTTAGTATTGACGGCATCCATCGTGTCGCTGACATCCCATCCCTTAATCTCGCGGTTAAAGAGATCCATTACTGTCACAAGATAAGAAAATCCCGACCCCGTTGGCAGGTAGGTCAAGTCAGAAACCCATACCTGATTTGGTCCTGTAACTGTAGTTTCTTTGATCTTAAATACCCTCGGTGATTTTTTATCACTTGGATTATTAATCGTAGTTTTGGGACGAAACGCTTTTTTCTTTTTGGCGCTCAATCCCTCTTCCCGCATAAGCTGGGCCACTTTATCTTTTCCAACTTTCTCTCCGCTTGCCTGTAGAGATTTTTGTATTCTTGGTGATCCATAGGTCTTCTTCGAGTTTCCAAATATAGAAAGAATCTTGGCCTTAAGAAGTCCATCTCTTTGTTCCTTTTTAGATGGGCCTCTTCTCATCCAGTCGTAAAAACCACTAGGAGAGATGCTAAGAAGCTCGCAACACTTCTTTACGGGATGACCTTCCTCTTTCAAAAGGGTGAGTCCTCGATACTTCACTTCAGGTGGTCCTGACAAAAAAAAGCCGCTGCATCCTTCAGGATTGCTATAACTTTTTTATCTTCTTCAGCCTGCTTTTTGAGGCGTTTGATCTCTTTTCTCGCCTCTTCTAACTCTTTAAAATCAGCATTTTCTTCGATTTTTTTGGAATAACGAATCCAAGCGGCCAGAGTTTGAACCTTATCGATGCCAAGCTTTTCGGCAGCTTCCTTGGTTCCAATTTCTTTGGCCAGATCAATAGCCGATTGTTTAAAGTCTTCTGGGTAATGTCTTTTTGTTCTTTTCTGTGTCTTTTTCATAACGCACTCCTTATCACATAAGTCGTGCTGTTAAAAGAGTGTCCGTTAAACTAAGGGAAGGTCACGATGTTATAGCCACGTTTGGTGTTCTACTATCTTTCATCAGTGCAACTTATTTAGGTAATCGGTATTATAAAAGACATATTGATTATCTAAAATTAAAAAATGAAAATAAGCACAAAGATGCAAAAGTTGTGTCATTTGCGATGTCAAATAGTTCAATTACAAACGATATAGATAATAACGATAAATTTATAAGAAAAAAAAGTCCTGGACGCTACAAAATTAATCATACACCACCAAATGTAAAAATGAACCTGGAAGATGTTCTTTCGATTTTAAAAAATGCAAATAATAAGAAGATTAATAACAAGAAAAAAGTAAAACTTAATGTAGTTGATAATTTCTTATACAATGGTCACTTCAATTCAGTTCTTGGCCCAGATGGTTTTAAATTATTTAAGGAAAAATTGAAAGGGGTTATAACTAAGGTCAATAAAGATGATTTTGTAGCCAATTACTTAAATTTGGATAAAACTTATGAGGCATTATTAGCGAGTGGTGTATATTATGAGCATGAATTTATGCCTGATCATCTAAAGTATCTAGATAAGGATGAGCGCTGGCTGACTGCCTATAGATATATAGCAAAAAATTTCCCCGATATTAATTATAAAGATTTTAGAAATATTGTGAGCAGACTTAAATCATCAGGTGGGTCGTCATTTTATATTAAACCCACAGATAATTCTTTCCTAAAGGAAATATTAAATAAAGAAGATTTATTTGTTATTTGTGATAACGATTCTTCTTTACTTATTCATCTAGATTATAAAGAGCTTAAATTGATATGTGATAAAAACAACATTCAAGCTGCCAAAAGCTCCCAAGAAACTGTAGAAAGAATAATTGAGGCAAATATAGATTTATCAAACTTTATACCTAAAAAATATAGGGAAAAAACTTATGTTGTAATAAAAGATCAAGAGTTAGCTAATGGAAATGATTTGATCTTATTAGATAAATATTTGCGCGATATTTCAAAAACGATAAGAAAAGATTTTGAGGGTTTTATAAGAAATCAGCGCTGGGGAAGACTCGCCGCATAGGGGAATGCTATGGTAGAAACTTTAATTTTACTTTTTCTGGTTACTATAGGCTGTATGTTTTTGTCTTACAAAATATATAGCAAAAGCAAGATTATATCTGAGAAATTGAAAACAGCTGAGGAGAAGCTAGAAAAATATAAACCTATAGAAGACATTGAAATGTATATTAAGAAATTTAGAAAGGAAGCTTCCAATGTAGAAAATGAGCATGATCAGCGTAAGCAATTTTTAAAGAATGAGATAAAAGAGTTAAAGTTAACTTTAGAAGATTATGAGTATCAATTAGATGTTATAGAGATGAATTATTACACTCCAAAATATGAATTCGATAGTATTTTAGATTATTCTGAGGCATTGAGTCTTATTGTTGAAGCACAAAAAGAACTTATTAGAAAAAATAAAGTAATATTAATGGATGGAAGCCCGTGTAAAACTAGTAAAGACAAAGATTTGGGAAAGCTTGCAGTCAATGCTTTTAATGGTGAGGCAGCAAAAATTATCGAATCTGTTACATATAGTAATTTTGAAAGATCCAAAGAAAAACTAACAGTTTCATTTGAAAAAGCTAATAAATTATTACACGAGCACCACATTGAATTAAACAAAAAGTATCTTGAATTAAAGATTAAAGAAATGAGCATTGTCTTCGATTTCAAGGAACAAGAGCAAAAAATCAAGGATGAACAGGCCGATATAAAAGCCCAAATGCGAGAAGATGAAAAAGCAAGGATTGAGGCAGAAAAAGCTAGAGAGAAAGCTATATTAGAACAAAAACGTTATGAGGAAGCTCTAGTAAAGGCCAGAGAGGAAATGGCCTCTAAATCTGAAGACGAGAAAGAAAAGTACTTAAAAATGATAGAAGATATGCAGGCAAAGCTAGATGAAGCTACAGCGGAGCGAGAAAGAGCTACATCTATGGCCCAAATAACAAGAAAGGGTTATGTTTATATTATAAGTAACGTTGGATCTTTTGGAGACCAAGTATATAAAATTGGCATGACTAGAAGGAAAGATCCAATGGATAGAGTTAAGGAACTGGGAGATGCTTCGGTACCATTTTCCTTTGATGTTCATGCATTGGTATTTTCTGAAGATGCACCAGCCTTAGAGAGTAAACTTCATAGTTATTTTAATGACAAGAGAGTAAATAAGGTCAATCATCGCAAAGAATTTTTTAATGTTACTATTGATGAAATTGGGCAGGCATGTAAATCAATGGGTTTTGAGGTAGAGCTGACAAAATTAGCTGAGGCCAGAGAATATAAAGAAACACTAGATATTTCTAACGTTAAAGTAGCGTGACCATACCTCTTAGCAAACGAAATCTAAGAGATTTATTCTTTAAAAGGGTCTATAAAGTGTAGTGACCACGACTTGATCTGACAGTTACCCATATCTATAGCAGAAAAATTGTCTGTTAGATCGAGTCCTAATTTAAGCTCTTTTCTCTCCAA